>Ga0213835_100114_pt1 | contig 102116 bp, 94 predicted proteins | sample SWPATP01_FD_160576 | JGI IMG/M metagenome (GOLD analysis project Ga0213835, IMG submission 160576) | Coastal seawater microbial communities from Marineland, Florida, United States - SWPA TP0 #1 | ecosystem: Environmental > Aquatic > Marine > Coastal | place: USA: Florida | collected 2016-08-05 | reverse complement strand
TGTGTGTGCCTTGAATGGTGAATATAGGTCAAAAAGTTGACCGTTCCAATGGGTGAAAGTCCCTTAAGCGCGGGGGTAACGTCCCGAAGCCAAGCAAGTGGCAAGCTGGTTTGCCGTGAGGCATGCAGTGAAGTAAGCCAGACTGCGGTGTCTGTACTGACGAACAGGAACCATATACGGAGGCTATGAGGTCGGATGAGGTGACACAGCACACCGAAGTCCTAACCTTCCGCAAGGGAGGAAGTACCGAAGTAGTAGATATGGCAGGGATAGACACAAGGATATTCATCTTACCGAGGGAGGTCTCTGGGTGTCGGGAACACCTGAGAGAAGTCAGCCGAGGTCGTAGTAGTTGCCGGAAACGAGCTGTAAGAGCTACAGAGGTCTCACTAGGCAGCGAAGGACTGAACATTGGATTACGTCCAAATTCGATAAGGAGCAACTTTTGGGGTAGCCTTATCTTAAGCGGACAGGGTTAACAGATTAAGCTATGATAGAAAAAGTACTCAACCGTAAGAACCTCTATAAAGCATACCGACAGGTAGTGCGGAACAAAGGCTCGGCAGGGGTAGATGGCATGAAAGTCACCGAATTGCTCTCCTATCTGGAAAGCAACAGGGACAAGATTGCCACCTCTATCCTCAACCACACGTATGTACCCAAACCTATCAAAGGGGTCGAAATACCCAAGAGCAACGGAAAGACAAGATTGCTGGGAGTTCCCACAGTTATAGACAGATGGCTCCAACAGGCGGTAAGCCAAGTGCTGATGACCAAGTACGAACTTACGTTCGAAGAGCACAGTTACGGCTTCCGCCCAGAGAAGAACATCCATAAGGCGGTAACACAGGCCCTGAAAAGCATCAATGATGGCTATCAGGATATTGTGGACATCGACCTTAAAGGATTCTTTGACGAAGTGGACCACTCGGCTCTACTCCAACTAATCTACCAACGGGTAAAATGCCCAACAACTCTAAGGCTCATCCGAAAATGGCTCCGTGCACCAATCCAGATCAACGGAAAACTGCACAAACGTAGAAAAGGCGTCCCGCAAGGCTCGCCACTCAGTCCACTACTGTCCAACATCCTTCTGGACCTATTGGACAAGGAACTGGAACGGAGAAACCTGAAATACGTCCGATATGCGGATGACTTCAGTATCTACACCAAGTCAAAGAAAGAAGCCAGAAAAGTAGGTAACGAGATTTACCTCTTCCTAAAGGATAAACTCAGACTACCTATTAACAGAGAAAAAAGTGGCATCCGAAGACCAACCAATTTTGAAATGTTGGGACATGCATTTGTACCCACATACCAGAAAGGGGTTAAAGGAAAATACCAATTGGTAGTGAAGAAAAGCAGCTGGGACTCTCTGAAACGAAAGCTTAAGCAGATTACCAAGAAAACCAAACCGTACAGCTTCGCTGAACGGCTCCAAAAGCTCAAAGAGGTCTGGATGGGATGGGTAAACAATTACCGCCTAGCCAGTATTTCAGCAAAGCTGAAATCACTCGACGAGTGGCTAAGAAACCGACTTCGCTACTGTATTTGGCATGACTGGAAGAAACCTGAGCGGAAACGTAAAAACCTGATCAGATTAGGTGTGGACCAAGACCATGCATACGCATGGAGTAGAACTAGGAAAGGGGGATGGGCTGTTGCTCAGAGTCCGATTCTGATCACTACGATAACTTTGTCACGACTAAGAAGAAAAGGGTACGAATCTATGCTTTCCTATTACCTCAAATCGCAACCTACAATCCAGTGAACCGCCGTATACTGCCTGCCCCGAACTTGATTCGGGGAGACCCGTACGTACGGTGGTGTGAGAGGCGCACCCCGCTAACTTAACAGTTGGCGGGGCCGTCTACTCGATTGGCGGTAGTACTTCATCTTTTCGTCAGTTGTTTTATTGATATAATGTGTGTCAAAATTACAATCGGAACTATAAATGAAGGAAGTAATATATAAGGAAACGAGAGTACTGCAATATTGGGCTGCTGAAATGACAGCTGTTGAATAGGTAAAGGGGCTGATAAGATAGCTATTACTACAATATTCATTAAAAACAAAAGTCCGATTGTATTCCAAGTCAGAAGTGTTTTTTTGCCAAGATTAACTTTAAATAATTGACTTAGAATGAAAAATATAAGTGCCGAAATACCAATAATAATATCAAAGTTTAAGCCGTTAAATGTCATAATTTCAGGCACTTGCTTTTGTAAAAACAAGAAATACAACGTTATTTCTACTGGAATACGCAATGAGTGAACTAGCATTGCATAACGATGTTCTAAGGCAACAGCTTTAAGTCTTGAGTATAGAAAAGCTATGAAAGAAATATTGCCAATCAACACAATCAAAAACCTTGGCGGAATAGTATTTGTGTTTTGAAAAAATCCTGTTTGGGAAAGCGAACTAATTAAAATGAGCCATATAATGGAAATTAATAAAACTCTTTTATTCCTACCTGTCCCTAAAAAGAAAAACAAGAGAAATAAAAGAGCCGTAATTAAAAAGCTATATTCAAGCATTATTTGGTTTCTATAGCTTTTTTTAATAAATCTAAACCTTGCAGATTGGTCTTTTCCATTTCGGATTTTGCTCCAAACAACCACATAAAAAATGCATCAACTAAACCCGATTCCAATTTAAAATCTTGTTTAACTTCTATACCGTTTGCTGTTTCTGTAAAGTAGTAGTCAAATGTTGGTTTAGCTACAAAGGGCTTTTGAATGTCGCACATCATTCCGATGTAATTTAACTCGTCAATTTTCACAATTTCTTGATAACCCAAATCTTTTCCTTTGTTTCCGTCCCAATGGTATTGTGCACCAACAGTTCCGTCTGTCCCTTTAACTTCATACTTTTGTGTTGGGTCTTGTGCTAAAAAAGGAGACCATTTTGGAAAGTTGTTCAAGTATTTTACCATATCAAAAACTTCTTGTTTAGTTCCTTTGATGGTAACTGTTTTTACGATTTGAATTGATTTCAAACCACTGGCTTTATACAAACCAAATCCGATGAATGCCACAAGAGCGATTCCAATTATTGCAAATATCATTTTTTTGTTCATTTTAAAAAGTTTACAATTAGTTCATTGGTATTACGTCTCTTACTTCCACTGTGCCACCCATAAAAAGTATAGGGCATTTTTTTGCAAGTTCTGTTGCAGACTCTATTGATTCTGCTTTCAAAACCATATTACCGCCTATAGTTTGTCCTTCAGCAATATGAAATCCGTCTTCTGTGTTTTGATTGGCAAAAATCTTTTTCCCTTCAAAACCTAATTGATGCGTACTTACTAATTTTCCTTGCATAGCAATTCCACCAATAAATTCTCCCCAATGTTTGTGCATCTCTTGAAGTTGTTCTTGGGTTGGCTCTTCGTTGCTTGGTTCGTATCTGAACAGCAACATAAATTCTTTTAACTGTGTCATATTTTTAAAAATTTTAAGATTAATGATAGGGCAAAGGTCTGCCAATCAAAAAAATTAAAACTTGCCATATGACAAGAAAAGCTATTCGCTTGCAATTTCTTTTCTAATTCGGCTTAATGATGTGTCTGTAATGCCTAAAAATGTTGCAATATGTTTTAACGATACATTTTGAACAATATGAGGTTTTTCTTTTAGTAGTTTTATATAGCGGTCTTTGGCTTGGTCGGCTATCAAAGAAATGCTATGTTCTTTTAAAGCAAAATAACTTCCAACCAAAAGCCCTCTTTGCTGTTCTCTAAAGTTTGTAATTGTATTGAACATCTCTTGAAAATCATTAAATGAAATCTCCCAACAAACTAAGTCGGTAAGAGCCTGAATATTTTCTCGTGTCGGTGAAAAGAAAAACATTGACGGATAGTCAATTACAACGTCTCCAGTACTATAAAGGTTAAAAGTGATGTCGTTTCCTTCTGTATCTATAATATAGGAACGAATAAAACCAGTTTCTATAAACCAATAACTTTTCTCAACTTGACCTTCTTTTAGCAAGTAGTCGTTTTTTTGAAAAGTTACTTGTTTGTAGCGGGGTATTATTTCCTTCAATTCGTCTTTCGTTATCCCGCTTGATGCGAAAACTTTGTTTAAGAAATGTTCTTCTGTCATATTTTATTTGTTTTTATTAGATTTTGTACGGATTGTCGTTTTAGTATTACCGCCAACGTTTTTCAGCTATACGCAGGCAGGGCATTTTATCACTGAACTTCCTACGAAGAACTGCACTTTAAATATACCACTTTCCTGTCCTACGAAGCACGAAACCCCTGCTTGCGTATAGGTGATGTTAGGCACTGGCATTCTGTTTTTTAAGTCCAAATATTGCTTCCAATTGTAATTTAAGTTTCTCACTTCTTTGCTTTTCAAACTCTGCTATTTCTTGCCAAGTCAAGTCAAAATTGGTGTCAATGTAATTTCTTTCTTTGTAAGCTTTTATTTTCTCAGAGTCGGCTTGATAATGTTCATTTAGCCATATTTCAGGGTCTTTTGCTTTCTTAGCAAGATTTTCGTCACCTTGTAACAATTGCAAATTGTATAAGAAATTCGCTTTACCCTGAAATTCAATAGGCAAGCTTTGGTTTTTTGTATTAAACTTAGATTTAGGATAAATGTGGTCTATGTGGAAAGTTGAATTTTTAAAGTCTAAGTTTGGATAAAGTATTTGAAGAATAGGCAGAACCGCAGGGTTTCCATATTGAAAGTCAAGCATCCTTTCAACGTCATCGCCTGAAATCTTTAATGGCTGAACTTTACTATTAGATAACTTTTCGTTAAAGTCTTTGAAGTTGTCAGAATCTCTTAAAGTTTTTGCAGCAACTTCAAGTTTCCCATCTAAAGAGGTAGTAAAGTAACTGGTTATTTGAGCGTTTCGAACAAAATTTAACATTTGCTCTTTATCGTCTTGTGAGTAATTTTCGTTTCTAAAAATGTAATAAGCTACAATTGACAATATGTAGGCAGACGAAAGTCGATTTGTATAACCAAATTCCTGCAACAGTTTTATTGCCTTGAAAATCGTCTCTGTAATTTTTACCCAATCAGCTTCAATTTTGTTGATATTACTTTTGCTAAAGTTTTTGAGTTGGAAAATGTGATTGCTTTCTGTTAATAAGAGACAAGTTTTTAAAACTTGGTCTCGTCCCATAACTCCAAATCCTTGGTCTCTGACTGAATCAACAAATTTGTTCATTAAATCTCTAATGTCTGACGAAAAATTAGCAGTCAAGATTGACATTAAAAGGTCTGAGTAAGATAGTTGAGTTCCACCACTATTTACTCTAATGAATATTTTTAAAACCTTGTCAAGGTTTTTTTCTGTTTCTTCAAAATAAGAGATTAAACTTTTTGTGCAAAAGGCATCTTTTAATTTTTCTAAAATTTCTGCTTCAGGGTCCGAAAGATTATTGTCTCGGGCATAACCAACAATACTACCAATGCTTAATATCTCTCCAACTTTAAACCAATAGTTCCTTTCGTCAATTTTAGGTATTGACCTTTTTTTATGGAATTCAAATTCAAAATTATCGTCAGGATTTTCTTCTTGTGGTTGGTATCGAAGATTTATATATAGCTGTTTTTCTTCAAATGCGTTTGGGTTGTCCCACCACGCTTTTGGCTTTTTAAGTGTTCTTGTTCCTTTTAATCCAATGTATAATGAAGTCAAACGTTGTTGTCCGTCAAGGACTATAGAAAGGTCATCAGCATTGATTTGTTCAATATTTACCTTGTCATTGTGGGTTTTTCTTTCATCATAATTTTCTATGAATTTGTAAAGCTGAAAGTTCAGTTTATCAGAATCTTCCTTTGCATCTTTATTCGTTTCAATGTCATTTTTCTTTAATTTCCAAAATAGAAATGAACCAATTGGATAACCACGAAGAATTGAATCAAAAAGTTGTTCAATCTTTTTTTCATTTGCTTTTCTAAGCCAAACATACTCACGTTGAATGTCAGGTAAAAAATAACTCTGATTTAATTCTTCAATCACGTTCTTGATTGATACGTCTCTAAATTGTCCCATATTTTTAGTTTTTATTTTACACGGTTATTTTGGTTATGCTTGTGCCTAACGGTCCGCAGCTAAGAAACCTGGGGCATTTCGAAGCAATAAGCTTTCTCTCTTAGACAATATCAGTTCGAGGAATAAACTTTCCTGTTACCACCGGCCGCCCCATGTTTTCTTAGGTGCTGTTACAGGGAGGTTATTTTCTTTCCAACCAGTTTTCCAATTTCAGGTTTTCTAAGTACCTAAAGTCTTTAATATTGTCAGTTACCAAAATCATTTCGTTAGCGACTGCAGTAACACCAATGATCAAATCAAATTCATCATGCATCGGTGTTCCGTTTTTTCTTAGCAAGACTTTGTTATTGGCATACTGGTCTACTATCCCAAAAATCGGTATGATGGTTAGCCCTTTTACAAATTTATCAACCGCTCTGTGAGATTTTTTGGGATCATCGCTGTTTTCTGCTCCGTATTTCAGTTCAAAAACTGTTATTTCAGAGATGAAACAATTCTCAAGCCCTTTTTCCTTGATGATTTCATCGAGATGGAGTTTCCCTCTTAAAAAAAATACACATGTACTTGTGTCAAGCAAATATTGCATACATCAAATTTTCAAGTCTTTTGATCTGAATTTCCTGCTTTCCCTAATATCTTTTATGATTTCTTCGGCTGGCTTTTCTGAAGCAAATCCTCCGAAGGAACTAAAAAAATCCTTTTCATTAGACTTTCTCCCTTTCCTTATAGATTTCGCAAGTCGCTCAAGCAGCTCTAATTTGCCTACTGAACTCAAACTTTCAAAGAGTTCAGAATACGTTTCAATGATATGGCGTTCTGCATGTGTCATAGCCTAAATTTTAATAAATATATGAAATTACATCATAAAACTGATTTGCTTTCTACTTGGTTCTTCTTCAACTTCCCTGTAACGGTTTGCGTGTATGTGCAGTAGCGGATTAGTAAGCACTTACCTGTCCGTTTAGCACAATGTTTCTTAAAAGCATAGACCTTCGATTTACCACTACACCCGCTATTGCCACATATACGCTGTTAGGCAATCGTGCTTCTTTCTTTAATTTAAGTCAGCAAAAAGGACTTTAAACAAAAGCGTACATTAAATCCCATTATATCTCTATTTCATTTTTATCATATATTATATAACCAGTATCATCTTTAAACATTTGAATTGAAATTGCTCGTCCTGGGTTCGACCTTGGTTTTAGGTTATTACATACGTAGGCTTCTACACTACCAAAATCATTAACATCATAATTTGATTTAAAAATATTTATGGTATTAGTAATCTGTTCTCTACCCTCTCCAAACCAACCTTTACGTGTTGCTTCTTTTAGTTCAACGAAAATTAAATTACTACCATCCCTCAACACTCCATCACAAGTACTTTCGAGGTTTCCATTATCTTTTCGAATGTTGGCACAATTATCAATTCCAAAAAACTGAACCTTTTTACTGTCTTGGTTCTTTACAATTCCGATCCATTTTCTAGGGTCGTCTTCATTGATGTATGCTTTTTGATTGGGTATGTCATCACAAAGTCCAAATTCATTTTTTTCAGACTCTGTCTTACAGGTATCCTGAAAAAAATTAATTGGCATCATTCTCTATTTTTAATAGTTGAACAAAATCATTGTTAAACTCCTCCAATAAGTTATTTAGGGCGTTTTCGTCTGAAGGAAGACCTTTATAATCTTGAAGTTTAACAATAGCACCTGTACTTTCTTCTAATTGAAAAATATTAACTTCATTTCCTGAAATTACAGAATTGTTGGGGATAATTTCCTCTATCCTTTTCTTTAAATCATCACTAGGACTTGATTTAATCATCTGAAAAGCCTTTACAGCCAGTGTCAAGTAATTTATTATATATGGGCTGTGAGTTGTTATAATCAGTTTGTTCTGCCTGCTTTGATTTTTATATTTCAACAAATCAAACAACACATTTTTTTGGGATGTGGGGAAAAGATTTTGTTCAGGCTCCTCAACGACATTTACAAAACTCTCGTATCGGAATTTCGAGGATATCTTTTCCAAAACGGCTTTAAAAACATCATCGCTAATTGAATCTTTTGCCAAAAGTTGTGACACCATCTTTCGGATTCTTTCTTCTTCTTCCAAACTAATGTTTTTTCTTGAGACACTACCTTTTGATTTAACAATCTCGGACAAGTGTCTTGTAACTAGAAAGAGAGGAACAAGTGATTGAAACCCACTTGATGCTTCTAAAAGGTCTATTTCGTAGCCATCCCCTTTAAGGATTGCCTTTTTGCTTTGTTTTTTATACTCAATGGTTGTATTACTGATTGGAAGCTTTAGACCTTGCCCTATGTTCTGTTTCGCATCTTCATATTCATCCATAAATGTATATAGTGGTAGAGGCAATCTTTTTACTAAATCAGGTCTATCGACAGAACTAACAAAGTTTCTCTCCGCAGGGACATACATGATTTTTGGAAAACTATAGGATTTATCCTCTTTTAGTTTTTTGATTATGAATTGGTTTTTTTCGTATATAAGGTGATATGCATTTCCAATATATTCAATATATGATTCATCGTTTACATAATTGGATAGGTTCTGATATGCTAGGTGTTGCTTTTTAAATCTATTATACTTCATCGCATAAGCAGGAGTAAAGTCGCCCCTAACCAATGCCTTCTCAATCCAGCTCAAAGTTGAATAAAGTTTAGCTACAGTACTTTTTCCGCTGCCTTGATTACCTATGAATAGCGTAACCCCTTTAAATTCAATAAACCCATTTTGGGGTTCATACCCTGCCCTTATCGGGCCAACATTTCTTATTTTTAATCGTGCCATAGCGCATTATTATTTTTATGTCCTAATATCTCGACAAACACATTTACTTCTTGAGATGTCAAATTTAGGTTCTTATGTTCATTATTTAAGTTTCTTTTATTGTTTCGCATTTTTTTAGCATGTTGCCTAACGTGATTCAGCTTGGAGACGGCGGGCATTCGGAGACGTTCCCTTCCAGCCTTCTCCTAACTTCTTAAAGATACTGAACTTTCTTTTTACTTTGAACTGCCCGCTGTCTTCCAAGGTGATGTTAGGCTTTGTTTTTCCTTTCAATCTCGCTAGACAGGTTTTCCCAGATACTTAAAATGGTCTTACTTGACTTTTCTTCAGCTTTGTTAATTACTAAATTTCCTTCTATCGTGCTTACATATCCATCTTTTTCCTTCAGAATTAATCCTTTGTCTAATAACCACTTGATTGAAAATCGAATTTCATTGTCAGTTGGGATCGAATGATTAATACCATCTGCAATCAGTCTAATTTCATTTTTTCTAATTGGAGATTTTTGACTTCCCAAATGAATTGATAAAAAGATCCAAGAAATCGTATTAAAATCATCCATCAAACTCTCCTGTTTTTTTAAACTTTTGGATTTTCAATTCCCATTCTTTATATCTATCACTTTGAAAATAATCTACTGCACTTTCACCATCATATTCTTCCGGCGGTTCAGGCTCGTTGCCACTTAAATATCCTTGCAACCAATATTTAGATTCAATTGACATTTCTTTTATTTCCTCATATGATATGCAGAATGTTGAATTTTTAATAGGACAATACGCATCAATTCTTCCTTTAAAAGTATGAGGGTTTCCTATTAGAAAATGTTTTCCTTTACAATTTTCTAACTCAATCCAAAGATTTTCATCATATTCAAGTCTATCAGTCATATGGATGCGTTTTCTATAATAAAGCCTAACGGTTTGCGTGTATGTGCAGTAGCGGATTAGAAGCACTTTCCTGTCCGTTTAGCACAAAGTTTTTTAGAAGCACTGACCTTCGATTTACCACTTCACCCGCTATTGCCACATACACGCTGTTATCGCTTCGGTGTTCTTTTTCGTCCGTTGGTTTGTCGGTCGTTTTGGTTGTGCGGTTGGACAGACACACTCTTTGCCAAGTTTTGGCTTGAGGGTCGGCTTGTGCGACTTGGCAATGTGTGTGGCTGTTGAGCGTTGGCATTATCATTCCCATACTTTAGCTGTTTTTGAGTCAAATATATTCACTTTGCATTTGAATTTTTTCCGTATTGATTCTATATATTCAGCATCATTGGCAGAATAAACCCCAATGTAAATGCTGTACAACTTAGTCAGATTGCCTTGTGAATCTTCTCGAAACTTTGTCGCTTTGTTAATCGCATCAATTATATGTTCATCATATGGACCAAAATTGAAACCAAAGGTTACTAATGAACCCTGAATAGCACAAAGATTTTCGTAACAGTATGTAAGATATTTATTGTGCATTATGTTCATTAACTTCTCACGTCCATTACCTGCCGTTACAAAGATTGGATATTCTTTCTTTTCCATTCGTTCTTTGACGTTCTCTAAGAGGTAATGTTCAGTTGTATATTCTACTTTTATAATGTCAATTCCTCCATCAAAAAAAGGTAATGTGCCGTGTAAATAATGAACATTTTGGTCACTTTTGTTCTTGCCCCATCTTAACTCCGAGTAGTTAGCTTCATTTGACGGCACGTAATCAGCATCTTCTTTATCTCGTCCAAAACCGTCCGTGTGGTTTTTGGATTCGTTACGCATTAAAACCCAATATAAAAGCAGGTCATAGTTTGTCGTGAAAACATTACCCCCCTTTTCTAGGTATTTATTGAGCCAATGAAAACAAGCTGTACTCTTTTCTTCCGGTATTGTGAAAACGTGTTCTGGGTGCAGTTCCTTTACAGCTTCAATCAAACTGTTTTTTAGTTCTTCACTTGCATTTTTTATCTGGCTAATCAACTTTTTGTCTGTGCCAAACATTTCAGCTATTTCAAGGAAATTATCTAGCTGTTGCATTACTAGCTCAAAATTCTTGTTGTCAACAATTGAGAAAAGCTTTTTAAGAAGTGGATTATCAATTGTTTCAATGAACTTATTTAAAGCGTTGTATGAAAATATACCTGAATCATAGGCCATACTGAAACCATTACCTAAAAGCAAATGCTTGGGGCGGTTGTTCTTCGACAAATAGTCAATTACATAATCATATGTTAGAATTTCGGGTTTTGCCATCACTCAATTAATTGTCCTACTTTGTTTACTACCTTATATTCTAAGTCATCAAACTCGTTGAAATGAGCTTTCCCACATTTGATTTTCATTTGTTCGTCTCCACTTAGTTTTGATAAGTCAACTTGTGGCGTTCCTGTGTCTTTGGTTTCAGCTATAAAATAAATTTTCTTGTCGTCTTCAAAAACCAAAGCCCAATCAGGATTGTAGTTTCCTATCGGTGTAGGGATTTTAAACCAATTCGGTAATTTGAAATAGAATTTTATTTGTTCACTGGTTTCACAGTCTTGAGCAAACTTGCTTTCAACTCCCGAATCTAATGGAACAAATTCTTCATAAATGGTTTTTGAAGGGTCTGAAACTTTAAATGAAAAATCGTTCAAATAAACTTCCAACTCCTGGGCTTCAAACAATGCCATTTCATATTCTGAACCACCGATTTTTTGATATTTAATTCCGTCAATCATTAAATCATACAAAGTCCGTTTTATAGCTATTGTAGCCAAGTCTAAAAACAATTGCGGATTGATAATAATATCTACTATTCTGCCCGACTTACTTAAAATTTCCTCAATGGTGGAACGGGTCAATTCTGTTTTTCTTTGAATGTAGCCCAACACATCAGGGATTTTCCAAGAATATCCTCCGTAAGATTCTACTTTTTCTCCAACATAGTTTGTGCCTACGCCTTCATCCGTCATTGTAATTCCAATCTTTGTGGAACGAATGGAAGGCGATTTGATTTCAGGTAAATCTTTTATGGCTTTTGCAGCCAAAGTAATTAACTCGTCTGTTTTATAATCAACTCGGTAAGTGGTTTTCTTTTTCAGTTTTTCCCAAATCTCCAAGAATTTCGGGTCGGCTTCAAAACCTTTGCGATACTTGATAGCTGTTCTTGTTTGCTTGTTTTTTATTCTGCCTGTAAATGCAACTCCGCAATCGTCTTCAATTTCTTTTTGTAGTGCTTTGGCAAAATCGTCATAGGCTTCGTTTGCAATAACCGTTAAACGGTTTATGTTTTGGTCATAGGTTCGTTTTCCTGTTTGGTCAACTGCCAAACGCAAACCTCTACCGATTTCCTGACGTTTTTTAATGTCTGACTTGGTTTCGTTTAAGGTACAAATCTGAAATACATTCGGGTTGTCCCAACCTTCACGAAGGGCAGAATGTGAAAAAATGAAACGCAAAGAATTGTCTAAGCCCAACAATTTTTCCTTGTCTTTCATAATCAAACTGTAAGTGTCGTCATCTGCTTTGGTTTCGCCCGAAGTGTCCTTTACCTTTCCTTTGCTGTCTTGCGAAAAATAGCCATTGTGCGTTTCTTCAACTGAAAACTTATCTAACTCTTTGAAGGCTGGTTTTGAAACGTATTCCTGATAAATTTCTTCAAACCAATTGGCAAATTTTCCTTTTACAGGGTTTCCTGTTTCATCATAGCTACGATAATTCACAACCTTGTCAATGAAAAACAAAGACAAGACTTTAATGCCTAATTTATTAAGTCGCTTTTCTTTCTTTAAATGTTCCTCTATTGTCTTGCGGATTTGAAACTTCATTACTTCATCAGTCAATCCGCCTTGGCTGTCGCCTTTATAAAGTAAATTCCCGTTTGAAATGGAAATACATTGATTTACTGCATCAATTTCCTCTATGATGTAGCCATCTGCATAGATTTCTCTTTCGTTGGATAATTTGTATAAATCATCACCCACTTTTACAGTTATGGTTTTCTTTTTGACACCTCCGTTTTCGTTGCTGTTTATGGCAACTTTGGCAGTTACCTTGGTTTTGGTTGCTGTGATTGATTCTACCGAAACAAAAGCATCATTGTAGGCATTTTCTTCAATGATAGAATCTACTTCAATTTGTTTTACCAATCCCAAATCATAGGCTTTTACAGGGTTTAGACTGTAAGTAAGATTGTATTGGTTTCTGTGTGTTGCCGAATAGCGAAGCGTACAAAGTGCTTTTAAGTTCTCAATAGCTGCAATACGCTTTTCGGTTTCCATATTTTGTGGCTCGTCCACAATTACAATAGGGTGGGTAGCTTGAATAAACTCAACAGGTTTTTGTCCGTTCAGCTTATCATTGGGTTTATTGATAATGTTTTCATCTTTGGCAAATGAATCAATGTTGATTACCAAAACTTCTATATTGTTTGTGGTTGCAAAGCCCCTCAAGGTGGAAACTTTGGTACTGTCGTACACCTGAAAATTTACTGGCACATTGTCGTAAAGGGTTTGAAAATGCTCGTGAGTAATTTCTAAGTTTTTCAAAACGCCTTCACGAATAGCGACCGAAGGCACTACAATCACAAACTTTTTGAAACCGTACAATTTATTCAGTTCGTAAATAGAACGCAGATACACATAAGTTTTACCTGTTCCTGTTTCCATTTCTACAGAAAAGTGCATTCCGTCCAATTTGTCCGAAACCTTGATTTCGTTGTTGGTTTGAATGGCTTGTAGATTGGTGAGAATTTGTTCTTCCGATAAAATAAGGTTGTTGCTCACACCATTTATCAGGTTCAAAGAGCCTTCTTCCTTTAGGTTAAATTCCAAAATGGAATCCTCCAAAGGTTGCCCTTCAAACAAATCCGTTATGGATTTTATGGCTTCCTGCTGATAGTTGAGATTGGATTCAAACGTTAATTTCATTCTTTAACTTTTTCAATTAAGGTTTCTACCCAATTATTAAATCTCGGACATTTACTTAGAACAGTGTCAATTCCTGCTTCTTCAATAATCATAATTCCATCATTGACTTTATTATACCCTCTAATTAACTGGTCATTCTTGAGCCTTTTTGAAGGGGCTGTTTGAGGACTGTCGTTAATATCTTCTGGATTAGGATGTGCAGCGATAATTTGTTCCAACTCGTTGAATTTTGCATCTTCATTTGAGTATAGCGATTTGATTGCATCTATAGAAGAAAAAACCAAGGCTTCAAATTCGTGAAGTTGAATATATGGTAGTAAATTCGGAAAATCCTGTCCTTTTTCTGCTTCTAAATCTTCTAAGATTGCTTTTTCTAAAAATGTTAGTCTATCTGCTTTATTGACAATTACCCTTGCTTCCTCATACTTAGGAAAATCTTTAGGCAATGCATAAAAATCAATTAAAGTAGAAACCAAAACATTGCTTTCATAAACACAATTAATTAAATCTGTTTTCAGATGTTGGTATTTTGTCAATCCGCCCTTGGTATGTTTAATTTTAAAACAATCTACACGAAGTAGTCCCTTTGCATATAAGTAAGGACTTAATACTTTATCAACAAATTCTTTTTCAGTATCGCCCTCTACTACTATTATTAATCTTTTCATAGTGGCTGTCCTTTAATGACACTTTTTGTCCATAATTCACCAATTGAATAATCTTCTATCCAATTGCTTAACACTTCCTTGTCCAACCTTCTGAAAACTGACTGATTATCTTCCTTGTCAACCGTAATAATGTCTTCGGCTTCAAAGTTATTAAGTAGTGTTACGGATTGTGTAGAAACAATAACTTGACAATCCTTTGCTGCTGCTGATTTTATTAGACCTGATAGTTTATTTATGGCAGTTGGATGTAAACCCAATTCAGGTTCATCAATAATAATGACCTTTGGCAGTTTGGGTTGCATTAATAAGGTAACTAATGCAATAAAACGTAAACTGCCATCAGATAAATGATTGGCATTAAAGTACGTTTCAGGATGCTCTTTTTCAGTCCATTCTAAGAGTATTTTTTCCTCATCTAAAAAAGCTGGAGATAAATTAAATCTGTCAAAAAAAGGAACAACCGATTGAATGATTTTTTCTATTCGTTTAAAATTCAACGGATGTTTTTCTTGCAAGTAATACAAATAAGCAGGTAGATTACCGCCATCTTCTTTTAAACTTCTATTGTCATTGGTATTGGCTTTGGAGCGTAATGGGGCTGAACTACTGGTATCGTGAAAATGGTAAATTTTGTAGCTTTCAAGATGCTCACTTAAATATTTATTCCTTTGGGTTGAAGACCCCTTAATCAAACTTTCTTTTATGTTTTCTTCATAGAAAGTCTTACTGTATTGAGTTTGATAATTTAATAGACTATCTTCTCTGCCAATAAACAAAGAGCCTTCGTCAGATGGTAATAAATTAAATTGATAAGCATTATTGCCAAAATTCAAATAGCCCTTTATTTCAGTAGTGTTTTTGCGACCATAATGAAGCAAATTGTCAACACCACTTTTCAAGGAGTATTGTTGAAGCCTTTGTTCGTAAATGTTGTTTACCAACTTGAAAAAGGAAATGAAATTGGACTTACCAACCCCATTTGAACCTATCAATAGGTTTATTGGACTTAGTTTCAAATCCAATGTTTTGATAGACTTAAATCCTTCTATTTTTATATTTTGAAGCATAGCTATATCGTTTTAAATTCAATCCCTGCATCTTTCATTTGCAGTACGGTATTCGTTTTCAATTGGTCGTTGCCTTTAAAAAGTTTATCTACCGCAATTACTTTTTTGGGGTACTCACTCATTACTTCTGTAATAATTTCTTGACTCACTTTTTCTAATATCAATGCCATTTCATTTCCATTAATTAGAAAATAGCCATCATTTTTTTCGATAGTACTGTTCAAGTCTTTCCCGCTTTTTAGTAAAAGCTCGTACACCATATTTTCAATAGTGGCAGTTTCTGAAACAGGGTCAACAAACAGTTTCATTTGCTCGGCAAGAGCTTTTGCATCTTTGCCCTCAATTTGTTGCCATTGTTTGAAGTTGCTGTCAGATAGAATTAACGATTTGAAACCTAAATCAATCTCTGTTTCAACATTCGGTTCAAATTGAATTTGACTTTTCTTTTTTTCTTTCTCTACCTCTAATTCTTGTTCGATTGACTTTGCTGCTTTTCTAATTCTTTCTTTTGAGACTTCAGCAATATTTTTAAATCCTGCTTTTAAAGCCTCACTATTTTCCTCCAAAAGTTCGGGTAATTGAACACAAATATATTTTCTATTACCCCCATCCTCTTTGTTCAAATCCATAACAGCGTGGGCAGTTGTTCCACTACCCGCAAAAAAATCGAGAATTATATCATTTTGTCCATTCTTGACAGATTTGATTAAAAGCTTAGACAAAGAAGTTGGTTTTGGGTATGAAAAATAGCTTTTACCTTCAAATAGTTTTTCAACTTCAATTCCACCGTCACTCTTTAAAGAAATTATTGACCGGAGCAACAAATTATCGAGTTCATCTAAATAGTTAATTGAGCTTGGCTGTGTGTTCTCGTCTTTGTCAAACCAAATTCTACCGCATAAAAATGACCCATCGTGTAGTTCTAAAACGTTTGTAAATTTACCATCAACAATTAGTGCAGCATCATTAAATGAATCTTCTTTCCAACGCCAACCTCTATCTGGAATCTTTACAGGTTTTCCTGTTTTTGGGTGTTTTACCTCATATCTAGGCCCAAATGTATTTGCATTTGGCCAACTCATATTTATTTTGCCCCAAAGTCGATATTCACTATTTAGAGAATTATAAAGCGTAATCCCTCTATCGTAACCTCTTTTATTATATAGTTTTCTGATTAAATCTTCGCCCTCATTTAAAGGCATTTTTTTCTTTTTAATTTTAGAAAGTAGGTCTTCAATTTCTTGTATCCCTTCTTTTGCCATTAAAAATTCGTGTTTTAAAGAACTGTCTTTTACATAAATTAGAACATACTCGTGGATGCTACCGATTCCCTTATCATTTTTTGGAACTCTTTTATTCCAATTGATACATTCGATAAAATTTTCTTCTCCAAAAATCTCATTCAATAGCATTCTAAGGTTATGAACTTCATTATTATCAATATGGACAAACATAACTCCATCTTGTCGAAGAAGATTTTTAGCTAAATACAATCTTGGCATCATCATATTGAGCCAATTGCTATGGTATTGTCCGTTTTCTTTGCTGTTCTTTTTGAACATACCATCTTTGGTCATATAGCCTTCTTCGTCTTTGTCGCCTACACGTTTTTCATAATCGGCTTTGCTTTCGCTAAACTTGTCTGGGTAAATAAAAGAGTCATTTCCTGTGTTGTAAGGTGGGTCTATGTAAATCATTTTCACCTTGCCGAAGTAACTTTTTTGTAGCACTTTCAGCACTTCCAAGTTTTCGCCTTCAATAAAAATGTTCTCGGTCTCGTCAAAGTTTACGCTTTCGTCTTTAGCAGGAACAAGGGTTTTGGTGGTTGGCATTTGCAATACTTTAAAAGCATCACTTTTTCCTGCCCAATTCAACACATAGCGTTCGTTGGCAAAGTTTATATCGTCTCCAAGTGTAGCTTTTAGTTTTTCCCAATCTATTTTTCCTTCGCTAAAAACTTCGGGCAATACCTGTCGCAATGCGTTGAGTTTTTCTTGTTCTGGTGTCAGACTTGTTCCGTCCATATTTTATTGTGCTTTTCTTTCGATTAGTAATTCTTTGACTTCAACACCAAGGATTTCGGCTATCTTGTATAAGTCCTCTAAACTTGGTTGACGTCTATTTTGGGCATATGAGTTTACCATATTGTAACTTTTGCCCAATTGCTCAGCCAGCCACTTCTGTTTAATTCCCTTTTGTTCTAAAACGTCTTTTATTCGGTTCATTCTTGAACTTGTTTATAATTGGCAAAACTAAGAATAAAAATTAAATATCTCACTGAATGAGTATTTAAATCATCATTCTGTATGGGTGCGGTGGGTAAGGGCAAGCTCTTTTGGTTTTTCAGCGTTGGCATTGGGTGTCGGCAAAAACCAAATGTGCTTGACAGTGCGGTTGGTTTTCTACACTGAGCGATAACGTTTTGCAGCTACCCGAAGGTGGCGTTTTCGAAGCACTTCACTGTCAACCAAGCACAAACTTTGATAGAAGCACAAAGCTTGATTTAACCACTGAACCGCCACTTTTGGGTAGCTGCTGTTATGCACAGTAATTATTTTAGTAGTTCGTAAAGTCGAACCGCTTTCTTGATTCTTGTCGTCCACACTTTTTTTGATTTTGTCGATGCAACACTTGATTTTAAAAGTTGATATATTTCATTGGAATTATTCAGATTTTCTTCTGTCACGTTCGCAACCGATTCGACTGCACATTTAATGTAGTCTTTTAGGTCGTCCATATTTTGCTGTAAATTTTTTGAGTCAAGTTCTTGGCAAAAGAAGTCTAATATTTCTGCTTGCTTAGTCTGAAAAAATAGAATTGACGGCATTTTAATTTTACTAAACTCTTCTGTTTCAAAAATTTCATTTAAAGTGCTAAAGAAATTATTGTATTGTTCTCTTACATATTCTGTCTGTCCCGCTCTAAATAGTCCGTTTACATCGTCACTTTTAAAGTCAAGATGAAATATTGTTAAAAAGTGTCCTGATAATGTATGTAAGTTATTCCAAAATTCACTGTTTAATACAAAGTGATTAGCTTCTGTTGTGTGAAAATCTGTCAAGATGAAAGCAAATACTCTTGCTCTATTTGTTTGTCTATGTTCGTTACAAATTTTTAAAAATTGCTCTTTAAAATCACTTGCGTCAATTCCAATATTTCCATTTTGTCTGTTATTGAAAAGATAAATCGGCATCATATTATTGTCATTTGGTTGGTTTTGTATTATTGTGCATAACGGGATTCAGCTTGGAGACGGCGGGCATTCGGAGCCGATCCCTTCCAGCCTACTCCTAATTTCTTAAAGATACTAAACTTTCTATTTACCCGGAACCGCCCGCTGTATCCAAGGTGATGTTAGCGGTTCGTGCTTCTATTTCAACGTATTTTACTTCATCCATATTAGTCGTCCTTTTCCATTGCTCTTTTAAATCCATACCAACTTTCAGCATCCATATCGTCCATATATTCAGTTTCAATTAAGTCTGCAAACTGCTTCCGTTCTTTTTCACTTTCGAGTTCTAAAACATCGTCAAGATGAGGAACACTAATTAATATTTTGTTTCCAATTTCTTCAATCTTAAAGATTCCGAAATCTTCTTTATCCGCAACAGTCCTGTACAGACTGTAAATTTCTTCATATCCTTCCAAGTCTATACCGTCCAACCAAGCATACATATAGGACTCTTTACTTTCCCCAATCAAGTAGTTGATAACACTTAATAATTCATCCAACAAATTGCTGTCAATACTTTGGTCGAAACCATGTATCAAATAGTTTCTGACATTATTAAGTCTATCCAGTTTCTTATAATCTTGTTGGTTTATCAAGCCAAGGGAGAATGTAGTTTTAATGATTGACAAAGTCGCCTTATTGGTTGAATCAAAATTTTCATTTTTGAGCTTAAGTCTAATTGCTGCTTCCAAAGTTGCCCATCCTAATAAAAATGCAGCGGAAAATTGTTTAGTTGATTTTAGAGCGTTAATGTCTGAAATCCTTTTTTTAATATCGTTTAAGTCTAAAATTCGTTCTGAACTTGTTGTAATTTGATGTTCTTGCGGATTTGTGAATACAAGTTCAAAACGCCAGTTTTTTCTTTCGGCAATATTGTTGGCTAATTCTTCATAACGTTTCAGTTCGTTAATATGACTTTTACTTTTTACTTCTATAACTACTGATTCAGCTTCGCTTATTGCAATAATATCGGGTTCAAATCCTTTTAGAAAATTTGGCAATTTCGATTGCTTTGGATTAATAGTGACTTCAAAGCCCCTGCTTTCATAGTCCTTTGCAATTTCTTTAATCCTTCTTTCTATATTTTTCAAATTTCTTGTTTCCATTAGATTAAATCTTGAGTTGTTACATGTTGTTCAATTCTCACATGAATAAAGTCGTTCCCTGTACTAAATGCTTGTAGCAAATTTGCTGAAGCATTTCTAATCTTATAACTGCCGTTGATGTCTTTTTTCCTACTTCTAGTATCTAATATTTGAACGTCATCTACGTAAACTACACCGATTAATGCGTCTTGGATTGGCTTTATAATATTGTCAACATCTGGAGTTTCTCCTTCATAGAAATATGTAATTGTAATTTGTAAATGGTCTGTACTTGGTGGTGTCCCAGGTGCAATAGCTTGTCTTGCCGCAGTCTCAACCCTTTGTTTATAGGCTCTTTTTCTTGTCGGATTTTTCGACTGTAACGAAAGAGGCGGACCTTCAAAAGTAAATTCTAATGGAAACATCTATTTTTAATTAGAGTTTTTGATATCTATAAATATAAGTTTCAAATTTATATTGTTCTTCAATCTCATTTTATTTCTTATTGTTGTTTTAATAGCATGACCGCTAACTTGTTTATTTATAAACCTTTGGTGCATCTATTTAGCCATATTTTGTAAATAGATAAACCTTTGGTGTTCTTTATTTATAAATCGTCAAAAGGACTTTTGATCCTTCCAAGACTCTTTTGACTTACATGCGTATAAATCTCGGTAGTCTTACTGGACTTGTGTCCCAACAACTCCTGAATATATCTCAAATCTGTACCGCTTTCCAAAAGATGAGTCGCATAACTGTGTCTAAACCAATGAAGCGTAACTCGTTTACCGATCCCAGCTTTTTGCAATGCGGTCTTCAACACTTTCTGCAAACTACCTTCACTGTATTTTGTACCTATGGTTTCCCCCTCAAATAAATACTCTTTCGGTTTTTCATATTTGTAATACTCCCTTAAAAGATTCAAAATTCTTTCACTTAAAGGTACCATCCTATCCTTCTTTCCTTTACCCTGCCTAATAAGCAACATACCTCTTCCGGAATCAATATCCCGAATCTTAATATTTAGCAATTCAGACCTCCGAAGACCGCAGGCATATATAAGGGATAACATCGTGCGGTGTTTCACATTCTGATGGGCTTCCAATATCCGCTTTACTTCTACTTTACTTAGAACATGAGGTAAAATTCGTGGATTTTTTGGTCGCTCAATTTCCTTAGGGTCTAACTTCCTTTTTAATCTGTTTGAAAAATAAAGCTTTACAGCATTAATAACAAGAGACTGAAAAGAAGCTGAGAATTTCCTACTAATAATATAATTTTTATGAAAGCTTTCCAAATCTTCATTTGAAATAATCTCTGGACTCTTGTTCCCTGTAAATCTAAAAAATAGGGCCAAACCACCCGTATAGTTCTTTATTGTAGATTCCGAATACCGCCTATTCCGCATCCAATCTGCAAACTTGCTGATTTCGATTGCTAAAAAATCAGCCAATACAGGTAAATCCGAAAATGTCTTTGGAAGCTCCACCTTCTTCAACTCACTGTAATCCAACCAAGCCTTACCCTTAAAATAGGAAAGCATTTCTGATATCCTTTCATCTGAATAAGCCACCCACCACACCCTTCTCCTGGTATCCCAATTACAGCCGGGAAATTGTTTGACCATTTCCTTCAGTTGAAAATCATAGGGAAACTCAATCCTGATCACAGGATTCTTGCCTATCCAGTCATTTTTCAAAACCAGCTTCTTCATAAAAAATTCCATTCAAAAAAAATCCTAGGTCAATTTAACATCTACCATGATTTCTTAAAAGATTCCGTATCAACTTATCCGATTAAATCGTTGTTCATCAAAAAAATGCCCCCGTTTTCTCAAGGGCTTAATGATCCTCAGAAAGCAATTCGTTTATAAATGTAGCAGTGAAAACCTTCGAGGTTTGAAAAACCTCAAAGGTTAAATCTCTCCGCCTTCTAAAGATTATGCAATTTCCACAAAGCCACCTTTGCGGCTGAAAAAACACCTGAGCTTATCACAGATAATCTCCTTTATAATCTATGTTTCAACACCCACAACTCCACGACTTCTTCTCCTCTCCAATGTTGATTGCGTTGGGTTTTTTGGGAGGCTTCTTTGACTGATTTTTTCAGACATCTTTCCAATTCAAAACGCCCTCCGGATAGAAGCTCCTGTTCTATTGGATGCTTATCAGTGACTCCGGTGATTTGCGCAAGGTTGGAGAAAATAACCAGCAAGTGGCCTTCAGGCAACAGGCGTTGACTCGCTCCTTCAAAAAACTCAGGGAAAAGCTGTTCGCTGTAATAAATCGCATCATCCAAATTATTGGATTCCTTTGAGCTTGGAAGCCAAGGTGGGTTAAAGACAATCAATTCCGTTGGTTTTACCCATTTACCAAACAGATGTCCAAAATCAAGCGCTATTTTCCTGGATAACTTTGTGTCGCCCATGAATTCGGTTAAACCAATGATCGCATTAGAGTTGATATCTGTCCCAAAAACTTTTTGAAAGCCATGCTGCACCATTAGCAAGGAAAGTATACCACTACCAACACCCACATCAATGGCCGCTTTTTTTGGACCTTGGTAGCGCCTTAGCCAGTTATCAAACAAGACTATATGTTCAAATCGGGTAGGAAAATATACCCCATAATACGGGTGGATTTTATTACGTAAACAGGGAATTTTTATGCCGTTTTTGTACCATTGCCAGCCACTGTTTAAGCCTTGAACTTGTGGAAAAGGAAGGAAAAAATCGCTCAATTCGGGATAGAGTTTAGCCAACCATCCTATCTCAGGGGCTTTTTTTACCTGTAATTCATGTTCTTTTACTCTAAGCAAGATACGGTTGGACAAGTTTCTGTATTCCGTCCGGTATTCCCGTTGTTCAAGAAAGGATTGGTTGGGTAGTGACTTTTTTAGATAGGAGGACAATTCTTTTAGCAAATCCAATCCATTGCTATAAAATTCCTCCACCAACACCTGCTTACCTAAAACCAAAGCCTGAATGGTATCTTGAATATCAGATTTTCTTGTAAACACCAAAATATCACCCTTAAGGTGGATGGGTTCAGGTCTATGTGCTTGTAATGGATTTTGAGACATTTAATAAATCTAAGCGGTTTTGCCCATAAAAATCAAGGAACATCAATATACTTAGCAAACAAATAAGCCCCCGATTTCTCAGGGGCTTTTCTATAGCCAATTTATTCTTAGTGCCTTCGTGACTTTGTGGCCTACCAATTCTTAAGAAAACGGATACTTCCCTTTCTCAATCATATAATCCGCAATCTGCCTTCTCAGCTCCTTGGTATTGACCAAATCGGCTTTGGTCCAGCGCTTCAAGCCCATCAACATCACCTTCTGCTCATCACCCTTCGCAAATGCAGCAATGGCCTCCTTGGCAGCAGTCTGAATTTTTTCCACCGCTTCAAACAAATAGACCTGTGCTAAGGCAATCTGATGCTTGCATGCTTCTTCTCCCCTCATGCTGACCAGTTTCTCGGTTCTCAAAATGGCAGACTCCGCCGCATAGATTTCAATCATCACATCCGCCAAATTCATCATGACTTCCTGCTCTGACTCAATCCTATCCTGCAAAGCCATGGCTGCCTTGCCTCCTACCATCAGGAATACTTTCTTCAGTTTATTGATTACATCTTTCTCAGAGGCAAACAATTCTGAGGCATCAATGCTCTCAAAACTAGGTACAGAAGTAAGCTCATTGCCAACAGCCATGGCCGGCTCAAATAAATTAATCTCTCCCTTCATGGCCCGCTTCAACAACATGCCCACCATCAACATCCTGTTGATCTCATTGGTGCCTTCATAAATCCTGGAAATCCTCGCATCTCTATAAGCCCTTTCCATTGGCGCATCCGCAGAATAACCCATACCACCATAAACCTGTACACCCTGATCCACCACATAATCCAATACCTCCGAACCGTGCACCTTGGCAATAGCCGCCTCAATGGCAAACTGCTCCAAAGCTTTCAATTTGGCCTCGGCATCTTCCATTCCTTCCGCAGCCAAAGCAGCCATCCTGTCTTCAATGTCCTGACCGGCACGGTAACACAAAGCTTCACAGGCATAGGTCCTCACGGCCATCTCTGCCAGCTTTTGTTTGACTGCTCCAAAAGTATTGATGGATACGCCAAACTGCTTTCTTTCTCCAGCATACTTGATGGCATAAGAAGCCACCGTCCTGCAGCCACCCAATACACCAGCTCCCAATTTGATCCTACCAATGTTCAGGATATTTACCGCAATCTTGAAACCATTCTGACGCTCAGAAAGTAGGTTCTCTACCGGTACCTTGCAATCATTGAAGAATACCTGACGGGTAGAAGAACCCTTGATCCCCATCTTCTTCTCTTCTTCGTTCATCGTGATACCACCGAAGCCTTTTTCTACAATAAAGGCAGATAAGTTCTTGTCGTCATCAATCTTGGCAAAAACTATGAAGAGATCAGCAAAACCCGCATTGGAAATCCACATCTTCTGTCCATTGATGATGTAATGCTTCCCATCCTTGGTCAACACTGCCTTGGTCTTACCACTGTTGGCATCAGAACCTGCATCCGGTTCTGTCAAACAGTAACAGGCTGCCCACTCACCGGTAGCCAATTTGGGTAAATACTTGGCCTTTTGCGCTTCATTGCCATAATACAAAATCGGCAAGGTTCCGATGCCGGTATGGGCACCATAGGTAGTGGAGAAGGAACCGGCTCCACCGATGATGTCAGCGATCAACATGGAAGTATTGAAACTCATCCCCATACCTCCGAATTCCTCCGGCACGGAAATACCCAATAAACCCAATTCCCCTGCCTTTTTGAAAATGGAAGGTACCAATTCCGGATGCTTCATGCTGTCGATTTCCTCAATATTGGGATGAATCTCCGTATCGATAAAATCCTGACAGGCCTGCGCCATCATTTTTTGCTCTTCTGTGAACTCTTCAAAGATGAAGATGTCCTGGGCTTCTGTTTCCTTGATCAGGAACTCCCCGCCGTTGATTGATTTTTTTGCTACAGTTGACATATGGTATAATGTTTATTTTTTTAGAATCAAGAATCAAGAGTCAAGAATCAAGACGGTCTTGTCTCTTGGTTCTTGGTTCTTGTCTCTACTTTAACAGTTCAAATACTCCCGCTACGCCCTGTCCACCGCCGACGCAAGCCGTAACCATTCCGTACTTCTTGTTCTGTCTGCGGAGTTCGTTGAAGAGTTGGACCGAAAGTTTGGCGCCTGTACAACCCAATGGGTGACCGAGTGCTACTGCACCACCGTTTACATTGACCTTTTCAATATCCATATCCAAGGATTTGACAACCGCCAACCCTTGGGCAGCGAAGGCCTCATTCAGTTCAATCAGGTCGATTTTATCCAAGGTCAGGCCCGCCTGCTTCAAAGCTTTTGGCACGGCTTCCTTAGGACCTATACCCATGATGCGCGGTTCTACACCTGCCACGGAATAGGACATCATTCTCGCGATAGGTTCCAAGTTCAATTGCTTCACCATTCTTTCTGACATGACCAAGACGAATGCAGCACCATCAGAAGTCTGGGAAGAGTTACCGGCTGTCACCTGACCGCCCATTTTAAAAGCTGGCTTCAGGTTGGAAAGTCCCTCAATGGAAGTTCCAGGTCTTGGCCCTTCATCTGTATCCACAATATATTTCCTGGTTTTTCTTTTTCCTTTTTCGTCCAGGTAAGTTTCTTCCACTTCTACAGGAACGATCTCATCCTTGAACTTGCCTTCTGCTATGGCTTTCAAGGCTCGGTCATGGGAACGCACCGAAAACTCATCCGCTTGCTCACGGGTGATTTCATAATCTTTGGCCAGTTCTTCTGCCGTCAAGCCCATGCTCAGGTAGTAATCCGGCGTTTGAGAGGCAATTTTCCAGTTGAGGGCAGTCTTGTAACCCATCATAGGGAGCAATGACATGGATTCTGTACCACCGGCGATGATACAGTCTGCCATTCCTGCTTTGATTTTTCCGACAGCCAGGGCGATAGCTTCCAGACCGGAACCACAGTAGCGGTTGATGATAAAGCCCGGGTTATCAATTCCCAAAGCCAATAGGGAAATCATTCTTCCCATCTGCATACCCTGCTCCGCTTCGGGAATGGCATTGCCCACAATCAGGTCATCTACCATTTTTGCTTCCAGGCCAGGGGTACTGGCGACCAAGTGCTTGATGACATCCGCTGCTAAGTCATCCGGGCGATAGAATCGAAAGCCTCCTTTTTTGGCCTTCCCCACCGCTGATCTATATCCGTTTATGATGTATGCTTCCATTTCGTCTATGTTCTAATGCGTTTATTGTTAATATTGGTTTTTTTCTATACTCTGAATGTATAAGAATCAAGAATCAAGAGCCAAGAATCAAGACTTGTAGCTAGTAAGGATTGGATTCAAGTGTTTGCATGAAACCGTGGATCATCCTTTGGACTTCAGAGAGATCTACCCCCAATTCATCAAAAGTTTTTTGATCCAAAAGACCAACCCTGTGAGCAATGATCGCTTGGGTTTCGAGTTCGAAGCTTTCACCTAAACTAATATCCAATGAGTTTAAAACAGCTTTGGAAGTATTTCTTGCTGTTCCTTCTGCAATGTTTGAAGGAATGGATACACTCGACCTCCTTATTTGGGAAGTAATTCCAAATTTTTCTTCATTCGGAAACTCATTCGTGACATGGTAAACCTTTACAGCCAAATCCACGGACTTTTCCCAAACTTTCAAATTTTTAAAATTATGCTTCCTTCTCATCTCTTTTAATTTTTAGGTTAAACATCTTCTGTACTCAAATCCATCTTGATTCTTGCTTCTTGTCTCTTGTCTCTTGTCTCTTGTCTCTTGTCTCTCGCCTCTCGCTTCTCGCTTCTCGCTTCTAGTTCCTCAACGGTTTTCCCTTAAACAGAATACTATGTATGCGCTCAAGGGTCTTTTTCTCACCGGTCAAGCTCAAGAAGGCTTCACGCTCAAGATCGAGTAAGTACTGCTCGCTGACTTCAGTTGGGGAAGAAAGGTCCCCGCCGGACATCACCCAGGCCAATTTGCGGGCAATCTTGGCATCATGTTCTGAAATGTACTTGCCATACAACATTCCCGTAATGCCTGCTTCAAACAAGGCCAAGGAAGATTTACCCAATACCTTGATATCTGTCTGCTGCACCGGCTGGGTATAACCCGCATCATACAGGGACAATACCTTGGCTTTGGCATCGGCCAAGACCCGCTTTCTGTTCAAAGTAATGCTGTCTTTTGTCTGGAGGTAACCCAAACCTCTGGCCTCTGCTGCCGACATGGATACTTTGGCTGTGGCGATGTTCATAAAATACTCCTGCAAGCGGTTCAATTCCACATCTCCGTCCTTAATTTCATTAGAGAAGCGTAAGGTCATTTCTTTAGTACCTCCTCCTGCTGGAATCAAGCCTACCCCAAATTCTACCAGACCCATATAGAGTTCTGCATGGGCTTGGATGGCGTCTGCATGGAGAGACAACTCACATCCTCCTCCCAAAGCCATATTATGCGGTGCGACTACCACTGGAATGGAAGAGTACCTGGCACGCATCATGGTATTTTGGAAACCTGCAATCATCAGGTTAATTTCATCAAACTCTTGGTCACCGGCAAACATGAAGAGCATGGCAAGGTTGGCACCTGCCGAGAAATTGGCACCTTCGTTACCGATTACAAGGCCTTTGTAGGATTTTTCTGCCATGTTGATGGCGGTATTGATACCTTCGATCACTTCCTGTCCCAAAGCATTCATCTTGGTTTGGAATTCCAGTCCAATGACATCATCGCCCATGTCATAAATGCTGGCACCTGCATTGCCCCATATTTTCTTATCGGCTCCTTTAAGCGTATCCAATAGGATAAACTCATCTGTTCCAGGAATGGCCTTGTAGGATTTGGAGGGGATGTCATAGTACTTTCTGACCCCACCATCCACTTTATAGAAGGTGTCATGGCCTGCTGCCAACATTTCATGAACCCAAGCTGCTGCTTTTTCACCGGCAGCTTCCATTTTCTCGACGGTCTCTTTTACGCCGAGCACATCCCAAGTTTCGAATGGACCTAATTCCCAACCAAAACCTGCGGATACTGCCTGATCAATTCTGTACAATTCGTCGGCAATTTCAGGAATGCGGTGCGAAACATATTTGAATAAGTCATAAAAAGATGCCCTATAAAATTCTCCGGCGCGGTCATCGAAGTTCGCCAGGAATTTGATCCGCTTTTTAAGGTCATCAATCTCCTTGGAAGCTTCCAAGGCTTTGAATTTTGGCTTTTCAGCATCCTTGTATTCAAAAGTTTTAAGGTCCAGCTCCTTTAATTCCTTGGAGCCATCCTTATGACGGATCATTTTGAAGTAACCCTGTCCGGTTTTGTCTCCCCACCATTTGTTGTCATAAAGCACTTTGACAATATTGGGCAACTGAAACTTATCCCTTGATTCATCATGGGTAAGGGTCTTATACAAGTTGTTGGCAACATTAACCGTGGTATCCAAACCTACCACATCCATCGTTCTAAAAGTGGCCGATTTGGCACGACCGATCACTGTTCCGGTCAGTTTATCCACCTCAGATACGCCCATACCCATTTTCTCAATGGCATGCATGCCAGATATAATGGCATACACCCCAATGCGGTTGGCGATAAATGCAGGTGTATCTTTACACAATACCGTTTCTTTACCCAAATACCTGTCCCCATAATCCATCAGGAAATCCACAATTTCAGGCTTGGTTTTTGGGCCTGGAATGATTTCAAGCAAGCGCAAGTATCTTGGAGGATTGAAAAAGTGAGTTCCTGCAAAATGCGCTTGAAAATCTTCAGACCTGCCTTCACACATCAATTGCATGGGAATCCCAGAGGTATTGGAAGTGATCAATGAACCCGGTTTACGGTATTGCTCTACTTTCTCAAAAAGGGATTTTTTGATATCCAATTTCTCAACGACCACCTCAATGACCCAATCATAATCTTTGATTTTTGGAAGGTCATCATCAAAATTTCCTGTGGTAATTCTGGATACATGTGCAGCATCATAGAGGGACGCTGGTTTGGACTTCAAGGTGTTTTGAAGTGCTGTATTCACCAATCTGTTACGTACCGACTTGTCAGAAAGGCTTAAACCTTTCTTTTGCTCGTCTTCATTCAGTTCGAAAGGAACGATATCAAGCAATAAAACCTGCACACCGATATTGGCAAAGTGGCAGGCAATTCTTGATCCCATTACACCCGAACCTAAAATGGCAACTTTCTTAATGGTTCTTTTCATATTTTTTTGGTTTTAGAGTCCGTACAATTGATCATCGTACGCATTGGGGTTTATAGTTTCTGATTGAAAATTTTCAATAACCTGATTGATCTTGTAAAAAACTCCGAAGAAGGTTTCCAGTTCCTCTTCTGATACCAAATCCCTGACCGCCAAATTGAATTCTTTGATGGTCTGAACAGATATCTCTTTTTTCCTTTTACCTTCCGGCGTCAGGAAAATCCGGACGGAGCGCTTATCTACAGGATCCGGTTTTTTAAAGATCAATCCCTTTTCTTCCATATTCTTAAGCATCCTGGTCAAGCTTCTTGCTTCCAGTCCCATCAAAGGAGCAATCTTAGTGGCAGGAGTTCCTTCTTTGGAATTGATATTGATCAGGACAAATCCTATAGAAGTAGTAAAATCCTCCTGTGCCGCTTTTTGATTGTACATCCTAGAAATGGCATGCCAAGCGCTTTTGATATGGTAATCAACTGTCTCTTCACGCTTCATAGGCTTATCTTTCATACGTCCAAGTTACAAAAAAGATTGTATGCATGCATACTATTTTTAAAAAAAGTTATGCATGCATAAGAAATTTTAAACAATCAAAGTGGAAATAAAAAAAACTATATTCTGATTTTAATCAAAATATAGTTTTTAAAGAGAGATAAGTATCGAAAATACCTATTTTATCAAAATAAGTTTCTATAAATATTAGCTATACAATTCTTCGATTTCTTTGGCAAATTTGCTATGGATCACCTTCCGCTTCAATTTCATTGTTGGTGTTAATTCACCGGAATCTACACCCCACTGAGCATTGAGGACTTTAAAGCGCTTTACCTGTTCCCATTTTCCAAAATACTTATTGAGATTGTCTACCTCTTTTTGGAATTTTTCAATGATCTCAGGTTTCTCTAACATTTCCGCATCAGTGGTATAGGGAATGTCTTTGTGCTTGCACCAATCTTGTAATCCCAAAATACTCGGTACAATCAAAGCTGCTGGATAATTCTTATTTTCCCCTACTACAATAATTTGCTCAATTACCGGTGATTCCTTGAATTTATTTTCCATAGGTTGAGGAGCAATGTATTTACCTCCTGAAGTTTTGAACATCTCCTTTTTACGGTCAGTAATTTTGAGGTATTCTACTTCGTGCAATTCACCAATATCTCCCGTATGGAACCAACCATCACTATCGATAACTTCCGCAGTAAGTTCAGGCTGTTTATAGTAGCCTTGCATGACATTTGGACCTTTGACCAAAATTTCTCCATCAGCTGCAATTTTCACCTGCACTTCTTTTACAATCTTTCCAACCATGCCAATTCGGATATCCTCCAGATTGCAAATGGAAGCAGAAACAACTGGGGAAGTTTCTGTTAATCCATAACCTTCACAAACAGGAATACCTGCGGACCAAAATACCCTTGCCAATCTAGGCTGTAGTGCAGAGGCACCTGAATTAATCTGCATGATATTGCCTCCCAAAGCTTCTCTCCATTTGCTGAAGATGATTTTGTTAGCCATTTTCAACTGGAAATTATACCATCCCCCTTGATTCTTATTCGGTTCATATTTCAAACCTAAATTGAGAGCCCAGAAAAACAAAGATTTTTTCAAGCCTGTCAATTCATAGCCTTTAGACACAATTTTATCATATACCTTTTCCAAAAGCCTGGGAACTGTATTGAAAACATGAGGTTGGACTTCTTTCAAGTTATCCCCGATGGTTTCCATGCTTTCGGCATAATAAATGGAAATACCCATATAAAGAAAACAGAAAGATCCAGTTCTTTCATAAATATGGCAAAGCGGCAAAAAACTTAAAGCTTTGCCTTCACCTGGAGGAGCTACAATCCGGTCTTCTACCGCAAATAAATTATGAATCACATTGGCATGCGTCAGCATCACACCTTTGGGCCTTCCGGTTGTACCGGAAGTATAAATGATAGTAAATAGATCATCTGACTTTACAGCCTCTTTCTTTGGGTCTAAATCAGCGAGATTTCCAGCCTCTCCCTTAGCCATAAAATCCTCCCAATATTCACATCCATCTATCTTATCAAAAGAAACGATACGAACATCCATCCCCTTAGAGCCCTCAATTGCCTTTTCAAGGATTTCAGCATCTCCGGCAAAAATTTGCTTTACTTCTGCATGGTTGAAGATGTAGTTGTAATCCTCTGCAGAGATTGTAGGATACATAGGAACAGAGATGGCGCCAATTTGCTGTAAAGCCAAATCAATAAAATTCCATTCCGGCCTATTATTGGAAATTATGGCAACTTTATCATCTTTATCAACGCCAGTAGCCAAAAAAGCTAAACTGAGGTTATCTACAATTTTTTTAAGATCTCTGGAAGAATATGTTTTCCATTGCCCATCGAGTTTTTGAGCCAAAGCGACCTGTTTGTCATAAGTCGCAATCTGATGATTTATGAGGTCAAATAATCTGGTGATTTGCATATTATTTCGGGTTACATTTTTTGAAAATATGAAAAACCTTTCATTAATGCAAAACCGTTTGATCTATTCATCCACAGCATTATATATGTATTATTTTATTTATTTAAATAAAATCTATTAGAGTTATTAAGCTGTGAATTTGTTGATAAGAAAGTGCCAAATTATATCCCACAGTGCAGTTCCCAGTTTTTACAATAGATTCCACTTTTTATTCACATTGATTGTTATATTTAATTTATTGTGAGTTAATGTTTTATGATTTCAAATGTAAATTATGTGGGTAATGTCAATTAAGTTTTCTGTCTATAAATGGTAGTTGATAGGATTGTGTATAATTGTGGACAAAGTGGTAGTTAATCTTTATGCGTTAAAAATTATCCCTATTCAAAATAATGGATAGGGATAAGTAGTGAGTTATTATCATTCTGTATACATCTATCCACAATCTTTTTGTCAGTTATCGACATTATTTTCTTCAATTATTTTGGCTTTTTTCTGTTTTAGACCTTGTGGAGTATAAGGTTGTATGGTTAAGTCAAGTGACCAACCACCTCTAATGGTTACATCTCTGGGATTTTCTGCACCTTCATTTTCTAAATAATAGACGGGTTCCGCGTATCTATTTTGGTAGAGATTTGAAGTATCCCATCTCTTGTTTTTATTTCTGTCAATAATTGCCCTTATGTAATAAGTGCCTGGTTCTATATGGTTTAAGGTAACTTCATTTTTTTCTTCGAGATACCTCTCTTCCAATATTTCATCCCGTTTGGTCAGTATCTGTATAATGATGGGCAGTTCATCTGTATTTACTTTGATATTGATTTGATCTGACAGGGATTCTTTTTTTAATCTTCTATAAGATGTTTCCACTTTGTCTTTATTATACATATCCTCTACATCAAAAAATGTAGAGTCTCCTGCATAAATAATAAAAGTTTCTTGACTTATGGTGTCGGGAACATGCAAGGAAATATTTAATAGCGTTCTATTTACACTGTCTTTAAAATAAACCCATTCTTTCTGTATAGGGACAATAGATGCTGTATCGTACTTTATATAAAGGGAATCAAAATTGATTGTTTTGATAGGTTTATTGAATTTCAATTCTGCTCTTAACTCATCGAGAAAGTTTTTCTTTCCTCCGATGTTTGTTTCCAAATCTTCTTTTCTTCGCTCACTTTCCTCAAATTTAGCATAGAGTGTAGTATCTAAAATGATGTTCGTAGAATCCCGGAAATGGATTTTCACAGCTGTACTGTCATTTCTTAATGCTGTATGGTATAATCTGATGGTTTTGTCATTTTGCCTGAAAAATAGTTGTTCATTCAAGTCTTCATGTTCTATGGTAATATCGACAGGATATTTACTTAGCACAATGTCAAAATTGGTCCCAATAGCAGCGCTCCTATTGATTTTGAATTCTGAGACGTCAGCTTTGGCCAAGTAAAACTGTGCGCCTGCCAAATCTTCGGTTATTTTAAGCGTATCTATTAGGAAAGAATAAGCCTCTTGTTTCTCCTCTGCTTTTAAGGAATTGTTGGCATCGTGCCAGGCATAAGCCTTATATTCTCCGGCTTTTATGTTAGTCAGGGTAAAGTTGCCTGCTGAGTCTGTGGATCCAATGTAATAAGGTGGGGCAGTTAATATATTCGTGGTATCACTCAGTTCATATAAGCCTATAAATACATCTTTTAATTTTGGATCCCTTTGGTGAAACATATAATTGACTTTTCCGGAAAACCTTAAACTATCTATATCAGGTCCGGTAGAAAAGACCAACCTGAGATTAGGAGGTATATTTCCTTCAGTAGCGTCTTTGATACTATTTTGGAAATTGAATACGTAGGTGGTACTGTCTTCCAGGTCTTGGTTTAATTTGATGATTACCCGGTTTCTATTGGCTGTGACCTCCATTTCCTCTTTCTTGATTCGAGGAGTAATGATAATCTGTTTATTGGGGTTTTCTAACGCTATATATTCATTGAATTCCAGTTCAATAGTATTTGTATTGACATTAGTGGATTCATTGACGGGATTGATTGAAATAAGTTCTGGAGGGTCTTCATCTTTTGGTCCTCCCATGGGTGTGCTTTGTTTTGCACATGAATACAATGAAATAAGTAAAATTATTGTCAATATTTTTAATAAATATTTCATTTTTTCTTTAAAATAAACAATATACTTGAATAATTACCCTCATTTTTTCTGGCCCAGCGATTAGATTGGAATCCATTTAATAGTCCATTTTTATATTGTTGAAATAGTGATGAATTTTCATTTTTGTATTTCTCTGAAAGCAAAGAAACGTAGTAGCTATCAAATTTCATGGGAATTTTTGCCTCTATATCTAAGTTCATCTCATTAGCAAAATATTCCATAGTATTCTGTGTAAAATGGTAGAGGTGTCTCGGTACATCTAATCCAGCCCATTTTTCTTCATAGTATTTGGCATCAAATGAATCATAGTTTGGAACGGCTATCATTAATATACCTTGGGACTTTAACATTCTAACCAATTGTTTTCCTGTCTTTCTTAATTCATGTACATGTTCCAAAACATGGAATAAGGTGATGCAATGATAATGGTCTTTTTTATATACCTCAGAAATTTCTGCTTCTACTTTCAGTTTTTTCTTCTTAGCTAATTTTCTTGCCGTTTTATCTGGTTCTATTCCTCTTACAGACCATTGACTTTTTTTGGCTGCTTTTAGAAAATAACCTGTACCACAACCTATGTCCAATAGATTTCCCTTTAGTTTATTGAATTGATTTAACCAGTTTATTTTCTGTTTGATGGTTATTCTCCTGACATTTTTATAGATAAAATTTGTCAGGTTATTTGATTTATCCTGATGGGAAATATAATCTTGGGATTGGTAGTACTCATGAATGCTTTCCTTATCCGGCCTTGGGTTGGTAAAAATCAACTGGCATTTACTGCATTGACAAAGCAAAAATGTTTCTTTCGATATGGAGTGATCTTTCACTTCCCGAAGATTAAGAAAAAGCCCACTTTTACAGAGTGGGCATTTATTCAATCTTTCCATGCTATTCATTATCTTCCTAGATATACCGTCAAAATAGATAAATCCGCCGGGGAAACTCCACTGATCCTAGATGCTTGCCCCAAAGTTTCAGGCCTTATTTTATTTAACTTTTGTTTGCCTTCAGCTGATAATGCCGGAACAGCCAAGTAATCAAATTGTGATGGAATTTTAAAGTTTTCCATGCTATTCAATTTTTCTACCATCTGCTGTTCTTTTTCAATATAGCTCTCGTATTTGATCTGTATTTCTGCTTGCTCTAATACTTCTTTAGGATATTTATTCAGATATGTTTTGATTTCCGGATCTAAATCCATGATTTCTTTAAGCCCTAATTGAGGTCTTTTCAGCAGTTTCTCTATGGTTATTTTTTCTTTAATAGTGGCAGTTTCAAATTCTTCCAAACCAACATTGATAGTTTCCGGAGACAATTTTTTCTGTTTTAGATCATTGATCAGTTTAGCTGTATCTGATTTCTTATCCAGCATCTTTTCCAACCTTATATCATCCGCTAAGCCTATTTGATGGCCTAGCTGTGTTAATCTCAAATCAGCATTGTCCTGTCTTAGAAGTAGGCGGAATTCTGCTCTTGAAGTAAACATACGATAGGGTTCTTCTGTACCTTTATTGATCAAGTCATCGATAAGTACGCCTATATAGGCGTCAGATCGCTTGAGAATAAATGGATCTTGTTGATTGACCTTTAATGCAGCATTGATTCCAGCGATCAAACCCTGGGAAGCTGCTTCTTCGTAGCCTGTTGTTCCATTGATTTGTCCTGCGAAATATAGATTTTCAACCAAGTGCGTTTCCAATGTTAATTTCAATTGGGTAGGCGGAAAAAAGTCATATTCTATGGCATAGCCTGGGCGGAACATTTTTACCTGTTCAAAGCCAGGTATTTTTCTCATGGCCTGGTATTGAACATCTTCTGGTAGAGAAGTGGAAAAGCCGTTGACATATATTTCTACTGTATTCCATCCTTCGGGTTCAACAAATATTTGATGCCTTTCCCTCTCAGCAAAACGGTTGATCTTATCTTCAATAGATGGACAATATCTTGGCCCTAGACCTTGAATCCTGCCATTAAACATAGGAGATCTGTCAAAACCTGTTTCTAATGTTTCATGAACGGCCTTATTGGTATATGTAATCCAGCAGTTTCTTTGTTCTTCTAATGGTTTTGTTTCATCAGAATAGGAGAATTTTTCCGGTTGGGTATCTCCTTCCTGCACTTCCATTTTGCTGTAATCGAGTGATCTCCCATCTACCCTTGGCGGAGTACCGGTCTTCATTCGTCCTGCTTCAAATCCTAAGGCTACCAATTGTTCTGTGATGCCTTTAGCCGCTGATTCACCTGTTCTGCCTCCTCCAAATTGTTTTTCTCCTATGTGAATAATCCCATTAAGGAAGGTGCCATTTGTTAAAACAACTGATTTACCTTTAATTTCTAGCCCTATTCCTGTCTTAACACCAATGACCCTATTGTCTTTAACAACTATTCCATTGACCATTTCTTGCCAAAAGTCCACATTTGGCGTTTGTTCCAAAGCCAGTCTCCATTCTTCTGCAAAGCGCATCCTGTCGTTTTGTGTCCTTGGTGACCACATAGCAGGGCCTTTTGACCTGTTGAGCATTCTGAACTGAATCATGGATTTATCCGAGATAATACCCGACATACCACCAAGGGCATCTATTTCCCTTACAATCTGTCCCTTTGCTACACCACCCATTGCTGGATTGCATGACATTTGGGCAATCGTGTTCATGTTCATGGTACAGAGAAGTACCTTAGCACCCATCTTTGCAGCAGCATGTGCAGCTTCACAGCCTGCATGTCCTGCCCCTACTACGATTACATCATATTCTGGAAACATGTTTCTTTCCCTTTTTTAGTAAGTGTTCCACGTGGAACACTTTGAGCTTTGATGATTATTTTTTATGTAGGTGTTCCACGTGGAACACTATGAAGAAAAGAGGATAATGGATTGGTTTTCCATTTCTCTCATCAATAGTTGATCTTCTTTATTTTTATCCTTGTATCCCATGAGATGAAGTAATCCATGGCTCATGACCCTTAGGAGTTCTTTCTCAAATCCTGCATTTTCCTTTTCCGCATTTTCTTTAACCCGATCTATGCTGATGAAAATATCTCCTTCTATATACTTGTCAGTTTCTGAATTATCAAAAGTGATGATGTCAGTATAAGTTTTGTGATTGAGATAGTCTATATTGATTTGATACAGGTATTCATCGGAACAGAAGATATAATTCAAATCTTTGATTTTTCTGTTTTGATTGGCTGCAATCTTTTTCAACCAAATTTTGTATTTGTTTTTTTCCTTTAAAGGAAAGCGTATGTCTTCTTCAAAAAAGAGGATAGCCATGTTACACGTAGAATGTTAGAATGGTCTTCTTCCCCTCATCTTCAAACTTCACTTCATCTGAAAGGTGTTTCATGATATATATCCCTCGACCCCCTGTCTTTTCTAAATTCTCAGGTGCAGTTGGATCATCTAAATGTGCATAATCAAAGCCTTTGCCTTCATCTGTAATGATAAATTGGATTTCTTCATCATTTAGGTGCAATTCTAAATTTACCTTCTTACTGCCATCCAATCTATTTCCATGTACTATGGCATTGGTAACACATTCGGTTACTGAAATCATGATGTTTCCATAAATGTCATCATTGATGGCATATTTTTCCCTGGCATTATCAATGAAACTTTCAATGATTTTGATATTGTCAATTATAGAAGGGATTGAAATTTTAATAGAATTCATCAAGGTTTTATGGATAAATTAATGTTTGTATTTTCTTTTACTTATCTATCTCTATTAGAATAGGGCAATGATCAGAGTGCTGCGCATCTGGTAATATCATTGAATTTTTAATCCTGTCCTTCATAGTTGCCGTGGTCATGTGGTAATCTATTCGCCACCCTAAGTTCTTTCCTCTTGATCCTGCCCTGTAACTCCACCAGGTATAATGATGTGGATCTTGGTTAAACATCCTGAAACTGTCATCAAAACCTGAATTGGTAAATTTATCCATCCAAGCCCTTTCTTCTGGCAAAAAGCCTGAAGAATTCTTATTGGAAACCGGATTATGTATATCAATGGGTTTGTGACATATATTGTAATCTCCGCTCAAGATTAAATTAGGATGTTCTTTGATCAAATCCTGGGAATATCCATAGACATCATCAAGGAATTGGTATTTGAAATCCTGCCTAACATCTCCTGTGGTTCCTGAAGGAAAATAAGCCGAAACGAAGGAAAAATCCTCATAATCTGCCCGGATCATTCTGCCCTCATCGTCATATACGGATAAACCCATACCATAGGCTATGTTTTTCGGTTTAACCTTACTCAATATAGCTACGCCGCTGTATCCTTTTTTCACTGCAGGAAACCAAAAGATTTGATAGCCCATATCTTCAAATATGGAAGTATCTATCTGGTTTTCCAAAGCTTTAACTTCTTGTAATCCAATAATATCAGGGTCTGTTTGCTTCAACCAATCAGCAAAACCTTTGTTCAGCGCAGCTCGGATACCATTGACGTTATAGGATACGATTTTCATCTATTTTGGATGATTAACTTTTACAATTTACTGATCCTTATTGGATTTCAATGTCAAATTCTTTTTCAAAATACTCCAATACCTGAATTTTGAGGAGTTTTTCCTGCTCCAAAATATCAAAGTGGGGAAGTTTCTTAATCAATTTCCAATGTGGCCAACCATCCTGATCAATATAGTCCAATTCATAGAAACCGGCATAACTCAACACCTTGCAGATAGCAATGTGCATTAGGTCCTGCTTTTGCTCTTTGGAAAAGGTTTTATTCCCTTGACCTAATTCCTGTACGCCGATCAAAAACAGTACACCATTGAGATCGCTGGGTTTTTTTCCAACCAAATCTGAAAGTCCCAGAAGTAATTTTCCCCAGCGCTTCTCCAGATCAAGATCTTTCTTAAACATCTTTTTTTCCGTCTTTCACTAATAATTCCCAGTATTCCACCGCCCTTCTCAAATGGGGGATTACTATAGAACCACCTATGATAGTGGCTATAGAAAATACCTCGAACACCTCCTCCTTGTTCAATCCTGCCTCATAAGATTTGCCCAAATGGTATTTGATACAATCGTCACATCGTAATACCATCGAACAGGCCAACCCGATCATTTCCTTGGTTTTTACATCGATGGCACCTTCCGCATAGGTGTTGGTGTCCAGGTTGAAAAACCTTTTAATGACCTTGTTGTCAGAAGCCATGATTTTTTCATTCATTTCGCTCCTGTAAGTATTGAATTCTTCTATTAAATTCATTAAATTTTAAGGTGTTAATTTAACCTGCAAATATAACAGGTATTTTACTGTGATTCAGTTGTAACAAGCCTTTTTGGAAATGCGTTTCCCTATTTTTGAAGATTTTTTATCCCTGTTGTTCCCAAAGACCTGTTGTCTTTGTAAAAGAAGTCTTTATGACTTCGAAAATCAGCTTTGTAAGTGGTGCATTGCTTCCCTTCCCATTACCCATTACCACCAACAGCCGTTTCAAAATGACTTACAAGTCAAGCTGATGGGATTAACCCAAACAGGAAGAGTAATGGCTTTTCTAAGATTCACCAAAAAAGGAGATAGCCAAAAGCTATTGCATCAGCTCAAATACAAAAACAAACCTGAAATAGGGCTTGAGCTGGGGAGAATCTATGGTTTCTTACTAAAGGAACACGGATTTCAACTATATTGGGACCAAATCACACCTGTACCCCTGCATCCCTTGAAACAAAAACGTAGGGGATATAACCAAAGCGAACAATTTGCGCTTGGTCTAAGTGAAGTCTTGGAAATCCCAGTAAGTAGGGACTTAGAAAGGACACAGTTTACAGAAACGCAAACCAAAAAAACCCGCTTGCAGCGATTGGCCAATGTAGCGGATGTGTTTCAAATCAAAAATGCAGCGCATGTGGCAGGAAAAAGTATTCTTTTGGTAGATGATGTGATGACCACTGGAGCCACTTTGGCCACCTGTGCCAATGTGCTTTGGGCCGCAGAAGCCTGTAGCATAGATTTGGCAGTATTGGCTGCTGGGAGAAACTAATTTATTGTACACTAAAAATTCGCTTACAATTAATATTGAACTTTAAAAACAAAGCGTATTGCAATCTATGCCATAAAATTTCAATTCTAAACATTAATTCTGTAGATTATAAGTCCAATTGGTTTTCCATCATGGCTCAAACAAGAAGAGATTTCTTAAGGAAAACAGCGGCCGTCACTGCTGTCATGGCTTCCTCACCATTACTTTTGAAGGCATTTGATTTACCTATTAAAAATAAATTGCCCAAGTGGAGAGGGTTTAACCTGCTTGACTTTTTTTCACCCGAAATGGATAAGGGGAGGAAGAATCCACCTGAATATTTTCAATGGATGGCAGATTGGGGTTTTGACTTTGTAAGGATTCCCATGTCTTATCCTTCATATCTTGACTTTGACAGAACCAGACCGATCCATGCAGATGAGGTGCTTAATTTTGATGAATCCAAAATTGAGCAAATTGAGCAATTGATATTTTTAGCGCACCAAAATGGTCTTCATGTAAGCTTAAACCTTCATAGGGCCCCGGGTTTTTGTATCAATGCAGGATTTATTGAGCCATTCAACCTTTGGAAGGACCAAGATGCCTTGGATGCTTTTTGTGCGCACTGGGCCATGTGGTCCAAGCGTTTCAGGAATATCGATTCTCAGAAATTGAGTTTTGATTTGGTGAATGAACCCTTTATGAGGGAGGATCCCAACGACCAACTTTCACCAGGAGGGCCGGTACTTGTGGAAGATTATCACCGGGTGGCAAAAGCAGCTTTGGAAACAATAAGATCCATTGATCCGGAGAGGCTGGTCATAGCCAATGGCAATGGAGGAGGAAGCATGGCGGTTCCAGAATTGGCCGATCTGGATTTAGGGCAGAGTTGTAGAGGCTATCACCCCATGATCATTTCCCATTATAAAGCCCCATGGGTGTTTAAAGAGCCCGAGCAATTGCCAGAGCCAAAGTGGCCAGGTGAGATTAATGGGGTTTACCACGATAGGGAGATGGTGGAAAAACACTATGCTCCTTGGAAAGAACTAATGAAAATGGGGGTCGGGGTGCATTGTGGAGAATGTGGGGCGTATAATAAAACCCCTCATGAAGTTTTTCTCCGGTGGTTTGAAGATGTGTTGGATGTGTTGAATGAAAATGGAATAGGTTTTGGTATTTGGGAATTTTCCGGCGCTTTTGGAATTCTGAATTCAGGAAGAACAGATGTAGCTTATGAGGATTGGTATGGCCAAAAATTGGATAGGAAGTATTTAAATCTTTTGAGAAAATACGCCTGAATTTAATCTATTGAAATAGCGACAAATTCGAAATGACCTGAATTTCTTGCTTACCAACTTCCACCAGCACCTCCTCCTCCAAAGGAACCCCCTCCAAATCCTCCAAATCCACCACCGAAGCCTCCTCCTCCAAATCCTCCTCCGAATGATCCTTTTCCGGCTCTAAAGTCACCATATTTTCCTTTACTGCCACCTTTCAGCATATTGGCCAGCATGATGGTTGTCCAAAGATCAATTTGGCCTCCCCTTCCGCCCATATGGTTGTTGTTGTCCTTTTTGTTTTTGATCATGGGCAGGATGACAAAAAGGAAGATAATCAAAAGAAAGAAAACCAAGGCTCCTCCATGTTCCCCTGTGTTGGTCACTTGTTTGGCCTGATATTCTCCTGAGGCCAACTTGAAGATCATGTCCGTGGATTTATCCAGACCGGTGTAATAATTACCCATTTTGAAATTGGGTACAATTAATTGGTCCACGATTCTTTTTGCCAATATATCCGGAATAACTCCCTCCATACCATATCCTGTGGCAATAAAAACCCTCCTGTCTTCCATGGCGGCAAGGATCAAAACCCCATTATCTCTGTCTTTTTGGCCTATACCCCAGCGGTCTCCCAATTGAAAAGCATAGTCACTGATTTCATAAGGCCCCAATGAGCGGATCATTACAATCGTAACCTGAGAAGAAGTGGAGTCATTATAGGCCACTAATTTCCTTTCCAACCTGTTCTTTTCACCGGCTGATAGGGTATTGGTGAAGTCATTGACCAGTTTTGGAGGATTGGGCAAAGGAGGAAAATCACCTTGTGCCCAAACCGATACTGTCAATAAGAAAACGGAAATAAAGGAAATAAGAGATTTGTTGTACATTTTCAACCAAAAGAGATTTCATCAGGCAATTCATTGATATCCCCTTTTTCATCAAAAGGAAAATGGGATTGTAACGTTTGTCCACACAGGGCAATGCCCTTACACAATCCTTCAGTAAATTGGGATTGACGGAAGTCGGCTATCATTTGGTCTTTGATTTTTTCCCAAAAACCTTCAGGAACTACAGCATTGATACCACAATCTCCCAAAACAGCAAATTGATGGTCTTCCACTGCCAAATAAAATAAGACAGCATTTCTTTCTCTGGTTTTGTGCATTTTGAGGGTCTCAAATACTTCTGCTGCCCTGTCCATCACATCAGCTCCACATTGGTTTTCAATATGAACCTGGATTTCACCTGAAGTTGCTCTTTCGGCTTCCTTTATGGCAGCAATGATTTTTTCCCGATCATCCTCTGAAAATAATCGCTCTGGCATAAGCTTAAAATTGTACGGTGGGTGCAGTCTCCGCGCCTTGGGCCGCTTCAAAGTAGCCTTTTCTTTCAAACCCATACCAACCTGCAAATAGGTTGTTGGGGAAAGTTCTTAAAGTAGCGTTGTAGAACTGAACAGACTGGTTGAAATTTCTTCTTGCAACGGCAATTCTATTTTCTGTGCCTTCTAATTGAGCTTGGAGTTCAAGAAAATTTTGATTAGCTTTTAAGTCCGGATACCTTTCTACGGTGACTAATAACCTACTTAAGGCACCGCTTAACTGGTCCTGTGCCTGCTGGAATTGGGCCAGTTTTTCTGGAGTTAGCTCATCCGCATTTAAATTGATTGAAGTAGCTTTTGCTCTTGCTTCTATTACACCAGTCAAAGTCTCCTGCTCAAAATCTGCATACCCTCTGACGGTATTGACTAAATTCGGAATCAAATCTGCCCTTCTTTGATATTGTGTCTCTACCTCTGCCCAAGTTCCATTGATGGTTTCCTCATTTTGGACAAACATATTGAATACGCCCACAGCCTTGACATAGACAAACAATCCAATCAATGCAAGGATCAGAATAGGAATAAGCGCTTTTTTCATGTGTTTTACAGGTTTTGGATTTTAATCAATTAAATTTTATCAAATTAATATCACTTATTGGCTTATCGGAACATTCAACTCTGAAGATTTCAGGTTTTTTAGATAAATTTTGAATGTTGTGCTCTTTCCAACGGTGCTTTCAACTTTCAGGTTTCCGTCATGTGCTCTAATTTGTTCCCGAACAAGGTATAAGCCCAACCCCTTTCCTTCCACATGGGAATGGAACCTTTGATACAATCCAAAAAGGCGGTCTCCATATCGGTCCAAATCAATCCCAATGCCATTGTCTTCAAACTCCAGCACAACGTAATTATTTTTCATATATGTCCTAATCCTGATCCTAGGATTTCGTTCCGGGTGTTTGTATTTGAGAGCATTGGTGGTCAAGTTGATCAAAAAGTTTTCCAAATGGGAATAAATATAATTCATGCTAGGAACAGCAGAAAAATCCTTTTCCACTATGGCTTTGGCATCTCTAAGTTGTTTGGAAAGGCTTTTTTCCACATTTTTTGTTAATTTGGAAAAATCTATCCGCTCTATTTTCGGTACTTTATTTTTTTTGATAGAGACCACTTCAATTAGGTCTTCAAGGGTACCGTTAAGAATGGATGTGGAAACCTTCAAATTTTCTATCAATTCTTTGTTTTCTGGGTTTTGGGGGTTGACCTCGTCGTAAAGTTCCAATAAAGAGGTGATGTTTACAATCGGAGCCCTTAAGTTATGCGATGTGATGTAAGCAAAACGCTGTAATTCCTCATTTTGGGATTTGAGGTCTCTGATCAGCTGCTCCCGCTCTTCTTCGGCCAGTTTCGTTTCTGTGATATTTTGGGTGACCAATAAAATCCTGTCAATAACCCCATCATTATTTTCCAATGGCACACCGCTCTTAAGGTAGTATTGGTCGTTGATGATTACTTCAAACATCACCGATTCTCCCATCAGAACCTTATCCAGGTATTTCCTTAATTCATTGGAAACATAATTTCCATATTTCGATAGGTGTGGAGTTCCGATTAAGTCTCTTGGATTGATGCCCATGTCTTTAAATTCTTTCCCGTCAGCGTACACATATATGAGATTTTTATCCAAAACCTCTACCGTTCCTTTCGGAAAGTTTTCGGCAATACTTCTAAATAGCAGTTCGGAACTAACCAATTTCTGTTCATAATTGATCCGTACCATTTCTGCACCGATCTTATCGGCTAGAATCTTTAAAAAGCTGGAAATATTTAAGTTATATGGTCTTGGGTTCTCATCCATTAATACCAAGATTCCAAGTTTAACCTGATTGATATCTGTGATGGGCACGCCCATGTAGCTAGAAATGTTCATTTTCTGAAGACCGTTATCTTTGGGGTACTTAGATTTGGCATCAGAAAGTATGATATGGGGCTCATTTTTGTTTAGACATTCCAGGCAAGGAGAATTTTTTAACTCATAGGCGTAGGCATTTCCTTTTTTCCCATTTTTAAAAGAAGATATAATTTTTGCTTGTTCTAGATTTAGGTCAACTTCAGCGATAAAGCAATATGACATCTCCATTTTTTTGCTCAAAAATCGGGTTAATGCATCAAAAAATGACTTTCCAGCCAATCTTGATGTTTTTTCGGTCAATTGTGAGATAATGTTATGGATATACTGCTGATCACTAATATCTTCCAAGATGGCTAAAAAATTCTCACCTGCATCAATGGCTTTTGCAGTCATTCTTAAATGATAGAGTTTATTGTTAAAATAACTTACATAGGGCCCCTCATATTTGGCATAACCTTGTGCTACACTTTTTTCATAAGCTTTTCTTATGGGACTTTTACCTACTATGTTAAAAAGGTTTTTGCCAATTATATCTGCCCTATCTTTTATTTCTAATCTTTCCCAGAAACTTCTATTAATTTCCAGTATTTTTCCTTCTTTATTGTAATGAAAAATTGGTAATGGATTTTCTTCAAACAGGGTTTTGTACCAATGCCAGTTTTTTAATGATTCCAGTTCCTTCTGTTTGGTATAAGTAAAATCAACAAAAATACCGGCCCAAATGGATTCATTCTGATACTGTTTCAGCCGATTGGACGCACCGTATAACCATTTTTCTTCCCCTTTTGGTGTAATTATCCGGAAATATGACTCAAATTCCTTATCCTCGATGTAGGCTTCACTATCTCTTTTCAATAACTCATCGCGATCTTCAGGATGTATCAGCCTGGAAAAGCTATTTCTATCTTTTATGATGGATTCTGGGTCCAACCCTATTAATTTCCTGCAGCCATCACTTATAAATAAAAATTTGTGATTTAAGTCTGGACTAGCCTTAATTAAATACACCATACCAGGAACTACACCTGTTAATTCATCCAAAACAGACTTTTTTTCTAAAAGATCCTTTTCAATTTCTTTTAATGCGGTGATATCTGAAATAATACCCAATAGTAAACCGCTTTTTTCATCTGCTCTTGTGATTTCTTCTTCTACAAAAACATAGTGGCCATTTCGGTGGAGCACACGGTAGCTAAACTTTCCGACCCTTTCCAAATGGTTGCGATAAACATGGAGATCCTCAGGATGAATAAGCCTCTCCCATTTTTCACCGCTAAATCCAGCAAAAAAAGATTTAGGATAGCCAGTAATTTTTTCAGATGCGCCGCTGATGCTAAGTTTATCACTCTTGGTTTCATATTCATAAAAAATGAGATCCGGTAACTCTTCCACAAAGCCAGCTTGGATTTGGCTATCAGGAGAAGCATAAGCCAATTCCAATAGGCAATGATCCGAAGTCAAAGAAGTTTTCTGTAGGTAAAGATGTTTTGGAAAAATTGGCAGGACACCTGAGGCTTCACTTTTAAAGAAATCCAAAAGCAGGTCTTTTTTGATAAAATCAAACTTAGCGTTAATGAACTCCAATAAGTCCATGCTGTTTGATAATTCCGGCTCCTGCTGATTTCCTGAATGAACCTGACCTGAAACCTTATTGACCAACCAGGAAAACTTGATATTGCTTTTCCATTCCAAAGGTGAGATCAACACATTGATAAGGTAGGAATTATCTTCCTGGGAAATGACATAGCCTTCAATTTGTACACAACGAAAACTGCTGTTTTTCAATATGATGGGACAGAAAAATCGTTCTCCGGTTCCCAAAGAAGTATACAGGTAATCAAAAAGGTTTAATGGAAGGGTGGGAAATAAAGTATTGAAATATGATTCTTGGTAAAACTTTTCTCCCCGATCTAAAAGGTTTCTGATTTCAGAGGAAATATACAGGAGCTCAAAAGTGCCATCCTGATACTTTTTGAGTGTTAAAAGGATGTTCTGAAAATTAATAGCTGTATTTTCTGACATGAGAGCAGCATCCTTGATGATAAGATTTTTTAAAAAAACCTTGGCTGTAATCCGAGCCAAATATAATCAATCCATCTCAAATTATGGTTCTACCAAAAAGAACTTTATGCTCTTTGACAACTGTCAAATTTGTCTCTTTAATTCAAAACTGCTTTCTATAATTTCAAAATCCTCTGGGTTTTCGCTCCTGTATCTTTTCATTTTTAAAGTCACTTTTCTGTCTTCTTCAGATCGGAAAAGCTTAATAAGATCCGAAAGTTCCCAAAAATCTACCGGTATTCTGTTTACCTCTAAAAACTCATCATTTATTTGTATCCCAGCCGTTTCTGCAGGAGAACCTTTACGAACAGAACCTACCACAAAACGTCTTTCTACTGTTGGAAGCATTCTTGGTGAAATGCCGCTCATATCAAACTCGAAAGGATTGTTAAAGGTACTTCCCCTTCTAAACAAAAAGCGCTCTCTCTGATAGTCTAAGATGATTTTGGTTCGGCCAAGTAATTCCGAGCCAATACTTCCTTGTCTACCACTTTCTTTGATCACATAACTGAATTCTGTTTCCTCTGGGAATGAAGTGATGACATCATTAAATCTTAAACCCCCAAAATTCACTGATTTTACCCTTCCTACATAGCCAAACAAATCACCTCCCAAAGAACGGCCCAAATCACTTTCGATGATTTTGGGAGGAAGCTGGATCTTTTCAGAAGTTTCCATATTTAACAGGAGTCCGTGATTGGCCCCTAAGTCAATCAATAATTTGGCATCCACATCCTCACCTATCAATTGCCTTATTCTACTGTGGATATAGGGTTTGCTATTTTCAATCTTCATGTGGGCTTTTCTGTATCCCAATGGTCTCCATTTCAGCCTGTTCATCTCATAAAAAGTCATCAAACTCTTGTCATAATCAATCTTCACTGGGTTATACTTGAAGAATTCATAACCAATTACACCATAAACAGGAACTCCAATGACCATTTCCAATTCAAAAAAATCATCGTCCAAAACCAGAATGGTCTGAAGAATGCCTTCGAGTTCTCCAATGTCAATGTGATTGCTCGGAGAAACGTTGGCAGTTAATACAGTAGTGCCATCAGCTCCTACCAGGTCTAACTTCCGGGTATAGGTCAAATTCAATTGGTCTCCTATTGTTTTGCTGAAAAGAATATTGGTCTTAACGCCGGTATCAACCAAAAAATTTACCGGTGGACCATCATTAATAGAAACTGGTAAAATGATTAAATTATTGGAAGCTATAAATGGAATCTCAACTTTTTTGACTGGGTCTTTCATATAAAAACCAGGAACCTGAGCCGAAGTTATCAGACTGGTTAAAAATAAGAGAAAGCAGCTTAACAGCAGGGATTTTTTGATCATGAAAGGGGACTAATTCTGTTGATGAGGATAATATAACAATAAAAAGATTGTTTTACACCTTGTTATACCAGTAAGAAGGGCTTCTTGTTGGCGATTTATTAAAATAATTTTCATTCTTTCAAAAAAGCGTATATTTAGAAGGTATCACGTTCCCATATTTTTGAAAACTTGTAAAAATCACGCATATTTATTTTTTGATAGATTTACTTATGGCAGAAAAATCAGTTGTAGATAAAGCAAAAAAAATTTTTGAGAATTACCTTGCCCGTCAAGGAAGCCGTAAAACCCCTGAGCGTTTTTCGGTAATTGATGAATTGTATGCCCTTCCCCAAGATGAACATATCGATGTGGAAGGTTTATTTTTACTCATGAGAAATAAAGGTTATTCCATCAGTAGAGCGACCATTTATAATACCTTGGATTTATTGGTGGAATGTGGCCTTGCTGTTAAGCATCAATTCAAAGATAAAGTGGCGCTGTACGAACAGGCTTTGACCTATAAACACCATGACCATCATGTCTGCAATCAATGCAGAAAAATCAGGGAATTCTCTGATGAAAGATTGAATTTGATCAAGGAGGCCATGGGTAGGGAATTTGAATCTACCATTACAAGCCATTCTCTGGTCCTTTATGGTGATTGTAAGATACCTGACTGTGATAACCTTCGTATCATTTAACCCGAAAGATTTTTTTGTAAATGGGTTTTCGGTATAGAAACTGAAGGAAAAGCACTGGATAAAGCAAAATGGTTAAAATACCTGCAGGGGCTTGGAATGTAATCTCATCTCTGATGATGCTATGTGTCCCAGCATTGATAATCCTGTGCTTGTGTTTCCACTCTTTCAGGAAAAAGGGCAGTTTAGTGCCTTTATCAATGAAGTAAATCTCATTGGCATCGGTATGGTCTTCCGTAATATCCGAAACCCACTGTTGCTTGAAAAGTAAAAAATTTAACTCCAATATTACCCGGTCTCCCTTAGATGAACCATCAAAACGCAGGAGTTTGACCGGGGGAAATGGAGGATTGAGTTTTAAAAAGAGGTTTTCATTGAACCCTTCTTTTACTGTCAGGTAATCTTGTTGTACCGGAGTGGAAATATTGATCTTCATGGCTGCCTATATAAAGCAATTTCCAAAACTTTTGTTCAAGAAAATAAGTAACCAGCCATGGAGATGCTAAATGGACTAACAAAATGGTAGACAACAGGCTATTTCTGTAAAAATTCCCGGATATCCTTCACTAACCTTTCGAAATCCGGCCTGTGGTTATACATCATGTGTCCACCTTCATAATAAGTCATTTTCACCCTTTCCATGGGAATATCATGTCGGGCAAAGGTATATTCTGCATCAAGAAAGGGAGTAATTAGGTCATAGTAACCATTGGCTACCATCACTTTTAAGTCCTTGTTTCGTCTCATGGATTCGCCCAAACTTCTGGCTACATTGACATAGGAAGGCTCCCAATATGCCCCTTCAGGAACAGGTCTCCAATTCCATTTTCCTCCGATGGCCCTGTTGGAAGTTAGATAAGGCCTGCCCATCTTTACTTTCAAAACCCGGGCAAAATAATCGTTTAATGCTGCGGTGTAGGCGGCATCAATCCCATAGCTGGAAGGATCTCCCAATGTTGGCCGGTCGGCAGTTTGATCTCCTTCTTCCCCAAGGTATCTTCCGTCCAATGTTCCTATGGTTTTTCCTTCATTACGAAGCAACTCTTTCTTGAACCGCGAGGTCAGAATGCGGTTATCAGACCGCAGTACATAGTCCTTATCCAATCCTGTGAAATAGGCAATCTTTTCTGCTAAAGCACTTTTTTCTGATGTGGATAACTGATTGCCCAAGTACAGGGCGGGTAAATAGTTTTGGTAGGCAAATTCCCTGGACTCTTGTACAAAATCTTCCAGGCTTTTTCCTTGTCCTGCTTTACCATGGTACCAAGCTGTGGCAGCCATGGTAGGAAAATAAGTGAAATAGGAAGCGATATTGTCATGCACAGAAGTACTGCCCTGATAGTCTAAAGCCTGGGAAATCAAAATGAGACCATTAAGTGCCATGGTCTGACCGTTTCCTTCAAGCGCTGCAGTCACTGCAGCAGCTCTTGTGGTACCAAAACTTTCACCGGCAACGTATTTTGGGGATTGCCAACGCTCATGCTGAGTTATCCACAAGCGGATAAATTGGGCGATTGACCTTGCGTCTTCATTCAAACCCCAGAAATCTTCATTTTTTCCCTTACCCACCACAGTGGAAAAACCAGTTCCAATAGGGTCCACAAATACCAAATCAGTCATATCCAATAATGCCAGTTCGTTATGGACCATATCAAAAGGTGCAGCTCCGTCATCCTCTTTCGCATCTGAGTCCACTTCAACGATTTTAGGACCAAAGACCCCCATATGTAACCAAACAGAAGCAGACCCGGGACCACCGTTAAAAATAAACATGACCGGTCTCTTGGACGGGTTGGGCTCTTCTTTCAGGTAAGCTGTAGACCATAAGGCCGCAACGGCTTCACCATTGGCATCTTTGAGATGGGTTTCTCCTGCTATGGCTTTGTATTTGATACTCTTTCCATGGAAAACACCTTCATGGGCAGTTTCAAAGATCACAGGATCGGCGATGGGTTTTTTCTCCTCCTGTGAAAAGACATTGGTAAGTGTCACCATCAAGGCAAATAAGATCAACCAGGTATTTCTCATCATTTTTTTATGTGGATAAGTGATTGTTTATTCAAATTACATGATTTCCGATTCAAAGGATAGCGTCTGCTTCAATTTCTACCAAGTACCCCTCTCCGACCAATTTGGCCTCTACCAAAGTATTGGCAGGTTGGACCTCGGCGAATTTTTTTCCATGTGCTTTTGCTATGGCTTCCCAATCTCCAATATGGTTCACAAATACCCTTGTACGCACCACATCTTCTAATTTACCGCCCAAGGAAACTATAGCAGCTTCTATTTTATCCAACACAAAATAGGCTTGGGCAGCAGGGTCTTGGCCACCGATCAATTTGTCTCCGTGGGTGGCTGTGGTACCCGAAACGTTAATGCGGTCTTTTTTCCTCACCGCCCGACAATATCCTGCCATTGGCTCCCAAGGTGTACCGCTAAATACTTTGGTACTGCCATTTGGCCCATCGACCACTTCATAAGGCTTGGGCATGCTTTCCAAATGATGGCTCAAATCTCCTGAAGCCGTTAAAAACGGAGGTTTCCTATATTCATCTCCGCAATCTCCTGGGATAGGATCCAGTTGTTGTTGCGCTTGATGGATCACTTTTTTGTCTTCCTCATCCAATTCAAAATCAAAAAGCTTCATGGTTTCTTCCACATGGGCACTTTCGCCCAAGCGGGCACCAATAATGATCCCGCCCACATGTTCTTGCTCCATGATGTATTTGGTAGCGATATTGGCAATGGATACTTGGTGTTTTTGGGCTACTTTGTGGATAACCTCCAATACATTCTGAAACTTGTCCCAACCTCCGGCTGCCTCAATAAACCGGAGGTACTTCATTTGGGACCAGGTAGCGCCATTCGATATTTGAGGGGCAATTTTCCCCAACCATTTATTGGAAAGAAAACCCCCACATAAGGTGCCGAAGGCCAATACTTTCACCCCAAATTCCCGACAAACTGCGGCCATTTCTCCGCTTGCCCTTTGGTCAATCACAGAATGACAGACCTGATTGGAGACAATGGGAATGCCAGATGCACAGGCGATGCGCAAATGGGCAGCATCAAAATTGGTCAGGCCCAAATGTTGAATCAAGCCTTCTTCTCTCAGTTCATTTAACCAAAAGAGTTGGTCCAACCATACAGGATCCAGGTAATTCCAAGCATGGTATTGCAAAAGGTCTATGGACTTGGATTGTAACCTATCCAAAGAAAGCTTTATAGCAGCCCTTGTATCTGCTTTACTTGATTTTCCTGGTTTGGGCACCCATTTGGTTAACATTTGTGCCTTGGCTCCAAGGGGATTGTTTTTTGAAAAGGTGCCTGCAATAACCTCTGCCGAACCATAGTGGTCTGCCATGTCAAAAGTACTGAGTCCCGCTTCTACATAAGGAGCCATGTGAACTGCTGTTTCCTTGGGGTCAAGAGTTTGCCCCTCCTTTTCCATATCGGCAATTTGCCATAATCCTGTCAATACGCGGGAAATCTTCAAGCCAGGTGCCAGTTCGGTGTAAAGTTGAGTCATTATTTAAGGTAGTTTTTTGAAAAGTGTTTCTGTATCAATGCCCAATTTCTTCATCTTCTGATATTTGGAATAAAATATCAAAGAGGCCAATGCCATCACAATCAACCAAATCGGGGTGGAGTGAAAATACCAAGCCCCAGTCTCTGATTGCAGGTCTTTCCAGGTGTGGATAAGTAGGAAAGCAAGCAAAACCAAGGTACCTGACCAACCAATTATTTTTCTTTCCAAGGTAGAGGGGAAAACCTTGATTTCCCTGGATAAGCTAGGATTTACTTTTGGAATACTAATCAGCGTGACGCACATCAAAAGAAAATTGACCATCATGGAAGTGACCATGATGTCTATGCCCAAAAAGAAATCCCCCGCAAAATGACTTCCCAAAATGCCCACACTCGCCATTATCCCACTTAAGATAATGGCCAAATAGGGCGTTTGGTATTGGCTATGGATTTTGGTGATTCTTTTTGGGAAAATACCATCTTCTGCCCAGGCAAACATCAAGCGGGAAACGGATAAGAGCATGGCCGGCAAATCATTGATGAGCGCGATGGCTGCACCGGCAATGATGATGATGGTCAACCAAGGGGGCAATAAATATCCCAGTAAACCAGGCGCGGTGATGTCTTTGCTCATGGCCTCTTCTGCCACAAATGACCAGGGAACCGTACTGTATACCGCGCCTGTAAAGAACAGGTAATATCCACCAACAATCAAAATCGTCAAACCAATGGCCAAAGGAAGCTTTTTTGTCGGATCCTTTGCCTCCCCTCCGGCTTGTGCTATGCTGTCAAAACCTATGAAACTTGCAAAAAGCAAGGCTCCTGCAGAAAGAAAGGTAGGAAAGTGAAAAGCTGTTGGTCCATCAGTGGCAATTAGCCGACCTGTTTTCTCTTGGAAAGATTGGACAAAATCATTTTGTGTAAAATAAAAACCAGCCACTATGACTACAGATCCCATTAGAAACATGAGTATCATGAGGGGAATGATGGTTTTTTCGTAAGATTTGGCCCCTTTGATATTTACCCAAACAAATATCCAGACCATTAGCAAAGCCAGGCTTACCCTAACAAAACCAATTTCCAAGGCATTGGCCAAATCTGTTTGGCCCAGATTTTCCAAAATATCCCTTAAGAAAGGAACGGTAACATAAGCCACGACACCGATGACGATTGAAAGCCCAAACCATTGGGAAAAACTCGCCACAAATCCCAAATAAGGATTCAGTCCCCGACTTGCATAAATATAACTTCCACCGGCCCTAGGCATGGCAGTGGCCAGCATACTGTAAGCCATGGCTGCCAGAAGTGCAGGAATAGCTGCAAAAATAAAAGCATGAATCACGTAGGGTCCTATGCCCGGAACATGCCTTTGTATCATAAACGGAACCACGTTGATGGAGGCACCCAACATGGAGCATACACCTGTGGCGATTAGTCCCATAAGACCAAGTTGTCTGCTGAGTGAAGAATTGCTCATTTGTTACCTTTTTGCAGACAAGCAAAATCTAACTTATTTCTTTCATTTCAAAACAGTAAACAAGAAGAAAGTTGATTGGTGGGACCAAAGGTTAAAAACCTTTATCAGCTATAAACGCAAGCCGATTTCTTTGAAAGATTTTTTGTTTACCCTGAATTTCCTTTGGTAATAAATAATTAGCGGGGTGAAGACCACGGTCGGTAATAGCCAAGCTATAAATACTGGATCAGTCTGCCAGTTTTGTACTAGAAATGCGGTGACTGTGGCTATAAAAGCCCCCATCATTCTACTTATATGCATTTGTAAGAACCAAGCGCTGGGGTATGTGGATAACTTTTTTCCGATGCTCAGGTCTCCAAGTAGCATTCCTGTTAAAATCAAACCGAAAACACCGAATACTAATCCAAAACCGCCAATCTTTACCCATCCAACCTGAGTGAAGTAAATGCTGGGAATGATCAAGGTGGTAAAGCCAATCACAATTAAGGAATAATCCCAAAAGCCAAAAGGTAAAGCCTTATTTCTCCTGAATTGCAAAAACCGGTATCCTGTCAAGGTCATATAGGTACTAAAACCCCCGATCATGAGAAGAAACATATTTCCTTTGGGTATGGCAATACCAAAGGCAGTAATACCAATTACCAACATGGACCAATAATAGATTTTACCACTGAGGTTATGGCCTTTCATACCTTTTTTGAAAATGATCGCTGCTATTCCTGCAAGCAATGCGGTACTTCCGGCTGCAATGTGGATAACTAGTAAGGGTTGTAAAAATTTTTCCATGGCTTTTTTTATTTCAAACATAGCCAATCAATTTTCGCTATGCTTGAATTAGGGATTTGCAGCAAAGTTTAGGGATAAATGTCAAATTACTTTTTAAGCCAGGCTTTAACCTGGGGGGCATATTTCCTGGAAACAGGGATAGCTTGCTCAAATCCTTCGAAAAAAAGCTGATAGCCTTGGGCATTTCCCTCGATATGAATAACCAGGTTTAAATTAACCATATAGGACCGGTGTGTCCTCAATATTCCTTTTGCTGATAAACTTTCCTCCAATTCCGAAAGGGTAGTTCTTACCAAGGATTTTTTTATTTTTCCATCCAGGACACTAACCACCTCAGCATAATTGTCGGCAGAACTTATCCACAGTAGTGCTGACAAAGGAAGGGACAAGTCTTCCTGTTGATATTTTGAGCTGATCCTTACAATAGCCAGGTCAGTGGTTAATGGCCTTTTTTGAATAGCCATTTCCATTATTTGGGCTTCCATCAAATTGTTTTTTAGCACCTTAGCGTAGCTGAGGAAAACCAAGATGGTTATTGGGAAAATTCCGACTGCCACGGTAGCCATTAGAAAAAAAATAAAATTTGAAAAGCTCCAAAAAGTTCCTCCGATGATCAGGGTATAGGTATAGTTACCCATACCTATCAAAAGTAGAATTCCGAGGTTTTCTATCATCTCCTTCCCTGTGGTCCAGGATTCTTCCTTAAAAAATCCACGAAAGATGCGTTTTACACCCATTTGAAAGATAAGAATAGCGGTAAAAGTGATTCCCCCGTAGCCTAAAATATAAAGTAGCCTAAACTGAGAAGGAATTTGTTCCAGTCCAAAAGGCTGGAAAATCATCAGGAAAACGGCAATAAATGAACCTATCCCCGTGGCTAGCCGGAGGCTTCTTCCCCAAGTGGGCGGGTCGTAGGGATAAGGCTTTCTCAAAAAACGGATAACTTTCATGAATAGAAAACCGGTAATTGTGGAACAAAAATTAATGCTTGGATTAGAAGGTATTTTGGGAAACCATGATTTTTCGACTTTAATATCTGAATAAAATTTTATAATTTTCGAACTAGTTTAATTTGAAAAAAAGCGTCCATGTATTTGATTGCTTTGATTGGCAGACCAGCACTATGAAAGTTTCTCCGGAACAACCCTTTCAAATTATTTATTCTTTATTCAGCCACGAATTCTTAGGGCTGCTTTTCGAGTCCTTTGTGGTCCAATTGGATGAAAAAGGAAGACTGTCCTTTGCACATCAAAATATCTCATCCATTAATGCCCGGGAATTCTCCTCTGGTTTGGATGATATTGATTTTCAGCTGATTAAATGGATGGATGAAATGCAGCAGGAAAATGTGGTCAAGAAATTCAACACAAAAAAATTGAAGCCCAAGGAGTTTTTAAGGAAAATCTATGACCCAAAAACAGAGAATAAGGCCGTTCAGGAATTAATTGAACTCAAATTAGAAGGTTTGCGGGCTAAAATTTTGGAAAAGCTTGCGGGAAAGAGGTTTTTTGAAATGGGGAATGATGGTAATCCCATTTGGAGAGAAATAGAAATCATGCCTGATAAGGCTTCCGTGCTTTTCCATTTTAGAAGAAATGAGGAGAATACCCATTATTTTCCTACCATAAAATATGGCGCTGACAAACTGGAATGGCAATATAAAAATGCTTATCTCATTTGCCATGAGCCTGCATGGTTGGTGGTAGATTACAAATTGTACAATTTTAAAAAAGGGGTTGACGGTAATAAGCTTAAGCCTTTTCTGAATAAGAAGTTTATTGTTATTCCTAGAAAGGTAGAGGAACAATACTACAAAAAGTTTGTGACCCAATTGGTGGCTTCCTTTGATGTCTATGCAGTGGGTTTCGATATCAAAGTGGAGAGAAGTGAACCACAAGCCATTCTCTCTTTAAGCGACCTGCCTTCCAATCCCAAAACCGATCTTTTTGGCCATGCCGTGGAGGAAGAAGAGGAGGATAAAATTGTGTTTGACCTGCATTTCCAATATGGCCCCTATGTTTTCCGATCAGAGGATAGAAGGGAAAACAATGTAGAATTGGAAAAAACAGGAGACAATTATATTTTTTACAAAGTAGTCAGGCGTCCTGATGAAGAGAAGCATTTTGGGGATTTCCTCAAGGATTTGGGTCTGCCTGTGAAATCGGGAAGGTTGGCACTTGAAAAATCAAAAGCCTTTGGATGGATCAATATCCATAGAGACCTTTTGGAAGAAAAGGGTATCAGTATTCAGCAGGTATTGAATCAAAAGGGGAAAAAATATTTTATAGGCAAGGCACAGATTTCTGTGGAGGTCAAAGAGAATATAGACTGGTTTGATGTACATGCGATCATCAAGTTTGGCCCCTACGAAATACCTTTTCAAAAACTTCGCAAACTCCTGCTACAGGGGAAATCAGAATTTGAATTGCCCAATGGGGAATTGGCGGTCATTCCAAATTCCTGGTTTGTCAATTATTCCGAGATGTTTGCCTTTATGGAGGAACAGGAGGAGGAACATCAGTCCAATTTGGTATTGAAGAAGCATCATTTGGCTTTGGCCCAAGAGTTACAGCAAGGGAACTTGCTCCAACTGACTTTAAGTAGGAAGTTGGAAAAACTTAGGGATTTCAGTCAGATTGAGGATTATGATTTGCCTGTAACTTTTAAAGGGGAATTAAGGCCTTATCAAAAAGCAGGGTACAATTGGCTGAGATTTTTGAACGAATACCGATTTGGCGGTTGTTTGGCAGATGATATGGGGTTGGGGAAGACAGTTCAGACTTTGGCTTTACTTGCCCATGAAAAAGAGGCCAATCCGGACGCTACCTCTCTTTTGGTGATGCCTACCTCTTTGATTTACAACTGGGAATTAGAAGCCAGAAAGTTTACCCCAAAATTAAAAATTCTGACCTACACAGGTACCCAGCGTTTGAAAGACAACGCCCGTTTTTCCAAGTATGACCTGGTATTGACCTCTTATGGCATTACCCGGATGGATGTGGATATATTGAAGGGCTTTTATTTCAATTATGTAATTTTGGACGAATCCCAGGCCATCAAGAATCCTGGAAGTATTATTTCAAAAGCTGTTAATGAACTAAATTGCAGACAAAGGCTCATTCTGACAGGAACTCCGGTAGAAAACGGCACCATGGACCTTTGGTCCCAAATGAACTTTATTAACAGAGGCTTGCTGGGTTCTCAGGGCATGTTTAAAAAACAATTTCTGCAGCCCATTGAAAAGAAAAATGACATGGACAAGGCGGCTAAATTGCATGCCATGATCAAACCCTTCATCCTCCGGAGACTCAAAACTCAGGTAGCCACGGATCTTCCAGAGAAAGTCATTAATGTGAAGTATTCCACCATGACTGCAGATCAAGAAAAAGCCTATGAGGAAGTTAAAGGATATTACAGGGAGAAAATAGTCAATGAGATGACCATTCCGGGGCTGCGTAACCAGCAGTTTACCCTTTTGAGGGGATTGACACAACTCCGCCAAATTGCCAACCACCCCAGATTAACGGATAAAACCTATAAAGGCGATTCCGGTAAGTTGGAGGATGTTATCCACATGCTGGAGGCAACAGCCAGTGAGGGGCATAAGGTCCTGGTTTTTAGCCAATTTGTAAGACATTTAGCAATTGTGAAAGAATACCTGGATGAGCAAAACATGAAATATGCTTATTTGGATGGATCTACCAAAGATCGTCAGGCTCAGGTAAGGGCATTTCAGGAGAATGATGCGGTAAAAATCTTTTTGATCTCTTTGAAGGCAGGAGGAGTAGGTTTGAATTTGACCAAAGCAGAATACGTGTTTTTGTTAGACCCTTGGTGGAATCCCGCAGTGGAAGCTCAGGCAATAGATCGGGCACATAGGATTGGTCAGGAAAATAAAGTAATGATTTATAAATTCATTACCCACAATACCGTGGAAGAGAAAATCATGGCCCTTCAGGAAAGAAAGATGGCCTTGGCCGGAGAACTGATCAGTACGGAGGAAAGCTTTATGAAGTCACTCAGCAAAGAGGATATTGAAGCATTATTGGATTGATATTCTTTTGAAGCGATTTTTAGGCTTCATCTTTTTATATCAGGACAAATAAATGGTGGAAATTCTAAGATTACTTTAGTATTTTGTAGTGCAGACAAAGAAAATGTGGATAACTTTTAATATAAATCAGCTGTGGAAAAGTCAATTTTAATCATCCAATGTAAAGATCAAAAAGGCATAGTGGCCAGTGTTTCGGATTTTCTTTATAAATATAACGGAAACATTCTGGAAATTGACCAACATGTCGATGAGGAAATAGGGATGTTTTTTATGCGTGCTGCGTGGGAACAGGAAAGTTTTGGTTTGGACAAAGAGTTCATTAGGCCTGCCTTTGAAAATGAGGTAGCCAACAGGTTTCAAATGAAATTTGATCTTTATTTTAATTTTCCCAAACCCCGGATGGCTATTTTTGTGTCAAAATTGTCCCATTGTCTTTTTGATATTTTGAGCAGGTATTATGCAGGTCAATTTGATGTGGAGATTCCTTTGGTAATTTCAAACCATCTTGACCTTAAAAGAGTGGTGACAGCTTTTAGGATTCCCTTTTATCACATGCCTGTGGATAAGTCCAATAAGGCAGCTGTCGAAAAAGAACAAATTGCCCTTCTGAAGGAATATAAGGTTGATTTTGTGGTCTTGGCCAGGTACATGCAGATTTTGTCAGGAAGCTTCATTCATGAATTCCCCAATCAGGTTATCAACATTCACCATTCCTTCCTTCCCGCATTTGTAGGTGCAAAACCTTATCATGCTGCCTATGAAAGGGGAGTTAAAATCATTGGTGCTACTGCACATTATGTAACCGAGGAATTGGATGCGGGACCGATTATCGAACAGGAAGTGGCCAGAGTCAGACATCACAATTCCCCTTCAGATTTGGTGCAGATGGGTCAGGATGTGGAAAAGGTGGTTTTATCAAAGGCTATCAAATACCATCTGGAAAGAAAAGTATTGGCTTATGGAAATAAAACCATTATATTTTATTAAAGAACACTAAATGCGGTTATTTTCTTTAGTTTTTTCTGATAATCACAAAAAAGATAAGTAATTCACAATTTAAGATTTATGACTTTTTTTGTAGTTTGGAGTCAAAAAATTTCTTTTTATAAAAACTTATTTTGTTTTTTTTATTTTTTTATTAAAAATATTTTGAGTTATTCAAAAAATTGCCAATTTTGTGCATTATATTTTGTAAGTATTAGATCGACAATAAGGTCGTTCGCTAAATAATTATCAAAGATGTTTTACCTTATTTTGATGTTCAATAAAGTTTCTTAAGTTGAAAACATTAAAGTTATCCACATTTTTCAGAAAGAAATTTAAAATAATTTGATTTTATGTACTGTGGTAAAGGATTTATTGATTATACTGCTTATAATTGAAAAATTTAGCTTGTTTTTATATTGATTACCATCATGTTTAAATTTTTAAAGTTATTCATGTTTTTGCCAATCAGAAAGGTGTTTTTCATTGCTTTCTCGCTTTTTTATTTTTTATTTTTTCAAAATCATTCCCATGCTCAAAACGCTGTATTAAGATATGCTGACAAACAGTATTATCTTGAAAATTACTATCAAGCGGCTGAAGCTTATAAAAAGGCCTACAATAGAAAATCAAAATATGGAACGGCAGTTAAATTGGCCGAAACGTTGGATAAATTTGGGGCTTATGATGAAGCTTATGAATGGTGGACTGAAGTGATCAACTTCCCTGAATCCACAAGGCTGGATTATTCCAAATATTTAAATGCTGCTCTGAAAGTTGGAAAGTGGGAACAAATAGATGAACTTTTAGAAAAGGGAGGTTATACTTCTACTGACTTTCCTGAATTGAATATTGATCAAATAAGAAAGCTTTCTGAAAGCCCTTCTAAAGTAAACCTTGTTCCGGTAGAAGTTATCAACAGTGATGCTTCAGAGATTGGGATTACTTTTGATAAAGGAAATAATATTCTTTTTTCCAGCGACAGGGGTACTGTTGGAAATGGAAAGCCTATTCCAGCAGTTAGGTTAGATGCCAAAAATGATATTTTTAGCAAAGAGAGAAGTGATTTTAATGAGCGCGAATTCTATAAAATTTATAGGAAAAACCCAAAAGGTGATTTATCTCCTGTGCCTGTGGATTTGGTTGATGCTTTTCATATTACTGATCCCCATTATTTTGCTGAAAAAGATCTTATTTTTTATACTGCTATTGTGGCAAAAACAAAGGTGAAGGGTAAAAAGAATTTAGTAAATCACGCCGGAATATATTTCGGTAAAATGAATGGATCAGGAAAAATTACAGACAGTAAAGCTTTTCCATATAACGATCACCTTTCTTTTGGGGTAATGAATCCTTTTGTGGATAAGTCTTCAAATAGACTTTACTTTGCTTCGGATATGCCTGGTGGTCAAGGTGGCTTTGACATTTATTATTCTGAATTCGACGACAATCTGAATTTTTCCAAACCTGTCAACTTAGGCCCAAGAATTAATACTCCGCACAATGAAAGTCACCCTTCTATCCATGGAGGTAAATTTTATTTTTCCTCGCGCGGACATACTGGCTTTGGAGGCATAGATCTTTTTGAAGCTGATTATTCGAATGGATATGTGGATAATGTCCAAAATATGGGACTTCCTTTCAACAGCACGAGGGATGATTTCTTTTTTGTAATGGCTGAAAATGGAAATAGGTATTTGACATCTGATAGAAATGGAGGTAAGGGTTTAGATGATATCTATACCTTTGAGGAATTGAACAAGTTCTTGAAAGTGATAGTTGAAGATTGCAATGGGGAAACCATCACTGAGTATGAAGCCCTTCTTGTGGATAACTTAGGAAACCCTGTATCAACAAGGCTAAACAAAGACGGGTATTTGATTGCTGAATTGGAACCAGAAAGCGATTATATACTCAATCTTGAGAAACAAGGATATTTCAAAATCAGCCAAAGTAATTTGACTACTATTGGTCTAGAGGGTGATACTTTAATGAGAAAGTACACCATGGCAGCAATACCTTATAAATCCAAATTGTTTGCTGATAATATTTACTATGATTTTGATAAATCAGATATAAGGGATTCCGAAAAATCAACACTGGATAATATCGGAAAACTGTTGATGGAAAATCCTCATACTATATTGTTTGTAAATTCTCATACGGATTCAAGAGGGTCTAATGCTTATAATGATGCCTTAAGTGAGCGAAGGGCACAAGCTGTCTATCAATATTTACAGGACAAAGGCATTGCCAGTGATAGAATCAAACTGGAATGGTTTGGTGAAGAAAATTTGGTAAATAATTGTACAGATGGAGTTCCGTGTGCTGAAATTAACCATCAATTGAACAGAAGAAGTGAGCTTGTGCTTTCAGCTTTCGTGGATGAAGACATGTCATATGAGCTTCCTGAGGTTGTGGATAACCCATGTGACTTATTACTTCGCCAGGATATTCCTTCCTTTGACAGTGCTAGGGAAGTAATTGCTGAAGACTTGGATTCAAAAACTTCAACAGAAGAACTTCCAATCATCTACTTTGATTTTGACCGTAGCGATCTGAGAGCCATTCATCAAAAGGAACTGGATGAGGTATTCCAACAAATGAAGAATAATGCTTCACTCAGACTTACTGTAGAAGGCCATACTGATCAGAGAGGAAATGAGGTTTACAATGAGTACCTGTCAGAACGCAGAGCCAAAGCAGTGGTGGATTATTTGATCCATCAGGGAATTGCTGCAGAAAGGATTGACTATGCATACTTTGGAAAAACCCGTCCCATACATGACTGCGACACCCAGAACTGCAGTCGTGACCAACATCAAGAAAACAGGCGTACTACTTTAAGGTGGAATAATAATAGTCCTTGATAATGTGGATAAGTTTTATAATTCGGAGCTTAATTTATAAGAAGGTAGTGAACAAGATCGGTCACTACCTTTTTTATTGTACTAGTCCTGGTTATTTGCAATGGAAATTTTTCATGTTCATCAACTTGTATATACAAGTTGGAATTTTTATTTTTGATTATGGAGACCTTTAAATACAGGGAATTACAGCAATTGCTCAAATCACAAATTATCAAAGGAATATACAAAGAAGGAGATTTACTTCCTTCAGAAAATGAGTTATCCACAGCTCATGGCATGACAAGGGCCACTGTCAGACAGGCACTTCAAAAGATGGAAAGAGATGGCTATATCATCAAGAAGAAGGGAAAAGGCAGTATTGTGAATTTGAAAAAGAAGCGATTGGGCCTGTTGTCATTTAAAGGTTTTTCAGAAGTCATCAGCCACACAGATGAGCAGGTAAGTAACCAAATCCTGAAAGGACCTGTACTCCAAAAATGGCCAAAGGACTTTTTTTATCCTTTAAGCGATATGGAATTAAGCAATGAAGTTTATTACCTCTATAGGCTTCGCTCAGTCAATAATCATCCGGTGATGCTGGAACACACTTATATCCCCAATATAGGTTTGGCGGATTTTGATCAGCGAAGTTTAATACAAGGCTCTTTGTTTTCCACATTGGCCATAGATTATCAAATTGAGGTGAACGCTATGGATCAGGAATTGAGAGCCATTAAGGCGGATAGGAATATTGCGGTGCTGTTAGGTATTCAAATTGGGGACCCGATTCTCCATGCCTTTAGAAAATATGGGACATCAAAATCAGGTTTTTTCTTTTACAGTTCCCTGTTTTTCAACACCGAGGAATATGCTATAGGTAGTTATTTTCAGTAGTTTAACCATTAAATCATAAAACCATATGTTAAAGGAAGTCAAAGAACTCGCAAAAATGATAGATCACAGTCTGCTGCATCCTACCATGACCGATAAGGAGTTGAAGGAAGGATGCGAGTTGGCGAAGCATTACCATGCTGCATCTGTCTGTATCAAACCCTATGCGGTAAAGGATGCGGTCAAATGGTTAGCCGACTCAGATGTCCTTGTCTGTACAGTCATTGGCTTTCCTCAAGGCAACAGTACCACGGAAGTGAAGGTATTTGAGACAGAAAAGGCCTGCGCGGAAGGTGCTACCGAAATTGATATGGTGGTGAATATTGGAAAAGTTTTGCAGGAAGACTGGGACTATGTCAGCCGTGAAATAGAAGCCATCGCTGCAGTGACCAAGAAGCATAAAGCGGCACTAAAGGTGATATTTGAAAATGATTACCTACCAGAAGACAAATACAAAATTAAGCTTTGTGAAATCTGCAGTGCGGCAAAGGTGGAATTTGTGAAAACTTCCACAGGCTACGGATTTGTAAAGGGAGCAGATGGTAAATACAGTTACGAAGGTGCCACGGAGCATGATCTCAAACTCATGCGCAAGCACAGCGCTCCCGAGGTACAGATCAAAGCTGCAGGTGGGGTAAGGACCTTGGAGGATTTGTTAAAAGTTAAATCTTGGGGGGTGACCAGAATCGGCGCAACAGCAACAGCAACCATTTTGGAAGCAGCAAAAAAGAAATTTGGAGATGATGCCGCTTCTTCTACCCAATTTAAAGAAACAGCCGGGTATTAAACCAGACCTACATTTCCCATGAAGGTTGTTTTCCAAAAATTGGCTCAAAAACTCCAAAACCCACCATCTGAGCAATCAGTTATGGTGGGTTTTGATGGATATGTGGATAACTTATATGGTGTGGTGCAGAAAAAAAGTGGTACTCAAAAACACCAATTTCCGGATATCGCTTCTTTTTCTAGGCATATTGGAAATCTCGCCGGAAAAAGTGGACAAGTAGAATTGGCCTTGAAAGCAACCAAAATCGGAGGCAATGCCCCCATTATGTCCCAAGCCTTAGGGGAATTGGGATTTAAAGTACAGTGTTTGGGAACATTGGGTTATCCACAACTCCATCCTGTTTTTCAATCTTTTCACCCTAATGTTTATCCACATACTTTAGCCATGCCAGGATTGTCCGATGCCTTTGAGTTTGACGATGGCAAATTAATATTTTCTGATTGTGGTTCCTTTGATACGTTGGACTGGGAAAAAGTAAAGGAGAATGTGGGCTTGGAGGAATTCAAAGAAATCTACCTACAAAGCCAATTGGTCGCAGCAGTTGATTGGGTGAATTTGCCCTATGCCACTGACATTTGGCGGGGCTTGTTAAATGAAATCGTACGACCAAGTGGCCATCTTTCAAAGAGGTTTTTATTTGATCTTGCCGATCCTTCCCGGAAATCCAATGCTGAAATCAGAGAAGCACTTGAGGTGATTTCTGCTTTCAGTGAATTTGGAGAAGTGGCTTTGGGCCTGAATGAAAATGAAACCAATTTGGTGTATGCTGCCCTGAATGAGGTAGAGCTTGCTGATTATTCCTTAGAAGAAATGGCTTCCAAGATCTTTCAAGCTATTACTGTAGATAGCCTGATCATTCACCCTGTCGACCGAAGCTTTGCCATATCCAAAGAAGGCTTGGTCACACAAAAGGGAAAAGTGGTCCTAGATCCCAAAATCCTCACCGGTGGAGGAGATAACTTCAATGCAGGATATGTGCTAGGCTGGCTGATGAATTTGGAAATGGTCGAGCGGTTGCTGTTAGGAATGGCCTGTTCTGGGGCCTATATCCAAAATGGAAAAAGCCCGGATTTGCACGAGTTAAAAGAATACCTGGAATTGTGGAAGGAGGACTGATGGTGCTGATTCGGCCGATCACCACTTATTTAAATAATTTGTATAAACCTGCTTTGTATATTATTTTCGAAGAAGTGCTGTTGAAACAAATCAAGCTGTTTATCTAAGATAAAAATAAACTTGTGCTTTCAGTCTTATCAGCCTTCAATTAAACATCAATTTAAAATTATCCCTTATGTTAAACCTTGGATTTGTAAGTGCCATCTTGGCCGAAAACAGTTTTGAACAAGTTGTTGACTTTGCGGCAGCCAACCAATTTGAATGTTTGGAAATCATGTGTTGGCCCAAAGGAAAAGCCGAAAGAAGGTATGCAGGGATCACCCATATTGATGTGGATAACTTAGATGAACGCAAAATTGCCTATATTCAAGAGTATGTGGATAACAATGGTATTTTTATTTCAGGATTGGGTTATTATCCCAATCCATTAGATGCAGACCCTGAAAAAAGTGAATACTACCTAAACCATATCAAGAAGGTTATCCAAGCAGCAAGTAAGATGGGTCTTGGAGTTGTCAACACTTTTATAGGTGCAGACCATACCAAAAGCATTTCGGATAATCTGAAAACCTTTGCCAAAAAATGGCCGGCCATCATCAAGTTCGCCGAGGATCATAACATCAAAATAGCTATTGAAAACTGCCCCATGTATTTTACTGCTGATGAATGGCCAAGTGGAAAAAACCTGGCACATACACCTGCCATTTGGGATGAAATGTTTTCGATTATTCCTTCAGACAACTTTGGATTGAATTACGATCCCTCCCATTTGGTTTGGCAGCAAATGGATGAAGTTCAGCCAATATATGATTACAAGGACAAACTTTTCCACATCCATCTAAAAGATGCCAAAGTCTACCGCAATAAACTCAACCATGTGGGAACCATGGCCCATCCTCTGGAATACCATTCACCCAAATTGCCAGGATTGGGAGATGTGAATTGGAGGGATTTCTTTTCAGCTTTGACCTCAGTGGGTTATAGGGGGCCAGTCTGTATAGAAGTAGAGGATAAGGCATATGAAAAAACCGAAGAAGATAAGTTCAAAGCCATATTGACTAGCAGAAATTACTTGAAGCAGTTTTTGGGATGAAGTAAGAAAGGCCTTTGTGAGCAAAATTGAGGTTAATATTTAAAAATCCGGATAACATAATTTTAGTTAAAAAAACTAAAAACACTTTTTTCATTGGGAAATGTTATTGATTTTTAAGATCTAAATTCAAAAACACATTTTCCATGAAAAAAAGCCTACTCTTTATTTTATTCTTTTTGGGATCAGTACCATTGGTTTCCTTTGCTCAGAATCTGCAACCTAAACTTCAGTATGCGATTGGAGGGGGCGCTACTATTGATGGCAACAACCTGCTATGGGGTCTCCATATGAGCAATGAGCTAAACTATAGATTAGGAAAGAGAACCTCTCTGAATGCCGGACTCTCTTTTTATCAATCTCTTGGAAATCTTGAAAATAGAGCTGTCAATGTTTTTGCTGAAAGTATTGATCAATCTTCAGGGATTTTTATCACCCCTAGCTTGAGATATGAAATAATACAGCGTGATTCCGGATTTAAATTGTCCTTTGGAGCAGGTCCCTCACTTCAGTTGGGCGGAGAGGCATTTAGAACCAGAAATATTATTAATACAGCAGATCCAATTCCAATGACTTTCGTCAATAAGTACCAACGGATAGGACTTTTGTTAGAGCTGGAGGCGGAATGGAAAACAAAGAATCCCAATGTGAGGAATGCGCTGGCCATTTCAGCCTATGGAGCGGACTCTTATTTTCCATGGTTTATTAATGCTACTTATAAAGTGCGGTTTAATGTTGGAAGGAAATAAGAAACATAGTGTTAATCCGAATGAATTAGAAGTATGTGCTTCTTTATAGAGTTCGGATAATTTGTACTATACCTAAAAAATTATCCTTCAGAAAAGTTATCCACATTTATTTTTCAAAGACAAAATTTACAGATTAGATATAATCTGTTTCAAAGCCTTTTTTATAGGTAATGTGGTTATTCTATCGTTGAAAAAATGATGATTAAACCTACTAATGCTCCAAGACCCCAACCAATTCCAGCTGCACGCATGTTTTTACCTTTTGCTTTTTTGTTGTATCCTTCACGATAAAGTAAATTCTGATAGTTTTCCTGACCGACGATTGCTGGGTTGGGAGCCCTGGCATCTGTAACAGCTACAATAACAAAACCTATAGCTCCACCAAAAAACCCGGCACAAAAATTACCAAAGAACCTTCCGTGGTGCAAAGTAGCATCAGTAATGCCTTGTAAATAAAAATCTTCCTGTAATTCTAATAGTTTTTCATAAGAATCCACTTTGACATATTCAACCTCTGCTGCGGTAAAAGTCATAGGTTCTGAATTTTTCTTTTTGGATATAAAAGTTAATTCCTTTGCCTTAACATGCAGAAGTTCACCTTTGATTTTTTCTCCATTTTTCAATACGATAATGTCTTTGCTTAATACATTGGAGAAAACAAAGACGAAAAGCAAAAAAGGAAGTATTTTTTTCATAGCTAATTTTGGATTAGATCTCCCAAATTATCAAAAATCTTAAATATTTAATAGTTTTCAATAGTTATTTATTAAGTAGAAATCTTTTTTAAAACGTGAATTTTTTAATATTTCTGTTTTTCAAATGAATTATGCTATTGATCATTATCGAAGTTTATAGTCCTATTAAAACCTTAGATTTTCACTTTTTACCATGATTTAATTATCAGGATATTTATCCCCATTCTGAATGTTGATTCAAGTAATTGAATATTGAGTTACATTCCTTTCCAAAGTCTAATCCCACCTATCAGAAGCCCTTGGAGGTAATTAGTAATAGGAAATTTTTTATATCTTCTTTATTTTCAGCAAAAAGACCTAATTTTCTCAAAACCTATTTCAACCCATTAACCTATGAAAAAATATTTTCTGATTGCGCTTATCTTTTGTCTGAGTGTATTTCAAGCAAAGGCCCAAATTGGTACCAAAGAACGCATCAAAGTCTACAGTGCAGCCTTAGAAGGCAACCTGATTGGAGACCCAGCTGAAAGGGACGTCACGGTCTATCTTCCTCCTTCCTATCAAAAAAACCCTGAAAGCCGCTTTCCTGTCCTGTACATGCTTCATGGATTTACAGATACCGACTCCCAATGGTTTGGCTGGGAGGAACACTGGATCAACCTTCAAACCGTCATTGAACAATCTCTGGCTGAAGGGCTTTCCAAAGAAATGATCGTCGTGATGCCCAATGCCTATAATCGGTTCAAGGGCAGTATGTACGCAAGTTCTGCTACCATCGGTGATTGGGAAACCTTTGTTACCAAGGAACTTGTCAAGCATATCGATGACAATTACCGGACGCTGGCTGACAGAAACAGCAGAGGATTGGCCGGGCATTCTATGGGGGGGTATGGCACTTTACGCTTGGGTATGAAATATCCAGAAGTCTATGCCGCTATTTATGCCCTTAGCCCCTGCTGCATGGATGGAGGGGCCAACACCAATACAGAATTAATGGCCAAGCTGGAGGCATTTACACCCGACCAATTGGAAGGAGCGAATTTCTTTGAAATTGCGACATTGGCTACTTCTGCTGCTTTTGCGCCTAATCCACAAAACCCACCTTTTTACCTAGACCTTCCTGCTAAAAATGGCGAACCCCGACAGGAGGTGATCAACAAGATCATCGCCAACCGGACCTTGAACTTTGTAGACCAATATATCCTAAACCTTAAAAAGCTTAAAGCCATCGCTTTGGATGCAGGATTACAGGATAGGGGAATCAGTGAAGCCACTAAATCCCTGCATGAAATATTGGAATCATACCAAATCCCACATTTTTATGAAAGTTATGAAGGGGATCACCTCAACCGTATTGCAGAAAGGATTCAAACGCTGACGCTTCCCTTTTTCTCCAAAAATCTGGTATTCCAAAGTACCCTTTCCGAAATCATCGAAAATGGTGGCACAGGAGATTACCCTGCTATCATGGCGACCGAAGCTTCTCTCCCCACGCATACTGTGTTTAAGCCTCAGGATCTGACTCAATTTGGTCAAAAAAACAAGCTCCCCATCATCGCATGGGGAAATGGGGCCTGCTTCGATTCGCCATTTGAGCACGTCAATTTCCTGAATGAAGTTGCCTCTCATGGATTTTTAGTGGTAGCTATTGGTAACATGCCCAAGCAAACTGATGTCCGATCCAAATCCCAAAGATTATTGGATGCGATTGATTGGGCAATGGCACAGAACGCTGATCCAAACAGTCCATATTACCAAAAATTGGACACGGGAAAGATTGCCGTCAGCGGCATGTCCTGTGGCGGACTTCAGACACTTGAAGTGGCAGGAGATCCGAAAATTACTACCATTGGCGTCTTCAACAGCGGGGTACTGCCCAATCCAGGTGCCGGGATGCCAGGCATGCCACAGGTGACCAAAGACCAACTGAATAACATCAAAGTTCCTACACTTTATTTACTGGGCGGTGAGTCGGATATTGCCTATGGCAATGGGATGGATGACTTTAATCGGATCAACCATGTACCCATTTTTGTCGGAAATTTGGATGTTGGCCACGGAGGTACTTATGCACAACCTTTTGGAGGAGATTATGCCATTGTTGCTACCCAATGGTACAAGTGGCAGCTCAAAGGGGATAAGGAAGCAGGGAAGCTGTTCACAGGCAAAAAACCAGGAATATCTAAGTTAGAGGGCTGGAACTGGGACAAGAAGAATATGGATTAATACTTCCACTTATTCGCCAAACTCACCAAGTGCAGCATCACCGGTACTTCTACCAAAACACCCACTACTGTGACGAGTGCGGCTGGACTGTCCAATCCAAAGAGGGCAATGGCTACAGCCACAGCCAGTTCAAAGAAATTACTTGCACCGATCATGGATGCCGGTGCACAGACCGCGTGTCTGAGATTTAATTTCCTTCCTCCATACCACGCCAAAAAGAAAATAAAATAGGTTTGAATAATCAGAGGAATAGCGATCAACAAAATAATCAGTGGGTTATTCAGGATATTAGGCCCTTGAAATGCAAAAAGCAAGATCAAAGTCAGCAACAAAGAAACGATGCTTACCGGTTTGAATTTTGGAAGAAATTCCAATTTGAACCATTCCTCCCCTTTTTTGGCAATCAGGCTTTTATTGGTTATCACCCCAGCTACCAAGGGTATGACAACAAATATGACCACGGAAGCCACTAAAGTTTCGTAAGGAACAGAAACATTGGTAATTCCTAGAAGCAAACCCACCAAAGGGACAAAGGCCACCAAAATGATCAAGTCATTGACAGAAACCTGCACCAAGGTATAGTTAGGGTCCCCATCGGTAAGGTAGGACCATACAAATACCATGGCCGTACAAGGGGCGACGCCCAGTAATATCGCACCAGCAATATATTCCCCAGCCATGTCCGGGTCAATGTAAGCCGAATAGAGTTGGTCAAAGAAAATCCAGGCAAAAAAGGCCATGGTGAATGGTTTGATCAGCCAGTTGATCACCAATGTCCAGACAATGCCCTTTGGAGCTTTACCAATGCCTTTGATGCTTCCAAAATCGATCTGCAACATCATTGGATAGATCATCAACCAGATTAGTATCGCAATAGGAAGATTGACATTGTAAATTTCCAGATCCGAAAGGACAGAAATACTACCTCCAGCTAAATGGCCAATCAGGATTCCAACTCCAATACATAAAGCAACCCATAAGGTTAGGTATTTTTCGAAAAAGGCAATTTTCTTTTTGGTTGGTGACATAAAAACCAATTTATATGCTTATGTAGTTACTGGCGATATAACTTTTTGATTATCTGATATTAATAGATATTAGTTACACGATATTTTTGGATATAGATTCCCAGAGTTTGACTTAAAAAAACACTTAAACATAGTTTAGAGATTTGAGCCAATATCTACCAATATCCAATATCTATTAATATCTATTTGTAACCCTTTTTAATCCTCGAAAACACGTATAACATCTCCGAAGCAATTTGCAAAGACCTTGCATCATACATCTCAGCCTCCTTTTCCGTATCATCAAAGGCTTTTGGATCTTCATAGCGCACTGGGATTCTGGCTTCTGCACCGGGAATAAATGGGCAGTTTTCATCTGCATGGGAGCAAGTCATCACAGCGGCAAATCCTTTGGGAGTATTGGCAGGATCATCATAGACTTTGCTGAAAGTAGCAATGGGATCCTCATCATCTGAAAAGAAAACAAAGTATTTGGGATTTCCATTTCCTTCTTTGCTTACCTTGAATCCAAATCTTTTGATAGAGGCCACGGCCCTTTCATTGAAGGCAGTTACTTCCACTCCACCAGAATAGGAGTTGATGTCTATGCCATGGTAAGCCGCTGCTACCTTTCCCCAAACCTGTGAGAATTGGCTCCTTCGGGAATTATGGGTACAGATAAAATTCAGGTTGATTTCCTCGTCTTGATTGACTTTTTGCTGGACATAGTTAATGAGAATTTGAAGAACAGCTTTGCGTTCATCGGATATCGGCAGCGCCTGCGCTTGCTCGATGTAGGTTTGGAGGGTTGGGTATAGCATCATATTTTATTGTACCAGGTACCAAGTACGAAGTACCAAGACCGCACCATACTTGGTACATGGTACTTTGTACTTCGTACAATGAATTAACAGCAGCCCGATCCAGGTTCACAGCTATTAGCTGCCTCGAGAGAAGCCAAGGAGACTCTGATTTTTGGTTTGTCGGTGACAGGTCCGCAGCAGGCTGCTGCTTTTTCTTCGGGTGTAGTGGCCCTGTCTTTGGCTTTGCAGGTAGTTTGATCAGGCGTGAGTTGTACGATCAGGGAATTACCAGTATCCTTGATCTTATGAACAGGAAGCACGGCTGTTGGGAATACCGAATTGCCATATTCAAATTTGATGTCAGCATCCGGATAGGTTTCCCTTACGCGGTTGACCACATTGAAGATCTTCATGGCTTTTGAAGTATCCACAGCATGGTCCGGTTCAGGAATTTCATTTTCCCACAATTGCACATGGACTTCAGACCATTGGTTTCGCACTCCCCCACAATCCACAGTGTCGAAGTTCACATTTTTGATTTCAGTAATGTGATAGTCCGTTCTGACATATTGCCCGGACTGGTATTCAAAAAAGAGCGCCTTTTCAGGGTTTTTTTGAAGGATGTTGGTGAATTCTGTTGTTTTCATAGATTGTATTTTTTGTACCAGGTACCAAGTACAAAGTACCAAGACTGCACCATACTTGGTACTTGGTACATTGTACTTCGTACAATTTCCTAGCAGCATCCCGATATCTTCGGAAAGCCACTGAATAAGTCTTGGAATAAATGCTGCACTTCAGTCCAACGGATAGGGTCAATACAATAATTGACAGAAACCCCTTCTATGCTTCCTTTGATCAGTCCGATCTCCTTGAGTTCACGGAGGTGTTGGGAAATGGTGGCTTGGGCCAATCCAAGTTCCTGTACCAAATCCCCGTTGATACAGGAATTAGCCTGAATCAAATATTCAAGGATGGCGATGCGTGCAGGATGGGCAAAGACTTTGGCGATTTTCGCCAGTTCGTTTTGCTGGTCGGTGAAGAGGTCTGTTTTGGTGACACCCATGTGGAGACGGTTAGAGATTAGAAGCGAGAAGCGAGCCTTTCGACAGGCTCAGGGACCGAGATTAGAGATTAGAATCAAGAGGCAAGAAACAAGAGACAAGAAATAAGATAGAGATAGTAAGTTGCCATGTTCGTTCATATTTATCCAAATTTCAACTGAACCCTATTTCAATTTTATTTCGCAAAGTATATTTCTACTTTTTTTCAAATGTATTGAAACATCGCAATATTACGATAAATTGGCGTTAGAAACCAAGTCCATCCAATCATTTTTTCATCTATTTTTTTATTCCTCAAATTCTTTTAATATTTGCAATAAAGTTGCAAATAAATTAGGGTTTTGATAAGAATGAAAATCATTTAATGATCAAGCTCTGTTTATGCAGTTTTGTTAATCAATTGATTCCCTACTTTTCTTACCTATCAAATCATGGAAAAGAAATTACCCGTAACCGTACTCAGTGGCTTTTTGGGAGCCGGAAAAACAACCTTGTTGAACCATATTCTTCATAACAAGGAGGGGCTCAAAGTGGCCGTTATTGTCAATGACATGAGTGAAGTGAATGTGGATGCTCAATTGGTAAGAAGTGAAAATACTCTTTCCAGAACGGAAGAAAAACTGGTGGAAATGAGCAATGGTTGCATTTGCTGTACGCTACGTGAAGATTTGATGCTGGAAGTAGAGCGTTTGGCAAAGGAAAATCGCTTTGATTATTTATTGATAGAAAGTACGGGTATTTCAGAACCACTGCCTGTTGCCCAAACATTCAGTTTCGTAGATGAAGAAAAGGGTATAGACCTTTCCAAGTTCAGTCGTTTGGACACCTTGGTGACCGTAGTAGATGCTTTTAACTTTTACAAAGATTTTGGTTCGGCGGATACCGTGTACTCCAAAATGCTCAACGATGACCCTGAAGATCAGCGATCTATCGTAAATCTATTGACAGATCAGATTGAATTTGCCAATGTGATTATCATCAATAAGGCAGACCTTGTTTCGAAAGAAACCGTGGAGGAATTGGCTGCGATCATTCACAAGTTAAACCCAGGAGCGAAGATCATCAGCACTTCCAATAGTAAAGTGGATCCTAAAGAAATCCTCAATACGGGTTATTTTGATTTTGAAGAGGCTTCCAATTCTGCAGGTTGGCAAGAAGAACTCCAAAAAGACCATCATACGCCAGAAACGGAGGAGTACGGAATTTCTTCCTTTGTTTTCCGAAATAAGAAACCGTTTCATCCTCAACGATTCTGGAAGTACATCTCCGAAAAATGGCCTGCTGGAATTATCAGAAGCAAGGGCCTTTTTTACATTGCCTCCAGAAAAGATCAGGCACTTTCCTGGTCTCAAGCAGGAGGTTCGTTGAAAGCCGAACCTATAGGGGTTTGGTGGGCCAGTATGCCTTTCAAAGAACGAACAAGCTATGCTTCCTACATTGAAAATCAAGCATACATTGAATCTAAATGGGATAAGATCTTCGGAGATCGAATGAACGAGCTTGTCTTGATCGGGCAGGACTTAGATAAGGAGAAGATTACCAAGGAACTAGAAGGCTGTTTGCTCAACAATGTAGAGTTGGCAGAGTATCTTAAGGGTAAAAAGTTTACGGATAATTGGCCGATTTAAGTAGTACTCTTTGATGCGCTCAATTCCAAATATAGTTAAGTGTTGGGGCTTATTTTTGGCCATATTCTGGTCGCAGACTTTTTTATTTGCCCAGGTAAGTAAAGAGGTTTTCCATTTAGCAGATTCACTTGCTAAGGAAACTTTTGAAAAAGAGGGTCTGTTCACAGTTTTGGGTGGACTTAAGCCAATAAGTACTGTCGAACACTTTCAATTTCCCATTGACACCACAACTAAAAATCTTTTGAGTCCAGAGGAAGCGTCTCTGCAAATTCAGATGCTCCATGAAAGTTTGAAATTACTAAGTGATGAAAATATTGGATTTGCAATAGTTCCTTTCAAAGCATTTTTTGGCGATTCTAGAAGCTTTTTTCAGATTCCTGTAGCTAATTCCGAAACAGGCAGATTTGTCTATGCGCTGCCTGAAGATGAAGGACCTTCAACAACCGACTTGGAATTGAAAAGAAAAGCTGGAGCAATACTGGAAACTTATAAACGGATTCGAGAGGAGCAATTAGCCCTAGAAAGTGACTATCCATTCCTCGAATTGTTGAAATTCATTCGGGAAAATTTAAGTGAGTGTAGTTGTTTAAGAGAAAAGTCTTTTAAATTCCTCGAACCTGTTAACTGATTTTAATCTTTTGTTAGTACCTTTGTTCCGATGTTAAAGAGCTTGATGTACATATTTATGGCAGCCTTGTTGGTACTGAACGGGATGGTATATTCCGTCATTCAGGGCTCCTATGTATTGAATAAAGCTGCTATCATCGAAAATTTCTGTGTCAACAAATCGCAGCCAGAGCTCAAATGTGATGGGAAATGCTACTTGGCCCAGCAATTGAAAGCTGAAAAAGAAAAGCAGGACCAAAATAGCCAACATTCCTTTGCAATGGATTTTGGGCAGTTTGTAGTTGCTGAGCAAATTTTACTTTTGGTAGTTGATCCGATCAATAATGAAGCTAGTTTTTCTCAGCTTTATTTAGAGGTAACTCCAAATATTTTTTCAGGTGATATTGATACACCACCACGAATCTAATCTCTAGGCTATTTTACGCTTTCGCCATCGGCAAGTGGTTCTTTTGAACATGCCCATTTAATGGTATGAATGTTCCATTCATTACTACTCCGCGTAAAACAGACTTTATTCCGAAGCCTTTCCACCATTAGTTCTAAGGCTGAATTTCTTCAAAAATTAGTGTAATCTACAACTGATAAAAGTAATCGGGACAACTCCATGGTGCGTACCCTTTTTATTCTTTGCATGGCCTGGATGGTCATACTTAACAGTATGGTCTATTCGGTTATCTGTGTCAATTTTCAGCTGAACAGATCCTTTATTGCGGAAATGTTTTGTGAAAATAAAGACCTACCCATGTCCCAATGTAATGGGCAATGCTTTCTGAATAAGCAACTGGACCAAGCAGCTCAGGATCAGGAATCCAGCTGGATGGATTTTCGTTCTGATTTTAATTTGTTTACACTTTTTTTCATTGATCTTCGGCTTCCAAGGCCTTGCCTTGCAGCTGAATTTGATCATGTTGGTTTTTTGAAAAACAGGGCCTATCAAAGCTACCTTAGGGTCCTGGGCAGGCCACCGGCAACAACAAGTTTTTTATTTTAGAATTCCCACAAACTGTCATTCCGGACATTTTGTAGGACTGGTATGGCCTGTTCAGCCACATTTTCAAAAATTAAAAATCAAATTCAAAATGAAAGTTTTCAAAAATATCAATTCAATGCTATTGCTGTTTGTTGCAGTACTATTCTCATGTCAGGAATCTGAAAACCCTACCATCAATGAAAAAGGAGAGATGATTGTCAAATTCGACAATTATGTAGGCAACCAAACAATGGTGCTTGACGAACTAGGAAGCACCAATTATCGCTACACTACTGCCAAAGGTCAGTCTTTTAATGTCACTAGATTTGGATATTATATCAGCCATGTAAAGCTTTCAGGGCCAAATGGAGAAGTTTTCGTCGATGAAATGCACGCTTCCGCAGATGAGAGCCAAATCAAAGGATATTATAGGGTAGTTCAGGGAGAGTCTGATACGTATAATATCCATTTGAAGGATGTTCCTGCCGGTCAGTATAATAAAATTACATTCACCTTAGGTGTGAGAGAAGACGGCATTCAAGAAGGTGCTGTTGGTGGAATCTTAGATAGAGCAGCTGGTGGATGGTTTTGGAACTGGAATTCTGGTTTTATCCACTACCTTTTTGAGGGTCATTCTCCCTCATCCCCTAGGGAGCAAGGAGAATTAACAAACAGGGTAAGGTATCATATAGGTGGATGGAAGAATATTCCTTCTGAAAACGAGGACCCTCAAAGATTCTTTGATAACAATGTGGAAGTAACATTGGATTTCGATGCGACAGTTAGGGTAAGCGAAAGCTTACGTCCTTCTCCACACATCCATATGGACTTGTTGAAGGTAATTGGTGATGCAGATTTTGAGACTGAAAACAACATCCATTCTCCTGCTGCAGGTAAGGCTTTTGCACAAAGAATTGCAGGGGCTTTTATAGTGGATCACACCCATCAGTAATTTATGATTACCCTGTATAAAACAAGAGTCAGGCTTTTTGGGCCTGCACTCTTGTTTATTATGGTTCTTATTTATGGATGTGAATCTGGTAGCGAGCAGCCTAGAATAGACTTGTACCAGTTTGAAAAGCCTGCACATTTCCCTGAACCGACTTACACCTTTAGAAATAATCAGGTCAATGAAAAGGGATTTAAGCTTGGAAGAAGGTTGTTTAATGATCCTTCCCTTTCAAGAGATGGTTCTATTTCTTGTTCTTCATGCCATGTCCAAAGTAGTGCTTTCGCAGATATATCACTGCACCCTTTTAGCTTCGGAGTTGAAGACAGAGAAGGAAAGCGCAATGCTCCTCCTTTATTCAATCTAGCTTTTCATAAGGAGTTTTTTTGGGATGGAGGAGTGACTCATCTTGATTTTACCCCCATTCTCGCATTTGAGAATGAGGTAGAAATGGATATTGAGTTTCCTGAAGTCGTGGCTCGAATCCAGAGACATCCCGAATACCCAAGATTATTCAAGGAGGCATTTGATGTGGATGAAGTTACAGGACCATTTGTACTGCATGCTTTGAGCCAGTTTATGCTGATGATGGTGTCTGCTGACTCCAAGTACGACAGGTATGTGCAAGGTGATAAGGAAGCCCTTACCTCTTTGGAGTTGGAAGGCCTAAAGCTCTTTCGGCAGCATTGTGAAAGCTGTCATCAAGAGCCTTTGTTTACAGACCTGAGTTACAGAAACAATGGCGTGCAACGCAATATTACAGATCTGGGAAGGGAAACCGTCACAGAAGTACCACAAGACAGGGCCAAATTCAAGGTGCCTTCCCTTAGAAACATTGAAGTGACTAGCCCATATATGCACAATGCTCGATTTGAAACCTTGAGACAGGTTTTGGATCACTATACAGATGGAGTTACCGAACAAGTGACCATCGATCCGAAAGTATTTGCTGATGGGAAACCGGTGATTGCTCTCACTTCAGACGAAAAAGAGAAAATCATAGCATTTCTAAAAACCTTGACTGACCCTGGGTTTCTTTCAAACCCTATATTCTTCAATACCAATGACTAAAAAAATAAAAATAGCACTGTTACTGCTTTCGTTAGGAATGTTTCATACACAAGCCCGAGCTTGTGATGCTTGCGGTTGTGCTTTGGGGGGATTCAATTTTGGTGTGATTCCACAAAATGAAGCGCATTTTGTGGGTGTACGTTATGCCATAGCCCAATTCTACGCTAACTCTAGACACGGTGGAGTATTGGAGTATTCAAATGATACCTATCAGCGGATAGATGTGATGGCTAGAGTGGCTTTGAATGAAAAATTACAGCTTAATCTCGTACTTCCCTACATGTACAATACCATGAATGGTAGCCACGAGTCCGAACAATTAAGTGGCCTTAGTGATCCTATGCTGATGCTTAACTATAAACTATTGGACCAAAAGGGGAATCCTATGGAAAAATGGCTCCACAATCTTTGGGTTGGAGCGGGTATAAAAGCGCCTTTGGCCGAATTTCAGTTTTCAAGAACAGAAAATTTGATCAATCCAAATTTTCAATTGGGAAGTGGATCCTGGGACTATTTGGCCATGCTCAACTATACCAGCATGCGTAACCGGTTCGGATTAAACGTGGAGGCTGTGTATAAATTCAATACCATTAATTCACAAGATTATCGCTTTGGTAATCAATATAATGCACAGGCAAATGTGTTTTACAAAACATTCATCGGCGGAACACAGCTGTTTCCTTTGATAGGAGTGTACCATGAGTTTGGGGGGCAACATACCCATGAGGGCTTTTTGCAGGCCAATAGCGGTGGAAGATTAAGTATGGCCCAGGTTGGGGTGCAGGCTCAGTTTAAAACCTGGATGCTACATACCAACTACCAAGTGCCCATCAGTCAGGATTTCAACAGCGATACTCACGTGAGTATTCAAGCGCAGAACAGGTTTTCACTGACTGTAGTGAAATTTATTGGCAAGAAGAAAGAGCAAAATGTTTTTTCTTTCCAACCAGACTAATGGACTATTTACAGCGATCATTCCTGACCTACGTTCGCAAGAAAAGGCAGTTGTTGACTGTCTTTTCTTTTCATCTAATTTATCTAAGCGATTTATGAAAACAATTCTTTCTATTCTTGGCCTAGCTTGCTTTATGGCCAGCTGCACTTCTACTGTAGTGGAGGAAAAAACACCTGCATTTGACCATGCATCAGCCATATTGCAATCCTTAGAAAAATCTATGGCATACACTTATGCCATTTTAGACCAAATGCCTGACAGCCTCTACAGCTATAAACCGACCCCTGAGCTGATGACATTTTCTGAACATTATGTTCACAATGCCATTTTCACCTCCAATCAATTGGCCAACCGGCTCAACCTTGAAAATCCCTACAAGGATTTCAAAAGGGACCGTGATTTTAATAAGGAAGAGACAATTGCCGAAGTGGATCGCATGTATGCCTTTATGATCCAAACACTGGAAACATTGACTCCCGAAGAATTAGAAAAAGAGATCGAGTTCGGAAAGGAATCTATTCCTACTTGGAGACTTTTCAATATAGTAGAGAATCACAACAATCATCATAGAGGATACTCATTGGTATATCTCCGGATGAATGGGATTGTTCCTAAAGGGTATTTTGGGTGGTGAGTTTAGCGTCATTAATACTTTAGATGGAAGAAATTTAACAAAGAGGGCGATGTTTTTAGGGGGTAAATTCGAAGTATAATATAATCTTGATTTATTATTGGCTACCTAGATTAAATTGGTGCTTTTATTTTCTACTTACTCCCTTTCTAAGGTCTCCACAGGATTAATGGTAGAAGCCTGATAAGATCGCCAACTCACTGTCAAGACCATGATCAAACTTGAAATCAGAATGGTCAGGAAAAATAACCCAAGCCCGGGTTCCAATTTTTCAGGAAATTGTTTCAGCCAATTATTCATCAAATAATAGGCAAGCGGAAGTGAGATCATAGCCCCCAATAAAACTGGGCGGAGAAATTCCCCCAAAAGCATTTTTTGGACTGATAGGATTCCTGCACCAAGGATCTTTCTGATTCCGATCTCTTTTCTTTTGGAGTCGGCCACAAATAAAGCCAAACCATATATCCCCAACCCTGATATTACTATGGAAATCAAAGAAAATAGCCCTATTAAGAAGGAAGCTTTTTCCTGCTCTTCATACTGCATTAGGATCCGGTCATTCAACACCGAAAATTCAAAAGGCTGCATAGGTTCTATACTTTTCCAGGTAGCAGCCAATTGTGAAATGAAGTCAGGAGAATCTATTTGTTTACTTCTAACCAAAAGATATTCCGGTGTGAAATTATTGATTGGTATAAATACTGTTGGCACTATGGGATACCTTAAGTCTCTGGTATGGTAGTCTTTTACTACGCCAACGATATTTCCCTTGTAATTGCTAAATAGCTGACCATTTTCTTCGGTGAAAACCCTCACAGCAGCACCTAAGGCCTCTTCTTTGCTTTTATTCATTACTTTCAAAGCAGACTCATTGACCACAGCGGATAAACCATCGATTTGTGGGAATTGGTCCCGCATCTGACTGAATTCCCCAAGGTCAGCTACTTGGTCTAGGATTTCCCTTCCGGCTATCATTTCTACACCCAAAAAGCTAAAAAACTCCGGGCCTACAAATTGTACATTCATAAAGCGAATATCCTCAGGGGAATCCCCTTCAAACTCTACAGATGGCGCCCATCCCCCTTGAATACCGGGTAAAAATCTGCTTGTGGTTATAGATTCTACTCCTGCCATTTGTGCCACTTGATGATATAAGGCTTCTTCATTTCCAACTCCTCCCATTTTAATGGCCAAAAGGTCATCGGTATCAAAACCCATATCCAAGTTGCTCATGTGTTGATATTGCTGATAAACTGCGATGGAGCAGAAAATCAAAACCCCGGAAAGGAAAAATTGAAAGCCTACCAGGTATTTCCTGACAAAACCCCCGCTTGAGCTTAAGCGAAAGTTTTTTAAAATCAGCTGTGGTCTCAGTTTGGCGAGGTAAAGGGATGGAAAAAAACCGGACAGAAGGGATACCCCTAACCAGAACAATAAGATCAACCAGGCATATTGTACTAGCATTCCTTGGAATTGTGTACTTGAAAATCCTAAATAACCTGAGACAAATGGTAGGCATGCAAAAGTGAGTACCAAGCCAAATAGTAAAGCAATCCCATTTAGCACCAAAGCTTCTCCAAAAAACTGCATGGAAAGTTGGGACTTTTGGGCACCACATACTTTTCTGACTCCGATTTCTTTTGACCTTTTTAGTGCTTGAGCTGTGGTGATATTGATATAGTTGATGCAAGCCAGAAAAAGAATGAATGCTCCAATCGCCGAAAAAATCCAAAGGGTAGTTTTGGATACTGCAGGAGTCCAGTCATAACTGATTCCGGTATCCCAATGGATTTGGTCAACAGACTTTAAATAGTGGATGTATTGGGAAGCTTCTTCAGCGTTCCTATATTTGGGCATGGAGTTTTTAATATTTTCAGAAATAAGGTTTGGGTCAGCATGATCTTTAATTTTGACATATGTGTACACTTGTGGCCACCAAAAACTACTGAACTCAGCAGTGGCAGGAAAACCTACCACATTGGCCTTCCATGAACCCAATCCTGCTAAAAATTCAAATTTCATGTGTGTATTTTCAGGAAGGTCTTGAAAAACTCCCTGTATTTCCAGTTCAAATTTTCCATCATAGAGTAGGGTTTGGCCAATTGGGTTAAGGTCACCAAAATATTTTTCCGACATAGATTCAGAAATAAGCACCTTATCCAAACTTCCCAAAACCCCGACTGCACTCCCCTCTACCAACGGGAAGGGGAAAATATCCAGAAAACCGTCCTCCGCAAAAAGGAACTCAGCAGTTCTGAATGTTTCCAATTCTCCTGATTCATTTTTTACACTAAGCAATGCTGTCACTTCAAGCACTCGGCTGAGCTGTTCTAAATCTTCCGTAATTTCATTTTTCAGTAAATTCCCCAAAGCACCTCCGGTCCATGATGCTCGTTCATTTCCATTCATGGTCTGCTCCACTCTGAATATTTTTTCCTTTTCAGGGTAAAAAGTATCGAAACTGAGTTCGTGCAAAATATACATACTGATAATCAAAGCGGAAGCAAAGCCAATAGCTAGTCCAATGGCATTCACAGAGGAGAATACCTTGTTTCTTCGGATACTTCTAATGGCGGTGAGGAGGTAATTTTTCAACATGACAGATAATTTTGATCATTAGCGCTATACCTTTTGCTGAATTCATGCCAAATTAATATGCTGTTTTTAGACTGAAATCAAGGATTATTGTCATTGAGATAAAGCTTATTCGACCAAAATTGTTCGCTGATGGGCAAAGTGAAAGATCAATTTGAAAATGGTTGGTCTACCAGATAAGAAATGGATTTATTATTACATTTAAACCGAGAATTAAAAAAATTTAACTTTAAGGTAAATCAATACTTTTTAAAAAAATCGTATTTTTAAACAAAATTAAACTCAAAATTCAATGAAAAAGCTCTATTTCTTAACCGCTATCTTATTCCTCTGTGTTTTCTCAGTTGTCAATGCCAAAGACAATGACAAGCTTATCGGTACTTGGGATGTAACCGTTCAGGATACTCCTCAGGGAACGGTAAATGTTCACCTGACCATTGAAAAAGAAGATGGGAAAATGAAGGCCAAATTCAATCAGGTGGGTTCAGACCAATTTACCAATGCAACGGTCAATGAACAGGAAAATGGAATAATGCTTTATTTCTATGCAGAAGGATATGATTTATATATGACGATAAGACCTGATGGAGATGATGCCGTTTCCGGTTACTTGGTCGACCAGTTTCCGGTAAAAGGGAAAAGAATGAAGTAATAGATTAAAAAACTTTACACAGAAATCTGTTTAAAATTCAAGATTGCTGTTCTGAAGGATCAGGGCAGCAATTTTTTCTTTATAACCAGTTGTTATACGTGATTTTTCTCACTTTCAAACTGGTTTGAATTTTGGAAATTTGGGTGAAATTTCTGCCTACAAATGAATCGCTATTTCTATAGTATCATTCTGTTTACCTTCCTGTTTGCAGCATGCAAACCCGTATCTGTTGACCAACATTTGGAAAATGTACCTACTGAAAATTTATTGGAGGTCCTTTTGGAAGGGAATTTACGTTTTGCCGAAGATCATCCTATTCACCCTGACCAAACTTTAAAGCGGTTGAGAGACCTTAACCAAGGACAGCACCCTGTAGCCGCAATCATCAGTTGTTCGGATTCCCGTGTTCCACCTGAGTTGGTTTTTGATCAGGGTCTGGGAGACCTATTTGTGATTAGAAATGCAGGAAATATTGTGAGCGATTATGAAATCGGCAGTGTGGAATATGCAGTGGAGGTATTGGGTGTTCCTTTGGTTATCGTCATGGGGCACACCAACTGCGGAGCTATTCATGCTTTTGCGGATTACGACCATGATCATTCTCATGTTTACCCAGAATATATCCAAAAAATCATTGACTATATCAATGCTGAGGAAGAAGAAAAAGCAATTCCACGAAACATTCCCAATTTCCTGGAAAAAGCAATTGAAGCCAATATTCTTCACGGTGTCCATGAGTTAAAGAAAAATATTCCTCATGCAGATTCTTTAATCGCCCATAATCAACTTAGAATTGTTGGAGCATTGTATGATATGGAAACCGGGAAGGTACGACTGGTTAAAGACGAATAAAATGTGGGAACTTTGAAAATATAATTATTCATTCAATTCGAAATTTTTAAAATCCTATTGCTTAAATTGATGGTAATAATAAATTTTTTCCAACCAAGCGCAGTAGACAATGTTTACCAAGGAAGATTTACTCAGTATCAACTCCAGGAAAGAGCTCTTGGAGTTGGCCAAAAAGAAAAAAATCAAACTCAAAAAAGCCATCAATCGGGCGAAATATGAAGATGAGTTAAGGCTTCTACAAATAGAACTCGCCCACCTTCAAAATCATATCGAAAAGCATCAATTGAGAGTGGCCATTCTTTTTGAAGGTAGGGATGCTGCTGGAAAAGGAGGCTCTATCAAGCGCTTTGTAGAGCATCTCAACCCCCATACTTCCGGAGTGGTAGCCCTGACCAAACCAACAGTGGTAGAAAAGGGGCAATGGTATTTTCAAAGGTACATTGAGGTACTTCCTAATCGAGGAGAAATCAAATTTTTTGACAGAAGCTGGTACAACAGGGCGGTAGTTGAACCGGTGATGGGTTTTTGCACACCGGTACAGTACAAAACCTTCATGGCACAAGTACCAAATTTTGAGCATATGCTCTATGAAGATGGTATCCACATCATCAAATTCTGGTTTGACATTACCAAAGATGAGCAAAAACTCCGTTTTGATGGGAGAAAAAACAATCCACTTAAAGAATGGAAATTCAGCCCTGTAGACCAGAAATCTCAAGAATTGTGGGAAGACAATACCAAGTATAAAGAAAAGATGTTTACCAATACCCACACGGCTTTTTGTCCGTGGATTATCGTGGAAACCAATGATAAATTTACTGCGAGACTGGAAAGTCTGCGCCATGTACTGTCCCAGTTTGAATATGAAGGGAAGGGGAAATCAGGTGCCAATTTACATACTGACCCCAATGTAGTGTACAGATATTATAGAAAATCGAAAAACTTAGAACTATAAGATGGAACTTACTCAGGAAGACGTTAAAATATTGAATTCCAATATTGGCCTAAAGCACCTTTTGTCAAAAAAGAAAATAGACTTGAAAAAGGTATTGGAAGAGACAAAGTTCGAACTTGCTTTAAGGGAAATTCAGGCCGAGCTGGTTAAAATGCAGTTGTGGATAATTGCCAACAACAAGAAATTGATGGTTCTTTTTCATGGTGGAGATTCATCTGAAAAAAGTGGAATCATCAGGAAAATTTTGGCGCATAATAATCCAAGGCACTACCGTGTGGAGGTGAACCTTCCCCATCTTTCCAAGGAAATGAACGGGGAATGGTACTTCAAAAAGTTTGTGGAAAAACTCCCCCAAGAAGGTGAAATGGTGCTTTGGGACAGGAGTTGGTACAATAGGGCCATAATAGAGCCTGTTCATGGCTTGTGTACCAAAGCTGAATACGATCAATTTATGGGACAGGTCAATGAATTTGAGTCCATGCTGACAGAAGCTGGGATTACTTTGGTCAAGTTTTATTTCAACATCAGTAAAAAGGAGCAGGCCAGGCGCTTGAAAGACGTCAAATCAAGTCCCTTGACCAAATGGAAGCTTACCCCTTTGGATGAATTGTCAGAGGAGCTATGGGAGGAGTATGAAAAATACAAAGAAGTCATGATGGTTAAAACCCATACCTCCCATGCACCTTGGATAGAAATCAAAAAGGAAAAAAGAGAGGAGGAATTGATTACAGCTGCCAGGCATCTATTAAGCTTAATGCCTTATCATTAGTTTATTTCTTCCGATATCTTGTAAAAATCATGATGCTGAGTGGGGTAATTGCTCCCACAATGGCAAAGAAAAACTTAAGCCGTACCATATTTTCAAACATGTAAATATTTTCTGCATAGCCTTGGTTGATCCAATAGGTTAGCCGAACATTTTCCACAATATCAAATACCCAGGCCAATAACTGCATGACTGCCAATGTGGATAAAATCACTTTCATTCCCTGATACCTGCCGATTTGCCCTAGGATTTCTTCTCTTTCTACGACCATTTTCCTTGCCCAAATACAAAGGATAAACAATGCAGGAAATAAAGTGGACATGAAAAAATAATCCATCCAAAGTTGTTCCAAAACAAAGGTTTTTTTGTCTTCCTGACTCCAGGATTGGATCAATGCGTTTAAGTTATCCACAGAACCTGGCAGTTCAAATTCCATGATATCAAAGCTGTATCCTGTGGATTGTTCAAATTGGTATTCATGGACCCTCATCCATGAAAGGGATAAAATGGCCAACAGGAGGAAAGCGAAAAAGGCATATTTCATTTTCTCAATTTAACTTTTAAAAAACCGTTCTGCAATTTTTAATGGTCTGAAAATAAATCGCTTTTTGATGCGGTGTGAAGATCTCCTTTTTAGGATGTCATTAAGGAATTCCAATACTTTTTCAATATAAGGTCCTTTATTGATCATGATACATTCTGCCATTCCCGCATGAGCAGCATCGGTAATTTCTGAGCGTGTAGCCAATCCAAATTTGTGAAGACTTTCCAAAACCTGCGTGGCCCAAATGACGGGTAGATGAGCTGCTTCACAAATCCACAGAATTTCTTCCTGAATTTCACTCAACCTTTCAAAGCCTATTTCCACAGCTAAATCACCTCTCGCAATCATTATTCCGGCAGCAGGTTCTTTCAGCGCTTCCAGCAAAAGTTCGGGAAGTTTATCTACTGCTTCCTTGGTCTCGATCTTTAAAATAATATGTGGATAAGTAGGACTGATATTAAGTAAGGCTTTTCTTAATTCGGCAATATCCTGGGCAGTTCTCACAAAAGAGTAGCCGATTAAATCTGCATGTTGACAAATGAAGGCAAGACAAGATTTGTCATACACGGTCAGGGAGGGGACATTTAATCTGCTATCTGGAAAATTGATTCCCTTGCTGTTTTTAATAAAGTTTTTCTTGGTGGATACCCTTTCTACCCTCAGCGCTACTTTGTGCTCCTCTAGGTTTTCTACTACACAGCGAATCATCCCATCATCTATGTATACTCTTTCTCCGGAAAGTAGACTGTTAATAACTCCTTTTTCTCCTGGGCTGATCCAAATGCCTTTTTTATCCACATGCTTTTGTGCTTCAGTCATCCAAATCAAATCTCCTTCCTGAATTTTTGTTTTTCCTTTCTCGCTTCCCTTGCCAAGCAGTTTTGTCCTGATTTTAGGTCCTGCCAAGTCCATGTAAATCTTGCAATCCAATCCAGTTTCCTGACGGGCTTTTCGGATTTGATGGATCATTTCTTTCCAAACTTCCGGATTGTCGTGGGCGCAGTTGATCCTGGCTACATCCATTCCTTTTTGAAGTAAACTTTTTACTTTTTCCAAATCTGAGGAAAACTCCGAATCAAATGTAACCATGAGGTGGGGTATGCCTTTCTCAGGTTTTTTTCCAAATAGTTTGTTACTTCTTGAAATGAGCTTATCCCGACCTGATGAATGGGTACATGGATCGAGTTGATTTTCATGATAAACATGCCCAAGCCATTTTCTAATGTTTTGGATTTGTCTCAAAATATGACTTTCTGAACTTGCCAGGGAGGAAAGCCCTTTCTCATGGAGTTTATCCTGAAGATCTCTGATATCCTTATTTCTCAAAGTAAGGTACCGGATAAGGTTTTGAGCAGATTCCTTTTGTTCCTTTTCCAAAAACTGCCAGCTATGGCTTTTCAAGGTCAGGCTGTCTTCCATGTCTTTTTCAAGAAGCTGTAATTGTTCATTGATATAATCGAGTTTGTGCGACATGTAAGAGCAAATAGTCTTGTGTTTAGCATGAATTGACAGTATTTCTCGCAAAGACGCTAAGTGATTTTCGCTAGCTTATGTTGCGCCAATCTGTCTTTGCGAGAAATTAAACTACATCAAATTAGAAATTATGAAATACCAGTTAACCCGGATTATGCATTAGGTTTCGTAGTAGCCTGTCCCGATGAATATCGGGAAGAGTTCAAAACACAAAATAATCAAGCATTTAGCGAATGAAGCATAGTCATCTCTATGGTGATTGAGCTAAATGCAGTGAAGCGATTGATTATGTTCGCCGCGGCGAATTAGCTCGTAATAGAATTCCTAATGCATATTTCGGGTTTAAGGATTATCAATTTACTAGATATCCCAATGTTGGAAAAAAAATCAATGTTAAGTTTTTAAGCAAAAGCCAAATTACTTTTTCAGTGGCTTCGCCATATTCTAAAAGTTGAAAATCAAGGTTTCAGTTTTTTATGCTAAGTAAACTATATTCCAAATTGACCTGGTTTCGGCTTCAATATAATTTTTCCAGGTGGTTGATGAAATAAAGTAAATCCTTACTGATCAGGGAAAGCTGTGATTCCAATTGATCCAGCATTTCAGACCTGCTTTTGAGCAAGTCAGGGGAATATGCCCCTCCATCAGAAAGCAGGAGTGATATTCCCTCCTCTGTCAGGTTATATGTCTCCCACCTGTCTACCAATTGATCTTTTAAAGAAATGCGCTGCTGACTGTGCTTTTTGCTATTGAAGTAGTACCAAGTGGAGGGAGGAAAATAGGTTGGTCTTTCTTCGGCCAAATAAACATCCCTTAGGATGTTTTTCGGGTGTTGAATGATGATTTTTCTATCCAATTTTAAGATGGAAATACCCAAGAAGACCTCGGTCAAACCGCCGGCAATTCCCAAATATTCTGCCCAATCGTTTTGGGTGTTGTCTGATGCCAGAATGATACCAGCGCTCACGCCTACAACAGCCCCTGTAATGATGGCCGCTACCGTCAGATTTCTCTCTTTTTTCCTTAACTCCTTTTCCAAGTAGGAGGCGATCTGATCTGACTTCTCCTCTTCGCAGTCAATGGCAGACATCAATGAATGAAGCTCCAAGTTCATCTTCATGATTTTGGTGATCATCCTCGTTTTTAGTTCTAACCTTTCCAACCGATCCAAATCCTCATCAAGATAACTTTCTAAGTCAGGAACCATATTAAGGGCAATTGCCATATCAATGATTTTCTCATTAAAATGTTTGGGCAGTTTTTCCCCAATCTTTAGGGAATCGGCTAAAAATAAATCCTCCCGACTGTCAAAGCTTAGTCCCTGCAAGCATTCCTCCTGGAAAGGGGTGGGTGAGGGAAGTACTTTTTTTCCAGAACAGGAAAAATGGAGCAAGAGTCCCAATAAGAGAAAACATTCAAAACCCTTAAAAATAGAAAAACAGCTACCTTGTTTCATGATAAATACAAAGTAGCTGTTTTTGCTAAGCCAATCAAAGGCTTTTTGGGAAGGATTTAGAAAATATGGCCAAATCCAAAGAAGAACTGACCCCCTTCTCTACTCTGGGCATAGTCAAGACGGAGAATGGTGGATTGGTTCCAGGCAATCCGCCCACCGATTCCCGGTGCTCCCCTAAAGTTGTTCAGCTGTACATCCCGAATACCTTCCCATACAGTCCCAAAGTCATAGAACGGAGTGATACCTAAAGCAAAGTGTTGATTCAACGCATTGAAATCATGTAAACGTGCTCTCATCTCCAAATTTACCAAACCCACTGTTGGCGCCAAGAAACGTGCCTCTCTATAACCTCTCAGGGATCGACCTCCCCCTAGTACAAGGATACCGCCTGCTTCTGCTTGGGAAGATAAATCCCACATTTCAATAAAATTGATCTTTGGGCCAAAGATGTGACCAAAGGCAGCCAAACCAGCAAAAGTCAAGCGATTTCTATCATTCTTCCAGCGATGGAAAGTGTGGATAAATTGCCCCTGAACCATGAATTTGTTGAAGTTAAACTCAGAACCAATCCAAGGGGCGGAATATTCATGAGAATACTGAAGGAAAACTCCCTTACTTGGATCGGGTTCCAAGTCTCTGGTATCATAAATTAAGGCACCGGCCAGCATGCTGGTAAACTGGAAGCTGTCTTCAAAACCTGCCAAATTAAACCTCTCCCATGTGCCATCATTTTTCTGAATATTGGCCAGGGTAGGCCGCTGTATGGCTTCCACTGCTGTGCCATCTGCCAAAAAAGCTTCTTCTGCAATCCTGCCCGTATAGTCCTCGAAGGCGGTAAAGAGCATCTCATATCCAAACATGATCCTCAGTTTACCCCCCATTTCTACCCGCTCACCCAAAAGGTTGAATAATTTTTCCTTCTGAATAAACTGATTGAAGTGGGTATCGGTCTGCAACCTGCCGCCATTACCAGGCACGGCAATCCTGAGATTATCTTCATAGGCATTGACCCTGTTAAACTGTCTGATTGGACCATCAGCTCCTTCAGATTTATCGGCAAACTGCAACCTGTTGAGGGATTCACGACCAATTCCCCAATACTGGGCATTAGGATCTTCCCATAATACGGCATCCACCCGCAATCTCCATTTAGAACCGAAGACATAAGGTACGTCTAGGTTGACTGCCGCTTTGATCCTTCCGTTCTCAAAAACAAAGAACTCTGTATTTACACTATACCGATAAGGGGTGTAGTAAAAGAATGGATCTTCTTCAGTTTTGTTTTGGAATAAGAATACATTTCCACCTATGCCAAAACCCCGGATGGGATCAAATTCAAACCGGGGCAAACCCGTAACGAAAAAGCCTTCTTTTTTATTCAGTATATCTTCTTTTGAAAGCTGCTTGTCTTTGGAAATTTCAAAAGGAAGAGAAATTGTATCCAAAATGCTCAAGCGGTGGGCATTTTTGTGGGTCAAAATTTCTCTTGTGGTCATTGTCTCTTGTCCTAATACAGGCAAGGTTAGAATTACCAGGCAAAGTGTAAATAGCTTTTTCATGTGATTAGCTTTTAATAGATTGGTGTTATAGTCCTAATAATGTTACAGTTACGGTAAAATAAATGAGCAAACCTGTGATATCTACCACAGTGGTTATCGCAGGAGAGGCGGCGACAGCTGGATCACCACCAAATCTTTTTACCAATAAAGGTAATCCTGCCCCAATACAGGTGGCAGACACCACTTGAAGCGAAAGCGCCAGAGAAATGACAAAGGCCAGTTGGTTTAGTGTATATTCTGAAGGTATGCTGGTTTCCCAACTCAAAAACAACACCTTCAGGAAAGCCAAGACACCTAAACAAACGGCCAGCATGCTGGATATTTTAAATTCTTTGAATACGATTTTGAACCATTGTTTGGGGCTAATTTGACCTAATGCCAAAGCCCTAACGATCACCGTTGCCGCCTGAGAACCGGAATTTCCACCGGTATCAGCCACCATGGGCATATAAAGCGCCAGAATGATGAGTGCTTCTAAAGTAGATTCAAACCTATGAATGATCATACCGGATATGATGCCTACCGCTGCCAGGGAAACGATCCATACTACCCTTTTCCTGAAATGCTGCATGCTGCTGGTTTGCATGTAATCATGCTCAGCACTTTCGGTCATGATTCCCATGAATTTTTCCATGTCCTCTGTATGCTCGGCCCTGATGACTTCTATGGCATCATCCTGGGTGACTATTCCTACCAATTGCCCAGCATTGTTTAATACAGGAATGGCCAAAAGGTCATAGTCTTCAATTTTTTTGGCCACAATTTCCCGATCCTCATCCACATGGGTAGAAACAAACTGCTCATGAAGAATGTCACTGATCAATTGATTGGGAGAAGCCATTATCAAGTCTTTCAAAGAAATAAAGCCTACCATTTTCATCCTGTTATCCACAACATAGATGTAGTAGATCATTTTTTTGGAAGGGGAATCTCTCCTGACTTTTGCCATAGCCGATTCTACAGACATGGTAGCCATTACTGTGGCGAAATCGGTACTCATGATACCCCCTGCAGTTTCAGGAGGATATGCACTCAAGCGAACCACATCTTCACGGGCTTCTTTGCTCAAATACGGCAGGATGGCTGCCTGTTCTTCCTGACTCATGTGCTGGAAAAGATCACAGCGGTCATCCGAAGCCATGTTTTCGAAGAGTGGAGCAAATCGGCTTTTACTGATTTTTTGGAAGAAGGTAAGCTGTCTTCTGATGTCAAAGTGGGAAAGGATTTTGGATTGGCTTTCAGCGTCAAAAAACTCCAAAGCCTCCAAGATGGTGCCTTCTTCCAAAGGGTCCAGTACTTCCGCCACCTCCACGAGGGTCATTTTTTGCAGTGCCGGCATTAATTCCCTAATTTTCTGCTTCTCCGATAAGATGATCCAGTTTTCTACGTCCCTTTTCATTGCTCGTTCTGTTGTCCTGCGATTTCCCAACTCACTTCCATTACACCATACTCCAATGTCAGTTTGCCAGCAAGATTTTCCATGATGCTGTCTGTGTTACCATTGGATACCACTTTTGCCTCTACATAAGCATGCTTGGGATTCCCATTGTCCTTGCTTTTTAAGGATTGAAGCCTTAGACTGGAATCAGACTTAATGGTTTCCAAAAGCATTACTCTTAAGTGATTTTCCACTTTATCCAAACATTTGATTTGAAAAAGGTAGAAAAATGTACCATTTGCTTCTTCAGCCGGCGAGGCAGGTATGCTGCTGATTTTTCTTCCCAAAGGCCTTAAGCCTAAATGGGCAAACATCACAGCTCCCGCTGTAATCACTGATTCCCCATATAGCCCAACGCCGGCCAAGGAACCTACAGCGGCAGAACACCAGATGGTAGCGGCAGTATTTAGTCCTTGGACATTAAAGCCATCTTTCATAATGACCCCAGCACCCAAAAAACCAATTCCGGTAACGATCTGTCCCGCTACCCTTGAAGGGTCACCGGTAACTCCAGTCAATGATTCTGATAATAAAATAAATGCTGCTGCGCCTAATGAAACCAGCGTATTGGTCCGTAATCCGGCACTTCTCTGTCTCCATTGCCTTTCAAAGCCGATGGCCGCGCCAAGAAGTAGGGCTACGCTAAGTCTGAGTACAAATTCGAATAGTGTCATGATGACCTCCTTTCATGTTTAGGTGGATGTGATTTTTCGCACTCCTAAACATGGAGGCAAAAAATCAATGATGCTTAAATTGATTTTGGGGAATAGGTTCCATAGCTTTTCTATTGAAATCTTTTACAAAAATAGGAGAATTTGCCCGAAGGTCTTTTTAGAGCCCTCTTAGAAAATTATTAGAAAACCATTAGAAAAATCAAGAAAGTGGAAGTAAGACTTGAAAAGCGGTGCCCTGTTCGGGAAGGGATTGTACATGGATTTCCCCAAGATGAAGGTCTACGATTTTCTTTACCAAGGTCAAACCAATCCCTGAACCCTTTGCAAAGTTCTTGTTTTGACCTCTATAAAAAGGGGTAAAAATTTTATCCAATTCACTTTTAGGTATTCCAATCCCTTTGTCCTTAAATACCACTTTAGCAAAATACCCTTCAGTACTGATGGAAACAGTGCATTTGTGGTCATTTGAGAATTTACAGGCATTACTCATGAGATTGGAAAATGCAATGGAAAGCAGGTAGGCGTTGGCATTGACAAGTACCTCCTCTTCATCGGAATAGTCGGCAAAATCCATTTCAATCTTGTATTCAGGGTTGTTTTTTTGGACTTCCATACTTGAATCCAATAGCACCTCATCCACTCTGACTTGTTTAAAATTGACCTCAGAACGGTCATAATTGGCTTTGGCAAAATCTAAAAGAGTGTTTAAAAGCTTTGCCATTCTCTGTCCGTCTGACAAAATATTTTCAATGGTTTCCTGATATTCTTCCATGTTCCTGTCCCTTTGTAAAGCCCATTCCAGTTCGGTAATCATGGCGGTTAAGGGAGTACGGAGTTCATGGGAAACATAAGAGACAAACTGCTTTTGGGAATCAAATGATTTTTCCAGGCGTTCAAGAAGTTGATTAAAAGTCTGTGCCAATTGCTTGAGTTCATCCTGTTCATCTCCTTCCTTCAAGCGCAAATGAAGGTTGGATGCTGAAATCATTTCCGCTTCGACTATCATTTCCGTTACTGGCTGGAGAATCTTCTTTGAAAAATACCTGCCCAAAACAATTATAAATAGCACGCCAAAGATTAAGGAAATGAAGATTGTATCTCTGATGTTTTCCAGTTTACTATAACCATAATCATCATAGGCAGCAGCTGTTACAAAAAAGGGATTGCCTTCATGCTCATATACAAAACCAAGAACTTGCCAGCCCTCCTGAAGAAAACGGATGGACTGGTTTTTCCGGATTTCCTCAAACATCTCAGCACTTTCTTTTACAAAATCGATATCTACCGCATCGTGATAGACCAGTTGTTCCTCTGCATCATAAATGGCCACCTCTACCTCATACAAGATTTCCCTATTTTCCCTGTAAATGGTCTGAAGGGTTTGTGCATCGAGGTCTGTGTCCAGCAAAAGATTCAATTTGGTTATGGCTTCTTTTTCCAGAATGGTATAAAACTCATTCAGCCTGTTTTTATAAGCAGAAAAATAAACAAAGCCCATAAATAGCACCAATACCGAAACGGTAAGCAAAGTAAACCAAAGGGTGATGCGTTTTTGGAGACTCATGGTTTTTGAAGGATAAAACCCATGCCCGTACGGGTGTGGATAAGGTTAGAGGAAAATGGCTTGTCCACTTTTTTTCTAAGGTAATTGATATACACATCAATAAAGTTTGTTCCGGTATCAAAATCCAGATCCCAAACTTTTTTGGCAATTTCTTCTCTGGAAAGTACACGCTCCGGATGCTTTACCAAAAAGGTCAGCAGGTTATATTCCTTTGGCGTGAGCTGTAATTCTACCCCTTGCCGATAAGCTTTTTTCTGAAAGGTGTCAATCGAAAGGTCTGCATATTCAATAATGGCTGAATCAGGCTTTTTGGATTCGGACTTGGCCCTTTTTAGTAAAGTCTTTATCCTGGCATGTAACTCTCTGAAATCAAAGGGTTTGACCAGGTAGTCATCTGCCCCGGCATCAAAACCCTCCAATTTATCATCGGTGGTTCCCAAGGCTGTCAACATGATAATAGGAACTTTATTACCATTTTTCCTAATAGCTTTGCAAATGTCTAAGCCATTCATTTTGGGTAGGATCAAATCGGTTATGATCAGGTCAAAATGCTCATTATCAAAAAGCTTAATGGCCATCTCCCCATCATAGACCGGTATGACCTCAAAGCCTTTTTCTTCCAATCCTTTTTTGATCAGTTTGGATAAACGCTCATCATCCTCAATCAAAAGAATTTTATATCCTTTATCTGACATGACCGGATCTATTTAAGTGAGTTGGTAGATAATGTTATGGTGCTCCGGCCATTTTTCTAAGAGTTCCTCTGCCGTAAACATTTTGAAATCCTGAAAATCAAAGCCTGGGGCAACCACACAGGAAACCAAGCTATAGCTGTCTTCTTGGTCTACCGTGGATCCAAAAATTACTCCTGATTTAACCAATTGGTAAGGAAGGTGGCCTTCTCTGTCTGAAGGGCCAACTAACAATTTTTCATAACCTTTATCAGAAAGCACATGTACTGTAAGTGGGCTTCCTTCATGGTAAAACCACATTTCATCACTCTTGATCTGATGGAATCTGGAGAAATTGGCCGAAGTAAGCAGGAAATAGATACAGGTCATTAGGCTACGGCTTCCATGGTCAGTCACCACCTGCCAGTCAGACCGATAGGTCTCCGTATAGAAGCCACCTTCTGGATGAGCCTTCAGTTGAAGTTGATCGATCAATTCCTGAACCCGCTTTTTCACTAACCGTAAATTTCCAAAATTTTATCCACAATCCGTTCAGCAGTTTTTCCATCCCACAGGGGAATGCCCTGGTACTGTTTCCACTGATTATTCATCAGTTTTTCCAAATAAGGTGGCAGCTTTTTCGGATCTGTACCCACTAATTCGTTTGTGCCCAATTCAATTGTTTCAGGTCTTTCTGTGTTATCCCTCAAGGTAATGCAAGGTACATTCATCACGGAGGCTTCTTCCGTAATTCCCCCAGAGTCCGTAATGACCCCTTTGGCATTTTTCACCAAATAGTTGAACTCCAAATAAGATAAAGGATCAGTCATGTGGAGGTTGGGATCATTTATTCCTAAGTTTTGCAGGTTTTTGGCAGTTCGTGGATGCACTGGGAAAATAACAGGCAGACCTTTGGTCCCGGTCATGATGGCATCAATCATTTCCTTGAGTTTTTCTTCCTGATCTACGTTGGCAGGTCTGTGCATGGTCATCACAAAGTATGATTGTGGTTGCAATTGCTCAAATAATGACCCTTCCGGTTTTTGAAAGCGCGGCATATTGGCCATCAAAGTGTCAATCATGGTATTCCCCACAAAGTGGATGCTCGACTCAGGGAATCCGAGTTTTCTCAGGTTGTTATTGGCGATTTCTGAGGTGGTAAAGAAATGGTCCGTAATACTGTCTGTGACCATTCTGTTGATTTCCTCGGGCATGCTCAAATCTCCCGAACGTATACCCCCTTCTACGTGCGCTACATCAACAACCAATTTTTTTGCGGTGATAGAACATGCCAAAGTGGAGGTTACATCTCCTACTACAATCACAAGGTCGGGTCTATAGGCGAGTAATTCTTTTTCAAAAGCCACCATAATGGCTGCCGTTTGTTCTGCCTGAGTTCCCCCGCCCCCACCAAGATTGGCATCAGGTTCTGGGATGTTCAACTGCTCAAAAAAGTCTCCGGACATTTTTTTGTCATAATGCTGACCGGTATGGACCAAGCGAAAAGAAAGAGCGGCACCTTCTTTGATTTTTGCCTGAATTGCGTGGATCATAGGAGCAATTTTCATAAAATTAGGCCTTGCCCCAGCCACCAAAGTAACTTTGATCATAGATGTAGGATATTTAATTCAACGCAAGTTAAACATTCACCTTTCCTCTGCCAATCAATTTCGGACTTTAATGGCTCCAATTTCCCAGACTTTCGATATATGATTTCTTTTATTTGTAATCTTTAGGTAGTTTTGGAGATTGATCAACATAGTACCAACCATTTCTAGAAGCATGTTTTTCAAATTATTCACCCGAGTTTCATTCTTTTTGCTTTGTAGCTTTATCTTCTTTGCCCATTCCTCTTGTCAGGATAGATTGGAAAGTCAGCAAATCGTTTATTCCAATAATTTTGGTCAATTGGATCTCAGGAATTTCGAAAATGGGAGATTGTTTATTTTTCTTGGAGATACTTTGTTGGGGTTTTATAATAATGAGGAAGTCTCTGTTACCATCCCCGACTTACCGGGGCATAATGTTTTGAAAGTTGAAATTGAACTTTGGGTTCATGACAGCTGGGACGGTAATCCAGATGATGGCGTCAATGGACCGGATTTTTGGTACATGAAAATAGACGAAGAGGAAGTATTCAGAACAACTTTTTCTAATACTCCATGCATGTCTACCTTTTGTTTGAGGCAATCTTATCCCAATGATTATTTTAGACAAAATGACCCTAAAGCAGGAGCCATACAGACCGATTTGCCAGGTCTATGCTTATTTGGTGCTTTTCAGAATTATACCACACGTTACAGGATTAGTAGGTTGGTTTCACATAACGCCAATAGTGTGAAAATTACTTTGGGAGATGAATTGCTACAGACCAATAGCCCTGATCCATTATGCGATGAGAGTTGGTCTGTTGGTAAAATTGAAGTTACAACGATGGTGGTTATTTAGGGGTGATAAGATGATGGGTAAAGGAAACATTAAGTCATTTATTTCGATACTTTGTTTATCAGTATTTCCAATTTCCTTTTTGCTGGGTCAAACGGTACCACTGAATACTCCCGTGTTGGAAGATTACATGCGCAGAATGCAGCTTTTGGGACGGTTAGATGATAAGGCTTCCTTTGTGATCAGGCCTTTACACCCTGCCTATGCATTTGAAAGACAAAATGGATTGGACTTAGACAGTACCTTTACGGACATCGAAAAGTCTAAAGTCCATCAACGTTTTGATGAAAAAAGGGATGGATTGATCATGGCCATGCCAGTTACTTTACGTACCCAGTACAATTCAGATTACGCTTTTGGACTCAACAACGGGGCCATGATTCCCAATGGGGGTTTCCAGCACCTGATAAGCGCAGGCCTATTTTTTAAAGAAGGAATGTTCAGTATACAATTGCAACCCGAAGTCCTCTTGGCCCAGAATAGGGATTTTCTGGGTTTTCCTATTGAACATCAGTCTACCATTCTATTTTATTACGAGTACATGAACCGGATTGATATGCCGGAGCGATTTGGGACCGGACCATATAATCGTCTGCTTCCCGGTCAATCAAGTATTCGTTTCAACCCTGGTAACTTCTCTATCGGTGTTTCTACAGAGAACCTTTGGTGGGGACCATCCCGTAGAAATTCTCTGATTTTGAGTAATAATGCCCCTGGCTTTCTTCACTTTACAGCCAATACCCTTAAACCCATTGAAACACCTCTTGGTCATTTTGAAGGACAGTTTATCTCAGGACTTCTTCAGCCATCTGGTTTCCTCCCCCCTCATCCTGATTACAGTATTCAGGGTAATCCTGTTTTGATACCCAAAAGGGAAAATGGTGATAGGAACCTATCAGGAATCATTTTAAGTTACCAGCCAAAGTGGATTCCAGGTTTATTTTTGGGCTATTCGGCTACCAACAATGTGTATGTAGATGACCAGGATAGATTGGGAGATTATGTCCCTTTCTTTAATGGACAAAAGAGAAAGAATAATGTGCATAATCCTATTCGAGATAGAAGGCAACAGTTCAGTTCTGGATTTTTCCGATGGATCAGCACTGAAGGACACTTTGAGTTCTATGGAGAATATGGAACCAATGGAAACAGCAGAAGACTGGCAGATTTTATTATCACCCCTGAAAGAAATAGAGGCTTTACTTTTGGTTTTTCTAACTTGATGCCATTAAAGAGAGAAAAGCAATTCCTTCAGATTTCTGCTGAAATGACCCAAACCGGGCAGACCATAAGGGAAAGTATCAGAAATTTGGATACTTGGTACATCCACAACCATGTAAGGCATGGATATACCCATAATGGGCAGGTATTGGGTATGGGTTATGGTCCGGCTGCCAATGTCAACTGGATCGAAATCGGTTGGGTGAAAGAGTTTAGCCGCATTGCTTTACACTTTGAAAGAATTGTATACAACAATGATTTTTACTATTTCAGGTATGAGGCTTCCAAAGACTGGAGGAATAAGTATGTGGACCTGGTTCCTTCTTTGGTAGCAGACTGGAGATTTGGAAACCTCCTAGTCCACGGAAATTTCCAATATGTAAATACTTTGAATTATAAGTGGTTTTTGGAGAATCAGCCCGATCAATATTTTGTGCCCGGGCTGGACAAAAACAACTTTGTAGCCACACTTGGTGTAAGTTACATCTTCAAATAATTTTAAACCAAAATCAAATGGTTGATTTTAATCCCAGTTGTCCAGTTTGCAATTCCGAACAATACCAAACTTTCCTCGCTGAGGAAAAAATGTTTGGGATGGGTGGTCAATTTGAATATTTGGAATGTGCAAACTGCAAATCATTACGAATAAAGCATATTCCAACTGATCTTCAGGCATTTTATCCACCAAATTATTATTCATTCAATTCTAAAGCCAAAGATTCAGATTTATTCAAGTTTTTAAAAAGAATAAGGAGTATTTTGTGGGATTTGGGTTTACCTGTATGGAAAACGGATTATTATTCATGGATAAAAACTACAAGTGTAAAAAAGCACCATGAAATAGCTGATATTGGTTGTGGTGATGGACAATTGTTAAAACAGCTTCGTTACTGTGGATACCATAATTTATACGGCTTTGACCCCTATATCAAAGAAGAATACCACTCAAAACAGCTTAATATATTAAAAAGAAATCTAGAAGAAATAAACCAGACTTTTGATTTGGTCATGTTTCATCATTCATTGGAACATATGGAGAATCCCTCTGAAGTTTTTTTCCAGGTAAAAAGGATTCTTAAACCAAATGGTAAATTAATTGTAAGGGTTCCTGTAACTGATGGACAGGTCTGGAAAGAAGAAAAAATCAATTGGTTGCAATTGGATGCACCAAGACATTTGTTTATTCCAAGTGTTAAGGCATTAGAATTATTGGCAGCTAAATTCGGCTTTAAAGTGGGGAAAATCGAATTTGATAGCTTAGCCAATCAATTTTGGGGCACAGAGTTATACAAAATGGGAAAAAGTTTGCATAACACAGACATTCATAAGGTTTTTTCCAAGAAGGAGCTAAAAGAGTTTGATCAAAAAGCTGAGGAATTCAATAAATTAAGGATTGGGGATCAGGTATTTGCTTTTTTTACAATTGTAAAATGAAAAATTAAATACCAGTAAAACTAAAATATTTACCGTCTCTTATTTTAAAATTATTTGCGATATTTATTCCAGAAAGGGCATAAAAAAACATGCACGAGTTGATCTAAACTTTTTGACCTAAAGATCACCTGTTGGGTTTAAATCGCAAAAAAGACCTTAAAGGGTCCTGCAAAATCCAGCATCTCCACTTCATCAAAGCGTAAAATAACAATCTTCAACTTAGTCCTAAGTGTGTGAATTAGGTAGAAAGAATGCCTTTGAGATCTGCCGGGGAATAATAAATGGACTTCAGGGTTTTTCTATCTCCGGAGCGGTATACCAGGTAAAGGGCATCCACTTGTTCATAAAAACAATCCACTCCCTGACTTTGGTAGTGGGTGACGGTAGCACGGGCTTCCTCCTCGGTCTTACAGGCTTTGCTCATATTTGAACGCTGCACCTCGTCAAAAAGGGCCTTGAATTTATCAGCCAGTCCAAACTCCAACACTGCCCCTGCCAAAACATACTGGATATCACAAAGCGCATCAGCAATTTCCACGATATCTCCATTTTGAATGCCTTCTTCTAATTCCTTCAGCTCCTCTGCGATAAGGGAAACCCTTAATTCACACCTTTTACTATCCGGAACCTGCGGTTCAGGAAGGATGGGATGTTGGAAAGTTTTGTGGAATTCAGCCACTGAAGTAAGACTCTTGGGATCTTGCATGGTATGGAATTGATTTGGTTTAATTGATCCTACAAAGAAAAGGGTTTTCAGGAAAAGAATAATAACTTCTCCAGAACCCAAAAACTGCAAATCCAAAAAACAGGATCATCCAAAAGCCGGATTTTTGATAAGGGGATTTGATGTTAGCTTGCCAAAAAAGTGTAATTTAGATTTCGATTCCTCCCTTTAAATTAGGAAAGATAAACCATGCTCATAGAAAACCTCATTTCCATTTTTATCCTTAGATACCTTCAAAAAAGGTTGCCTGATGTGGAGGCATACCTGAAATGGGGAAAAATCCTCAAAATTGGAATGGTGCTCGCTGTAGTCTTTATTGTCATGGGATATTCTCCCATAGGAAGTAAAACTCTGCTTCATGGGCTTTCTTTAGCTTTGGTTGGTGTGATCATATACGGGGTTTTTAAAGTGCCTGAATTCATTCAAGCAAAAACCATCGCATATGCAGTTTTGCCCTATTTGGGCGTATCCCTTGTAAGTGAAATCATTGAAATCATCAGTCCCAGTTTTTTCAAATCCATAGAAACCTTGCTGGATACGGCCGGATTCTTTGCTTTCTTATGGGCTGTGGCCTTGTGGTACCTTTCCAGAAAGCAGAAAAAGGCCCTGGAATTGGAAAGACTTAAAGCAGAGGAAAGGGAAAAGGAATTTAGGTTGACAGAAAAAATCAAAGCCCAATTAGAAAAGGAAGTAGCCCAAAGAACCAAAGACCTGGTCAAAAAGAAAGAAGCTTTGGAAAAAGCTTTGAGCGAGTTGAAAGCAACCCAAGATCAATTGATCCTTTCAGAGAAGATGGCTTCTTTAGGGGAGTTGACTGCAGGCATTGCCCATGAGATTCAGAATCCTTTGAATTTTGTCAATAATTTCTCTGAGGTCAGCAATGAACTGATTCAGGAATTAAGGGAAGAATTAAAAAAAGACCACACGCAAAGGGATAAGGAAAATGAAGCAGATTTGATGGAGGATATTGCCCAGAATCTGGAAAAGATAACCTATCATGGAAAGCGGGCCGAAGCAATCGTCAAAAGCATGTTACTGCATAGCCGCAAAGACAATGGGAGAAGGGAACCTACCGATATCAATAAACTGGCAGAGGAATATCTACGGCTATCGTATCATGGTTTGAGGGCGAAAGATAAATCTTTCAATGCGGATTTTAAATTAGAGTTGGATGAAAATTTGCCATTACTGGAAGTGGTACCTCAGGAAATGGGGAGGGTGTTGCTCAATCTGATCAATAATGCCTTTTATGCAGCCTCAGAGAAGAAAAAGCTATTGGAAGAACAAGGAGAAGGGAAAGATTTCAAACCGACGGTCGTTGTGACTACCTCTTTGGATCCCAAGGGGCTAAAAATTACGGTTAAAGACAATGGTAATGGCATCCCTGATGAGGTCAAGACCAAGATCTTCCAGCCCTTTTTTACAACCAAGCCTGCTGGAGCGGGAACAGGCCTGGGTTTATCAATGAGCTATGATATCATCACTAAAGGGCATGGAGGTGAATTGACAGTCAACAGTAAGCCAGGCGAATTTTCAGAGTTTATCATACACTTGAGCCTAAATTAATTTTTATGAAAATATTGATAGTAGATGACGAGAAAGATGTGGAAATACTTTTTCGCCAAAAGTTTCGGAGAGAGATCAGAAGTGGTAACTTGGAACTTGTCTTTGCTTTTTCGGGAGCTGATGCCCTGAAGATTTTGGAAGAGACTGACCCGCCTCAGGTCGTCTATGTTTTTTCGGATATCAATATGCCCGGCATGACCGGTTTGGAACTTTTGGAAAAAATAAAAACCAAATTCCCCCAAATCAATGTGAGCATGATTTCAGCGTATGGGGACAGTGATAACTACAATAAAGCATTAAATTCAGGGGCAAAGGGGTTTTTCACCAAGCCCATTGATTTTGAATCGCTCA
>Ga0213835_100113_pt1 | contig 102145 bp, 91 predicted proteins | sample SWPATP01_FD_160576 | JGI IMG/M metagenome (GOLD analysis project Ga0213835, IMG submission 160576) | Coastal seawater microbial communities from Marineland, Florida, United States - SWPA TP0 #1 | ecosystem: Environmental > Aquatic > Marine > Coastal | place: USA: Florida | collected 2016-08-05 | reverse complement strand
CCGTCTCCGCATGGCCCCCCCGCGCCGCGCACCCGCCCGTCTCCGCACCTCCGCCGGTCGCTCCGGCGCCACGCCGCCGCCGAGTGGGCTCGATGCCCCCGAGGCGGCGACCCCGGGCGCGCCCCCCGCCGCCGCACGCCTCCCCCCGGCCCGCGACACCCGCCGTCCTTCCCCGCCCGCGCTCAAGCCCCGCGCTCAAGCCCGGTCGCGCCCCTCGCCGGCGGGCGGCAGCATCCGGCTCATCAGGTCGCGCTGCATCGTCTCGATGCGGTTGCGCTGCGGCTCGGGATAGGCCGTCAGCGGCGGGAACCCCCCGTGCAGCGCCTGCAGCATCACATCCCGCGCCACCGGCGCCGCCGCCGAGGACCCGCCGCCGCCATGCTCCACCACCACCGCCACCGCATAGCGCGGCGCCTCCTCGGGCCCGTAGCCCACGAACAGCGCATGGTTGCGCCGGTTCCACGGCAGGTCCTGCTGCCGGCGCACCCCCGCCGCGCGCTCGGCCGCGGTGATCGAGAACACCTGGCTGGTCCCGGTCTTGCCCGCCATCCGCGCCCCGGCCTCGACGATGCGCGAGGACCAGGCGGTGCCGCGGCGGTGGTTGACGCACTCGTTCATCCCCTGCCGCACCACCGCCAGCCAGCGCGGGTCCAGCCCCAGCGGCGGCGCCTCGCGCACCGTCTGCTCGACCCCACCCGCGCTGCGCACCAGCCGCGGCGCCAGCGCCCGCCCCGTCGCCAGCCGCGCCGTCATCACCACCAGCTGCAGGGGCGAGCTCAGCACGAAGCCCTGCCCGATCGCGGCGTTCACGGTGTCGCCCACCAGCCAGGGCTCGCCGCGCCGGCGCTGCTTCCACTCGCGTGAGGGGTTCAGCCCCACCGCCACCGACGACATCGGCAGCTCGTGCCGCACCCCCAGCCCGAGCCGCTCGGACATCGCGTTGATCCGCTCGATCCCGAGCCGCTGCGCCATGTCGTAGAAATAGACGTCGCAGCTCTCCGACAGCGCCGACACGAGGTTCACCCGCCCGTGCCCGCCCCGCTTCCAGCAGTGAAAGCGCCGGCCCGAGACGTCCATGTGCCCGGGGCAGAACACCCGCTCCTCGGGCACCGCGAGCCCCGCCTCCAGCACCGCCAGCGCCACCACCATCTTGAAGGTCGAGCCGGGCGGATAGACCCCCTGCACCGCCTTGTCCACCAGCGGGCGATAGGGGTCGTCCAGCAGCGCCTGGAAATCCGGCACCGAGATGCCGCGGGCGAACAGGTTGGGGTCGTAGCTCGGCGACGAGGCGATGGCGACCAGATCGCCGGTCTGGCAATCCATCACCAGCGCCGCCGCACTCTCGCCCGCCAGCCGCGCCTTGACGAAGTTCTGCAGCCGGTGGTCGACCGTCAGCTGGACATTGCCGCCCGGCGTGCCCTCCTTGCGGTCGAGCTCGCGCATCACCCGGCCCACCGCGTTCACCTCGATCCGCCGCGTGCCGGCCCGGCCGCGCAGCACATGCTCCATGTGCCGCTCCACCCCCAGCTTGCCGATCTGGAAGCCGGGCAGCTGCAGCACCGGGTCCGGCACCTCCTGCTCCTCCAGATCGCGCTCGCTGACGGCGCCGACATAGCCGACCACATGGCTGAAGTCATGCGCCAGCGGATAGACCCGCGACGGCCCCACCTCGGGCGTGATCCCGGGCAGCGCCGGCGCATTGGCCGCCACGCGCGAGACCTGCTCCCAGCTCAGCCGCTCGGCCACGGTGACGGGCACGAAGGGGCGGTGCCGGGCGACCTCGCGCAGGGTCCGTTCCACCGTCTCGGGCGCGAGGTCCAGCAGGAGCTGCAACCGCCGCAGCACCTCCTCGACCCGGCCGGCATCCTCGCGCACGATGACCACGCGATAGTTCTGCTCGTTGGCCGCGATCACCCGGCCGGTGCGGTCGTGGATGAGCCCGCGCACCGGCGGGATCAGCCGGATGTTGATCCGGTTCTCCTCGGCCAGCAGGCGGAACTGGTCGGCCTCCTCGACCTGGATCTGGCGCATCCGGGCCGCGAGCGTCAGCATGCTCGCCCCCATCAGCCCGCCAAGCAGCAGCGCCCGCCGGCCCACATGCCGCGCATTCGCCTCCAGCTCCTTGGGCGGGCGCCTCACAGCCGCCTCCCCAGCGCGTCGACCTCGCCGGTGGCGGGCTTGCGCACCCGCAGCGCATGCCGGCTCAGCGCCACCACCACCGGATAGGCCGCCAGCGTCAGCAACAGCTGCACGAGGCTCGCCCCCAGCGCCGGCATCGGCACCATCACGATGCCCAGCACCAGCCGTTCCGTCATCCACATCGCCAACATCACCGCTCCCACCAGGGCCCATTCCAGCAGAAAGGGCACCTCCCGCATCAACGGCTGGCGTGCCCGCAGGAACTCCGCACCGCCCAGCACGATCAGCGCCCACAGCCCGGGCGGACGCATCAGCATCAGATCCTCGATCAGGAAGACGCCCGCGATCAAGAGCGCCGGCATGTAGTCGGGCCGCCTGAGCACCCAGGCCAGCACGAGGCACAACAACAGGTCCGGCCCCGGCAGCCCCGCCATCGCCCCGCCCGACACCGGCGGCAAGGGCAGCATCCGCCAGAACAGCGACACCAGGGCCAGCGCCGCGAACACGCCCCAATAGCGCCAGGGCAGGCTCTGGACCGGCTCAGCCACCGCCCGCCCCCCGCTGCGCCAGCGCCTCGGCCGGGGCGGTCCCCAGCTCCGAGCTGTCGCCCTCGCCCGTCGCGCCCTCGGGCAGCGGAACCAGCAGCGCGCCGGCATCCTCGATCCGCTCCACCGGGCCCGAGCGCAGCACCCGCAGGAACTCCAGCCGCTGCAGATCCGCCGACAGCCGCACCCGCAGCCGCCGGTCCGGCCCCATCGCCACCTCGCCCACCAGGAGCCCCGCCGGAAACACCCCGCCGTCGCCGGTGCTGACCACCCGGTCGCCCGGCCGCACCTGCTCCGGCGCCTCGAGGAAATCGAGGATCGGCAGCGGCCCGTTGTCGCCCGTCAGGATCGAGCGCTGGCCCGAGGGCTGCACCATCACCGGCACCCGGCTGTTGGTGTCGGTCACCAGGATCACCCGCGCCGTCTGCTGCCCCACGCCCGAGATCCGGCCCACCAGCCCCAGCCCGTCCATCACCGCCCAGCCGTCGCGGATGCCGTCCCGCGCGCCGACATTCAGCAGCACCGAGCGCCGGAAGGGCGAGCCCGAATCGGCCAGCACCACCCCCGTCACATGGGTCAGCCGCGGGTCCACCCGCACCTGGTTCAGCTCCAGCAGCCGCGCGTTCTGCTGCTCCAGTTGCAAGGCCGCCTCGCGCCACGCGCGCATCTGCTGCAGCTCGCGCCGCAGCTCCTGATTCTGCTCATGGATGCGCGCGTAGGAGCGGAAATCCTCGATCAGCCCGGCCGCCCGCGTCACCGGCCGCGCCGCCCAGTCGAAGCTGGGCACCACCCGGTCGATCAGCGCCACCCGGAACCGCTCCACCCGCGGGCTGTCGATCCGCCACAGCGCGAAGACCGCCAGCAGCGCAACCGCCAGCACGCCCACCAGAATGCGGCGAACCGGGCGGGTCACATCCCCCTGTGCGTTGCGATCCTTCGCCACCGCCGGCCCTCGTGCTGCGTCATTCCCCGGGCGACGCGCCGGCGTCAGGCCCGGCCGATCCCGTCAGCCGCCGCGTCGGCCGGCCCGATCAGCTTTCGTAGTCGATGGCATGGCGCAACTGCTTTTCGTATTCCAGCGCCTTGCCGGTGCCCAGGGCGACACAATTGAGTGACTCGTCGGCGACCGAGATCGCCAGCCCCGTCTGCTCGCGCAGCGCGAGATCGAGCTCGCCCAGGAGCGCGCCGCCCCCCGTCAGCATCACGCCGCGGTCCACGATGTCGGCCGCGAGGTCCGGCGGGGTGGCCTCCAGCGCCAGCATCACCGCCTCGCAGATCGCCTGCACCGTCTCGGCCAGCGCCTCGGCCACCTGCGCCTGGCTGATCTCGATCTCCTTCGGCACGCCGTTCAGCAGGTCGCGGCCGCGGATGTGCATGGCCGCGCCGCGCCCGTCATCGGGCATCCGCGCCGTCCCGATGGATGTCTTGATCCGCTCGGCGGTGGACTCGCCGATCAGGAGGTTCTGCTGCCGGCGCAGGTAGGAGATGATCGACTCGTCCATCCGGTCGCCCCCCACGCGGACCGAGCGCGCATAGACGATGTCGCCGAGCGACAGCACCGCCACCTCGGTGGTGCCCCCGCCCACATCCACCACCATCGAGCCCGTGGGGTCGGTGATCGGCATCCCCGCCCCGATGGCCGCGGCGATGGGCTCGGCAATGAGCCCCGCGCGGCGTGCCCCGGCCGAGAGCACCGACTGCCGGATCGCGCGTTTCTCCACCGGGGTGGCGCCATAGGGCACGCAGACGATGACCTTCGGCTTCGAGAAGGTCGAGCGCCGGTGCACCTTGCGGATGAAATGCTTGATCATCTCCTCGGCGACGTCGAAATCGGCGATGACGCCGTCGCGCATGGGCCGGATCGCCTCGATCGAGCCGGGCGTGCGGCCGAGCATCAGCTTGGCGTCCTCGCCCACCGCGAGGACCTGCTTCTTGCCGTCCTTGACGTGATAGGCCACCACCGAGGGCTCGTTCAGGATGATGCCCCGCCCCTTGACATAGACCAGCGTGTTGGCCGTGCCGAGGTCGATCGCCATGTCCGACGAGAAGAGGCCCGTGAAGAAACCCATGTCGTGGAAATCCTGTGCTCGTGTCCTGCGCCGGAGGAATGCGGGAGGCCGGGCGCCGCAGGCACCACGCCGGAGCGCGCGCCCTTATAGGCGCGCCGGGCCGGGGCCGTAAAGGGGCCCGGCCCGGCCGGCCGGCATCATTCCGCCGGCATCACGAGCCCGTGCGGGACGGGGCGCACGCCGGACGGGAGCCGGTGCGGGATCAGGACACCGCGGCGGTGATGTCTGCCACCGGCCGGCCCGCCCGCTCATAGGCAAGGAACTTGTTCAGCGCCACGACATAGGCCCGGGCCGAGGCGACCACCGTGTCGGTGTCGGCCGACTGTCCGGTGAAGATGCGCCCGCCGCTCTCCAGCCGCACGCTGACGGTGGCCTGCGCGTCGGTGCCCTCGGTGACCGCATGCACCTGATAGAGCTGCAGCCGCACCTCATGCGGGACCAGCGCCTTGACCGCGTTGAAGGTCGCATCCACCGGCCCGTCGCCCGTGGCGGTGACGCTCTTCTCCACCCCGTCCACCGCCAGCACCATCTCGGCCGTCCGCGGCGCCTCGGTCCCGCACAGGACGCGCATCGACTTCAGCACCACGAGGTCGTGCTGCGCGCCGGCCGCGCTGTCCTGCATCAGCGCCACGAGGTCCTCGTCGTAGACCTCCTTCTTGCGGTCGGCGAGCGCCTTGAAGCGCACGAAGGCGTCGTTGAGCTGATTCTCCGCCAGCTCGTAGCCCAGCTCCTTGAGCTTCGCCCGCAGCGCCGCCCGGCCCGAATGCTTGCCCATCACGAGGTTGGTGGCGGTCAGGCCGATGTCCTCGGGCCGCATGATCTCGAAGGTCTCGGCGTTCTTCAGCACCCCGTCCTGATGGATGCCGCTCTCATGGGCAAAGGCGTTCTTGCCCACGATGGCCTTGTTGTACTGCACCGGAAAGCCGGTGACGGCGCTCACCAGCCGGCTCGCCTGCATGATCCGGCGGGTGTCGATGCCGGTGGCCCAGGGCAGGATGTCATGGCGCACCTTCAGCGCCATCACCACCTCCTCCAGCGCGGTGTTGCCGGCGCGTTCGCCCAGCCCGTTGATCGTGCACTCGATCTGCCGCGCGCCGGCCTCCACCGCGGCCAGCGCATTGGCCGTCGCCATGCCGAGGTCGTTGTGGCAATGCGTGGCGAAGATCACCTCGCGGGCGCCGGGGACCTCGCGCAGGAGCATGGCGATGATGTCGGCGCTCTCGCGCGGCGCGGTATAGCCCACCGTGTCGGGGATGTTGATGGTCGTGGCCCCGGCCCTGATCGCCACCTCCACCACCCGGCAGAGGTAATCGCGTTCGGTCCGCGTCGCATCCATCGGAGACCACTGGACATTCTCGCACAGGTCGCGGGCGTGGCTGACGGTGGCGTGGATGCGCTCGACCATCTCGTCGGGGGACAGCCGCGTGATGTCGCGGTGCAGCGGCGAGGTGCCGATGAAGGTGTGGATGCGCGGCCGCGCGGCATGGCGCACCGCCTCCCAGGCGCGGTCGATGTCGGTGGGGTTCGCCCGCGCGAGCCCGCAGATCACGGCATTCTTCGCACGCTCGGCAATCGCCTTCACGGCCGCGAAATCCCCTTCCGAAGCAATGGGAAAGCCCGCCTCGATGATGTCCACCCCCATCTCGTCGAGAAGCTGCGCGATCTCCAGCTTCTCCTCGTGGGTCATGGTGGCGCCGGGCGACTGCTCGCCGTCGCGCAATGTGGTGTCGAAGATCAGCACGCGGTCGGGGTCGGCCGCGGCGGGGGCGGGCAAGGTCTGGTCCTGGCTCATGGGGTCTCTCTCGTGTCGTCCTGGGCGGGGTGCCGGGGCTGTCTCCGGCGCTGTCTCCCGGGGGGGCGGATCTCCGGCGAAGGTCTGACCGGGCCGACGCTCTCGGGGGCGGGCTGTCCGGGCGCGTCTGTCACCTCTGAGCGGTCGCGCCCGAAGGCACGCTCAGAGGCCGCTAAGGAGCAGCAGGCCATGGACGGCGCGCAGGGCCCGAAGCCCGCCGACAGGGATATGTGCGCCACGTTCCATGGTCCGCGAGTATACCGCCCGGCACGGCGAAGAAAACCCCCATTCCGGCGCCGCGCCCGGACCTTTGCACGCCGCCGCCGCGCCCTAGCTGCCGCGGGGCGGACAAGGCCGGGACAGGAGCGGATGGCATGCGGGCACTGGTGATCGGCGCATCGGGGGGCATCGGCGGCGCGCTGGCGGCGCGGCTGGGCGCGGACGGCGCCGAGGTGGTGGCGCTGTCGCGTTCGGCCGACGGGCTGGACGTCACCGACGAGCGCAGCGTCGCCGCGGCCCTGGGCCGGCTGGAGGGCGCGTTCGAGCTCGTCCTCGTCGCCACCGGAGGTCTGAGGATCGACGGCCAGGAGCCTGAGAAGACGCTGAAATCCCTCGACGCCTCCCGCCTCGCGGCGCAGTTCGCGCTCAACGCCACCGGCCCGCTGCTGGTGCTCAAGCATGCGCTGCGGCTGATGCCGCGCGACCGCCGCGCGGTCTTCGCCGCGCTCTCGGCCCGGGTCGGCTCCATCGGCGACAACCGCGCGGGGGGCTGGTACGGCTATCGCGCGGCCAAGGCGGCGCTGAACCAGCTGCTGCGCACCGCCGCCATCGAGCTCGCCCGCACCCACCCCCGCGCCGTGGTGGTGGCCCTGCACCCCGGCACCGTGGCGACGCCGCTGACCGAACGATACCTCGGCCGCCACCCCGCCGTCCCTCCGGAAACGAGCGCGGACAACCTCTTGCGCGTCCTTTCCGACCTGACGCCCGAAGACAGCGGCGGCTTTCGCGACTGGGCCGGCAAGGAGATCGCGTGGTGAGCGCGCCGCGCCTGATCCTCGTGCTGGGCGACCAGCTCACGCCCGACGTCGCCGCACTCCGCGCCGGCGACCGAGCCCGCGACATCGTGGTCATGGCCGAGGTCATGGACGAGGCGAGCTACGTCCCGCATCACCCGAAGAAGATTGCCTTCATCCTGTCGGCCATGCGCCATTTCGCGGCCGAGCTGGAGGCCGCCGGCTGGCGCGTCCTCTACACCCGGCTGGACGCAGCCGCCAACGCCGGCTCCATCCCGGGCGAGCTGTTGCGCCGCGCCGCCGAGACCGGCGCGCAGGAGGTCCTCGCCACCCTGCCGGGCGAATGGCGGCTGATCCGGCTGCTCGAGGATCTCCCCCTGCCCGTCCGCCTCCTGCCCGACGACCGCTTCCTCTGCCCGCAGGCGGAGTTCGAGGCCTGGGCGAAGGGGCGCAAGTCCCTCAGGATGGAGTATTTCTATCGCGAGATGCGCCGCCGCACCGGGCTGATGATGGAGGGCGACCAGCCCGCCGGCGGCAGGTGGAACTACGACCACGACAACCGCAGGCCCGCCACCCCCGACCTCTTCCGCGAGGGTCCGCCGCGGGTGGAGCCCGACGCCGTCACGGCCGAGGTGCTCGACCTCGTCGAGGCCCGCTTCGGCGCCGCGTTCGGCCGCCTGCGCCCCTTCTGGTTCGCCGTCGACCGCGCCGGCGCCGAGGCCGCGCTCGCCCATTTCATCGCCCACCGCCTCGCCGAGTTCGGCGCCTGTCAGGACGCCATGCTCTCGGGCGACCGCTTCCTGTCGCATGCCGTCCTCGGGCTCTATCTCAACACGGGCCTGCTCGATCCGCTCGCGGTCTGCCGCGCGGCCGAGGCGGCCTGGAAAACCGGCGCGGTGCCGATCAATTCGGCCGAGGGCTTCATCCGCCAGATCCTCGGCTGGCGCGAGTTCGTGCGCGGCGTCTACTTCCGCGAGGGCCCCGACTACACCGCCCGCAACGCGCTCGGCCACGACGCGCCCCTCCCGGCCCTCTACTGGGGGGCCGGGACGCGCATGGCCTGCATCTGCGCCGTGGTCGAACAGACCCGCGACGAGGCCTATGCCCACCACATCCAGCGCCTCATGGTCACCGGCAACTTCGCGCTGCTCGCCGGCGTCGACCCCGCCGAGGTCCACGAATGGTACCTCGCCGTCTACGCCGACGCCGTCGAATGGGTCGAGGCCCCCAACGTCATCGGCATGTCGCAGTTCGCCGACGGCGGCCTGGTCGGCTCGAAACCCTATGTCTCCTCCGGCGCCTACATCGACCGCATGTCGGACTACTGCGGCGGTTGCCACTACCGGGTGAAGGATCGCACCGGCCCCCGCGCCTGCCCCTTCAACCTGCTCTACTGGGCCTTCCTGATCCGCCACCGCGACCGCTTCGCCGCCAACCCGCGCATGGCACAGATGTACCGCACCTGGGAGCGCATGGACGAGGCCCACCGCGCCCGCGTCCTGCAGGAGGCCGACACCCTCCTCGCCCGCCTGAGGGCCGGCGAGACGGTCTGACCCCGCCCCTTCATCTTTCCCCAAATATCCTCGGGGGGGTCGCCGAAGGCGACGGGGGGCAGACAGCCCCCCTCCGCAGCTGCCCCCGGGAACCGCCGCCCGAAAATCGGGCAGACCGCCGCCCGATCGGGCGGCCGAGCCGCGAATCCCTCTGGTGCCCGGCGCCGGGGCCTGTAGTGTCGCGCCATGTTCGATGCGACCGACAGCGCGGCCATGCAACGCACCCGGGGCGCGGCCTCGGTGGCGCTCGGCCCCGGCGGGCGGATCGTCGGCCTGTCGCAGGCGGGCTCGGCCAAGGCCTTGCTGCCGCGCGCCCACGGCCCGGTGCCGGAGGTGGTGTTTCTCAACACCTCCGGCGGGCTGACCGGCGGCGACCGGCTCGACTATGCCCTCACGCTCGCCCCCGGGGCGGCCGCGGCGGCGGCGACACAGACGGCCGAGCGCGCCTATGCCTCGGCCGGCGGCGCGGCGGAGCTGACGCTGCGCTTCGAGCTCGGCGCGGGCGCCGCGCTCGACTGGCTGCCGCAGGAGACGATCCTGTTCCAGGGCGCCGCCCTTGCGCGCAGCACGCAGGTGGCGATGGCCGACGACGCCCGCCTCGTCTGGGCCGAGATGCTGGTGCTGGGCCGGGCGGCGATGGGCGAGACGGTGACGCGCCTCGCCCTCCGCGATCGGCGCGAGATCCGCCGCGGCGGGCGCCTCGCGCTGTGCGAACCGGTGCGGTTCGAGACCGCGGCGCTGGGCGAGCGCGCGGCGCTTGCGGCCGGCATGCGGGCGCTGGCCACGGTGGTGCTGATGGCGCCGGGGGCCGAGGACGCGCTGGCGCCGGTGCGCGCGGTGCTCCCCGGGCAGGGCGCCGCCGCCTCGGCCTGGGACGGGCGCTGCGTGGTGCGGATCATGGCCGCCGATGCCCTGCCCATGAAACGGGCGGTGGCGGCGGTGCTGGCGGTGATGCGGCGGGGGGCGCCCCTGCCGCGGGTCTGGCAGGTCTGAGACGGGAGGGGCGATGAACCTGACGCCGAGAGAAAAGGACAAGCTCATGGTCAGCGTGGCGGCCATGGTGGCGCGGGGCCGGCTCGCGCGCGGGGTGAAGCTGAACCACCCCGAGGCGATCGCGCTGATCACCGATTTCGTGGTCGAGGGCGCGCGCGACGGGCGCAGCGTGTCGGAGCTGATGACCGCCGGCGCCGGTGTCGTGCGGGCCGCCGACTGCATGCCCGGGGTGCCCGAGATGATCCACGAGGTGCAGGTCGAGGCGACCTTCCCCGACGGCACCAAGCTCGTGACCGTCCACCACCCGATCCGCTGAGCCCGCGCGCCTGCCTGCGCGGCAGGCAGCGGCCCGCCGGCGGAACCGGCGCGCTGCTGTTTTTTCGCGACGGCGGGGGCGGGCCGGGCTACGATGAGCGCCGGTGTGTGGCGGGTGAGTGCGGCGAGCGGCCCGGCCACGGGCCCCACAACGAAACAGGGACGGAGGAACGGACCATGTGCCATGTCTGTGTGACGGATGCGGTCAAGCGGCGGATGCTGTCGCGGCGCGACCTCTTTCGGGCCTCGGCGGCCACGGCGGCCGCGGCCACGGTGGGGGGCGCCTTCATGGCGCCGCCCGCGCTGGCGCAGGGGGCGCGGCGGGTGACCGACATGACGCATCTCTTCTCGGCCGACTTTCCCACCTTCGGCGGCGTGCCGGGGGTCGAGATGCGCAAGGACGCCGATTTCGCCTCGGACGGCTACAACCTCTACACGCTGACGGTGAACGAGCACTGCGGCACCCACATCGACGCGCCGCTGCATTTCTCGGAGGACGGGCTGAGCGTGGACGAGCTGCCGCTCGAAAGCCTGGTGGTGCCGCTCTGCGTCATCGACATCCGCGCCCGGGCCGCCGAGGACCGCGACACCCGCGTCACCCCCGACGACATCCGCGCCTGGATCGCGGCCCATGGCGAGATCCCTGACAACGCCTGCGTCGCGATGAATTCGGGCTGGGCCGCCAAGGTGGGCACGCCGGAGTTCCGCGGGGCCGATCCGGCGCGGCCGGGGGGGCTGCACTTCCCCGGCTTTCACATCGAGGCGGCCGAGATGCTGATCGAGGAGACCGGCGCGCGGGTGCTGGCGGTGGACACGCTGTCGCTCGACCACGGCCCCTCGGCCGATTTCGCGACGCATTACGCCTGGCTGCCCTCGGGGCGCTACGGGATCGAGTGCATCGCCGGGCTCGACGAGGTGCCGGCGGCGGGCGCGACGCTGATGGTCGGCGCGCCCAAGCTCCGGGGCGGCACCGGCGGGCAGGCGCGGGTGATCGCGCTGCACTGAGGCGGGGTGAGGCGCGCGGCCCGCCCGGGCCGCGCCACGACGGGACAGGAGGGGCGATGATCCCTGGAGAGGTGATGCCCGCCGAGGGCGAGATCGAGTTGAACGCGGGCCGCGAGAGCTTCGTTCTGAGCGTGTCCAACACCGGCGACCGGCCGGTGCAGGTGGGCTCGCACTATCACTTTGCCGAGACCAACGCGGGGCTCGCCTTCGACCGCGCGGCGGCACGGGGGATGCGGCTGGACATTCCCGCCGGAACTGCCATGCGGTTCGAGCCCGGGCAGACCCGCGAAGTGCGGCTGGTCGCCTTTTCCGGGGATCGTCGCGTCTACGGGTTCAACAGGGCGGTGATGGGCCCCATCTGACAGTGACAGCAAACAGCGGAGGACCACAGCCATGCAACGGCAGATGATGACCCCGATCACGCTCTGGACCAACGGCGTCCGTTTCTGGATGCGGATGGCGCAGACCCAGGCCGAGATGACCCTGCGGATGTGGGCGCTGATGGGCGTGCCGGTCGCCCGGTCGATGGACCGCGACGTCGAGGCGCTGTGCGCCGCGGCGGCGAAGCCCGCCGACGTGCCCGACCCGGTGAGGAAGCGCGCGCCGAAGCCGAAGGCGCCCGAGGCGGCCGCTGCCCGCAGCGCCGCACCGGCGACGACGGAAAAGGTGCAGGACACGGCGGCCCCTGCGCCCGCCGCGACGGACAGCGCAGCGGCGGCGAAGACGCCTCCGGCGGCCGCGGCGAACGCCGGCGCCGCTCCGGCAGCCGCCGCGAAGGCCGAGGCGCAGGACGCGAAGGGCGGGCCGGCCAAGGCGGCGCCGTCGAAGGCCGCTGCGGCTGCACCGTCAGAGCCGGCGCCGGCGACGGCTGCGGCCACACCGCCCGAAGCTGCGAAGGCCGGGCCGACAAAGGCCGATGTGGCCAGGCCCGAACCCGCCAAGGCCGACGCGCCACAGCCCGCAGCGGCAGGCCCCGCAGCCGAGTCTGCCAGCGCGCAGGCCAAGGCGCCTGCCACGGCCCGCAAGGCCACGCGCAGCCCGGCCGCCTGAGCCCTTCCCTCCGACCGAGTCGAGGACCGAACGCCCCATGCCCACCCGCATCTCGCGCGCCGCCTATGCCGACATGTACGGCCCCACCACCGGAGACCGGGTGCGGCTGGCCGACACCGACCTCATCATCGAGGTCGAGCGCGACCTGACCGCCGAGCGTGTCGGCACTGCCATCGCCGGCGGCAACGGCCCCAACGCGCTGGGCTACGGCGAAGAGGTGAAGTTCGGCGGCGGCAAGGTCATCCGCGACGGAATGGGCCAGTCCCAGGCGACGCGCGAACAGGGCGCGGTGGACACCGTCATCACCAACGCGCTGATCGTGGACCACACCGGCATCTACAAGGCCGATGTGGGCTTGCGCGACGGGCGCATCCACAAGATCGGCAAGGCGGGCAACCCCGACACCCAGCCCGGGGTCGACATCGTCGTCGGCCCCGGCACCGAGGCCATCGCCGGCGAGGGGCGGATCCTGACGGCGGGCGGCCTCGACATGCACATCCACTTCATCTGCCCGCAGCAGATCGAGGATGCGCTGCATTCGGGCGTGACCACGCTGCTGGGCGGCGGCACCGGCCCGGCGCACGGCACGCTCGCGACCACCTGCACGCCCGGCCCCTGGCACATCGGGCGCATGCTGCAGGCGGCCGACGCCTTTCCGGTCAACCTCGCCTTCGCCGGCAAGGGCAACGCCTCGCTCCCCGCGGGCCTGGAGGAACAGATCCGCGCCGGCGCCGCCGCGCTGAAGCTGCACGAGGACTGGGGCACCACCCCGGGCGCCATCGACTGCTGCCTGAGCGTCGCCGACGCCATGGACATCCAGGTGATGATCCACACCGACACGCTGAACGAATCGGGCTTCGTCGAGAACACGCTCAAGGCCATCGGCGGGCGCACCATCCACGCCTATCACACCGAGGGGGCGGGCGGCGGCCATGCCCCCGACATCATCAGGGTCGTGAGCCACCCCAACGTCATCCCCTCCTCGACCAACCCGACCATGCCCTACACGGTCAACACCATCGACGAGCATCTCGACATGCTGATGGTGTGCCACCACCTCGACAAGTCGATCCCCGAGGATGTCGCCTTTGCCGAAAGCCGCATCCGGCGCGAAACCATCGCGGCCGAGGACATCCTGCACGACATGGGCGCGTTTTCGGTGATGTCGTCGGACAGTCAGGCGATGGGGCGGATCGGCGAGGTCATCATCCGCACCTGGCAGACCGCGCACAAGATGAAGGTGCAGCGCGGGCGGCTCGACGGCGAACAGGGCGCCAACGACAACCTGCGGGTGCGCCGCTACATCGCGAAATACACCATCAACCCCGCCATCGCGCATGGCCTCTCGGCGCATCTCGGCTCGGTGGAGGAGGGCAAGCGGGCGGATCTCTGCCTGTGGAGCCCCGCCTTCTTCGGGGTGAAGCCCGAGATGGTGCTGATCGGCGGCACCATCGCCTGTGCGCAGATGGGCGACCCCAACGCCTCGATCCCGACGCCGCAGCCGGTCTATTCGCGCCCCATGTTCGGCGCCTTCGGCCGCTCGGTCGAGCGTGGCGCGGTGGTCTTCGCCTCGGCCGCGGCGGTGGAGGCGGGGGTGGGCGCACGGCTCGGGATCGCCAAGGAGATGGTGGCGGTGCAGGGCACGCGGGGCATCGGCAAGGCCGACATGCGCCTCAACGACGCCATGCCCGCGATCGAGGTCAACCCCGAGACCTATGAGGTCCGCGCCGACGGCGAGCTTCTGACCTGCGAGCCGGCGGTGGAGTTGCCGCTGGCGCAGCGCTATTTCCTTTTCTGACCGGGCGCGGATCGGAGGGAACGGAAGATGCGGCGAGGGTTGGGGCTGGCGCTGGCGCTGGGGCTGGCTGGACCGGCGGGCGCCTGCCCGACGGGCGAGGACGCGGCGCGCGCCGGGGTCACGGTGACCTATGACGACGGCTCGGTCAGCCATTATCGCCGCGACGCCGACGGGGTGGTGACGGAGGAGTCGCTGTTCGACGACCCCGAGATCGACGGCTACCGGGTGCATGCGCTTTACGGCCTTTATGTGCTGGAGGAATACGACCTGATCGGCGGTGCCGCCGATGTGGTGACGCGCGAGCGGCAGAGCTTTGCGGACGGGCTCAAGGCGCTGCCGCGGCCGGCGCCGGGGCTCGCCTGGCAGGGCATGGCGGAGGTGACGATGGAGGGGCTCGCCCCGTTTCCGCGCGAGGTGACGGTGACGATGGGCGCGCCCGCGACGGTGCGCTATGGCGCCTGCAGCTATGAGAGCTGGCCGGCCGAGCTGCGCCACCGTGACGAGGCCGACGAGTATACCGTCACGCTCGACTATCTGCCGGCGCTGGGCATCGCGGTGTTCCGGGCCTATTCCGGGACCGACGGCGGGACGGACAGCTTCACCCCGCTGTCGATCGAGGCGCGGATGCCGTGAGCGAGGGCGCCGGGCCCTCGCCGGCGCGCCGACGGAGCCGAGACCGCACAGGAGACCCCCATGCCCGAGACAGCCCCCCTTGCCACCGCGCTGCGCCGCGCCGGCGACTGGTCCGGCGCCGCCGACCGCGTGACGCTCGACTACGAGGCGCGCTTCCTGCGGCGCAAGCGGCTGGTGGCCGACGGCGGCCTCGTCTTCGTCGTCGACCTGCCCGAGACGGTCAGCCTCGAGGATGGCGATGCGCTGTTGCTCGAGGATGGCCGGCTGGTCGAGGTCGCGGCCGCGCCCGAGCCGCTGGTGGCGGTGCACGGCGAGGGCCTCGCGCGGCTGGCCTGGCACATCGGCAACCGCCACACCCCCTGCGAGATCGCCGGGGACCGGCTGGTGATCCGCCACGACCACGTGCTCGAGGCGATGCTGGAGGGGCTGGGCGCGCGGCTGGAGCGTTTCGACGGCCCGTTCCGGCCCGAGGGCGGGGCCTATGGGCACGGCCGCACGCTGGGGCATGACCATGGCCACTCGCACGGGCATTCGCATGGGCATTCGCACGGGCATCCGACGCAGGCGGCGGCGCAGCGGGCGCATCTGTCGGCGGCGGATTTCGGCGGCGGCGATGGCGGCGACTGAGCCCGCCCCGACGGACACCGCAGCAGGGTCCGTCGCCGCGGATGCGGCGCTTCTGCGGCTGTCGCAATGGCTCTCGCCGGCCTTTCCCGTGGGCGGCTATGCGCATTCGCAGGGGCTCGACTGGGCCATCGCGGCCGGCACGGTGCAGTCGGCCGCCAGCCTCGCCGAGTGGCTGTCGGATGTGCTGGCCCATGGCGCCGGGCGGTCGGATGCGATCCTGCTCTGTCTGGCGCTGCGCGACGCGGTGCCGCTGGCCGAGCTGACGGACCTGGCGCGCGCGCTCGCTCCGGGGCGCGAACGGCTGGACGAGACCGAGGCGCAGGGCGCGGCCTTTGCCGCCGCGGTGGCCGCGCTCGACGGCGACGGGGCGGCCGGGGCCCTGCCCTATCCGCTGGCGGTGGGGCGGGCGGCGCGCGGCCTCACGCTGGCGCCGGCGCGGGTGGCGGCGCTGTGGCTCCAGTCTGCCACCTGCACGCTGGTGCAGGTGGCGGTGCGGCTCGTCCCCCTCGGACAGTCCGAGGGCCAGCGGGTGCTCGCGGAATTGCAGCCGCTGATCCTGCGGGTCGCGGCCGAGGCCGCCGCCGCCGGCCCCGACGACATCGGCAGCGCGAGCTTCGGCGCCGACCTCGCCGGGCTCCTGCACGAAACCCAGGAGGTCCGGCTCTGCCGCAGCTGACCGCCCCAACGCGAGAGGAGACGATGCGAAAAAGCCCCCACGGCCCCCTGAAGGTGGGCATCGGCGGCCCGGTCGGCGCCGGCAAGACGACCCTGACCGAGGTTCTCTGCCGCGCCCTGCGCGACCGCGTCTCGCTCGCCGTGATCACCAACGACATCTACACCGCCGAGGATGCCGAGTATCTGATGCGCGTCCAGGCGCTGCCGCGCGAGCGCATCCGCGGGGTCGAGACGGGGGGCTGCCCGCACACCGCCATCCGCGAGGACGCCTCGATCAACCTCGCCGCGGTGGCCGATCTGCGTGCGCGGCTGCCCGACCTCGACCTCGTGCTGATCGAGAGCGGCGGCGACAACCTCGCGGCGACCTTCAGCCCCGAGCTTGCGGACCTGACGCTCTATGTCATCGACACCGCCGCCGGGCAGGACATCCCGCGCAAGAAGGGCCCGGGGGTGACGAAATCCGACCTGCTGATCGTCAACAAGGTCGACCTCGCGCCGCATGTCGGGGTGGATGCCGATCTGCTGGCCACGGATGCCCGCGCCGCCCGGGGGGCGCGGCCCTTCGTGATGGCCAGCCTGCGCCAGGGCAGGGGCGTGGACGAGATCGTGGCCTTCCTCGAAGAGGCCGGCGGTCTCTGAGCCCCTGCCCATATGCCCCTGCGGCCGGCGGGGCCTCAGCCCATCCGGCGCAGATAGGTCCAGGTCGGCACCCGAGCACCGCGGGCGACCGAAAAGGCTTCGGCGTCGCCGAGATACTCGAAGCCGCAGTTGGTGAGCACCCGCGCCGAGACCGGGTTGTCCTGGAACACCTCGGCAAAGAGGGTGCGGGCGGCGTGGGGGTTGGCCTCGAGCAGCGCGCGCACGGCCTCGGTGGCGACGCCGGTGTTCCAGAAGGCGGGCGCCACCCAGTAGCCCACCTGGCTCTGGCCCCGGGCGTCGCCGCGGTCGAGCCGGGTCAGGCTGATGACCCCCAGCACCTCGGCCGAGCCGCGGGCCGAGCCGTCCATCACCCACACATCCTCGGCCCCCTGCCCGGCCATGGCACGGGCGATGAAGGCCTCCGTCGCCCCGGGCGGCAACGGATGCGGGATCGTCCGCGTCGCCTCGGCCACGCGGCGGTCGCCGGTGTGCAGCGCGAGAAGCCCCGCGTCCGACCGCTGCACCGGCCGCAGCACGAAGCGGTCCGCCGTGATCACCGGCAGCGCCGCCAAGGTCCTTGCTGTCATCGTAAACTCCCCCCGGACCGACGCCACCCGGCGCGTCGCGCCCCCGCCGCACATAATGCTGCGGGGGGCCGGCTCCTCCGCCGACCCCCCTATCAGACGATTGGTAAAGGATCGGCTTATTCGGCCGCCGTCGCAGCGGGCACGACCGAGATGAAGGTGCGCCCCTTCAGCCCCTTGCGGAACGCCACATGCCCCTCGGTGAGGGCAAAGAGCGTGTGGTCGCGGCCCATGCCCACGCCCTCGCCCGGCCACCACCTGGTGCCGCGCTGGCGCACGATGATGCTGCCGGGCGTGACCGCCTGCCCGCCGAAGAGCTTGACGCCGAGCCGCCGGCCGGCCGAATCGCGACCGTTGCGCGAGGAGCCGCCTGCCTTCTTGTGTGCCATGGGTCTTCCTCCTTGCTTATGCCGGCGCGGTGATGCCGGTGATGCGCACCAGCGTCAGCTTCTGACGGTGGCCGCGGGTGCGCTGCGAGCTGTGCTTGCGGCGACGCTTGACGTAGGAGATCACCTTGTCGGCCTTGATCTGGTCGATCACCTCGGCCTCGACCGCGGCGCCCTCGATGCTGGGCACGCCCACCACGGGGGCCTCGCCGCCGAGCATCAGCACCTCCTCGAAGCGCACCGTCTCGCCGGGCTCGGCCACCAGTTTCTCCACCCGCAGCACGTCGCCGGGCCTGACCCGGTACTGCTTGCCGCCGGTCTTCACAACCGCGAACATCCTCGTCGTCCTTTCCTCGCCGCGCCCTGTGGCCCCCCGTGCCCGCCAGGGGGCGCTCGGGGCGTTCCTGCCGGCGGCCTCGCGACCCCCGGCGCCATCGGACAGCGCGCCCTCTCCGGGCGATGTTGATCCTCCGCCCCCAGCGGGGCGAATGCTGCCGGACGCCGCCCGAGGGCCGCGCCGGAGCCCGCGATATCGGGGAGGCGACGGCGAAAGTCAAGCGCTGCCGGGCGGCTCAGAGATCCTCGCCGCCCAGCATCAGCCCGGCGGCCCGGCCCAGCTCGCGCGAGATGGTGTCGAACATGCCGTGAAAGCCCGCAAACAGCGCCGTGTTCAGGGCCCGCCCCGCCTCGGTCTCGAAGAACGCGGTATAGGCCTCCAGATCCGCGGTCTCCAGCGGGCCGAAGGCGAGCGCGAGATAGGCAAAGAGCCACTCCTCGATCTCGGCCCGGATGCCCGGCTCCTGCGCCATGACATCGGCGAGCACATCGCCCTGCGCCATGGGAAACTCGGGCGCGCCGCCGTCCAGCAGCCCCATGTAGAAGGCATAGGTCGAGTTCAGCCCCCCCGCCACGTTCTCCTCGACCAGATTGCCGACCTCGACGAAGCGGCGCAGGAGCGGGATGCGGGCGTCCTCGTCGAGGCGCATCCTCGCCCAGGCCTCGCGCGCGGCCTCGTCCACGGCCTCGTCCAGCATGGCGCGGCGGGCGCCGATCTCGAGCTCGACCACCCGCCGGCCGAGGTCGGTCTCGAAAAAGGCCACCATCTCGGCCAGCGGCGCCTCGGCGGGCAGCGCCGCCTCCAGCCCCGCGACCATGATCGCCATCATCCGCGCGGGGCGATAGATGCGCTCGACCGTGGCCTCCCAGCCGCCGCCCGCCTGCCGACCGAGGAGCGAGGCCCCGATCTCGGCGCCATGGTCGCGCCCCTCCTCGCGCATGATCTCGATCACCTCCGGCAGGCGCAGCACCTCGATCAGCGCCTCGGTCCGACCGGTCTGCGCCTGGGCCGTCTGCGCCAGGAAGGCCAGCGCGAGAAAGGCCGGCGCGGTCAGGGTCAGGGCGAGCCGGCGCAGCATCGGGGGGCCTCCGGGGCAATGGATACGGACGTGGGAGTGTCGGGCTCCTTCGCGCGGACGGTAGCCCACGCCCCGCCGGCTGGAAAGGCCGGCCCGTGCACGCCGGCGTGAACCCGCCCGCGGCAGGCGCGGCGCGCGGGCGGCGCAGAGGGGCGGGCGGCGGGCGGGGGTGGGCGGGTGGGACGCCCGCCGCCCGCCCCTCTGCGCCGGCCGGGACCGGGCGCCTCAGCCGATCACCCGGCGCAACAGGTCCAGCCAGTTGCCCCAGCAGATGCGCCCGATCAGCGCCTCGCCATAACCCGCCGCCCGCATCGCCCCCACCAGCGCCGGAAGGCCCGCCGCCGTGCCGATGCACCCGGGCATCACCGCCCCGTCGAAATCCGACCCGAGCGCCACGCCGCCCTCGCCCAGCCGCGCCAGCAGATGGTCGAGATGGCGCAGCACCGTCTCGAGCGGCGTGTCGGCATCGCGCAGCCCGTCCGCGCGCAGGAACTGCACGGCGAGGTTCAGCCCCACCAGCCCCTCGCGCTCGGCGATGGCGCCCAACTGCCGGTCGGTCAGGTTCCGGCTCGCAGGACACAGCGCGTGCGCGCCCGAATGCGTGGCCACCAGCGGGCCGCGGGTGATCTGCGCCACCTCGTGAAATCCCTTCTGGTTCATGTGGCTGAGGTCGATCAGCATGCCCAGCGCCTCGGCCTCGCGCACCAGTCGGCGGCCGGCGTCGGTCAGCCCCGGCCCGGTGTCGGGCGAAGCCGGAAAGCGGAAGGGCACGCCATGACCGAAGAGGTTGTCGCGCGACCACACCGGCCCGATCGAGCGCAGCCCGGCCGCGTGCAACACATGGAGTTCATCCAGATCCGGCCCGATCCCCTCGGCGCCCTCCAGATGCATCACCGCCCCCAGCGCCCCGGCCGCCCGCGCCGCCTCGACCTCGGCCGCCGTCCGGCACAGCCGGAACCGCTCGGGCCGCGCCCGCGCCATCCGGATCAGCGTCGCGGCCATCTCCAGCGTGACCCGCCGCGCCCGCTCGGGCTCCAGCGGGCGAAACACCGGGGCGGGGTCGTCCTCGTCGGGGTCGTGGTTCGGCAGGCCGCGCACCCAGATGGCAAAGAGCCCGCCGGCCATGCCCCCCGCACGGCATTTCGCCGCGTCGAGATGCCCGGGCAGGCCGGAAAAGAACCCCTCGCCGGCGCGATCTCCGGCCGACCAGAGCTTGAGCAGCACGTCGTTGTGCCCGTCGAAGACTGCCCCGTCATGGACTGGCCCGTCATAGGCCGGCCCGTCAAAGGCTGGCCCGTCATTGACTGGCCCGCCGGGGACCGCCCCCTCCGACACCGTGCTTCCGGCCATCACGTCCCCGCCCGTTCAAGGCCCGGTTGCCGGGCCGGTCGGGCATCGGCATAGCCCGCCGCGGCGCGGCGCGCCAGCCCGGCGGCAGCGCCGCCTCAGCGGGCGCAGTCGACGCAGAAGGGGGTATAGGGCAGAACGTCCAGCCGGGCCGCGCTGATCTCGGCCCCGCATTTCATGCAAAAGCCATACTCGCCGGCGCCGATCCGCTCCAGCGCCGCGTCGATCCGCGCGATCTCGGCCTCGGCGGCGGCGCCGAGCCCCTCGAGCACCTCGTCGTCCTCGTTCTCGGTCGCCTGCTCCTCCCAGTCGCGGGAGGTGTGGGCGGCGAATTCGGCCTCGACCTGGCGAAGCCGCTGCACCAGTTCCTCGCGGCGGGTCTCCAGCTGGGTCTTGCGGTCTTCGATCGTCGTCATGGCGCACCTCCGTCGCAGGGCACCAGCCTGCACAGCCCGCCGCGCCGTCGCATTGATTGAGGTCAAATCGAGGCTTCCCCCGGACGGGCTCAGCCCGACATCGAGGCCCGGCGGATCTCCATCACATAGGTCATGTCCCCGGCCGGATGCCAGTTGACCGAGGTCAGGATCACCTCCTCGCAGGCCACATAGCGCCGCACGATGCGCAGCGCCCAGGCCTCGGGCGTGCCGCAGACCAGGGGCGCCATCCGGGCCGGCATCGGCACGGCGCAGATCTCCTGCACGGTCTTCTCGATGGGCGAGGCCGCATGCCGCTCGACCAGGGCGAAGATCGGCCCCTGGACCTCGCGGATCTGCGGCGCCAGCGTGGCGAAGCGGCCCGGCAGATGCACCTGCACATAGCAGATCGGCCGCCCCCCCGGCTCGGTCCAGCGCACCCCCTCCAGCCGCAGCCACTCGTCGCCCTCCCCGGCCCCCAGAAGCACGGCCAGATCGGCGTCGAGCGTCAGCCACTCCTCGCGCAGAAGCTGCAGCGTGGTGCCATGCGCGACCTGGAACAGCTCTTCGAGCGAGCGCACCGACAGCGTGTAGGCGCTGCGCGGGCTGCGGCCGACCACGCGGGTGCCGACGCCCTGCCGACGCTCGACATAACCGCGCTCGTGGAGATAGCGCAGCGCCTCGCGGATGGTGAAGCGGCTGGTCTCGAACTCGCGCGCCAGCTCGATCTCGGTGGGCAGCAGATCGCCGACGGCATAGCTGCCCGACACCACCCGATCCTCCAGTACCGCGCGGATCTGCATGTGCAGCGGCCGCGAGCCCTCGCCGTTGGACGTCCGCCCGGGGCCTGCTGGATTCCGCGACATGGTCCGTGACCTCATACCGATACACCGGCGCGAGCATAGCCGCTCATGCCCACCGCTCAAGTCATATGGACAACACACGGGGTTCGGGGGATCGCCCGCACCTTCGGTGCGGCAGACGCGCGCCTCAGGTCTCGGAGGCGGACGCCGGGGGGTGCGGCGGGTCGGCCTCGTCGAAGCTCTCGCGCACGCGCAGGTGTTCATGCGCATGGACATGGCCGCCATGGGCGTGGCGTTCGACATGGCGCTCGACCGGGATCAGCGCGAGCGCGCCGTGCCGCACGCCGCGCTCGAGAAACAGCGCATTGGCAAAGCTCTCGATGCCGCCGACCCGGCCGCGCGCGACCACGACCTCCAGCGCGGCGCTGTGGTCGACCGGCACCGACAGAGCGGCGATGGCGCTGTCGTGATGCGCCTGGCGGTGCTCGGGCAGGCGCCGGGCAAGGTCGCGCCGGCCGGTCTCGACCACGCAGCTCACGACGCCGAGGCACTCGGCCTCGGCCGGTGCCCTGTCCGACAGCGCCCGGCGCACGAGGTCGCGCAGCGTCTCGGAGCGGTTGCGCGCCCCCGACGCCGCCATGAGCGCATCGAGCCGCGCCAGCAGCGCATCGTCGATGGTGATGGTGATGCGGCGCATCGGCGGCCCTCCCTGTCCGTTGCCCGCGAGCCAAGCACCCCGCGCCCCCCTGCGCAAGCCCCGGGGCCTGCGCGCCGCAGGCCCTGCGCCCTCTCCCGTCCCGGCCCGCACGCACCGCCACGGACCCGATTGCCGCGCCCGCGCCGCCGTGTCATGAGGCGCGCCATGACGCTGGAGCTGCGCTATCCCGCCCTGTCCGACCTCAAGGCCGCCTGCCGCAGGCGGGTGCCGCGCTTCGTGTGGGAATACCTCGACAGCGCGACGGGCACCGAATCGGTCAAGCCGCGCAACCGGGCCGCGCTCGACGCGGTGTGCCTGCGGCCGGCCGTGCTGCACGGCGAGATCACGCCCGAGCTGGCCACCGAGCTCTTCGGCCAGCGCCTCGCGGCGCCCTTCGGGGTGGCGCCGGTGGGGATGTCGGGGCTGATCTGGCCCGGAGCCGAGGCGATGCTGGCGCGCGCCGCGGTGGCCGAGGCGATGCCCTATTGCCTGTCGACCGTGGCCACCCGGCTGCCCGAAGAGATCGGGCCGCTGGCCGGCGAGATGGGGTGGTTCCAGCTCTACATGCCGCGCTCGCCCGAGATCCGGCGCGATCTGGTGGCGCGGGCGCGGGCCTCGGGGTTTCGGGTGCTGGTGCTGACGGTGGACGTGCCCGGGCCCTCGCGCCGCGAGCGGCAGCTGCGCTCGCGGCTGACGATCCCGCCGCGGGTGACGCCCTCGATGCTGGCGCAGGTGGCGCTGCGGCCGGCCTGGGCGCTGGGGACGCTGCGGCTGGGCCGGCCGCGGCTGCGGCTGATGGAGGAATACCTGCGCCCCGACGGCCCCACCGGCTCGACCGCGCATGCAGGCTATCTGTTGCGCGGCAACCCGGGCTGGGACGACCTGCGCAGCCTGCGCGAGCTCTGGGACGGCCCGATGGTGATCAAGGGCGTGATGGAGCCCGAGGATGCCGCCCGGGCCCGCGCCGAGGGGGTGGATGCGGTCTGGGTCTCGAACCATGGCGGGCGGCAGTTCGACGGCGCGCCGGCGAGCCTCGATGTGCTGCCCGGGGTGCGGGCGGCGGTGGGGCCGGACTATCCGCTGCTGTTCGATGGCGGGGTGGAGAGCGGGCTCGACATCCTGCGGGCGCTGGCGCTGGGGGCGGACTTCGTGATGCTGGGCCGGCCCTGGCATGTGGCGCTGGGGGCGCTGGGGGCGCGGGGGCCGGGGCACCTGGCGGCGCTGTTGCGCGCGGATCTAGTGGCGAACATGGTGCAGCTCGGGCTGGGGCGGCCGGCCGAGGCCGCGGGGCGGCTGTGGGTGCCCGGGGGCTGACGGCGGCGCGGGGGGCAGCGTGGGAGGGGGGCTCTCGAGCCCCCCGTCGCCCGTCGGGCGACCCCCCCGAGGATATTTTCGGAAAGATGAAGGGGCGGTCAGGCCGTCAGCGCCTCGGGCGCGGGCAGGCCGGCGGCGCGGGCGGCGGCGGTGACGGTGTTGGCGAGCAGGCAGGCGATGGTCATGGGGCCGACGCCTCCGGGGACCGGGGTGATGGCGCCCGCGACCGCGGCGGCGCTGTCGAAGTCGACGTCGCCGGTGAGCCGGCTGCCGCCGGCGCCGTCCTCGACCCGGTTGATGCCGACGTCGATGACGGTGGCGCCGGGGCGGAGCCAGTCGCCGCGGATCATGCCCGGCCGGCCAACGGCGGCCACCAGGATGTCGGCGCGCCGGCACACCGCGGGCAGGTCGCGGGTGCGCGAATGCGCCAGCGTCACCGTGCAGTCCTCGCGCAGCAGAAGCTGCGCCATCGGCTTGCCGACGATGTTGGAGCGGCCCACCACCACCGCCTCGGCGCCCGCGAGGCTGCCCAGTTCGGCGCGCAGGAGCATCAGGCAGCCCAGCGGCGTGCAGGGCACCAGCCCCGCCTGCCCCGTGGCCAGCAGGCCCACGTTGGCGATGTGGAAGCCGTCGACATCCTTGGCCGGGTCGATCGCCGCGATCACCGCGCCCGCATCCAGATGCGCCGGCAGCGGGAGTTGCACGAGGATGCCGTGCACCGCCGCATCCGCATTCAGCCGCGCGATCAGCGCGAGGAGCGTTGCGGCGTCGGTGTCGGCCGGCAGCCGGTGCTCGAAGCTGGCCATGCCGGCCTCGCGCGTGGCCCGGCCCTTGGAGCGGACATAGACCTGGCTGGCCGGGTCCTCGCCGACCAGCACGACGGCAAGGCCGGGCACGAGCCCCTGCGGCGCAAGGCCCGCCACCGCCTCGGCCACGCGGGCGCGCAGCCCCGCGGCATGGGCCTTGCCGTCAATGATCCTGGCCATCCTCGCCCCCCTGTTCGCGCCCCGGCGCGCGCGCCTCCCGCGCATCCCCCGACCCGCGCGCCTCACGCGCATCTCCCAGCACGCGCGCCTCACGCGCGATCGACCACTCGATCAGCTGCCGCCACAGCCCCTCGCAGAGGTCGGCGTCGAGACCCTCGGCCTCGGCCGCGGCGCGGACCCGCGCCACCACCTCCTCCACCCGGGCGGGGATGCGCGCGGGCCAGCCGTTTGCCTGTTTCAGCGCCACCGCCCGGTCGATGTAGCCCGCCCGCAGGGCCAGCAGCGCCACCAGCCGCGCGTCCAGCGTGTCGATGGCCGCGCGCAGCTCGGCCATGTCGGCGCAGTCCTCGGGGCGGGTCAGATCATCGACGGGCCTGCGCATGGCTCAGAACAGACCCTCCACCAGACCCTCGGAATCGAGCCGGATCGTCTCGGCCGCCGGCACCCGCGGCAGGCCCGGCATGGTCATGATCTCGCCGCAGATCGCCACCACGAAGCCCGCCCCCGCCGACAGCCGCACCTCGCGCACCGGCAGGGTGTGGCCCTCGGGCGCGCCGCGCAAGGACGGATCGGCCGAAAAGGAATACTGCGTCTTGGCCATGCACACCGGCAGATGGCCGTACCCGGCCGCCTCCCACTCGCGCAGCTGATCGCGGACACGCTTGTCGGCAGTGACCTGGCCCGCGCGATAGATCCGCGTGGCGACGGTCTCGATCTTGTCCCACAGGCGCATCGCGTCGGGGTAAAGCGGGGCGAACTCCGCCGCGCCGCTCTCGGCCAGCTCGGCCACCCGGCGCGCCAGCGGCTCTATGCCCGCAGAGCCCTCGGCCCAGTGCCGGCAGAGGAAGGCCTCGGCCCCGGCCGCCCGCGCGGCCTCGCTCACCGCCGCGACCTCGGCCTCGGTATCGCCGGCGAAATGGTTGATCGCCACCACCACCGGCACGCCGAAGCCGCGGACATTCTCGATGTGGCGGGCGAGGTTGACGGCGCCGGCCATGACGGCGGCGACGTTCTCGGCCCCGAGGGCGTCCTTCGCCACGCCGCCGTTCATCTTCAGCGCCCGCACCGTGGCCACGATCACCGCCACATCGGGGGCGAGCCCGGCCTTGCGACACTTGATGTCGAAGAACTTTTCCGCCCCGAGGTCGGCGCCGAAGCCCGCCTCCGTCACCACGATGTCGGCGAGCCTGAGCGCGGTGTCTGTGGCGATGACCGAGTTGCAGCCATGGGCGATGTTGGCGAAGGGCCCGCCGTGGACGAAGGCCGGCGTGTTCTCCAGCGTCTGCACGAGGTTGGGTTGCAGCGCGTCCTTCAGGAGCACGGTCATGGCGCCGTCGGCCTTCAGGTCGCGGGCGAAGACGGGCGAGCGGTCGCGGCGCCAGGCGACGATCATGTCGCCGAGCCGGCGCTGCAGGTCGGCGAGGTCGGCGGCGAGGCAGAGGCAGGCCATCACCTCGGACGCCACCGTGATGTCGAACCCGGTCTGGCGCGGCGAGCCGTTGGCGACCCCGCCAAGGCTGACCACGACGTCGCGCAGCGCCCGGTCGTTCATGTCCAGCACCCGGCGCCAGACGATGCGCCGGTCGTCGATCGCCAGCGCGTTGCCCCAGTAGATGTGGTTGTCGATCATCGCTGCAAGCAGGTTGTGCGCCGCGGTGATGGCGTGGAAATCGCCGGTGAAATGGAGGTTCATCTCCTCCATCGGGACGACCTGCGCGAGGCCGCCGCCGGCCGCGCCCCCCTTCATCCCGAAGTTCGGCCCGAGGCTCGCCTCGCGGATGCAGACCGCCGCGCGCTTGCCGATGCGCGCAAGCCCGTCGCCGAGGCCCACGGTGGTGGTGGTCTTGCCCTCGCCCGCGGGCGTGGGGTTGATCGCGGTCACCAGCACCAGCCGGCCGCGGGGCCGCTCCGCGAGCCCCGCGATGAAGCCGGCCGCGACCTTCGCCTTGTCATGGCCGAAGGGGATCAGGCTGTCGGCGGGGATGCCCAGCCGGGCGGCGACCTCGGCGATGGGCAGCTTGCGGGCGGCGCGGGCGATCTCGATGTCGCTCATGGGCCGGGGCTGGTGGGCGGCGGTCTCGACCATGGGGGTCTCCTGCTGGCGAGGGGTGTTTGGCGCGCATCTGGCCGGGGTGCAACCCCCCGCGCTGTCCCAGCCGCGACCCATGGCGGGCCGTCCGCGCCCTGCGCGCGGGGCGGGCCGCTTGCGCGCGGGCGGAATTCGCCTAGCTTGGCGGCGCGGGATGCGGGAGGGACGGGCCATGGCGCATGAGGCGGCGATCGCGGAGCTGGCGGGCTGGCTGGGGCCACGGCTGAGCCGCTCGCCCTCGGACCGGGCGACGCATGGCGCCTCGGAGACGCATTTCGCCCCTGCGCCGCCCGACGCCGTGGCCTATCCCGAGACGACGGCGGAGGTCGCGCGGATCGTCGCGACCTGCGCGCGCCACGCATGCCCGGTGATCGGCTGGGGCACCGGCACCTCGCTGGAGGGGCATGCGCTGGCGGTCCGGGGCGGGGTGACGGTGGATTTTGCGCGCATGAACCGGGTGCTGGAGGTCCGGGCCGAGGATCTGCTGGCCGTGGTCCAGCCCGGGGTGACGCGCAGCGCGCTGAACGCCGAGCTGCGCGCAACGGGGCTCTTCTTTCCGCTCGACCCCGGGGCGGATGCCTCGCTGGGGGGGATGGCGGCAACGCGGGCCTCGGGCACGACCGCGGTGCGCTACGGCACGATGCGGCAGGCGGTGCTGGGGCTCGAGGTGGTGCTGGCGGACGGGCGGGTGATCCGCACCGGCTCGCGCGCGCCGAAAAGCTCGGCCGGCTATGACCTGACGGCGCTGTTCGTGGGCTCGGAGGGCACGCTGGGGCTGATCACCGAGCTCACGCTGAGGCTCCATGGCGCGCCCGAGGCGGTGTCGGCCGCGGTCTGCGCCTTTCCGGCCATGGGCCCGGCGGTGGCGGCGGTGATCGAGACGATCCAGTCGGGCGTGCCGATGGCGCGGATCGAGTTCATCGACGCGGCCTCGGCGGCGGCCTTCAACCTCGTGTCGAATTCGGCGCTGCCGGAGCTGCCGCATCTCTTCGTCGAGTTCCACGGCTCGGAGGCGGGCGTGGCCGAGCAATCGGCCCGCTTCGGCGAGATCGTGGCCGATCTGGGCGGGGCCGAGTTCCGCTGGGCCACGCGGGCCGAGGAGCGCAGCGCGCTGTGGGCGATGCGGCACAACGCCTTTCACGCGCACAAGGCGCTCAGGCCGGACGCGGCGCCGCTGGTGACCGACGTCTGCGTGCCGATCTCGCGGCTGGCCGAGGCGGTGGAGGAGACGGCCGCCGACATCGCCGCCGCCGGCATCCCGGGGCCGATGCTGGGCCATGTCGGCGACGGGAACTTTCACGCCACGTTGCTGCCGCGCCGGGGCGACGACGCGGAGCTGGCGACCGCCCGGGGGCTCGCGTCCCGGATGGCCGAGCGGGCGCTGCGGCTTGGCGGGACCGTGACGGGCGAGCACGGGGTGGGGCTCGGCAAGCTCGGCTACATGGCGGCCGAGCACGGGGCGGGCTGGGAGGTGATGGGCCGGCTCAAGCGGGCGCTGGACCCCGAGGGCCTGATGAACCCGGGCAAGCTGGTGCCGCAGCGCTGAGGGCCGGAGGCCCGGCGCCTCGGGGGCATCGAGCCCCCTCGACCCCGCGCGGCCTTCGGCCGCTCCCCCCGCGTCAGCGTCTCAGAGTGCCACATCGGTGGCGAGGCCGCGCTCCACCGCGCGCCGCACCGCCACCTCGGCGGCGGCGAGGTCCTGCAGCCCGACGCCGGTGCCGTCGAAGAGCGTGATCTCGTCGTCCGAGGTCCGCCCCGGGGCGGTGCCGTTGATCACCGCGCCGATGGGGGTGATGTCCTCGGGCCGGATCAGCCCGGCGGCGACGGCGTGCTGCGCCTCGCCGATGCTGACCGACTGCGCCACCTCGTCGGTGAAGACCCGCGCGCGGGCAAGGAGACTGGCCTCGACCTCCTGCTTGCCCTTCGTGTCGGTGCCCATGCAGGCCAGATGCGTGCCCGGCCGCACATGCGCATCCATCAGCGAGGCCGCCGGCGAGGAGGTGATGGTCACGATCACATCGGCCTGGGCGCCCAGCTCCTCCAGGCTCACCGCCTCGAAGGGCAGGCCCAGCTCGGCCGCCGTCTCCGCGAGCCGCGACAGCATCTCGGGGTGATAGTTCCACCCCACCACCTTTTCGAACCGCCGCACCCGCGCCGCCGCCCGCATCTGGAACGCCGACTGGTGCCCGGCCCCGACCATGCCCAGCACCTTGGCATCCCCCCGCGCCAGCCGGTCGATGGAGATCGCCGCCGCCGCCGCCGTGCGCAGCGCCGTCAGCAGGTTGCCGCCCACGGTGGCCCGCAGCTGCCCCGAGTCCGGGTCGAACAGGAACACCGTCGACTGATGGTTCGGGATCCCCCGCCCGGCATTGCCCGGGAAATACCCCCCCGACTTCACCCCCAGGAGCCCCCCGGCCCGGTCCAGCCCCGACTTGAAGCCATACTGCCGCCCCTCCCCCAGCGCCTCGCGCACCACGGGAAAGTTGTAGGCCGCCCCCGACGCCATGGCGGCAAAGACCGCCTCGACCGCGGCAAAGGCATCCTCCGGGCTCACCAGCTCGGCGATCAGCCGCTCGGGCACCACCAGCATGCGCGTTCTCCTGTGCTCGGGCCGCCTCCGCGCGCCCCTTCATCTTTCCGAAAATATCCTCGGGGGGGGGCCGCCGAAGGCGGCGGGGGGGCAGACGGCCCCCCCTGCGACGCCTCCGCCCGGGCGGTCGTGACATAACAAGGGCGCCGGACAGCCCGGCGCCCCACGCCCCTTCGCCCGCCTCAATAGGCCTTGCCGCGGGCGCTGACCGGCCAGACCACCTCGACCTTGCCGCCGCGCACGCCCACATACCAGTCGTGCACGTTGCAGGTGGGGTCGCAGTGGCCCGGCACCAGCCGCAATTTCTCGTTGATCTTCAGGACGTTCTCCGGATCCTCGATGACCCCGTGCTCATCCGAGCACTTGATGTACTTCACATCCGTCCGCCCGAAGACGAAGGGCAGCCCGCTGTCGACCGACTGCGCCTTGAGCCCCGCGTCGCAGATCGCCTTGCCGGGCTTGGCGTGGCTCATCACGCTCGTCAGGATGAAGAGCGCGTTCTCCCACTCGCCCTGGTCGATGCGCTTGCCGTCCTTGTCGAGGATGCGGCCATAGTCGGCGTCCATGAACGCGTACGATCCGCACTGAAGCTCGTTGTAGACCCCCGAGGTCGACTCGAAGTAATAGCTCCCCGTGCCGCCGCCGCCGACGATGTCGCACTCCAGCCCTTCGGCCTTCAGCGCCTCGACCGCGTCCCGGACCATGGCGACGGCGATGTCGATCTTGGCCTTGCGGTCGTCATAGCTGTCCATGTGCTGCATCGCGCCCTGATAGGCCTGGATGCCGGCGAACTTCAGCCCCGGGGCGGCGTCGATGGCCTTGGCGATCTCGACCACCGCCGGCGTGGTGGTCACGCCGCAGCGGCCGGCGCCGCAGTCGATCTCGACCAGACACTCGATCTGGGTGCCATGCTTCACCGCCGCAGCCGAGAGGTCGGCCACATTGGTCAGGTCGTCCACGCAGCAGATCGTCCGCGCGCCCAGCTTCGGGATCCGCGCCAGACGGTCGATCTTGGCCGGATCGCGCACCTGGTTCGACACCAGCACGTCCTTGATGCCGCCGCGGGCAAAGACCTCGGCCTCGCTCACCTTCTGGCAGCAGACGCCGCAGGCGCCGCCAAGGCTCTCCTGCAGCTTGGCCACATCCACCGACTTGTGCATCTTGCCGTGCACCCGGTGGCGCATGCCATGCTCGCGCGCATAGTCGCCCATCTTGCGAATGTTGCGCTCCAGCGCGCCCAGATCGAGGATCAGACAGGGCGTCTGGATGTCGGCCTCGTCCATCCCCGGCAGCGCGGGAATGTCGTAGCCCACCTCGAGCCCGTCGAACTTGGTCGGTGCGTTCATGCTCGCCTCCCTCACGATTTGATCCAGGGCAGCCGATCCAGATCGACGTTGCCCCCGGTGATGATGACCCCCACCCGCTTGCCGCGGAAGACCTCGGGGTTCTTCAGGATGGTCGCCAGCGGCGGCGCGCAGGAGGGCTCCATCACCACCCTGAGCCGCTTGAAGGTCAGCTTCATCGCGTCCACGATCTCCTGTTCGGAACAGGTCAGGATGTCGGTGACGTAGTTGGACACGAAATGCCAGGTCCGCTCCTTGAGCGGCACCTTCAGCCCGTCGGCGATGGTGTCGGGCGCGTCGTCGGCGATGATGTGGCCGGCCTTGAAGCTGCGATAGGCGTCGTCCGCCTGCTCGGGCTCGGCGGCGTAGATCGCGATGTGCGGCGCGATGGTCGAGAGCGTCAGGCAGCAGCCCGACACCATGCCGCCGCCGCCGATGGGCGCGATCACCGCATCCAGCCCCTCGACCTGCTCCACCAGCTCGCGCGAGCAGGTCCCCTGCCCCGCGATTACCCGCGGGTCGTTGTAGGGGTGGACGAACTCGGCCCCCGTCTCCTCCTGCACCCTGGCAAAGGTCGCCTCGCGCGAGCTGGTCGAGGGCTCGCACTCCACGATCCGGCCGCCATAGCCGATCACGGCGTCCTTCTTGGCCTGGGGGGCCGTGCGCGGCATCACCACCGTGCAGGGAATGCCCCGCCGGCCCGCGGCATAGGAGAGCGAGAGCGCATGGTTGCCCGAGGAATGCGTCGCCACCCCCCGCTTCGCCTGCTCCTCGTCCAGCCCGAAGACCGCATTGCAGGCGCCGCGCACCTTGAAGGCGCCGGCCTCCTGAAAGTTCTCGCACTTGAAGAACAGCTCCGCCCCGGTGAGCTGGTTCAGCGCCTCCGACACCAGCACCGGCGTGCGCCGGACATGCGGCGCAATCCGCTCATGCGCGGCGATCACATCCTCGAAGGTCGGGATGTCGAGCCCGTTCAGATCCTTCATCGTCCCCTCCTGCCGCTCCCGGCGGCGGCACCGTCGCGGCGCCCGATCCGCATGCAGCCGGTCACGCCGCCACCTGCAGCGGCGCGCCGGTCGTCTTCCTGAAATACTCCTGTGCGGCGGCAACGCCAGAGCCAAGACGCACATTCCACCCCAGATCGGCCATGCACATCTCGGCCGTTGCCACTCCGCTGAGCAGCATCACCTCGGTCAGCATGCCCAGATGGCCGATGCGGAACACCTTGCCCGCCACCTCGCCCAGGCCCACGCCGAAGGCGACGCCATAGACATCGGCGGCATGCTTCACCAGCGCGGTGCCGTCGCAGCCCTCGGGCACCCGCACCGCCGTCACCGTGGGCGAGTAGAGCTCGGGCCTGACCGCGCAGGGAGCCATCCCCCAGGCCGCCACCGCGCGCCGCACCCCCTCGGCCAGCCGCGCATGCCGGGCATAGACATTGGCCAGCCCCTCGTCCTCCAGCATCTGCACGCTGGCGGCCAGTCCCGCGATCAGCCCCACCGCCGGCGTGTAGGGATAGCCGCCATTGGCGCAGGCCGTGCGCATGTCGCGCAGATCGAAGAACGCCCGCGTGCAGCGCGCCCCCTCCATCGCCGCCAGCGCCTTGGGGCTGATCCCGAGGATGGCGAGGCCCGCGGGCAGCATGAAGCCCTTCTGGCTGCCGGTCACGGCGATGTCGACGCCCCAGGCGTCCATTTCGAAGGCCGTCGAGGCGATGGAGCTGACCCCGTCCACGAACAGAAGCGCCGGATGCCCCGCCGCATCCATCGCCCGGCGCAGCCCGGCGATGTCGCTCAAGACGCCCGTGGCGGTCTCGTTGTGCGTCGCCAGTACGGCCTTGATGGTGCGGCCGGTGTCGGCCCGCAGCGCCGCCTCCATCGCGGCGAGGGGTGCGCCCTCGCCCCAGGGCGCCTCGATCACCTGCACCTCCAGCCCGTGACGGCGGCAGAGGTCGATCCAGCGATGGCTGAACATCCCGTGCCGCGCCGCCAGCACCCGGTCGCCGGGGCTGAGCGTGTTGGTCACCGCCGCCTCCCAGCCGCCCGTGCCGGTGGCCGGAAAGAGCAGGACCTCGCCGCGCTGGGTGCCGAGCACGCGCGCCACCCCCTCCACCGCCGGGCGGTAGAGCCGCGCGAATGCGGCCGAGCGATGGTCCATCGTCGGGATGTCGCAGGCCTTGCGCAGCGCCTCGGGGATGTTGGTGGGTCCGGGGATGAACACCGGGTTCTGGGTCGACATGGGCAATCCTCCCTCAGGTCCCGTGCACAGTACCGCAGCCCGCCGCCCCGGCCAATTTTTTTGAAAACATTTTTTGCCACGCGGAAACGGGCGGAAAGGGGCGCTCGAACAGTGGGTTGATGTTTTTCAACTGTTGAAAATAATTTTCGGCTATGTCACTCCCCAGCCACCGACCCAACCGCGAGCAGCCCATGTCCACCCCCTCCCGCCGCGGCCGCCCCCGCGCCTTTCGCGACACGACCGAGGCCAACACCGTGCGCGCCCTCGACCGCGCGCTCGAACTCCTCGCCTGCCTGGCCGAGGCCGACGGCCTGACCCTGACCGAACTGGCCACCGCGACCTCCGAGGCGCCCGCCACCGTCTACCGCGCCCTCGTGACGCTGCAGACCCGCCAGGTGGTCGAGCTCGAGCCCGAGGGCCAGCTGTGGCACATCGGCCCCGGCGCCTTTCGCATCGGCTCGGCCTTCCTGCGCCGCACCAAGGTCGCCGAGCGCGCCCGCGGCCCCATGCAGGAGCTGATGCGCGCCACCGGCGAGACCGCCAACCTCGGCATCGAAAGCCGCGACGAGGTGCTGTTCCTCACCCAGGTCGAAACGCACGAGGCGATTCGCGCCTTCTTTCCGCCCGGCATGAAGGGGCCGATGCATGTCTCGGGCATCGGCAAGGCGCTGCTGGCCTTCTATCCGCCGCGGCGGGTGGCGCAGATCGTGGCGCGCAAGGGGTTGCCGGGCTTCACCGCCCGGTCGCTGACCGAACCCGACGCGCTGACGGCCGACCTCGCCGCCACCCGCGCCCGGGGCTATTCCATCGACGACGAGGAACGCGCCGAGGGGATGCGCTGCGTCGCCGCCCCCATCTTCAACGTCCATGGCGAGCCGGTGGCGGGGCTGTCGGTCTCGGGCCCCGCCTTCCGCATGCCGCTGGCGCGCGCGGGCCACATCGCCGCCCATGTCCGCGCCGCCGCCGACGCCGTCACCGCCGCCATCGGCGGCACCCGCCCCGCGGCGGGCTAGGCGGCCGGCCTGGGGTACGGCGAGGCCCTGTCCCGGCTGCGACAGCGCCAGGGCCCGGCGTCGGAGGGGGGCCGTCTGCCCCCCGTCCTGCTGACGCAGGACTCCCCCCGAGGATATTTTCGGAAAGATGAAGGGAGACCCGCACGGGAGGCGTCCGCGCAGACCTCGCCGCGAGACAGCGTCGCGGCGCGACCGTCCCTGCCCGCTCCTCGAGCCAAGGCAACATCGGGCGGGCCCCTGCGCGCGACGGCCCCGGCGGCCCCGCGCCCCGGTCGGCCGGAGGCGGGGCGGGTGGGTGGGAGCCTCCGGCCGAGCGGGGCGCGGGGCCGCCTATTGCGCCGTCCAGCCGCCGTCGATGGGGATCGCCGTGCCGGTCACGTTGTGCGCGGCCGGGCTGCACAGCCAGAGCGCCAGCGCGCCGATCTCGGCCGGCTGCGTCATCCGCCGCGAGGGCTGCTTCTCCGACAGGAGGTCCGCCACTCCGGCCGCCCGGTCGCCGCCCGCCGCCTTCGCCCGCGCCGCGATCTGCGGCTCGATCAGCACCGTCTCGGTCCAGCCCGGGCAGATGCAGTTGGCCGTCACCCCCCCGCTCGCCGCCGAGCCCGCGGCCGCATGTTCCAGCGCCACCACCTTGGTCATCCCCACCAGCCCGTGCTTGGCCGCCACATAGGGCACCTTGTCCTTCGAGCCCACCAGCCCGTGCACCGAGGCGATGTTGATCACCCGCCCGTAGCCGCGCGCGGCCATCCCCGGCAGCGCCGCCTTCATGGTGTGGAAACAGGCCGACAGGTTGATCGCGAGGATCGCGTCCCATGTCTCGTCCGGCATCTCGGCGATGGGTGCGGTATGCTGGATGCCGGCGTTGTTGACCAGCACATCCACCCCGCCCCCCGGGCACCAGGCCGCCACCGCCGCCATCAGCTCGGCAATGCGCTCGGGCCGGCGCAGGTCGCCGCCGAAGAACTGCGCCTCGGGGCTGCCGGCCTTGCGCACCCGCTCCTGCGCCTCGTGAATCTCCATGTCGCCGGCGATGCCATGCAGCGCCACCCGCGCCCCCGCCGCCCCCAGCGCCTCGGCGATGGCCAGCCCGATGCCCGAGGTCGAGCCCGTCACCAGCGCCGTCTTTCCCGTCAGATCCGTCATGTCGCCTCCCTGTCGAGCGGCCCGTCGCCGAGGCTCCGGCGCAGCTCGGTCTTCAACACCTTGCCATAGTTGTTCTTGGGCAGCGCGGGCACGACCACATAGGCCTTCGGCCGCTTGAACCGCGCGATCCGGCCGAGGCAATGGGCATCCAGCGCGGCCGGCTCCACCGCCGCGCCGGGGGCCGGCACGACGAAGGCCACCACCTCCTCGCCCCACTCCGCGCTGGGACGGCCCACCACCGCCGCCTCGTGCACCTCGGCGCGCATCAGCAGCACCTCCTCGACCTCGCGCGGATAGACGTTGCTGCCGCCCGAGATGATCACGTCCTTCGAGCGGTCCACCAGCGTCAGATACCCGTCGCCGTCGAGCCGCCCGACATCGCCCGTCATCAGCCAGCCCTCGCGCAGCGTCTTCGCCGTCGCCTCGGGCGCGTTCCAGTATCCCGGCATCACCGGCGCGCCGCGCACCATGATCTCGCCCGCCTCGCCCGCGGGCAGCGGCCGGCCCGCGGCGTCGCCCACCCGAACCTCCACCAGGCTCTGCGCCCGCCCGACCGAGGCCAGCCGGTCGCGCCAGCGCGGGTGGCTGCGGTCGGCCACCTCGGCGCGCGAGAGCGCGGTGATCGCCATCGGGCACTCGCCCTGGCCATAGATCTGCACGAACTTCGGTCCGAACCGCGCCACCGCCTCCTCGATGTCGGCCAGATACATCGGCCCGCCGCCATAGACGACGGTGCGGATGCCCTCGCCCCAGCTGCCGCGCGCGGCGGCCGCATCCAGCAGCCGGCGCACCATGGTCGGGGCGAGGAACATCGACACCGGCCCGTGGGCCGCCGCCAGGTCCAGCACCTCGCCCGCATCGAACCCGCCCGAGGCCGGCACCAGATGCCGCGCCCCCATGCGGACATGGATCGGCGCATAGAGGCCCGCGCCATGGCTCATCGGCGCGGCATAGAGGGCGGCATCGGCGGCCGTCACCGGGTCCACGTCGACCGGATAGCAGAGCGCGGTCGCGGCCAGCATGCCATGGGTGATGCAGACGCCCTTGGGCCGGCCGGTCGTGCCCGAGGTATAGAAGAGCCAGGCGAGGTCCTCCGCCGCCCGCTCCACCGCCGCCATGCCCTCGCCGGCGGTTGCCGCGGCGAAGGCCGCGCCGCCCAGCTCCATCTGCGGCACGCAGCAGACCTCCGCCAACGCCGCGCCCTCGCGCGCGCCGGCCAGCACCAGCGCGGCGCCGGCATCCGACAGGATGAAGGCCGCCTCGCGCGCATGCAGCCGGGCATTGACCGGCACCGCCGCCGCGCCGGCGATCCAGATGCCGTGGAGGGCGATCAGGTATTCGGGGCAGTTGCCCGACAGGATCGCGACCCGGGCGCCGGGCTCGATGCCGCGCCCGGTCAGCGCGCGGGCCAGTGCCGCCGAGCGGGCGTGGAAGCCGGCATAATCGGCGACGACACGGCCGCCGGACAGGAGCGCCGGTTGCGCGCCCCGCGCCGCCGCCGTCCGCTCGAGCCAGAGCGCGAGGTTCATCGGGCGTGCCCCCGCCCGCCGCCCGCTGCAGGCCCGGCCGCCGCGTTCGGGCCCAGCGCGCGGGGCGGCGCGGGACGGGCCCGGCGCGGGCGCGCGGAGAGACAGGGGCGGTCGGTTCGGCGGCGGGCGATCACGGCGCGGCATTCCTCGGACAGCTCGTGAGGGGCCTAGCATGCCATGGTCCACAATTCCAGCCGCCCCGGGTGCGACCGGCAGCCCGGAGCGCTGTCCGGGGCGGGGCTCCGTTGCCGCCCGGGGTGGGCGCGCGTTCCGGGGCGACGGTCTGGGGAATGGGTCGGGGGAGAGCAGGTCGGGGGCGGAGCCTGCGCGGACCGCCGGTGCCTCAGGCGACCGGGAGCGCGCCGGCGATGGCGGTGGCCAGATCCTCGCGGCGAAAGGGCTTGCCGACATGGGCGGCGAACCCGGCATCGAGGTATTCGGCCACCTGATGCGCCATCGCATTGGCGGTGATCGCGAGTGCGGGCGCCGGCGCGGTGCCGGCCGCCGCCTCGCGGGCGCGGATCTCGGCCAGCGCGCCGATGCCGTCGAGATCGGGCATCGAGATGTCCAGCAGCAACAGGTCGAACCGGCCCGGCGCCCAGGCCTCGACCGCGGCGCGGCCATCGGCGACCAGCGTGACCTCGATGCCGAGGCTGACCAGCATGGCGCGCAGGATCAGCCGGTTGGTGGCGTTGTCGTCGGCCGCCAGCGCCCGCAGGCCGGCGGGTCCGGCCCGCACCGGCCGCAGCGCCCCTCTCCCCTCGCCCGCCGGCGCCGCGGCTGACCCCGGAGCATCCACGACACCCGGCCCGCCCCCGGATCCGACGTCGCCCCCCGCCGCGCAGGCCACCTCCGCGGCGCGGCCGTGGGGGGCGGGCGCGGCCTCGGACAGGGGCAGGCGCACCTCCACCTCGGTCCCCTGCCCCGGCGCGCTCAGCACCGACACCTGCCCGCCCATCAGCGCCACCAGCCTCCGCACGATGGACATGCCCAGCCCGGTGCCGCCGAAGCGGCGGGTCACGGTGCCGTCGGCCTGCTCGAAATCCTCGAAGATGCGGGCGAGCTGCTCGTCGGTCATGCCGATGCCGGTGTCGCGCACCACCAGCCGCAGCCCCTCTCCCGCGCCCTCGATCCGCACGGTGACCGACCCGGCCTCGGTGAACTTCACGGCATTGCCCACGAGGTTGTGCAGCACCTGCGCCAGCCGCCCGGGATCGCCCAGCCGCGGCCGGCGCGCGCCTGCGTCCATCTCGAAGCAGAGCGCGAGCTCCCGTTCCGCCGCCGAGTGCCGGTGCAGCGCCTCGATCCGCGCGGCCAGCTCGGCCGGCACGAAGGCGACCGTCTCGATCTCCATCTTGCCGGCCTCGATCTTGGACATGTCGAGGATGTCGTTGAGGATGCCGAGCAGCAGCTCGCCCGACTCGCGGATGGTGCCGAGCATGCGGCGGTGCTGCGGCGCCTCCAGCTCATCCTCCAGAAGCTGCGCCATCCCCAGCACCCCGTTCAGCGGCGTGCGGATCTCGTGGCTCATGTTGGCGAGGAACTGCGACTTGGCGCGGTTCGCGGCCTCGGCCCGCAGCGCGGCGCCACGCAGCTCGGCCTCGGCGGCGACCTGCTCGGTGATGTCGTTGATCGAGCAGACCACCCGCACCTCCAGCCCCTCGGCCCTGAGCGGCGCGGCATTGACCGAGAGCATCCGCCGCGCGCCGTCGGGCCGGGTGATGGCGAAGCGGACGTTGCGCACGGTCACCCCTTCGGCCAGCACCCGGGGATAGGGCAGCGCGCCGGGCGGGAACGGGCGGCCGTCAAGGTCGCTGATCTGCCAGTCGGGCGCGTCGTAGAGCATCCCGTCCATCCGCGAGGCCGCCAGCCCGAGGATGCGCTCGGCCTCGCGGTTGGCGAAGATGATCCGCCCTGCCCCGTCCAGCGCGGTGATCCCGCTGGCCGAGGTCTCCATCAGCCGGGCGAGATAATCGCGCTCGGCCATGAGCTGCGTCTCCAGCAGCTTGCGCGGGGTGATGTCGAGGTGGATGCCGGCGGTGCGGGTCGGCCGGCCCTCGGCGTCGCGGCCCAGCACGCGCCCGCTCGAGAGGATCCAGACCCAGTGCCCCTCGCGGTGGCGCATGCGGATCTCGTTGGCAAAGCTGTCGACCCCGCGGGCAAGCGCCTCGTCGTGCTGCACCTCGAGGCGGGCAAGATCCTCGGGGTGGATCAGCTCGCGAAAGCCGAAATGCGGCCGCGGCGCCAGTTCGGCGCGGGTGTAGCCCAGCATCCCGGCCCAGCGGTCGTTGATGCGCTTTTCGCCGGTGGCGAAATCGGCCTCCCAGGTGCCGGCGTCGGCGGCGTCGATGATCTGCTCGAGCCGCTCCTCGGCGCGCTTGAGCGCGGTGATGTCCATGTGGACGCCGGCCATCACCTCGGGCGTGCCGTCCGCCGCCCAGCGCGCCACCCGGCCGCGCGACATCACCCAGACCCAGTGCCCGGCCTTGTGGCGCATGCGCAGCTCGTATTCGAACTGCTCCTCCTCACGGGCGAAGACGCGGGCGAGCCGGGCCTCGGCGGCGGCGAGGTCGTCGGGGTGCAGCAGCCCGCGCCAGACGTCGATGGTCAGCGGCGCGAGTTCGTCGAGCGTGTAGCCGACGATCTCGGCCCAGCGCTCGTTGATGAGGTTCTCGCCCGTCGGCACCGTCCACTCCCAGGTGCCGGCCTCGGCGCCCTGGATGATGTCGGCCAGCCGCTGCTCGGCGCGTTTGAGCTCGGTGATGTCGATGCGCATGCCGACGCGGCCGCCGTCGGGGGTGGCGCGCTCGATCACCCGCAGCCAGCGGTCGCCGGAGACGCGGCGGACCTCGGAGCTGGTGGCGCACTCGTGGCGGGCGATGCGCTCGGCGATCCAGCTCTCCTCGTCGCCGAGGGCATCGGGGACCTCGCCGCTCTCGACCGCCGCGCGCACCAGATCGACGAAGCGCGCGCCGGGGACCATCAGCCGGCCCGCCATGGGGTAATAGGTGCGATAGCGGGCGTTGCAGAGCACCAGCCGGTCGTCGGCGTCGAAATAGGCGAAGGCGTCGGGCAGCGCCTCGACCGCCATCTCCAGCCGCGCGCGCGCCTCGGTGGCCTGCAGCGCCAGCCGCGCCAGCGCCGCCGCCTGGGCCTTGCGCTCGGTCACGTCGGTCTCGATCGAGACGAAGCCGGTGAGCCGGCCCTCGGCATCGTGCAGCGGCTGGATGTCGATCTCGGTCCAGAATTCCTCGCCGTCGCGGGTGCGGTTGAGCAGTTCGGCGCTGACCGGCTCGCCCGTGTCCATGGCGGCGGCGATGCGCGCGATCTCGGCCCGGTCCGTGCCGGGGGCGTGCAGCACCTCGCCGGGGGTGCGGCCGCGCACCTCGTCCAGCCGCCAGCCGGTGCGGGCCTCGAAGGCAGGGTTGACCCATTCGATCCGGTCGTCGAGGCCGATGACCATGACGAGGTCGGTCATCCGCTGCGCGATCAGGCTCAGCCGCTCGGCCTCGCGCTGCAGGCGCCACTCCTCGGAGACGTCGCGGGCGATGAAGACATAGCCCGGCCGGTCGCCGGCCCGGTGCGGCGGCCGCGGCGCCACCGTCAGCGAATAGCGCCGCGGGCCCCGCGGCGTGTGGGCGGTGTAGTAATGCGGCCCCGAACGGCCCTGCCGGTCGACCTCGGCCATGGCGCGGCGGTTCAGCGCGGCCATCTCGGCCGGCACGGCCTCCTCGTGGGTGGAGCCGATCAGCCGCTCGGCCGGGACCATCATCTGCCCCGGATCGGCGGTGTGGACGGCGAGATAGCGGCCGTCCGCATCGACCTCCAGCACCAGATCGGGCAGCGCGTTCAGCGTCGCGCCCAGCCGGTTGCGCGCCTCGGCCAGCCCCTCCTGCGTGCGGGCGATCTCGGCGGCCGAGGCGGCGCGGGCGAGCACGCTGCCGATGGCGTCGGCGACCGCCTTGAGCAGGAACACCTCCGCGGCGGGAAAGCCGCGCCGCCCGCGCACCGCGTCGAAGCCGACGAAGCCGACCAGCCGCCCGGCCGCGCGCATCGGCACCGCCAGCAGCGAGACGATCCCCTGTTCGAGCAGATGCGCCCTCAGCGGGTCGTCCGCCGGCAGGGCGGCGACATCGGCGATCTCGACCGGCGCATCGGCATCGAACCGAGGGCGCCAGGACGCAAGCCAGTCCGCCGGCAGGCCCTGGCACAGCTCGATCGCCGGCTCGGTGCCCGGGGCAACCCACTCATGGGTGTTGTCCACCAGTTCCTGCCCGCCACCCTCGCGCAGGCGGAACACATAGACCCGGTCCACGTCGCAGAACCGGCCGAGGCCGGCAAGGGCGGCGTCGATGGCCGCATCCGTCTCCTCCAGCGTCGCACGCAGCAGCAGGCCGAGCAACTCGACCACCAGCGCGTGGATGCGCGTGTTTCGGTCGTGCACCCCGGAATCCAATGCCATCGCCTCTGCGTGCAGCACGCTGACCTCCGCCCGGCAGACCCTCCCTGATCCGGACGGCGACGGCCTGCCCGGCGGGAACATAGACCCCAAAGGTTGCACAATTCCTGCGCCAGGCAAACCTCCGCGACGGATCCGCCCCGGAGGGGGCCGCCGCGGCGCCTCAGCCGGCCGCGAGCACCTCGACCTCGACCAGGAACTCCGGCCGGGTGAAGCCCGCCACGATCACCAGCGTCGAGGCCGGCAGCCGCGCCTGCCCCGCCAGCCAGGCGTCGCGCGCGGCCATGTAGCCGGCCATGTGCTCGCGCGCGGTCACGAAGGCGTTGAGCCGCACGACATTGCCGCGGTCCATCCCGGCCTCGGCCAGAATCGCGTCGATGTTGGCCAGGCAGATCGCCGCCTGCGCCTCGGCGCCCTCGGGCGCGACATCGTCCGGCCCGACCCCGAGCTGGCCCGAGGCCACCACCCAGCGCAGCCCGGGCGGGACCTCCACCGCATGGGCATAGCGCGCAAAGGGCGGGCGCAGCGAAGGCGGGGCGATCTGGCGCATGGGGGTCTCCTGACACTGGGGCGCGCCCGAGGGTGGCGCAGCCTGCGGCCCGGCACCAGAGGACGGCACGACGCCATGCCCGAAATCCGGGCGCCGGACACATTTTTGGGCAGATTTTCGGGCGCGCGCCCGCCGGCCCTGTTGCCCCGTCGGCCGCATCTGTTACTTCCCCTCCAGGGCCCGCGCGCGGAGCAACCGCCGCGCGCGGCACACCGCCTCGACAACGACACACACCACAGGGGGAAACGGATGCACATCACCGTCCTGACCGGGCGCCGGGCCGCGGCCGCCGCCTCGGCGCTCGCACTCCTCGCCGGCAGCGCCGCCGCGCAGGAGCGCGTCACCTTCGGCACCAACTGGCTGCCCCAGGCCGAGCACGGCGGCTTCTACCAGGCCATGGCCGACGGCACCTATGCCGCCTGCGGCCTCGAGGTCGAGATCGTCCCCGGCGGGCCGCAGGTGAACAACCGCGCGCTGATGATGGCGGGCCGGATCGATTTCCACATGGGCGGCAACCTGCTGGAGCTCTTCTCGGCCGCGCAGGAGGGCATCCCCATCGTCGGCGTCGCCGCCGCGTTCCAGAAGGAGCCGCAGGTGCTGCTCACGCACCCCGGCGTGGCCGACACCTGGGAGGCGATGCGCGAGCTGCCGGTGCTGTTCATCGGCGACGCGGGCTTTGCCAGCTACTATCAGTGGATGATCGCCGCCCACGGCTTCACCCCCGAACAGCGCCAGGTCTACACCTTCAACCCCGCCCCCTTCATCGCCAACCCGAACTCCGGCATGCAGGGCTACCTCTCGTCCGAGCCCTTCGCGGTCGAGCAGGAGGCGGGCTTCGCGCCCAACGTGTTCCTGATCGCCGACTACGGCTGGAACACCTATTCGACCATCATCGAGACCATGGCCGACACCATCGCGAACCGCCGCGAGGTGGTGGAGTGCTTCGTCGAGGGCTCGATCAAGGGCTGGTACACCTTCCTCTACGGCGACAACTCGGCCGGGGTGGAGGCGATCATGGCCGCCAACCCCGAGATGGGCATGGACAAGATCGACTTCGCCATCGCCAAGATGCTCTCCGAGGGCATCGTCGATTCCGGCGACACGCTGGAGCTGGGGATCGGCGCCATGACCGAAGAGCGCGTCGCGAGCTTCTTCGAGCTGATGGTCGAGGCCGGCGTGGTCGATGCCGACATCGACTGGACCGCCTCGGTCGACTTCTCCTTCGTCAACCAGGGCCTCGGGCTGGACATGCGGCCCTGACCCGGGGCGCGCCGGCCCGCGCCCCGCAGCCATGGCGGCGGCCCGGTCCCCCCGGGCCCCGCACCGTCAGCCCCCCGGGCCGCCGCCGGCCTGCCCCCGCGGCGGGCCAGGCCGCCCGGGGCTCACCCCCGCAGGAGAGCGGCATGAGCCCTGCCACGCCTCCCCCCCGCAGCGCCCGGCGCCTCCCCCTGGGCGAGCGCCCCCGCGTGCTCGAGATGTCGGCGGTCGACAAGACCTTCGCCGGCAATGTCGTGGCCCTGCGCGCGATGTCGCTCGACGTCAACGCGGGCGACTTCATCTCGCTGCTCGGCCCCTCGGGCTGCGGCAAGTCCACCGCGCTGCGCCTGATCGCGGGGCTCTCGCAACCCTCGCGCGGGCGCATCGCCTGGGAGGGCGGGCAGAGCGCGAACGACCTCGGCGTCGTCTTCCAGGAACCCACGCTGATGCCCTGGGCCACCGTGGCGCAGAACGTCTGGCTGCCCTTCCGCCTGCGCGGCCAGAGCTACGCCAGCGTGCGCGACGAGGTGCTCGAGGCGCTCAAGCTCGTCGGCCTCGAAAGGTTCCAGAACGCCTATCCGCGCGAGCTCTCGGGCGGCATGAAGATGCGCGTCTCGATCGCGCGCGCCATGGTCACCCACCCGCGGCTGATCCTGATGGACGAACCCTTCGCCGCGCTCGACGAGATCACCCGCTTCAAGCTCAACAACGACCTGCTGCAACTGAAGGAACGCATCGGCTGCACCGTCATCTTCGTCACCCATTCGGTGTTCGAGAGCGTGTTCCTCTCCGACCGCATCATCGTCATGGCCGCCCGCCCCGGCCGCGTCATCCGCGAGCTGCGCGTCGATGCCCCCTATCCCCGCACCGAGGCCTTCCGCACCTCGCCCGACTACGCCGCCTGGTGCCGCGAGGCCTCGGCCGCGCTGCACGAGGCCATGGAGGCGCCGGCATGACGCCCGCCCGCCCCCTTCATCTTTCCTCAAATATCCTCGGGGGGAGTTTCCCGGAGGGAAACGGGGGGCAGACAGCCCCCCCTGCGACGCCGGCCACGCGCATGCCGCCCGGGGCAAAGCGCCCCTCAGCGTCGCGGCCGCTTCAGCTTCAGCGTGATCGGCGGCAGGCCGAGCCATTTCTTGACGAAGGCATAGGCCATCACCATCCCCACCGTGATCAGCGCCCCGAACCAGAAATCGGCGTAGAGCCCGGCCTCCTTGGGCCGCTGATAGACGATCGTCACCACGATCCCCGCCAGCCAGATCCCGATCAGCGCCAGCCGGTCGGGCCAGGGACTGATGCGCGGACGTCCACCCCTGCCCCCGGTCCCATCGCTCCCGGTCCCGTCGCTCCCGGTCCCGTCGCTCCCTGTCCTGTCGCTGTCTGCCATGGCGCCCCCCCGACCGCTGCCGCCGCAGACATCGTCCGTGCCGCTGCGGCGGTCAAGTCCCTCGCCCCCCGCCGCCACAGGGAGCCCTCCGCATGAGCCTTGCCGCCCCCCCCTCCCCCGGGGCCCGCCCCGCTCGCGAGACCCGGACCGCCGCCGAGGCCACGGGAACCCCGCCCGCCGGCCTCGACGCCGAGGCGCTGCGCCGGCTCCGCCGTGCCCGTTTCGAGAGCGTCGCGCGCTGGGTGCTCCCTTGCCTGACCCTGATCGCGGCGGTGGCGCTGTGGGACTGGATCGTGGTCCGCAACGAGATCCCGCATTTCATCCTGCCCCGCCCCGGCCGGGTCCTGCAGACGCTCATCACCGACTGGGCGCTGCTCTTCGACGCGCTCCTCGTGACGCTGCAGATCACGCTGATGGCGCTGGCCGTGGCGGTGATCGGGGGCGTCGGCCTCGCCGTCCTCTTCACCCAGTCGCGGCTGATCGAGATGTCCTTCTACCCCTATGCGGTCATCCTCCAGGTCACGCCCATCGTCGCCATCGCGCCGCTGATCTTCATCTATGTCGACAGCCGCATCGCCGGCCTCCTGATCTGCGCCTGGATCGTGGCGTTCTTTCCGGTGCTGTCGAACACCACGCTCGGGCTCAACTCCACCGACCGCAACCTGCGCGACCTCTTCCAGATCTACGGCGCCACCCGCTGGCAGACGCTGCGCTACCTGCAACTGCCCTCGGCGCTCCCGTATTTCCTCGGCGGCCTGCGCATCGCGGGCGGGCTCGCGCTGATCGGCGCCGTGGTGGCCGAATACGTCGCCGGCACCGGGGGCATCGGCTCGGGGCTTGCCTTCCGCATCCTCGAGGCAGGCTACAGGCTGAACATCCCGCGCATGTTCGCGGCCCTCCTCCTCATCGCCCTGACCGGCGTGATCATCTTTGCCGGTCTCTCCCTGCTCTCCCACCTGCTCCTGCGGAAATGGCACGAGAGCGCCCTGAAACGCGAAAGCTGATGGATTTCCTCACCCTCCCCGACGCCCCCGCCCTGCGGCTCGACAATGTCACCCTCCCCGGCTGCCTGATCGGCTCGCCCGAAGAGGTGGTGCGCAGCCAGATCACCCTCGCCGGGGGCCGCATCGTCGACGCCCCGGCTGACACCGCCATCGACCTCGGCGGCGCCATGGTCTTTCCCGCCTTCGTCGACATGCACACCCATCTCGACAAGGGCCATATCTGGCCGCGCAGCCCCAACCCCTCGGGCAGCTTCCCCGACGCGCTGGCCACCGTCCAGGCCGACCGCACCGCCCGCTGGGAGGCCTCCGACGTCCGCGCCCGCGCCGAGTTCTCGCTGCGCTGCGCCTTCGCCCATGGCACCTGCGCCATCCGCACCCATCTCGACTCGATCCCCCCGCAGGACGAGATCTCGTTCCCCGTCTTCCGCGAGCTGCGCGAGGAGTGGCGCGGCCGGATCGAGCTGCAGGCCGTCTGCCTCGTCGTCGCCGACGGGGTGGAGCCCGGCGACGGCGGTCGCTTCGCCCGCACCGCCGACATCGTGGCGGACGCGGGCGCCGTCCTCGGCATGGTCCCCCTCATGCTGCCCGACATGAAGGAGCGCCTCGTCACCTTCTTCCGCCTCGCCGAGGACCGCGGCCTCGCGGCCGACTTCCACGTCGACGAGACCGGCGACGCCTCCGCAGCCACCCTCAGGATGATCGCCGAAACCGTTCTGGAGACGGGGTTTTCCGCCCCCGTCACCGTCGGGCACTGCTGCTCGCTCGCGGTCCAGCCCGAGGCCGAGGCGCTCCACACCCTCGACCTCGTGGCCAGGGCCGGCCTGCATGTCGTCTCGCTCCCGATGTGCAACATGTACCTTCAGGACCGCAGCCCCGGCCGCACGCCCCGCTGGCGCGGCGTCACGCTGGTGCACGAGATGAAGGCCCGCGGCATCCCCGTCGCCTTCGCCTCGGACAACACGCGCGATCCGTTCTATGCCTATGGCGACATGGACATGCTCGAGGTCATGCGCGAGGCCACCCGCATCGCCCATCTCGACCATTCCGGCGCCGACTGGCCCGAGGCCTTCACCACCACGCCCGCGCGCGCCTGCGGCTTCACCCCGCCCTCGCTCGCCCCCGGCGCCCCGGCCGATCTGGTGATCTGCCGCGCGCGCAGCTTCAACGAACTGATGGCCCGGCCCCAGTCCGACCGCATCGTGCTGCGCGCCGGCCGCCAGATCGACCGCACCCTCCCCGATTACGCCGAACTCGACCACCTGATGAGGACCGCATGAACATCGACGCCGCCCGCCGCGCGCTCGCCCACCTCGACCTCGACGAGAACCCCGTCTCGATCAAGGCCAAGAGCCGCGATTTCTTCTGGTACTCGCCGGTGCTGAAGGCGCGGCTCGACCATCTGGTCGGCGATTTCGTGGTCGCCCCCCGCACCGAGTCCGAACTCATCGAGGTGCTCAGGGTCTGCTACGAACACGACGTCCCCGTCACCACCCGCGGCGCCGGCACCGGCAACTACGGTCAGGCGATCCCGCTCCGGGGCGGCTGCATCCTCCACCTCAAGCACCTGAACCGCATCAAGGAAATCCACCCCGGCCGGGTCATCTGCGAGCCCGGCGCGCTGCTCAAGGAGGTGGACGAGGCCTGCAACGAGACGGGCCAGGAGCTGCGCATGTTCTCCTCGACCTGGGCCACCGCCACCATCGGCGGCTTCATCGCCGGCGGCTCGGGCGGCATCGGCTCGGTCCGCTGGGGGAGCCTGCGCGACCTCGGCAACATCATCCGCCTGCGCGTGGTCACGATGGAGGCCGAACCCCGCATCCTCGAGTTCCGCGGCGAGGAGCTTGCCCGCGTCTCCCACGCCTATGGCACCAACGGCATCATCACCGAACTGGAGATGCCGCTCGCGCCCGCCTACGACTGGGTGGGCGTCTTCGTCGCCATGACGGATTTCGAGGCCGCCGCCCGCTACGCCCTCGACCTTTCCAACGAGGACGGCATCCTCGTCAAGCTCGCCTCGGTCTACGAGGCCCCCACCGCGCAGGACTATTTCCAGCGCGTCAAACCGCACATCGAGGCCGGCGAGCACCTGATCGGCCTGATGGTCGCCCCCCACGCCATGGACGCCTTCGAGGTCTTCACCGCCCGGCGCGAGGGCGCCCGCGTGATCTATCGCTCGGACGCGAACGACTGGCCCCGCGACCCCGGCCCGGTCTTCGAATACGGCTGGAACCACACGACCCTGCGCGCGCTCAAGGTCGACCCCTCCATCACCTATCTGCAGGTCCTCTACACCGGCGACATCTTCGCCAAGATCGCGAAGATGCGCGAGATGTTCCCCGGCGAGGTCCTCCAGCACCTCGAGGTCATCCGCGACCACGGCCAGTGCATCTTCGCCTCGCTCTCCCTCGTGAAATTCACCACCGAGGAGCGGCTCGAAGAGATCGTGAAGCTGCACGAGGCGCATGAGTGCTTCGTCTTCAACCCCCACCGCTATACTCTGGAGGAGGGCGGCCGCCAGCACGCCGACCCCACCCAGCTCGCCTTCAAGCGCGAGGCCGACCCCAAGGGGCTGCTGAACCCGGGCAAGATGATCGCCTGGGACGACCCCGGCTTCGACTATGCCGGCATCTGGCACTACCCCAGGATGCGGGCCGCCGAGTGACCCCGCAGCCCCCCCGCGCCCGGCGCAGCCCCTGCGCCGCGGGCCGGTGCCGCGGACCCGGGGCACGGCGCACAAGGCGGCGCGCATGACCCGGGCGCTGGTGGTCTTCGCCCATCCGGTGCCCGAGAGCTTCTCGGCCGCGCTGCACCGCGTGGTGGTCGACACCCTCACCGCCCGCGGCTGGGAGGTCGACGACTGCGACCTCAACGCCGAGGGCTTCCAGCCCGTCCTGTCGGCCGAGGAACGCCGCCATTACCACGACCTCGAGCGCAACACCCGCCCCGTCGCCGCCTACGTGGAGCGGCTGCGCGCGGCCGAGGCGCTCGTCTTCGTGTTCCCGGTGTGGAACTTCGGCTATCCCGCGATCCTGAAGGGATATTTCGACCGCGTCTTCCTGCCCGGCGTGTCCTTCCGGCTGGAGGCCGGCAAGGTCGTGCCCAACCTCACCCATATCCGCCGCCTCGCCGCCGTCACCACCTATGGCGGCAGCCGCACCCGCGCCATCCTCGCCGGCGACCCGCCCCGCCATGTGGTCAAACGCGCCGTGCGCTACGTGACACGGCCCGACAAGCTGCGCTATCTGGCGCTCTACGACATGAACCGGGCGAGCGACTCGCGGCGTGCCGCGTTCCTGGGCCGGGTCCGGCGCGAGATGGAAGTCTTCTGAAAGGTGGGTGCCGTGCGGGCCCTCGTGATCTATTGCCACCCCGATCCGGACAGCTTCACGGCGGCCGTGCGCGACCGGGTGCTGGCGCGGCTGGCCGAGGCGGGCGCCGAGGTGCGCATGCACGACCTCTACGCCACCGGCTTCTCGCCGGTGCTCTCGCGCGCCGAGTGGCGCGGCTATCTCGACTCGCCGGCCAACCGCGTGCCGGTGGCGGGCGAGACCGACGACCTCGCCTGGTGCGACACGCTGATCTTCGTCTATCCGACCTGGTGGTACGGCCTGCCGGCGCTGCTGAAGGGCTGGCTCGACCGGGTGCTGCTGCCCGAGGTGGCCTTCGAGATGCCCAAGGCCGAGGGCGAGACCATCCGGCCCGGGCTGACCCATGTCACGCGGCTGGGGGTCTTCACCACCTGCGGCGCCTCGCGCTGGCTGACCTTCCTCGTCGGCGCGCCGGGCAAACGCACCATCCTGCGCGGCGTCCGCTTCCTCTGCGCGAAACGCTGCCGCACCGCCTTTGCGGCGCATTACCTGATGGACAGCTCCACCCCCGACAGCCGCGCCGCCCACCTCGCCCGCGTCGACCGCACGGTGGCGAAGCTGATCGGCCCGGGCGCCCTGCGCCCCACCCCCCAGCCCCGGGAGGCCGGATGAGCCCGCAGATCCCCCGCCGCCTCGACTGGGCCGACTGGCCCGCGCGCGACCTCCGCATCGACCCGCTGCGCACCATCGCCATCCTGCCCACCGCGGCGGTGGAACAGCACGGGCCGCACCTGCCCCTCGGCGTCGACACCATGATCGCCGAGGGCATGCTGGCGACCCTGCGCGCCGCCTGCCCCGAGGATCTCGACATCCGCATCCTGCCGGTGCAGGCGGTGGGCAAATCCAACGAGCATCTCTGGGCCGCCGGCACCCTCAGCCTCGGCGCCGAGACCGCGCTGCGCGCCTGGGTCGAGATCGGGCTTTCGGTGGCGCAGGCGGGCGTGCGCAAGATCGTGCTGATCAACAGCCACGGCGGCAACCTCGACCTCGTCTCCATCGTCTCGCGCGAGTTGCGCGTGCGCGCCGGCATGCTGGCGGTCAAGGCGCAATGGGTGAGCTTCGGCGCCCCCGAGGGGATGTATTCCGCACAGGAGGACCGCTTCGGCATCCACGGTGGCGACATGGAGACCTCGCTCATGCTCCATTTCCGCCCGGAGCTGGTGGACATGGCCCAGGCGCGCGACTTCCCCTCCGCGGCCGAGGGCGCCCCGATCCCGCCCACGGGGCCCCTGTCGCTGGGCTGGATCGCCTCGGACCTGAACCCGGACGGCGTGGTCGGCAACGCCGCGGCAGCGACTGCGGCCAAGGGACAGGCGACGGCTGCGCATCAGGTGGCAGGCATGATCGCGCTCTTGCGGTCGCTGCGGGACCTCGCCCTCGATGGCAGGGAGCCCCTGCCCGGATGAGGCGCGCCGGTGCAGCCGGGGCAAGAATTTTGCAAAATTCTTGCCAAAACCCTTGCAAGGGTTTTGGGGGCGCAGGCCCCGGCGGCGGGGCATGACCACGCCGGTCTCGCTGGCCCTGGCGGCGCTGGTGCTGGCACTGCTGCTGGCCGACTGGGCATGGTTCGACATGGCCGGCCTCGTATTCCTCGGCCGCCGCCTCGCCGATCTGATCGAATATCTCGCCTTCTGGCGCTGACACCGCCCTCGGGCGGTTGACGCGCCCGGCGCAATCGGGACAGTCGCGCGCGTGCAAACGCCACGGGCGAGAGGAGGATTCGACATGGCCGTCAAGGTTGCCATCAACGGTTTCGGGCGCATCGGGCGCAACGTGCTGCGGGCGCTGATCGAGAACGACCGCCACGATATCGAGGTGGTGGCGATCAACGACCTCGGCTCGGTCGAGCTGAACGCCCATCTGGTCCGCTTCGATTCGGTCCACGGCCGCTTTCCCGGCGAGGTGAAGACCGCCGGCTCCACCATCGACGTCGGCCGCGGCCCGATCGAGGTGACCGCCATCCGCAACCCGGCCGAACTCCCGTGGTCGGGGGTCGATGTGGTGATGGAGTGCACGGGCATCTTCACCGACCGCGACAAGGCCGCCATCCATCTGGAAAACGGCGCGACCCGCGTGCTGGTCTCGGCGCCGTCCAAGGGCGCGGACAAGACCATCGTCTATGGCGTGAACCACGACACGCTGGAGGCGGCCGACAGGATCGTCTCCAACGCCTCCTGCACCACCAACTGCCTCGCGCCGGTGGCCAAGGTGCTGCACGACACGGTCGGCATCTCCCGCGGCTTCATGACCACGATCCACAGCTATACCGGCGACCAGCCCACGCTCGACACCTATCACAAGGACATGTACCGCGCCCGCGCGGCGGCGATGAACATGATCCCGACCTCGACCGGGGCGGCGCGGGCGGTGGGCCTTGTGCTGCCCGAGCTTGCCGGCAAGCTCGACGGCGTGGCGATCCGGGTGCCGACGCCGAACGTGTCGGTGGTGGACCTCACCTTCGAGGCGTCGCGCGCCACCGGCGTGGAGGAGATCAACGCCGCAGTCACCGCCGCCGCCGCCGAGGGGCCGCTGAAGGGGATCCTCGGCGCCACCGACGCGCCGAACGTGAGCATGGACTTCAACCATGACCCGCGCTCGTCGATCTTCCACCTCGACCAGACCAAGGTTCTGGAGGGCACCATGTGCCGCGTGCTGTCCTGGTACGACAACGAGTGGGGCTTTTCCTGCCGGATGCTCGACACCGCGGCGGCCCTGGGACGGCTGGGCTGATACCCCGCTGCCGGGCAGCCTCTGGCAAAGACGCGCGCCCGGTCCGGCGCCCTCCGGGGGCCGCCCAGACCGGGCGTCGACGGTCGGCTGGCTGCCCCCCACGCCCCCCAAGGCATTCGTCGGAAAACCCTCCACTGGAGGGTTTTCTGATTCTCTTCATCCCCGAGGTTAATTGAGGAAAGATGACAGTGGGGGCGAGACGTGCGGACCAGGCCAGTGGCTCACGCTATCCGGCCTCCCTTCAGCGGCGGCGGCCGGAGGGGTCGAGGTGCTTGCGCAGCCGCGACGGGGCGGGCGCCTTGCGGTCGCGGTAGGGGTTCTTCTCGGCCTGGCTGCGCAGGGTCAGGCGGATCGGCGTGCCGGGCAGCCCGAAGGCCTCGCGCAGACCGTTCACCAGATAGCGCCGATAGGCATCGGGCAGCGCTTCGGGCTGCGAGCACATCAGCACGAAGCCGGGCGGCCGCGTCTTCACCTGCGTCATGTAGCGCAGCCGGATCCGCCGCCCCCCGGGCGCCGGCGGCGGATGCTGCGCCACCATGCCCGCCAGCCACTGGTTCAGCCGCGCCGTGGGGATGCGCCGGTTCCACACCGCATGCGCCTCCAGCACGGCCTCGCGCAGCCGCTCCAGCCCCCGCCCGTTCAGCGCCGAAACCGCCACCAGCGGCGCGCCCTTCAGCTGCGGCAGCGCCTGCTCGAACCGCAGCCGCAGCGCCTTCAGCGCCCCGGCACGGTCTGCCACCGTGTCCCACTTGTTCAGCGCCACGACGACGGCGCGCCCCTCCTCCTCGGCCAGATCGGCAATGCGCAGGTCCTGCGTCTCGAACGGGATCTGCGCGTCCAGGAGCACCACCACCACCTCGGCAAAGCGCACCGCGCGCAGCCCGTCGGCGACCGAGAGCTTTTCCAGCTTGTCCTGCACCCGCGCGCGCTTGCGCATCCCGGCGGTGTCGAAGATCCGCACGGGCGTGTCGCCCCAGGCCGCCACCACCGAGATCGCGTCGCGGGTGATGCCCGCCTCGGGACCGGTCAGCAGCCGTTCCTCGCCCAGGATCGCGTTGACCAGCGTGGACTTGCCGGCGTTGGGCCGGCCGATCACCGCGATCTGCAAGGGCCGCGCGAGGGTGGGGCGAAAGCGCGCGTCCTCCCCCCCTTCCTCCTCCGCCGCGACATCCACATCCGTCTCGGGCGCCTCGGCCGCGGCCGCCGCCTCGAACCCCTCGGCCAGCGGGCGCAACCGGTCGTAAAGCTCGTCCAGCCCCTCGCCATGCTCAGCCGACAGGCGCACCGGCTCGCCGAGCCCCAGCTCCCAGGCCTCCAGCATGCCGGCCTCGCCCGCCCGCCCCTCGGCCTTGTTGGCCGCGAGGATCACATGCCGGGCCCGCCGACGCAGGATGTCGGCGAACTCGGCATCGGCCGGGGTCAGCCCCGCGCGGGCATCGACGACGAAGAGGCAGATGTCGGCCATCTCCACCGCGCGCTCGGTCAGCCGCCGCATCCGCCCGGGCAGGCTGTCGTCGGTCACGAGCTCCAGCCCGGCAGTGTCCAGCACCGTGAACCGCAGGTCAAAGAGCCGCGCCGCGCCCTCGCGCAGGTCGCGGGTGACGCCCGGACGGTCGTCCACCAGCGCCAGCCGCTTGCCCACGAGGCGGTTGAACAGGGTGGACTTGCCCACATTGGGCCGCCCGACGATGGCGAGGGTGAAACTCATCCCCCGCCTCTATCCGCGGCATCGGGGGTGTCAAGGCCACACGCGCGCACCGCCCCGCCGAAGCCGCCCGGAATCCCCCCCGGCCCGGACACGGCCCCCTCCTGTCCCCGGGCGCGCCCCGGGGGCGGCGCGGGGCGGGTGGGTGGGAGCGACGCCCCCGGGGCGCGCCCGGGGACAGGAGGGGGCCCGCGCAGAGACCCCTGCGGCGCTCAGCGAAAGGCGTGGAGGCGGCCGTCGCGGGCGACGACATAGAGCACGCCGTTCACCACCACCGGCTGCGTCGTCGCGCCGCGCGGGATGTCCACCTGCTCCAGCTCGGCCCCCGAGACCGGGTCGAAGCTGCGGATCAGCCCGTCGTTCGAGGCCACGATCAGCCGCCCCCCCGCCAGCACGGGCCCGTAATGCGCCACCACCTCGGCCCGCCGCCGCTCGCGCGTGTCGAGATAGCGCGGCAAGGGCACCGACCAGATGCGTTCGCCCGTGGCGGCGGCGATGCGCACCAGCTCGCCCAGATCGGAGATCAGGAACAGGCTGTCGCCCACCGGCCAGACCGGGCCGAAGGCGCCGTCCCGCGCGCTCCAGCGTTCGGCGCCCGAGGCGGTGTCCAGCGCCACCACCCGGCCCGAGCGGTTGCCCACGAAAACCGTGCCGCCCACCACCACGGGATCGCCCGAGATGTCGCTCACCAGCGCATTGGCACTGCCCAGCCGGCGCCCGGCGATGCGCGTGCGCCACATCTCGATCCCGGTGTCGGGCGTCAGCGCCATCACGTCGCCCGAGGGAAAGGGCAGGAACACCCGGGCCTCGGTCACCGCCGGCGCCGCGCCGCCGACCATCCCCGCCGGCGAGGGCGCGGCCGCGCGCTGCCACAGGATCTTGCCGGTGTCGGCCTCCAGCGCCCAGCCCACGCTGTCGGTCGAGACGACGAAGACGCGCCCGCCCCGCACCGCCGGCGGCGCCGTCACCGGCGCATCGAAGCGCTTGCTCCACAGCTCGGCCCCGCTCGCCGCATCCAGCGCGACCAGCGTGCCGTAGCCCGAGGTCACGAACAGCCGCCCCCCCTCCACCGCCAGCCCGCCGCCCGAGGCCGCGCCGCGCCCGGCCCAGTCGGGCCGCAGGTCGCGGCGCCACAGCACCGTGCCATCGGCGCCGGTCGCCGCCACCCCGGCCCGCGCATCGAGGGTGAAGACGCGCCCGTCCGCCACCACCGGATCGGCGGTGATGCGAAACCGCCGGTCCTCGCCCTGCCCGATCTCGACGGACCAGAGCGGGCGCAGCGGCGCCGACAGCGCGGGATGGGCGATGGTGTGGGTGGGCCCGCCGCCCCGATGGGTCCAGCCGCCATGGTTGACCTGCGCCGGCAATGCGACGGGAAGCGCGCGGTTGGCGGGGGTCTCGACCGGCCCCAGACGGCTCAGGGCGCGCGGGTCGAGCCGCTCGCCCTCGAGCGGGCGCTCGCGGTCGCAGCCCGCCACGAGGGTCACGGCCGCAAGCACCATCAGGATCCGGCTCACGCTCACTGCCCTGCCCCCATCCTCGTCGCGCCCCGCACCCGTCCGCCAGCCGTCACGCCCACAGTCTTCACGCCCGCATCCTCAGGCGCCCGGAGCTGCTCAGCCGGCCTCCTCGGCGCCGCCCAGCGACACAATCAACTGCTGCGCCCGGGCGCGCAAGCCCTGCGTCGCGGCCGGTTCGTCCAGAATCTCGCGCAGGATCGTCAGCGCCACACCGTGCTCGCCCGCCTCGATCCGCATCAGCGCGATCTGCTCCATCGCCAGCGGGCGGAAGGGCTGATCGGGCTGCGCCAGCCCCGCCAGCAGCGCCTCGCGCTCGGCCGCCGGCATCGACGGGCCGGCCAGCATCACCCGCTTCAGCGAGGCAAGCTGGCGATAGGCGGCCGGCAGGGCGGCGTCGCCCTCGATCGCGGCAAGGGCGGCCATCGCGGCGGCCTCGTCGCCCTGCGACAGCGCCTCGCCCGCCACCAGAAGCCGCAGGACCGCCCGCTGCCCGCCATCGGCCGACACCGCCTCCAGCGCGGCGATGCGCGCCGGCGCCGAGGTCGCCCCCAGCGCCTCGAACACCGCATCGCCGAATGCCTGCGCCCGCGCCTCGGCCCGCGCCTTGCGCCACTCGTTGAAGCCCGCGCCCCCGACCAGCACCAGAACCAGCAGCGCCGCGATCCAGCCATAGCGCCGCACATAGCCGAAGAGACGGTCGCGCCGGACCTCCTCGTTGACTTCCTGGATGAAACTGTCGGGGTTGCTCACCGGCGGCTCCGCACTTGGCCGGCGGTGCCGGCGGGTCTGGGCTCTGTTCCGCCCGCGTCTTAGCCCGAACGCAGGGCCATTGCCAACCCCGCGCCCCGCCGGGGCCGCGCACCTTGAAGATCGGGGCCCGTCAGGGTAATCTGAACCGAACGGTTCAGCGTATCACCGTCATCGTCTTGCCCCGTGCCGGGCTGCCGCCTATGTGCAGCCGGCCGGACCGGGGTCCGTCCACATTCCGCCGCGCCCGCGAGGCGCAGGGAGACTTCATGCGTTTCGTGTCGATCCTGTCGGCCCTCATGGTGGTGGCGGTGCTCTATCTCGTGGTGCTGGAGCGCCCGCAGCTGATCGCCTTTGCCCAGGGCGACCGCGCGGCGCTGGGGCGCACGGCGGCGGCCGACATCGTGCGTGGCGCCTTCGGCGCCGAGCCCGCGCTGCCGGCCGAAACGGAGCCCGACCCCGAGCCGGAGCCCGCCGCCGAGGCCCAGCCCGAGCGCTCCGAGCGTGAAGTCGCGGTGGTGGCGCAGACGAGCACGGCGCAGCCGATCGACCGGGCGGTGGTGCTGCGCGGGCGCACCGAGGCCGCGCGCCAGGTCGAGGTGCGGGCCGAGACCTCGGGTCGCGTCGTCTCGGACCCCCTGCGCCGCGGCGCCGCCGTCGAGGCCGGCGCGGTGCTGTGCGAGCTCGACCCCGGCACGCGCCCCGCACGGCTGACCGAGGCACGCGCGCGGCTGTCCGAGGCCGAGCTGAACGCCCGCGCGGCCGAGCGGCTGTCCGAGGGCGGCTTCGCCTCGGAGCTCCGGGCGGCGCAGGCGCAGGCGGCGCTGCAATCCGCCGCGGCCGCCGTCGCCGCCGCCGAGGAGGAGATGACCCGCCTCGTCATCCGCGCCCCCTTCGGCGGGCTGCTGGAGACCGACACGGCCGAGCTGGGCAGCCTCCTGCAACCCGGCGCGCTCTGCGCCACCGTCATCCAGCTCGACCCGATCCGCCTGATCGGCTTCGTGCCCGAAACCCAGGTCGACCAGGTCGAGATCGGCGCCATGGCCGGCGCGCGGCTGGCCACCGGGCGGGTGGTGCGCGGCACCGTCAGCTTCCTCGCCCGCGCCGCCGACCCCGCCACCCGCACCTTTCGGGTCGAGATCACCGTGCCCAACACCGACGGGCTGATCCGCGACGGCCAGACCGCCGAGATCGGCATCAGCGCCACCGGCACCGAGGCCCATCTCGTCCCCGGCTCGGCGCTGACGCTGGACGATGCCGGCCGGCTGGGGCTGCGCACCGTCGATGACGAACGCCGCGTCCGCTTCGTCCCCGTCGCGGTGGTGCGCGACACCGCCCAGGGGATCTGGGTCACCGGCCTGCCCGAGCGCGCCGACATCATCGTCGTGGGCCAGGAGTTCGTGACCGAGGGCGTCCGCGTCCGGCCCAGCTTTCGCGACGCTCCCGAGGCCGCGCGCCGGGGCCAGAGCCTGATCGAGGCGCTCGACGAGCTCGGCGAGGCCCCCGCCGCACCGGAGGCCGACCAGTGACCGGCATCGTCGACTGGGCCGCGCGCCATGCCCGCATGGTCATGGCCTTCATCCTCTTCACCCTGTTCGCGGGGGTCTCGGCCTATGTCGGCCTGCCCAAGGAGGGCGAGCCCGACATCGAGATCCCGGCGCTCTTCATCTCCGTCCCCTTTCCGGGCGTCTCGGCGCAGGACAGCGAGGCGCTGCTGGTCAAGCCGATGGAGGCCGAGCTTGCCGACCTCGACGATCTGAAGCGGATGACTGCCACCGCGGCCGAGAACTTTGCCGGGATCGTGCTGGAGTTCGAGTTCGGCTGGGACAAGCAGGCCACGCTGGCCGAGGTCCGCGACCGCATGAGCCGCGCCGAGGGCCGCTTCCCCTCGGGGTTCGAGCGCTACACCATCTCCGAGATCAACTTCTCGCAGTTTCCCATCGTCATCGTCTCGCTCTCGGGCGCGGTGCCCGAGCGCACGCTGCAACGCCTCGCGACCGAGATGCAGGAGGCGGTGGAGGGCATCGACTCGGTGCTCGAGGCCAGCCTCGCCGGCGACCGCGACGAGATGCTCGAGGTGGTGATCGACCCGCTCAAGCTCGAGGCCTACAACGTCACCGCGGGCGAGCTGATCCGCGTCGTCACCCAGAACAACCAGCTCGTGGCCGCCGGCGAGGTCGAGACCGCCACCGGCGCCTTCTCGGTCAAGGTACCCGCGTCCTTCACCTCGCCGGCCGATGTCCATGCCCTGCCGGTGAAGGTCAACGGCGACAGCGTGGTGACGCTGGGCGACCTCGCCGAGATCCGGCTCACCTTCGAGGACCGCGCCGGCACCGCGCGCTTCAACGGCGAGCCGACGGTGGCGCTCCAGGTCGTGATGCGCCGCGGCTTCAACCAGATCGAGACCACCGCCGCCGTGCGCGAGACGGTGGAGCGGGTGCGCGCGGGCTGGCCCGAGCCGCTGCGCGAGGCGGTCGAGGTGGCCACCTCGCTCGACCGCTCGGTCGAGGTCGAGGCCATGGTGCGCCAGCTCGAGGGCTCGGTGCTGACCGCCATCGCGCTCGTGATGATCGTGGTGCTGGCCGCGCTGGGCACCCGCTCGGCGCTGCTGGTGGGCTTCGCCATCCCGACCTCGTTCTTCATGACCTTCCTGCTCTTCGCCGTCATGGACGTGGCGGTGTCGAACATCGTGATGTTCGGGCTGATCCTGTCGGTCGGCATCCTCGTCGACGGCGCCGTGGTGGTGGTCGAATACGCCGACAAGCGCATCCGCGAGGGCACCGGCCCGATGACCGCCTATGTCGCGGCGGCCAAGCGGATGTTCTGGCCCATCATCGCCTCCACCGCGACGACGCTCTGCGCCTTCCTGCCGATGCTGTTCTGGCCCGGGGTGGCGGGCGAGTTCATGGGGATGCTGCCGATCACGCTCATCTTCGTGCTCTGCGCCTCGCTGGTGGTGGCGCTGGTCTACCTGCCGGTGGTCGGCGGCGTCTCGGGGCGGATGAGCCGGGTGTTCGAGCGCGCCTCGCAGGCCTTGCGCGCCTCCACCCCCTGGGTGGTCCGCGCCGCCCTCGTGCCGGTCGCGCTCTATGCGATGTTCCTGGGCGCGATGCAGACGATCAACCCGGGCTACCTCCTGCCTGCCGCCCCCTCGGGCCCGGCCGCCATCCTGCCCGGCGCGGCGCTCTTCTGCCTCGCCGCCATCGCGGCCTCCATCACCCTCGGCGCCGCCCGGATCGAGCGGCGCGCCCGCCCCGTCCGCCCCGGCCACCGCCGCACGCCGGTGGGCCGCATCATGGGCGTGATGGTCGGCAACCCGGTCATGCCCGTCGTCACCGTCGTCGCCGTCATCGCCTTCGTGATGGCCGTGTTCTCGTACTATGGCGAGAACAGCCGCGGCGTGGAGTTCTTCGTCGAGACCGAACCCGAGCGCGGCATCGTCCATGTCCTCGCCCGCGGCAACCTGTCGCTCGCGGAAAAGGACGCGCTCGTGCGCCAGGCCGAGGAGGCGGTGCTCGCGACCGAGGGGGTCGCGGCCGTCTTCGCCTTTGCCGGGCGCGGCGGGCTCAACACCAACACCGGCGGCGCGCAGGCCCCGCTCGATTCGGTCGGCCAGGTCCAGTTCGAGTTCACCCGCTGGGAACAGCGCACCGGCATCCCCGGCCTCGGCGGCCGCGAGATCCGCGCCGCCATGCAGGAGCGGCTCGACGCCATCCCCGGCATCCGCACCCAGATCCTCGAACAGGCGGGCGGCCCGGGCGCGGCCAAGCCGCTGCACCTGCGCCTCATGGGCAACGATTTCGAGGCCCTCGACACCGCCGTCGCCACCGTGCTGGCCAGGATGGAAGACACCCCCGGCATCACCGACATCGAGGACACGCGCCCGCTGCCCGGCATCGACTGGCAGATCAGCGTGGATGTCGAGCGCGCGGGCCGCTTCGGCGCCGATGTCGCCACCGTGGGCGGCATGGTGCAGCTCGTCACCCGCGGCATCCTTCTGGACACCATGCGCGTGCCCACCTCGACCGAGGAGATCGAGATCCGCGTCCGCCTGCCCGAGGAGGACCGCGTCCTCTCCACCCTCGACAGCTTGCGGGTACAGACCCGCGACGGCCTCGTGCCGCTGTCGAACTTCATCACCCGCGCGCCGGTGCCCAGCCTCGGACAGATCGACCGCGTGGACCAGCAGCGCTTTTTCGACGTCAAGGCCGACGTCGCCCCGGGCCTCGTGACCGAGGCCGGCCGGCCGATCAACCCGACCGAGCGGATCGAATACCTCACCCGCTGGCTCGAGGCCGAGGACCCGCTGCCCGCCGGCATCACCTGGGAGTGGACGGGCGACCAGCAGGAACAGGCCGAATCGGGCCAGTTCCTGATGATGGCCTTCGCCGGAGCGCTGGCCTTGATGTTCCTGATCCTGCTGGCGCAGTTCAACAGCTTCTACAACGCCGTGCTGGTGCTGCTGGCGGTGGTGCTTTCCACCACCGGGGTGCTGATCGGCATGCTTGTGATGGACCAGACCTTTTCCATCATCATGACCGGCACCGGGATCGTCGCGCTCGCCGGGATCGTGGTGAACAACAACATCGTGCTGATCGACACCTATCAGGAATATGCCCGCCACATGCCGCGGATCGAGGCCATCATCCGCACGGTCGAGGCCCGCATCCGCCCGGTGCTGATGACCACCGCCACCACCATGGCCGGCCTGACGCCGATGATGCTGGGGATCAGCCTGGATTTCTTCGGCGGCGGCTACACGCTCGACAGCCCCACCGCGCTCTGGTGGAAACAGCTCGCCACCGCGGTGGTGTTCGGCCTCGGGGTGGCGACGCTGCTCACGCTCCTCGTGACGCCGTCGCTGCTGGCGGTGCGGGTGTGGCTGGCGACGGGGGCGTACCGCTCGGCGGCGATGCTCGCGGCGCTGTCCTTCGGCCGCGCGAGCCGCGCCGCCCGCGACCGCGCGCTGGAGCGCAGCGCGGCGCGGATGCGCCCGCCGCAGATCCTGTGGGAAGAGCCCCTCGCCCCACCGCCGCCCGATGTCGTCGTCCCCCGGCCCATGCCCCCCCTGCGCGCCGCCGAGTGAGGCGCCACGGCCCACGCCGGGCCGCCAGTCTCCCGAGGCGGCGCGATCCTGTCGACCGTCGGGAGCTCAGCGGGCGAGGCTGACGACGCGGCCGAAGGGCGGGGTGCGGGGCGGCTCGGCCGGGACCGCCCAGATCACCGGCAGACGGCCGGGCGGGGGACCGAAGGGCGCGTCGAGGTCGGTGAGCACGACGATGGCCGAGGGCCGCAGCGCCGCGGCCGCGGCCAGCACGGGGGCGAAGTCGGTGCCGCCGCCACGGGCGAAGGGGAGGTTGCGGATCTCGGCCTCCCAGGAGGTGCCGCGCATCTGGCGGATGCCGAGCACGGCGGTGTCGAAGGGCAGCACATGCACCTCGGCCCCGGTCCGCCGGCCGATGCCCGCGATCTGGCCGGCGAAGAGCGCGAGCCGCGCCTCGTCGATGGAGGTGGAGCAGTCGATGGCCACCGCGAGGCGCGGCTGGCCGCCGACGGGGGCGAGGCCGGCCTCGAAGGCGGGCACGGGCCGGCCGCGGGCGCGGGCGTCGGCCTCGCCCGCGATCCAGCGGCGGGTCGGGCGCTGAAAGCTGGGCGCGGGGCGCTGCTGCACGGCGCGGGTGACGAGGCCGCGCAGGACCGCCTCCCAGGGCAGGTCCGAGCGCGGGATGTCGGCGAGGAAGGTCTGGAGCGCGCCGATCCCGCGCCCGGCCGCCCGGCCGGCGGCGAGGGCGCGGGCGATGCGGCCCTGCCATTCGGCGCGCTCGTCGGTGTCGTTTGCGGCGTCGGGGGCACCGCGTTGCCCCTGTCCGTCGCCGTGGAGGTCGCGGCGGAACCCCTCCGCGGCGGCGTGGCGTTCGGCCCGCCCGGCCGCGCCGCCGCCGCCGCCGCGCCCGCCCTCGCCCTCGCGCGCCCCTGTGCGACCCTCGGCCGTGGCCAGCGCCAGGGTCAGCGCCTCGGCGTCCCAGCGCGCGAGCGGTGCGGGCTCACGCTCGTTCAGCGTCTCGGCCAGCAGCGGCGTCAGCAGCACCGCAGGACGCGGCAGCGCATGCCCGGCCCGGGTCAGCGTCTCGTTCACGATGGCGTCGGCGGCGATGTTGAAGAGCCGCTCGCCCGTGCCCAGCCGCGCCGCCAGCCCCCGCGCCCGGGCCGGATGGCACAGCGCCACATGCAGCACCTGATGCGCCGCCAGCCCCACCTGCTCGTGATCGCCCAGCCGCTCGAAGCCCGGGGCGTACCAGATCGTGCGCCCGTCGGTCCAGGCGAGCGTGCCGGTCTCGGGGGCGGCGTCCTCCTCGGCGTCGCGGTGGGCGACCCAGAGCGCGAGCGACCCCAGCGCCGGGTCGTCCTCGGCCAGCCGGCGCAGCGCGGCCGAGGCGCGCCGGCTGTGCGCGGCCCCGTTCATGCGAGGCCCAACCGCTCGCGTTCGGCCGCATAGGCGGTGTAGGCGGGCGCCGACAGGAAGGCCGGGCCGAGGCCGCGGTCGAGCCCCTTCTTCAGCAGGAGCTCGAACCCGTGGGTGCAGAGTTCGGCCAGCGGCAGGCGGGCGAAGGCGGACTCGGCGCGTTCGGCGGGCAGGCTGCGCAGCCCCGCCATGACCTCGCAGACGGCGGCGACGTTCTCCCGCTCCAGCGCGCCGATCAGGCCGTAGACCAGCGCGTGCAGCCCGTGCATCGAGGCCGGATACATCTCCCAGCGCTGTTTCTGCGCCACCGCCAGCATCTCGCCCACCCGCACGGTGGCGGCGATGTCGTCGGCGACCACGGCGAACTCGGCCGCGATCGCCTCGCCGACGGTGCCGGCGATCATCATCCGGCGCAGCCGCCGGTCCGGCACCGCCTGCAGCACCCGGCTCACCCGCTCCCAGCTGCGCGGCGTGGCGGCGATCATCTCGCCGCGGTCGAGGGTCTGCGCGGTGGTCTCCAGCAGGTCCGGGCGGGTGCGCACGAAGGCCACCACCGCCGGGTGCAACCCCTGCGGCACGGCGTAGTTCTCCAGCCAGTCGGTCGCGCTCGCCTGCACATGGAGATGCACGAGGCGGTCCGACAGCGCCGAGCCCATCTCGTAGGCGATGGCGCCGTCCTCGACCGTGTTGCCGGCGGCGACCAGGAACACGCTGTCGGGCAGCCGGTGGGGGCCGACGCGGCGCTCCTGCAAGAGGCCGTAGACCGCCGGTTGCAGGTGCGGCGCGGCGGCGGTGAGCTCGTCGAGGAACAGCACCGACGGGGTGGCGGGGTCGTCGGGCAGGTCCTCGGGGCGGTACCAGAGCGTCTTGCGGCTGTCGTGGTCGTAGTATGGCAGGCCGCGGAGGTCCTGCGGCTCGATGGTGGTGAGGCGCAGGTCGAACAGCCGCGCGCCGAGCTCGGCGGCGAGCTGCTGCACGATCTGGGTCTTGCCCACGCCGGGGCCGCCGTGGAGCATCCAGGCCGCCATCATGCGGCCGGTCCGCTGCGCCTCCCAGCCCGCGCGCAGCGCCTCCTGCGCCTCGCCCGCCGCCACCCGCATCGCGTTCACCGCCATTCGCCCCTCCGCCTCGGCCGTCCCGGTGCTGCGATCTGGCGCGCGAGGGGCGGGTTGTCGAGCCCGAAGCGCCTGCGCGACGCTGCCGCAGCGGCTTGCGCGAACGTGAGGCGGGCCGTGGGCGGGGCGGGACGCGGCAGACTTTCCTTGTGGCGACATTGCGGCTATGCTCCGCGCCAAGGACCGGGACGGTCGCGGCGCGTCGGTGAGCAGCGGCGCGGCGGACGGCCGTCCGCAGGGGCACAGGCATATGGGACAGCGCGGCGACCTCACGAACCGCGCCACCATGGGGGCAGGCATGACGGGCAAGGCTCTGGAACATTCTCGCCTGAGGGCGCGGCGGGGCGTGGCGGGGCGGGGGCGCGCCGGCGGGCTCGCGCTTGGCGCGGCGCTGATGGTGCTGGCGGGCTGCGGCGAGCAGGGGGCCGACGGCTCCGGCAGCGGGGTGGAGCGGGCCGACACCGGCCGCTCGGTGCAGATCGTGGAGCGCGACATCGAGGCGCCGGAGGTGTTCCAGCTCACCGATCTCGGGCTGTGGGACGGCCGGCCCTCGCTGGGCGGGGTCTGGATCGCCCATGCCGAGGCCGAGGACCCCGAGCGCGTGATCATCCGCAACGACGACACCGGGCAGTTCGTGATCGGGGCGCTGTTCCGGCGCGAGCGCGAAAACCCGGGGCCGCGGCTTCAGGTCTCGTCGGATGCGGCGTCGGCGCTGGGGATGCTTGCGGGCCAGCCGGTGTCGCTGAACGTCACCGCCCTGCGCCGCCAGGAACTGCCACCGGCGGCTGCGCCGTCCGAGGCGCCCGCGGTCGCGCTGGCCGCGGCCCCGGATGCGGATGCGGATGCGGCGGCGCCGGTTGCGCTGGCCGGCGCGACGGCAGAGGCGCCGGCCGACATGGCAGGCGAGACCGCCGCGGCCGACGAGCCGCCGCGCCGGCGTGGACTTGCGGCGCTGTTCGGCCGGCGCGACACCGCGCCCGACGCCGCCCCCGCGGCCGAGGACGGCGCCGGGATCGTGACCACCGCGATCGAGGGGCGCCCCATCGACGACATCACCCCCACCGCGGCCCGCGCCGACGAGGCGACTGCCGCGCGCCCCGCGGCCGAGGCCAGCCCCGCGGCGGGCGCGGCGCCCCCTGCCGCGGCACAGCGCACCGTCGCGGCCCCGGCGCCCTCCCCTGCTGCCGCGGCGCCGGCGACGGCATCGGGCGGCGGGATCGACCGGCCCTTCGTGCAGATCGGCATCTTCAGCGTCGAGGCCAATGCCGAGCGTGCGGCCGGCATGCTGCGCGCCGAGGGCCTCGCCCCGAGCATCCGGCGCGAGGAGCATCGCGGCCAGGCCTCGTGGCGGGTCGTGGCCGGCCCGGCCGCCTCGGAGGCCGAGCGCACGCGCCTCATGGCCGCCGTCCGCCGGCTCGGCTTCGAGGATGCCTACGCCGTGCGCCGCTGAGGCCGTCCGAGGAACGACCGGCGCGGCGCACCGTGGAGGCCGCGGGGTCGCGCGGACGCCCGCCGCGGGCGCCGGAGCGGCCGGGGCATCGGCCCCGGGCATGTCGGCCCCGGCACGCTGCCCGCCGGGGTCAAGCTCCGGCCCGGCCCGCGGCGACGGCACGGTCGCGGCCGGCGCCGCCCATCGCCCTCGCGCCCCGGGCGCGGGGAACCGCTGCAACCTCGCTGCCCCGTGCGCCACGCGTGCGGGAGCCAAACGTCTGGGGGATGCCATGAACCTGCGTCGCCATTGCGCCGCCCTCGCCGCCGTGCTGGGCCTCGCGGCCCTTCCGGCATGGGCCGGCTTCGAGACCCGCGCCACCTCGGCCTTCGTGATGGACTTCAACACCGGCACGGTGCTTCTGTCGAAGAATGCCGACGAGCCCCTGCCGCCGGCCTCGATGTCCAAGCTGATGACCCTCTACATGCTGTTCGAGGCGATCGAGGACGGCCGCATCGCGCTGGACACGCCGTTTTCCGTCTCGACCCGCGCGCGCGAGATGGGCGGCTCGCGCATGTTCGTCGAGGAGCGCCACCGCCCCACCGCCGAGGACCTGATCCGCGGCATCGCCGTGCTGTCGGGCAACGACGCCACCGTGGTGGTGGCCGAGGGCCTGGCCGGGACCGAGGAGAACTTTGCCCGGCAGATGACCGAGCGCGCCCGCGCGCTGGGGATGGAGAACACGACGCTGACAAACTCGTCGGGCTGGCCGCATCCCGACCACCGGATGTCCAAGCGCGACCTCGCCATCCTGTCGGAACGCATCATCCGCGAGTTTCCGCAGTACTACCCCTATCTGTCGGAGCTGAGCTTCACCTGGAACGACATCACGCAGCGCAACCGCGTGCCGCTGCTGGAGGCCGGGATCGGCCTCGACGGGCTGAAGACGGGCTTCACCTCGGAGGCGGGGTTCAGCCTGGCGGGCTCGGCGCGGCAGGGCAACCGGCGGGTGATCTTCGTCATCGGCGGGCTCGGCAGCGAGCGCGAGCGCGCCGAGGAGGCCGAGCGGATCATCAACTGGGCGTTCCGGCAGTTCTCCGAGCGCAAGCTGCTGGATGCGGGGCAGCGGGTGGCCGAGGCGCGGGTCTGGCTGGGCGAGAAGAGCCATGTGGGGCTGGCGGTGCCGCAGGATCTGGTGGTGCTGGTGCCGGCGTTGCAGCCGGCCGATGCGATCGAGGCGGAGGTGGTGTGGAACGGCCCCGTGGAGGCGCCGGTCGCGGCCGGCCAGCCGCTGGGCGAGCTGGTGCTGCGGCTGCCCGACCTCGAGCCGCTGCGCGTGCCGCTGGTGGCCGAGAGCGCGGTGGCGCGGGGCGGCTTCATGGTGCGGGTGCAGACGGCCGTGGAGGTGCTGACGGGCCGGGCCGTGGAGGCGGTGACGCAGCGGATCGCCGGGGAGGCCTCGGGAAGCTGAGGGCCGGGGGCCGGCGTGAGGGCGGCGGCGCGGTCGGTGTGCGTGCGGCCGGGGCCCTTGGTCGCGGGGGCAGCCGAAAGGGGCGCGGATGGGTGTGTTCCTGAGCTTCGAGGGGATCGACGGGTCGGGCAAGTCCACCCAGGCGCGGCGGCTGGCGGAGGGGCTGCGGGCTGCGGGCCGGCGGGTGGTGCTGACGCGCGAGCCCGGCGGCTCGCCCGGGGCCGAGGAGATCCGGCGCCTGCTGGTCGAGGGGGCGGCGGGGCGCTGGTCGGCCGAGACGGAGCTTCTGCTCTTCAACGCCGCGCGGCGGGATCATCTGGAGCGGGTGATCGCGCCGTCGCTGGCCGGCGGCGCGGTGGTGATCTGCGACCGGTTTGCCGATTCGACGCGGGTCTATCAGGGGGTGCGCGGGGGCTTGCGGGCGCTGGCCGACCGGTTGCAGGCCGAGGTGATCGGGCTGGAGCCGGACCGCACCTTCATCCTCGATATGGACCCGGGGCCGGCGCTGGCGCGGGGGCTGGCGCGGGGGGGCGGCGAGGACCGGTTCGAGGCGATGGGCGTGGGCTTGCAGACGCGGCTGCGCGAGGGGTTCCTGGCGTTGGCCGCCGAGTTTCCCGCGCGCTGCCGGGTGGTTGCGGCGGACCGGTCGGAGGAGGCGGTGGCAGACGAGATCGCGCGGCTGGCGGCGGAGGTGCTGGGATGACCTCTGGCGGCGGAAGGGGGGGTGGCGGGGGGCTCCCGCCCGCTCCCGGCGCCTTGCGGCGCCGTCCGCGGTTGGGCCGGGCCCGCCTGCGCGGGGGCATCGAGCCCCCGCGCAGGCGGCCGCGCCCCGGCGCAGGCCACACCCGCCCACCCGCCTGCGCCGGGGCGCGGCGGCGCGCTGTGCCCGGGCGGGGCACCGGATGACCGAGGTTGCGGAGGCCGACCGGCTGGACGGCGCGCCGCATCCGCGCGAGGCGGTGAGGCTGTTCGGGCAGGAGGCGGCGGAGGCGGCGTTTCTGGAGGCCTGGCGCAGCGGGCGGATGCATCATGGCTGGCTGCTGACCGGCCCGCCGGGGGTGGGCAAGGCGACGCTCGCCTGGCGCTGTGCGCGGTTTCTGCTGAGCCGGCCGGGCGAGGCGGAGGGCGGGCTGTTCGGCGCCCCTGATACGCCGCAGGATCTGGGGGTGGACCCGGCCCACCCCGTGGCGCGGCGGATCGCGGCCGGGTCGGAGGGGCGGCTCCTGTTGCTGCGCCGGGCCTGGGATGCCGAGCGCAAGCGGCTGAAGACGCAGATCACCGTGGACGAGGCGCGGCGGCTGCGCGACTTCTTCGGCCTGTCGGCGCCGGACGGGGGCTGGCGCGCCGTCATCGTCGATGCCGCCGACGAGATGAACCCCAACGCGGCCAATGCGCTTCTGAAGCTCCTTGAAGAACCGCCGGCGCAGGCGGCGCTGTTTCTCGTCTGTCACCGGCCGGCGGGGCTGTTGCCGACGATCCGCTCGCGCTGCCGGCCGCTGCGGCTGGGCCCGTTGGGCCCCGCGGACATGGCCGGGGCGCTGGCGCAGGCGGGGGTGGAGGCGGGCGATGCGGCGGCGCTGGCCGAGCTGGCGGGCGGCTCGGTGGGGGCGGCGGTGGCGCTGGTGGCGCAGGACGGGCTCGCGCTCTATGCCCGGCTGTTAGCGCTTTTCGACACGCTGCCGCGGCTGGACCGGGGCCGGGCGCTGGCACTGGCCGAGATGGCGGCGGCGCGGGGGGGCGAGGAGCGGCGCGCGCTGATCCTGCGGCTGGTCGATCTGCTGCTGGCGCGGCTGGCGGCCGCGGGCGCGGGACGGCTGCCGGCGGCCGAGGCGGCGCCGGGCGAGGCGGCGATGCTCGCACGCCTCGCGCCGGGGCCGGGGGCGGCGCGGGTCTGGGCCGAGGCGCAGCAGGCGCTGGGCGCCCGCGTCCGGCAGGGGCTGGCGGTCAACCTTGACCCTGCTGCGCTCCTGCTCGATATGGTGCTCGGGGTCGAGGCCGCCGCCCGGCGCGTGCGCCCGTGACCCGTCCCACGCATCCGGGCCGTCCGGCCCCCTGCCCCGCCGAGACGTCCTGCCCATGACCCAGCCGCCCGAGCTTGTCGACAGCCATTGCCACCTCGACTTTCCCGATTTCGAGGGCGAGGTGGCGGCCATCGTCGCCCGGGCGCGGGCGGCGGGGGTGACGCGGATGGTCACCATCTGCACCCGGCTGCGGACCGAGCCCTCGGTGCGCGCCCTTGCCGAGGCGCATGCCGGCGTCTTCTATGCCGCCGGCACCCACCCGATGCAGGTGGCCGAGGAGCCGATGGCGACGGTGGAGGAGCTGGTGGCCCTCGCCCGCCACCCCAAGCTCGTGGGCATCGGCGAGAGCGGGCTCGACTATCACTATACCGCCGAGAGCGCGGGCGTGCAGCAGGAGAGCCTGCGCATCCACATCGCCGCGGCGCGCGAGACCGGCCTGCCGCTGATCCTGCATGCCCGGGCGGCCGACGAGGACATGGCCCGCATCCTGACCGAGGAGCATCGTGCGGGCGCCTTCTCGGCCGTGATGCACTGTTTCACCTCCTCGGCCGCGCTGGCCGAGACGGCGCTCGGGCTCGGCTTCTATCTGTCCATGTCGGGGATCGCGGCCTTTCCCCGCTCGCACGAGCTGCGCGCGATCTTCGCCGCCGCGCCGCTGGAGCGGATCCTGGTGGAGACGGACGCCCCCTATCTGGCGCCGCCCCCCCACCGCGGCCGGCGCAACGAGCCCGCCTATGTGGCCCATACCGCCCGGGTGGGGGCGGAGCTGTTCGGGCTGGACGAGGCCGCCTTCGCCCGCGCCACCTCGGCCAATTTCGACCGGCTCTTTGCCAAGGCCGCGCGCTGGCGGCAGGCCGCCTGAATGGCGCGGCTGACCTTCACCATCCTCGGCTGCGGGTCGTCGGGGGGCGTGCCGCGGCTGGGCAACAACTGGGGCGACTGCGACCCCGCCAACCCGAAGAACCGCCGCCGCCGCTGTTCGATGCTGGTGGACCGCGAGGAGGCGGGCGGGATGACCCGGGTGCTGATCGACACCTCGCCCGACATGCGCGCGCAACTGCTGGACGCGGGCGTCGGCACGCTGGACGCGGTGGTCTGGACGCATTCGCACGCCGACCACACCAACGGGCTGGACGACCTGCGCCAGATCGTGTTCAACACCCGCCGGCGGCTCGCGGTCTGGGCCGACGCGCCCACGCAGGAGGCGCTGTTCGCGCGCTTCGGCTATGCCTTCGTGCAGCCCGAGGGCTCGCCCTATCCGCCGATCCTCGACATGCACACCATCGCCGGAGACGTGGTGATCGAGGGCGCGGGCGGCCCCGTCACCCTGACCCCCTTTCGCGTCGGGCATGGCAGCATCGACGCGCTCGGCTTCCGCATCGGCCCGCTCGCCTATCTGCCCGACGCCGTCGAGATCCCCGAGGAGAGCTGGCGCCAGCTCGAGGGGCTGGATACCTGGGTGGTCGACGCGCTCAGGCGCAAACCGCACCCCACCCATGCCCATCTCGCCATGACGCTGGAATGGATCGCGCGCGCGCGGCCGCGCCGGGCGGTGCTGACCAACATGCACAACGACCTCGACCACGACACCGTCGCCGCCGAGACGCCCGAGCATGTCGTGCCCGCCCATGACGGGATGCGCCTGAGCTTCGAGGTCTGAGGGCCGGTGCAGGCGCTTCTCGATGTCATCCTGCCGGTGTTTCTGGTCATCGGCTTCGGCTATGGGGCGGTGCGCACGGGCGTCTTTGCCGACAGCGGGGTCGAGGGGCTGATGAAGTTCAGCCAGAACTTCGCCATCCCGTGCCTGCTGTTCTCGGCCATCGCGACGCTCGACCTCGGGGCGGTGCTCCGGCCCGACCTGCTCGCGGCCTTCTATGTCGGCGCGGGGACGGGGTTCCTGGCGGGGCTCTTCGGCGCGCGGCTGATCTTTGGCCGGCCGTGGGAGGATGCGGTGGTGGTGGGCTTCTGCTGCCTCTTTTCCAACTCGGTCATGCTGGGGTTGCCGATCACCGAACGCGCCTACGGGGCCGAGGCGCTGGCGGCGAACTTCGTCATCGTCGCGCTGCATGCGCCGTTCTGCTATCTCGTCGGCATCACCGTGATGGAGGCCGTGCGCAACCGCGGCCGCGGGGTCGTCGCGACCATGGGGCGCGTGGCAGTGTCGATGGCGAAGAACGGGTTGATGATCGGCATCGCGCTCGGCTTCGTGGTGAACGTCGCGGGTCTGCCGGTGCCGGGGGTGGTGGGCGAGGCGCTGCGCTTCATGATCGCGGCGGCGCTGCCGGCGGCGCTGTTCGGGCTGGGCGGCGTGCTGGCGCGCTATCGCCCGGAGGGGGATTTCCGGCTGATCGCCTATGTCTGCGCGGTCTCGCTGGTGCTGCATCCGGCGGTGGTCTGGAGCCTCGGCACGCTGCTGGGGCTGACCGAGGCGCAGATGCGCTCGGCGGTGCTGACGGCGGCGATGGCGCCGGGGGTGAACAGCTACATCTTCGCGAGCCTTTACGGCCGGGCGATGCGGGTGGCGGCCTCGTCGGTGCTGCTGGCGACGGCGCTGTCGGTGGGGACGGTCTGGCTGTGGCTGCAACTGCTGCCCTGAGCGGGCGTGGCGGCCAGCCCGGGGGGCTCCGGAGCGCGTGCCCGCCCCCCCGGGGTCCGGCATGCCGGCGGGGATGGCGCGGCACAACCCGCTTGCGGCGGCGGCCGATTTCCTGTTTGCCTGCCGGCCACAGCGATTGCGACGGCCCCGCCATGAGTTCCGGTGTCCTGCCTGCCCCCTCTCCCCGTCCCGGTCCCGGCGGCGCGGCCACACCGCGGCCCGAGCCCCGCTCGCGCCGCTTCCTGCTGGTGCTGCTCGATCAGTTCTCGATGCTCAGCCTCGCCTCCAGCATCGAGGCGCTGCGCATCGCCAACCGCATGCTGGGCCGCCGCGCCTATGTCTGGTCGCTGGTCGGCGAGGGCGGCCGCAGCGCCACCAGCTCCAGCGGCGTCGCCTTTGCGCTCGACCACGGCCTCGACCCCGGCGAGGTCGAGATCCAGCGCGACGACGTGGTGCTGGTGATCGGCGGCATCGAGGTGCAGCGCGCCACCACCCGGGCGGCGCTGAACTGGCTGCGCACCATCGCCCGGCGCGGGCCGGCGATGATCGGCGGCATGTGCACCGGCAGCTATGCGGTGGCGCGCGCGGGGCTTCTGGACGGCCGGCGCACCACCATCCACTGGGAGAACCACGACAGCTTCGCCGAAGAGTTCGAGGCCGTCACCCTGACCAAGTCGGTCTTCGTGATCGACGGCAACCGGCTGTCGGCGGCGGGCGGGACCTCGGCCATCGACCTGATGCTTGCGCTGATCGCCCGCGACCATGGCGAGGAGCTGGCCTCGACCGTCGCCGATCAGCTCATCTATGCCTCCATCCGCACCGATCAGGACACGCAGCGGCTCTCCATCCCCACCCGCATCGGCGTGCGCCACCCGAAGCTGGCCGAGGTCATCCGGATCATGGAGGCCAACATCGAGGAGCCGATCAGCCCCGCCGTGCTGGCCGAGACGGTGGGCCTGTCCACCCGCCAGCTCGAGCGCCTCGCGCGGCGCTATCTCGGCCGCTCGCCCAAGCGCTACTACATGGAGCTCCGGCTCGGGCGGGCGCGCAACCTGCTGATGCAGACCGACATGAGCGTGATCAACGTCGCCATCGCCTGCGGCTTTGCCAGCCCGTCGCATTTCTCCAAATGCTACCGGGCGCATTACGGCACCACCCCCTATCGCGAGCGCGGCGCGCAGGCCAGCCGCCCCGGGGCCGGTCCGGAGCCCGGTGCGGAGGCCGGTCCCGGGGCCTCTTGCGGGGCCGATCCGGAGCCGAACTGAGCTCCGCCGCCCCGGACCCAAGCGGCAGGCTCCGCGCGGCCGGCCCTGTGTGGTTGGCGACGAGGGGCGCAGCCCCCGGCAAGAGGCGCGCCCCCATCCCCCCGCCGCTAGCGCCCGAGCGCGTCGCGCAGCGTGCGCAGCACCGCCTCGGCCAGCAGCGGGTTGCCCGCCGCGGTCTCGACCAGCGCCTTCAGCTCGTCCCTGCGCGCCTCGCTCAGCGGCGCCGCATCGATGAGGGCGTGCAGGGTCTGGACATCGAAGGCCGCCGGATCGTCCAGTACGGCCGGATCGGGCGCCCCGGCCGCTGCCGCCTCCTCCTCCGTCGCCTCGCCGGTGGCCTCCCCGGTTGCCTCTTCGCCGGTGGCTTCCCCGGTCGTCGCCTCTGTCGCCTCCTCTGTGGCCTCTTCGGGGGCGGCCTCGCCGCTCGCGTCCGCAGGGGCGGCCTCGGTCGCCTCGGGCGCGGTGTCGCCGGCCGGGGCGCCGGGGGCGGCCTCCTCGACCGGGGCCTCCTGCGCCGCGGCGTCCTCGGGCGCGTCGGGCAGCGCCTGCGGCGTCGTCGCGTCGCCGGCGGGCGGGACGGCATCGGCCGGGGTCTCGCCGGGCGCGGCAGGCGCGGGCGAGGCGGGCGCGGCATCGGGCGCGGGGGTCCCGGGCGTGCCGGGCTCCGGCGTCTCGGGCTCCGGCGCCTCGGCCGGGGTCTCGGGCGCGGGCTCGGGGACGGGCTCGGGCTCCGGAGCAGGCGCGGGCTCGGGCTCCGGTTGGGGGGCGGGCTCGGGCTCCGGCTCGGGGGCCACCGGCTCCACCACCGGCTCCACGGGCGCCGGACGGGTCGTGACCCACCAGCCATAGCCTCCTGCCAGCGCCGCGAGCACCAGCACGAGAATCAGCAATCTGGTCTTCATGAGAGGTCTCCCTCGATGTCGGTGGGCGTCACATCGGGCCGCGGGCCGCGGCTTTCAACCACTGCCGCGACCCGCGGTCGCGCCCCCCTTGCCGGTCCGGCCGCCGGCCCGCGCCCGCCGGCATCCGCCGCAATTGCAGCTTGAACCGGCCCCACCGCGCGACTATTTTGCGCGCCACCGAAATCGCCATGAAAGGAATACGCCCATCGCCCGCAGACCTCACAACGCCCCGCCGCAACGCGATACCGGCCCGCGCGTCAACGACCGCATCCGCGCCCCGGAAATCCGCCTGATCGGCGCGGACGGCGAAAACCTGGGCGTTGTCCCCCCGGCAAGGGCGCTGGCCCTCGCCGAAGAAGCCGGCCTCGACCTTGTCGAGATCTCGCCGACCGCCACGCCGCCGGTCTGCAAGATCATGGATTTCGGCAAGTTCAAGTACGAGCAGCAGAAGCGCGAGGCCGAGGCGCGCAAGAAGCAGAAGATCATCGAGGTCAAGGAGATCAAGTTCCGCCCCGGAACCGACATCCATGACTATCAGGTCAAGATGCGGTCGATCGTGAAGTTCCTCGAGGAAGGGGACAAGGTGAAGGTCACCCTGCGCTTCCGCGGCCGCGAGATGGCCCACCAGCAGCTCGGCCTCGACCTGTTGAACCGCGTCGCCGAGGATGTGGCCGAGATCGGCAAGGTCGAGAACATGCCGAAGATGGAAGGCCGCCAGATGGTGATGATGATCGGCCCCCGCTGAGGGGCCGCGGGGGCGGGAGGCCGGCGCGCCGCCCCCCCGCACCGCCGGACCGACGCGGCCCGGCCGCAGGCCCGGGGTCAGCCCTGCACCGGCTCCGTCGGCGCGCTGCTGGCCACGACGCTCCCCGAGGCGTTGGAGGCGGTGACGACGCAGCGCAGCCGTCGCCCGCGCTCGGCCGTTCCGGGGACGAAAGTGCCGTCGCGCGCCCCGGGAATGGCGGCGAAGCCCGCGGCCTCCTCGCGCTCCCAGCGCAGGGCGATGTCGGGGGCGGGGTGGCCGGCCCAGAGGCCCGGCGCGGCCAGCAGACGGGCTCCCGCCCGCGGCGTCCCCTGCACCGTGGGCGGGTCCCAGATCACCGGCGGCGAGGCGATGGGCGGGGTGCGCACGACCGCCTGCGGCGCACCGCCCGTCAGGCGCGGCAGGTTGGTGGACCAGGCCCCCGGCCCGAGCGTGCCGACGGCGCGGGTCTGCACCTCGTAGCGCGCGTTGCCGCTGAGCCCGTCGATGCCCAGCGGGGTGGGCACATCCTCGCGCAGCTTCCAGCTCTCGGCGCCGAGCAGACGCCAGCGCAGATCGACGCGCAGGATCGCGCCCCCGTTGGCACAGCGGAACCGGTCGGGCCGCACCCGCAGCGACAGCCCAGACAGCTCCAGCTCGGGCGGCCACATCTGCTCGGGCGGCCCCACCCATTCGGACAGCGCCGCCCGCCCGCGATGCGCGGCCTGCCACACCAGCACCCAGCGCGGCGGCAGCTGCGTCGCCGACCACGGCGGATCGTTCCGCATCGACCACTGGTTGCGCGCATCGCCCTGATACCAGCGCCACAGCCGGTCGGCATAGGCAAAGGGCAGCGGATCGCCCCAGGCCTCGGCCGCGCCCTCGGTCAGCAACAGCGCGAACAGCCCGCGCGCCTCGGGCTCGCCGGCAAGATGGCGGTAATCCGACGCGAGGCTCGCCGTCAGCCGCGTCTCGTTCTCGCGCCATTCGGGAAAGCCCAGATGCTCGGGGGCGTAGGGGGTGTGCGCCAGCCGGTCGGGGCCCGAGGGACGATCATGCACCGGGCCGATCAGCGCCTCGGTGATCCACAGGTGCTGGCGGTCGGCATTGCCCCAGGACGCAGGCGCGGTGCGCGCATCCACCAGCCGCACGAGCTCCGGGTCGTCGAGCAGCGCCGCCGCATAGACGGCCACCGGCTTGCGCCCGGTGGTGATGGCGCCGCCGATCCCCAGCCCCCGCCCCGCCGCGATCTGGGCGCAGAGGTCGAGGCCGGCCTGCACCAGCCCCACCACCGCCGGCCGCTTTTCCGACACCGGGGCACGGCGGTGGGTGGCGAGCATCGCATCGGCCAGCGTGCGGCCCATGTCGCGCCCGTAGCCGACGAAATGCCGCGCGGCATGGAGCCGACGCGACCGATCCCCGCCGGCGACGGCCGCGGGAAACCAGGCCGGCATCATCGCCGCCGCCGCCTCGGCCGCCTCCTCGAGGGTCGGCATCCGCGCCACCGGCTCCAGGTCGGACAGCCGGTCATAGCGGATGTCGGCCTCGCGCCAGCGCGCGCGGGTGTCGCGGCCGATCACCGAGGGGCGAAACGCGTCCTCGGGCGGCGGCGCCTCCACCACCGTCAGCGGCACATACCGGTCGATCCAGGTGAAGCCGGAATGCGCCGGCCCCTCGGCATCGCTGCGCGAGACCGCCTTGACCAGCGTTCCGGTTCCGATGCGCAGCGGCCGGCCGGTGGCGGCGGGGTCGAGGTTCAGCTCCGGCGCATAGGCCACGGTGGACAGGGTGATGCGGGCGTCGAAGCCGTTGCCCTCCGGCCCGGGGTCGAGCTGCGCGCCATGCCGGGCGGTGCCGGCGATCACCTCCGACACCGGCTCGATCGCCACCACCGTCACCGGCCCGACCACGAACAGATCGCCGGTGACATAGCGGCCCACCGGGCGCGGCTCGGCAAAGCGGAAGGTGACGCCGTGGCGGCTGACCTCGGCGAGCGGCGCGGTGGCGGCGGGCACGGGCGCCAGCGGCGCCTCCACCGTCACCCGCAACGAGGCCCGGGCGACCCCGGCGGCATTGCGGGCGCTCACCGTGACGCGGACACCGTCGCGCAGCCGGTCGGCCGGCAGCGTCAGCCGCCCGCTCGCCGGGTCGATGCCGGCGCCGCCGCCGCGGACGGCATAGCGCAGCCCCTCGCCGGCAAACACCGCCGCCGCCTCGATGACCGCTGGCCGGCCGCCCAGGTCCAGGATCTCGTCCTGCAGCCGGCCGATGCGCCGAGGCGGGGCGGGCGCGCCGCGAGAGGGAGGGGGCATGCGGGTCTCCTCGGACGTTCGCGGGCTCTGGCGCCGGGCGCGGCTCCGCGGCATAAGGCTGACCATGGTTCTGGCCACCGTCAACCGTTTCCGCACCCGCCGCGGCCGCCTCCTCGCGGCCCAGATCGCCGCGCTGTCGGCGCAGCTGGGCCGGCGGGTGCGCATTCTCGACGTCGGCGGGCGGGCCGAGTACTGGGGCAATGTCGGGCTGGCCGGCATCGAGCGCATCGACATCCTCAACATCGAGGAGAGCGAGCTCGGCACCCCGCCGCCCGGGGCGCCCGAGGGAATGTTCCGCGCCCTTCTGGGCGATGCGCGCCGGCTCGAGGGCCGGGCGGACGGCTCGGTCGACCTGGTGCACTCGAACTCGGTGATCGAGCATGTGGGCCCGTGGCAGGACATGGCCGCCATGGCGTCCGAGCTTCGCAGGGTCGGCCGCGCCGGCTGGATGCAGACCCCCGCCTGGGAGTTCCCCATCGAGCCGCATTTCCGCGCGCCCTTCCTGCACTGGTTCGGACAACCGCTCCGACGCCGGATGCTGGCGCTCTCGCCGCATTACCGCCGCGCCGGGCTGGCCGCGCGGCGCCTGCATGTGGACCGCATCAACCTGCTCTCGCGCGCCGAGGTTGCCGCGCTCTTTCCCGGCTGCGAGATCTGGGTCGAGCGTGTCGCCCTCCTGCCCAAGAGCTACGTCGCCCGCTGGATGCCCGCCTCCTGACCCCGCGGCACCGGCGCAGGCCCCCCGCCCCCTGTGTTCATCTTTCCACAAATATCCTCGGGGGGAGCTCCCGCAGGGAGCGGGGGGCGGAAAGCCCCCCTCCCCGGCCCGATCCGGGCGTGACCGCCCGGCATGGGCCCCACGGCGCCGCGCCCCGACACCGCCGGGCCGGCGGCGCCCCCGAGCGGACGCCTCGCCCGGCCGAGGCCTCTCAGACCGGCGGGCGGTCGGGGCTGTCGCTGTCCTCGGCGTTGCAGAACATGTCATAGACAAGTTCGATCAGCCGGCGCGACTTGGGATCGCTGAGCGAATAGTAGATGGTCTTGCCCTCGCGCCGGGCCTGCACCATCCCCTCCAGCCGCAGCCGCGCCAGTTGCTGGCTGACCGCCGCCTGCCGCGCACAGAGCAGCTGCTCCAGCTCGGTCACCGACTTTTCGCCCTGCGAGAGATGGCACAGGATCATCAGCCGCCCCTCATGCGCCAGCGCCTTGAGGAAATTGGCCGCCGCCGTGGCCTTCTGCACCATGTCGTCGAGTGCGATCTCGGCGTCGCTGCCCGCGGGCGCGCCGCCGAACTCCCGCTCGGAGCCGTATGCATCCAGTGTCATTCTCGTGACCTTCCCGAATGGGGCGCCCTGCACCGGTGACGGCCCCGGGCGCCATGCGCGGGCCGCGGAACGCGACACATCGCGAAAACATAATATGTAAGGGCCGCCACCGCAACCCCCTTCGCCGCGCCGCCGCCGGACCGCTCCCCTACCGCGGCGCACGCCGGCGCAGGCCCGTCAGCGCCCCCGTCAGCGCCCCCGTCAGCGTCCCCGTCAGCACCGTCGCCGCCGCATGCACGGCAAGGCGGCGGAACAGCCCCCTCCGGATGTCGGCGTGGTCGATCTCGCCGGCCAGCAGCGCCAGCATGCGCCGCTGCATCGACGGGCGGGCGGCGACGATGCGCAGCATCATGGCATGGGTCGGGCGGCCGAACAACAGCCGCTGCAGCGTCCGCGCCATGCGCAGCTCGGCATGCAGCGGCGCCAGCGCCGCGCAATAGCGCCGCGTCGCCGTCTCCGGCGCGCCCGCAGCCAGCGCCGCCGCCGCCGCCTCGGCCGCGAGGCGCCCCGAGAGCAGGGCGTGCCCGATCCCCTCGCCCGTCATCGGGTCCACGAGGCCCGCCGCATCGCCCGCCAGCAGCACCGCCCCCCGCCCCGGCACCGGCCGGAAATCGCCCGCCGGCAGGAAGGCGCCCTTGCACCGCGCCTGCTCGGCCCCGGCCCCGTGCCGCGCCAGATAGGCCGCCAGCCGCGACTTCATGTCCGGGTTGGCCCTGTGCAGCCCCCCCACCCCCAGCGTCAGCGACCCCGCCTTGGGAAAGGCCCAGGCATAGCCCCAGGGCGCGGCGTCGAGGTCGATCTCGACCGTGTCGTCGGTGACCGCCGGCGCCTCGACCTCCAGCGCGAAGGCGATGGTGGCGGGGTCGAAGGCCCGGCCGAAGAGGCTGCGCGCGACCTGGCTGTTGACCCCGTCGGCGCCGATCAGCACGCCGAAGCCGAGGCGCCGCCCGTCCGCAAGCTCCAGCCGCCGCGCCTCGGGGTCGATCGCGGCGACACGTACGCGCAGCCAGGGCTCGGCCCCGGCCGCCACCGCCTCGGCATGGAGCATGGCGTCGAAGTCGCGGCGCATGGTCAGGTGCAGCGCCGGCGCGTCCTCGATCCGGCCGAGCTCGCGCTCCTGCGCGGCAAAGCGGACCCGGTGCGAGGTCAGGAACAGCTCCGGCGTCACTTCGCGGCCGAAGATGGCGCGCATCTGCGCCACCGCCCGCCCGGTCACACCGCCGCCGCAAAGCTTGTCGCGGGGAAACGCCGCCCGGTCGAGCAAGGCCACCGACAGCCCCGCCCGCCGCGCCGCCATGGCCGCCGCGCTGCCCGCCGGCCCCGAGCCCATCACCGCCACATCGACCGTGCGCACCGGCGCGCTCCCTTGCCTGCCCGCCCCTCAGATGCCGCCGTCGCGCGCCGCTGTCCAGCGCCAGAGCCAGGTGTCCGACAGCGCACCGCCGGCGGTGTCGCGCAGCACGAGGCGGATCTCGGCCGCCTCCGCCGCGCCGGGCACGAGCTTGAACGACACCCGTGTCGCCCCCGCCTCGGGCACGGCAAACGCGCTCAGGCCATAATGCTCCGCCCCCGCGACGGCGAGGTCGGGCACGAGGCCCGCAGGGTCCGCCAGCCCGGCGAAATCGACCACATGGGTCAGCGCCTCGTCATCGAGGATCGCGCGCCCGCTGGCCGAGCCCACGACCGGCATCGGCGTGACGGCGGGCGGTTCGGCCCCCCAATGCAGCCGATAGCGGAAATCATGCCGGCCGGGGCCCAGCGGCTCGGCCGGGCGCCAGAAGGCGACGATGTTGTCGTGGAACTCGTCGGCGGTAGGGATCTCCACCAGCACCACCGCGCCCGGCCCCCAGTCGCCCAGCGGCTCGACCCAGGCCGAGGGGCGGCGGTGATAGGCCGCCTCGGGGTCGTTGAAATGCGCAAAGTCCCGCGCGCTCTGCACGAGGCCGAAACCGCGCGGCCCGTCGTCGACGAGGGCCGAGAGCTGCAGCCGCGCGGGGTTCGCGAGCGGGCGCCACAACCGCTCGCCGGCGCCGTTCAGCACCACCAGCGCATCCGAATCATGCACCGCCGGACGAAAGTCGTCGGCCACCGCCCGCCGCATCGGCCCGAAGAAATACATCGAGGTGAGCGGCGCGATGCCCGCCTCGGCCAGCGGGACCCGGGGAAAGAGCGTGGCCTCCACCTCCATCACCGTGGGCGCGCCGGGGTGGATGAGAAAGGAAAAGGCGCCGGTGGCCGAAGGGCTCTCCATCAGCGCGCGGACGCGGATGGCGCGGCCCTCGACGCCCGTGTGAAAGGCGGTGAAGACCGGGAACTCCTCCGGTGCCGCCCCGCCGGTGCCAAGGGCCAGGCCCCGCGCCGAGAGGCCGTAGACATCGCCCCGCCCGAGCGCCCGGAAATAGCTCGCGCCCTGAAAGACGGCGAGTTCGTCATGGATGTCGGGCGCGTTCAGCGGCGTGCGCAGGCGCAGCCCGGCAAAGCCCATCGCCGCGGCCTCGTCCGGCGCGAGCCGGGGGTCGTCGAAATAGCGCGGCTCGAAATCGAAGAGCTCGGCGGCGAAGGGGATCTCGCGCCCCTCCAGCGACACCCGCACCCGGTCGTGCAGCAGAAAGCCCGGCGGCATCAGGTCGGCCCGAAAGCGCGGCCCGAGGGCGAGGTCGCCGGCCCCGCCCGGGCGCGGCCGGATCGCGCGGTGGGCGTCATAGTCGAGCCCGGCGAAGGGGCCCGCCAGCGGCATGCGGGTGTCGCGGTGGGGGGCGGCGGCGAGGCGCCGGGCCTCCTCGGCCAGCGCCTCGTGGCCCTCGGCGGCGGCCGCGCGCGGCAGCCCGGCCGCCAGCAGCGCCCCGGCGGCCGTGGACAGGAGCCCGCGGCGGGTGATCGGGCGCGCGCTCATGCCGCGGCGAAGATCATCAGGCGATAGCGCATCAGCCCGCCCAGATAGGCGCGGGTCAGCGCATCGCCGCCGATCATGTTGGAAAAGAGCGGCCAGCGGCCGAGGCCGGCGGCATCGGCCAGCGGCGCGATCAGGTGCAGCGCCCGGTCACGCGGGCGGCGGAGGTCGAGCATGTGGGTCAGGTCCTCGTCATGCAGGCAGGGCAGCCCGGCGGCGCGGGCGGTCCGCTTCAGCGCCTCGGCCTCGGGCAGATGGCCGAGGTGCCAGCCGCGGCGGATGGTGGCGACGCGCCGCGCCTCGGCCGGGGCGAGCGTGGCCTCCGGGCGCGCCAGCATGTCGTCCACGAGCACGAGGTGCCCGCCCGACCGCAGATGCCGGCGCGCCGCCGCCAGAAAGGCCGCGGCCGAGGGGGCGTGCACATGGCTCTCGATGGCGATGGCCAGGTCGGCCGGCGTCGCGGGCGCATCGAGGAAATCGCCGCAGGTGATCTCGAGCCGGGGGCCGAGGCCGCGCTCGGCGGCAAAGCTGCGGCCCAGCGCCGCCTGCGTGGGGCTGAGCGTCACCCCCTCGAGCCGCGCCTCGGGCCAGGCCCGAGCAAGGTGGAGGAGGCTGCCGCCCACCCCGCAGCCGAGATCGCGCACCCGCCCGGGCGTGGCCACGCCGCGCGCCCGCAGCCGGGCGGCGATGAGGGCGTTGATGTGGTCGGCCGCGGCCTCGGCGGTGTCGATGCCCGGCGCCCAGAGGCCGCGATGGATGGCGAGGCTGCGGCCGCTGCCGCCAAAGGCGAGGAAGCGCCGGGTGCTCGCCTCGTAATAGCGGCGCAGGCCGGCCGGGGCGGCCGGCAGGCCCGCGGGGCTCATGCCGCGGCCTCGTGCGGGCGCCCGGCCTTGCCCCTGCGCGGGGCGAAGGCCAGCCCGCGCGCGGCGCGGCGGGTCGGACGCTCCAGCCAGCGGCCCAGCCAGGGCGCGGCCAGCAGCGGCCCCAGCACCGGCAGCAGGAGCGCCAGCTGCGCCGCCCCCGCCCCCGGCGCCACCAGCGCCAGCAGCACGAGCCCCGCCACCGGCTCCACCCGCCGGTCGGCGATTCCCGGCCGCGGCCCGCCCGCCGGCACCCAGCCGCAGTCCCGGCCGGCCAGCACCGCCGCCACCGCCAGGCTCTGGCGCAACAGCATCAGCGGCGCGAGCAGCGTCGAGAGGCCGAGCTCGACCAGCGCCGCGCGCCGCACCACCCGTCGCCGGCCCCGCGTCCGCGCCCGCAGCCACCACATCCCCGCCCCCGCCGCCTTGGGCACGAGCAGAAGCGACAGCGCCCCCGCCAGCGGCGCAAGCGAGCCGATCTCCGGCCGGCCCAGCGCGATCAGCAGCACCAGCGCCAGCCACAGCGGTGCCGCGAGATAGCCGAGGATGCCGCTGGCGAGGTGCAGCCGGCTCGCGGCGTGCAGCCCCGGCGCCGCGATCAGGCGCAGGTGCTGCAGGTTGCCCTGGCACCAGCGCCGGTCGCGGCGGTGAAAGGCCGCCAGCCGCTGCGGCGCATCCTCGAAGCTGCCGCGCCCGTCGGGCTCGATCTCCACCGCCCAGCCCGACCGGCGCAGGAACGCCGCCTCGACGAAGTCATGGCTCAGCACCGCGCCCCCCAGCGGCGGCCGGCCCGGGAGCTGCGGCAGCCGCGCCACCTCGGCGAAGGCTTCGGTGCGGATGAGGGCGTTGTGGCCCCAATAGTTGCCCTCGCTGCCCGTCCAGGCTGCGAGGCCGCGGGCAAAGCCCGGGCCGCACAGCCGCGCCGAGAGCCGCTGCAGCGCGCCGAAGCGGGTGCGGGCGGGCACGAGGCGCATCCCTGCCTGGATCAGGCCGGTGCCCGGCGACGTCTCCATCCGGTGGATCAGCCGGGCGATCCGGGCCGCGGTCATGCGGCTGTCGGCGTCGAGGACGAGGATGTGATCGGCGCGCCCGCCCCAGCCCCGCAGCCAGTCGAGCAGGTTGCCGGGCTTGCGGCCGGCGTTGTCGGCGCGCTGGCGCCACCACACGCCGGGCAGGCCCTCGAGCGTGGCGAAGGCCTGCGCCTCGACGGCGGCGGCCGCGCCGCGGGTGTCGGACAGCACGTGGATCTCGGTCGCGGACCCGAGCCCCGCGGCCGCAAGGTCGCGGTGCAGCGCGCGGACGCGGCCCACCACCGGCAGCGGCGGCTCGCCGCAGGTCAGGATCAGCACCGCCGTCCGGCCCCGCGGCCGCCACCTGGCCGGCACCGGCACCGGCCGCGCCACCGGCAGGAGCCCCAGCAGCGCCACCGCCGCGGCCATGGCCGTCCAGGTCACCAAGACCACGAACAGCGCGACCACCGCCGCCTCCAGCACGCCCCAGCCGGGCGGCAGCGCCCGCAGGAGCGCCCAGACCGGCCCCGCCGCGAGCCCGAGCGTCAGCGCGCCCAGCCCCGCCCGCACCGCAGCACGGGGCGCCGCGGCGCCCCCCCGCAGCGGCCGCCGCGGCGCCGCACGGGACGCCTCGGGCGGCGCCAGCGGCGCCCGGGGCGGCATCCTGCCGGCCGTGACCTCCGGGTGTGCGGGTCGATCCGTCATTGCGATGGCTTCCGGCCCCCTGCCCGGCTGCGGTGTGTCCCCGCGACGGAGCCCTCGCCCCGCCGCGTCGGCTTGGCTTAGCTAACGCGCGCCCCTGTCGCGACAAGTCGCTCAGCGGCGCGCAACCGGGGGCCACATGCGCCCCATGACGCCATCGCGTTTGACAATCGCGTGAAACAGCGCTCCGCCCACATGCATCACGATCAGCCCCAGCAACAGGAACTTGCCCAGGAAATGGGCGGACTTGGCCAGCTGCGCCACCCCCTCCATCCGCGGCAGCCGCGGCACGCCCAGCCAGTCCAGCATCTCGATGGGAAAGCCCCCCGCGCTGACCCGCACGAAGCCCGTGACGGCCATGAAGAGGAGCATGCCGTAAAGGGCCCGATGCACCCAGGCCGACAGCTCGGCCTGCCAGGAGGGGACCGCGGGCGGCAGCGGCGGCGGCGGCGAAAACACCCGCCAGGCCAGCCGCAACAGGATCAGCACCAACAGGATGACCCCGAAATTCTTGTGAAAGATGAAGAGCGCATCCTGCGTGGGACGGGCCAGCCCCTCCTGCTGCATGATCACGCCCACGGGCATCATGGCCACGACCAGGAGCACGGTGACCCAGTGCAGCAGCCGCGCCACCGTGCCGTATCCCGCCCCCGCCGTCGCCCCGGTTGCCGTTGCCATCGCGCCTCTCCCCTGTCTGCGGCCGCGCCCCTCGGCGGGGTCCGGCAGCCCTGCGCGGCAGGCTAGCATGATCGCGCCGGCGTGACAGGGGGCGCACGCGGACTTGACCGCGCCGCGGGCCTGCTACTTCCCTGTCACAATGACCGATCTGTCCGCCCCCTCGCCCGGCCCGTCGGGCCCGCTCCCGCCGGCGCTGCGCCCGGCCGCCGTCTGGTCGGCGGCGACGATCGCGGGCGCCGCGGCGCTGGCGGCGCTGGCGGGGTTGCCGGCGGGGGCGGTGGCGCTGGCGCTGGCGGGCAGCGCGCTGGCGGCCGGGCTGATGCTGCGGGGGCTGGTGCGCCAGGGGGCGGACGGCTTTGCCGCCTGCCACCGGGTGACGCTGATCCGGGCGGGCCTCGTGGCGGTGCTGGCCGGCGCGCTGCTGGAGCCGGGGATGCCGCAGGCGCTGGCCTGGGCGGCGCTGGCGGCGGCGCTGCTGGCGCTGGCGCTGGACGGGGTGGACGGCTGGCTGGCGCGGCGGCAGCGCTCCGCCAGCGCCTTTGGCGCGCGTTTCGACATGGAGGTCGACGCGGCGCTGATCGCGGTGCTGGCGGGCCTCGCCTGGAGCCTCGACAAGGCCGGAGCCTGGGTGCTGGCGCTGGGGCTGATGCGCTACGGCTTCGTGGCGGCGGCGTGGCTGTGGCCGTGGCTGGCCGCCCCCCTGCCCCATTCGCTTCGGCGCAAGACGGTCTGCGTGGTGCAGGTGGCGGTGCTGGCGGCGCTCCTGGCGCCGCCGGTGGTGGCGCCGGTCTCGACGCTGATGGCGGGCGCGGCGCTGGCGGCGCTGGTCTGGTCCTTTGCGGTGGACGCCCTGTGGCTGTGGCGGCACCGGCACGCCCCCGGAGCCGGCGCATGAGCGGGCTGCGCGCGCACCTGGGTCTCGCCCGGTCGCTGGCCATCTACTACGGCCGGCCGTGGCGGCAGCGGCGGCTCAGCCGCTTCTATGCCGGGCTGCTCGCGCCCGGGGACCTCGCCTTCGACATCGGCGCACATGTCGGCAACCGCAGCCGCGCGCTGCGCGCCGCCGGGGCCCGGGTCGTGGCGCTGGAGCCGCAGGCGCCCTTTGCCGGCTTCCTGCGCCTGACGCTTCCGCGCGACATCACCCTGGTGGAGGCTGCCGCCGGCGCCCGGCCGGGCACGGCCGAGCTGGCGGTCTCGCGGCTGCACCCGACGGTGTCGTCGCTGGCGGGGCTGCCGGCGGCGGTGGGCGGGGCCGAGGGCTTTGCCCATGTCCGCTGGGACGCCCGGCAGCGCGTGGCCGTCACCACGCTGGATGCGCTGATCGCGGCGCACGGCCTGCCCGCCTTCGTCAAGATCGACGTCGAGGGCTTCGAGGCCGAGGTCCTGGCCGGGCTGTCGCAGCCGGTGCCGCTGCTGGCGGTGGAGTACCTGCCGCAGCTTCCCGGTGCGGCGCGGGCGGCGGTGCAGCGGCTCGCCGCGCTCGGGCCCTACCGCTTCAACGCCGTCGCGGGCGAGCGCCCGGCCTTTCTGTGGGAGCGCTGGAAGACCCCCGGGGACACCCTCGCCTGGCTCGCCGGGCGCACCCCGGCCGAGGGTTCGGGCGACCTCTATGCCCGCCGGGACAGCGCATGACGGCGCTGCGGCCGATCCTTGCAGCGGCGGTGTTCTGGCTGGTGCTGATCCAGCCGAACCACCCGGCGGCGATGACCTGGGGCGCGCTGGGGATGTTCCCGCTCGAATGGCCGGCGCTGCTGCTGGGGCTGGCGGCGCTGCCGGCGGGGGCGCGGCTGACGCGGGGGATCCGGGCGGCGCTGGTGACGGTGCTGATGGTGATCGTGGTCGCGAAACTCGCGGATTTCGCCACCTTCACCGCCTATGGCCGGGCCTTCAACCTGCTGGTCGACGGGCATCTCATCCATGCCGCCTGGATGCTCGGGTCGGGCTCCATCGGCACGGGGCCTGCGGCGGCCGTGGTGGCCGGGGCGCTCGCGGCGCTGGCGGTCCTGGCGACGGCGCTGTGGTGGGCGAGCGGGGTGTGGGCGGGGCTGACCCCGCCGCGCCCCTGGCGTGTGGCGGCGGCGCTGGCCTTCCTTCCGGCCTCGGCGGTGGCGGCGGCCGAGGTCGGCCACGCAATGCGCGCCTGGGAGCTGCCCTCGCGTCCGCCCGGCGCCGCCTTCACCGCCCGCGTCGGGATCGAGCGGGTGCAGTTCTACCGCGCCGCCCTGCGCGACGCCGAGGAGTTCCGCCGCAAGGCCGCTCAGGACGCCTTTGCCGGCGCCGACCCCGCGCAGCTGCTGGACCGGATCGGCGACACCGACGTCTTCCTCCTCTACGTCGAGAGCTACGGGCGCTCGAGCTTTCTGAACCCGCTCTATGCGCCCACCCACACCGGCACGCTGGCCGACATCGAGGCGCGGCTGGCCGGTCGCGGCCTCGCAATGCGCTCGGCCTTCCTGACCGCGCCGATGGTGGGCGGGCAGAGCTGGCTTTCCCATGGCACCGTCGCCTCGGGGCTCTGGACCGACAACCAGCGCCGCTATCAGGCGATGCTGGCGAGCGGGCGGCGGACGCTCTTTCACAAGGCCGCCGAGGCCGGCTTCCACACCGCCGCGGTGATGCCCGCGATCACCATGGCCTGGCCCGAGGCCGAGTTCTTCGGCTTCGACACGATCCTCCCGGCGGCGGCGCTGGGCTATCGCGGGCTGCCCTTCAACTGGGTGACGATGCCGGACCAGTTCACGCTCAAGGCGCTGGAGCGGCACCTGCTCGAGGGCGCGGCGGGCACCGACCGCGCGCCGGTCTTCACGCAGGTGGCGCTGATCTCGTCGCATGCGCCCTGGGTGCCGGTGCCCGAGTTGATCGCCTGGGAGGACATCGGCGACGGCACCGTCTTCAACGAGATGGCGCTGTCGGACGACCCGCCCGAGGTGGTCTGGCGCGATCACGACCGCGTGCGCGACCAGTTCCGCCGGGCCGTGGACTATACGCTTCAGGTCGTCGGCGCCTGGGCCGAGCGCCATGCCGACCGCCCGCCGCTGCTGATCGTGCTGGGCGATCACGAACCGGCGCCCTTCGTGGCGCAGACCCCGGGCTTCGACGTGCCGATCCACATCATCGGCCCGCCCGAGCTGGTCTCGCTGATCGCGGACTGGGGCTGGCATCCGGGGCTCCTGCCCGGGCCGGATGCCCCGGTCTGGCGGATGGATACGTTCCGCGACCGCTTCCTCGACGCCTTCTCCACCGCCCGGCCCACCCCGGGAGAGCGGCGCGAGGCAGCGGTGCGGCCTTTTCTCGCGGCCGACAGGCCCTAGGTCACAGGGGATGGGCAGATGACACGGGCAACGCCAGAAGGGGGGCTCTGATGCAGGCCGAGATGTCCGAGCGGGTCTGGGCCGCCCTTCTGGCCCTGCGCGACGGGGCCGAACCCCTGCCGGCGCGCGACTGGACGGCGGGAGAGTCCGCGGCCTGGGCGCTCTATGCGCCGGTCGCGCGGCGCGCGGGCCGGCCGCTCAGGGTGGCGCAGATCGGGCAGTCTCTGGACGGCCGGGTGGCCACCGTCTCGGGCGATGCGCGCGACGTCTCGGGGCCCGACGGGCTGGCGCATCTGCACCGGCTGCGGGCGCTGGTGGATGCGGTGGTGATCGGCGTGCGCACGGCGCTGCACGACGCACCGCGCCTGACGGTGCGGCTGGTGCCGGGAGCGAACCCGGCGCGGGTGGTCATCGACCCGCAGGGCCGGCTGCCCGACGACGCGCCGGTGCTGGCCGCCGACGGCGCGCGGAGGCTGGTGATCCAGGCGGTCGACCGGTCACGCCCCGCCGGGGTGGAGGTCCTGCGCCTCACCGGCCGCGAGGGCTGGATCGCCCCCCGCCACATCGCCGCCGCGCTCGAGGCCGAGGGCCTCGGCCATGCCCTCATCGAGGGCGGCGGCATCACCATCGCGGGTTTTCTGGAGGCGGGGCTGCTGGACCGGCTGCATGTGGCCGTGGCGCCGCTGATCATCGGCGCCGGGCCCACCAGCCTGACCACCACCCCGGTGGCGCGGCTCTCCGAGGCGATGCGCCCCGAAACCTCGGTCTATGCGCTGGGCTCCGACGTGGTGTTCGACTGTGTGGTCGGCCGCTCCGCCCTGTCCCGCCCGTCCGAGGCGCGCGCCGCCGCCCGCCGCGCCTGACGCCGAGCCTGCCGCGCACCCTGCCCACGCAAACGCAAACCCCGCCCGCATCGGCCCCGCCTGCGCCCCCTGTCCAGCCCGCCCTCCCCCGGAGACCGGCGCCCCCCCTTCATCTTTCCTCAAATATCCTCGGGGGGGTCGCCAAAGGCGACGGGGGGCAGACAGCCCCCCTCCACCGCCGGGTCCTGGCGCCGGCGCCTCCTCAGGTCCCCCGCGCCAGCGCGGCGATGCCCGTGCGCGCCATCTCCACCAGCCCCAGCGGGCGCATCAGCTCGGCAAAGGCGTCGACCTTCTGGGTCGAGCCGGTGACCTCGAAGACGAAGCTCTCCAGCGTCGAGTCGACCACATTGGCGCGGAAGACATCCGCCAGCCGCAGCGCCTCGACCCGCGCCTCGCCCTTGCCGGCGACCTTGAAGAGCGCGAGTTCCCGCTCCACCGCGGCGCCCTCGACCGTCAGGTCGTGGACATCGTGCACCGGCACCATCCGCCCGAGCTGCGCCTTGATCTGCTCGATCACCTGCGGCGTGCCGGTGGTGACGATGGTGATGCGCGAGCGGTGCCCGGTGTGGTCGGTCTCGGCCACCGTCAGGCTCTCGATGTTGTAGCCGCGGCCCGAGAACAGACCGATCACCCGCGCCAGCACCCCGGGCTCGTTGTCGACCACCAGCGCCAGCGTATGCGTCTCCTGCACCTCGGAGAAACTCGCCCTCAGGTCATAGGCCGAGTGCTGCGAGGTGCCTTTCTGGATGTTCAGGGGGGACATGACGTCATCTCCTCATGGGGGATCCCGCAGGCGCCGCATCGGGGCCAGAGTCGGGGCCAGCATCGGGTTCAGCATCGGGCGCCGCGGTATCGTCGGCCGCGCGCCGGGACAGGGGTTTCTGCCACAGGCCGAAGGAAAAATGGTTCTCGCCCTTCGCCCGGGCGTGTTCGTCCCAGGCGATCAGCCGGGCGATGACCTCGCCCTCGGGCCCGCAGGCACCGATCACCTGCGGCGCCGCGGTGTGGATCATGGCGCCGCCGAGCTGCTTCATCGGGGTGCCCGTGAGCCTGAGGAACGAGTCCTCGATCAGGTCGCTCTGCGGCGCCTCGGACGGATCGCGCAGATAGAGCCGCAGCCGCCGATAGAGCGAGCCGGGACGCACCGGCGGAGTGTCGGGGCCGAGCGCCGCGCGCTCGTGGCCGAGAAAGGCGTTGGCGAGGTCGGCCTGCGCCTGCGTCCACTGCAACCGGGTCGGCCCGGTGTATTCGTTCACCGCCAGCCAGCCGCCCGGGCGCAGCACCCGGATGCTGAAGGCCAGCGCCGCCTCGACGTCATACATGTGGTGAAGCGAATGGTCCCAGTACACGAGGTCGTAGCTGTCCGGCTCGGCGAGGTCGAAGACATTCGCCACCCGCACCGTGACCCGATCCGCCAGCCCGAGCCGCGCCGCCTCCGCGCGCGCCTCGGCCGCCGGACCCTCGGCCAGCTCGTAGAGGTCGAAGCTCTCGACACAGCCGTGCTGCAGCAGCAGCATCTCCTTGGCGCCGCTGCCGCAGCCGATCGAGAGCCCCCGCCCGAGCGCCACCCCGCCGGTGGCCGCCCGCAGCGCGCCGGCGACGCCGCCGGGGGCGGCATCGCTGATCTGGTGCTCGATGTGCCGCAACAGGACCGGCGACGTCCACCAGTTCTGCGTCTCGCCCGCCACGCTCCAGCGTCGGCCGACGTAGCGGTCCTGAAGGGCGGCGAGGAACCTCACGGCCGCCCGCCCGTCGAGATGGCCGCCCGGTCGCCGCGCGGGCTCACACCAGCACCCCGCCCTCGGCGCCGATCACGCCCTGCGTCTCGGCCTCGCCCAGCAGCATCTCGTTGTGCGGCTTGCCCGAGGGGATCATCGGGAAGCAGTTCTCGTGCTTCTCCACCAGACAGTCGAAGATCACCGGACCGTCATAGGCCAGCATCTCGCGGATCGCGTCGTCCAGGTCGGCGGGGTCCTGGCACTTGATCCCCTTGCAGCCGAAGGCCTCGGCCAGCTTCACGAAGTCGGGCAGCGCGTCGGACCAGGAATGCGAATAGCGCTCGCCGTGCAGGAGTTCCTGCCACTGCCGCACCATGCCGAGACGCTCGTTGTTGAGGATGAACTGCTTGACCGGGGTGCGGAACTGCACCGCCGTGCCCATCTCCTGCATGTTCATCAGCCAGGACGCCTCGCCCGCCACGTTGATCACCAGCGCGTCGGGATGCGCGATCTGCGCCCCGATCGAGGCCGGCAGGCCGTAGCCCATCGTCCCGAGCCCCCCCGAGGTCAGCCACAGGTTCGGCGCCTCGAAGCCGAGGAACTGCGCCGCCCACATCTGGTGCTGGCCCACTTCGGTCGCGACGATGCGCTTGGGGTGGTCTCGGGTCAGCGCTTCGAGCCGCTGCAGCGCATACTGCGGCTTGATCGTGGCCTTCGACGGCCTGTAGGCGAGGCAGTCGACCGCGCGCCAGGCCTCGATCTGCTTCCACCAGCGCGCCAGCCCCTCGCGGTTGGTCTTCGCGCCCCGCGCCTTCCACACCGACAGGAGCGCGCGCAGCACCTCGGTCACGTCGCCGACGATGGGCATCTCGGTGCGGATGACCTTGTTGATGGACGACGGGTCGATGTCGATATGCGCCTTCACCGAGCCGGGAGAGAAGTCCGAGATCCGCCCGGTGATGCGGTCGTCGAAGCGCGCGCCGATGTTGATCATCAGGTCGCAGCCATGCATCGTGAGGTTGGCCTCATAGGTGCCGTGCATGCCCAGCATGCCGATCCAGCCCTTGCCGCTGGCCGGATAGGCGCCCAGCCCCATCAGGGTGGAGGTGACGGGAAAGCCCGTCGCCTCGGCCAGCTCGCGCAGCAGCCGGCTCGCCTCGGGGCCCGAGTTGATGACGCCGCCGCCGGTATAGAGGACCGGCCGCTCGGCCGTCTCCATCGCCGCGGCGAGGCGCTCGATCATCTCGGGGTCGCCCTGGCGGCGGGGCTGGTAATGGGCGGTGCGGGCCTTCTCGGGCGCGGTATAGGCGGCGGTGGCGAACTGCACGTCCTTGGGGATGTCCACCAGCACCGGGCCGGGCCGGCCGGTGGTGGCGACGTGGAACGCCTGGTGGATGGTGTCGGCGAGCTGCGCGGTGTCCTTCACCAGCCAGTTCATCTTGGTGCAGGGGCGGGTGATGCCGACCGTATCGGCCTCCTGGAACGCATCCGAGCCGACCATGAAGGTCGGCACCTGCCCCGTCAGCACCACCAGCGGGATCGAGTCCATCAGCGCATCGGTGATGCCGGTGACGGCATTGGTCGCCCCGGGGCCCGAGGTGACCAGCACCACGCCCGGCTTGCCGGTCGAGCGCGCATAGCCCTCGGCCATGTGGGTCGCGCCCTGCTCGTGGCGCACGAGGATGTGGCGGATCTCGTTCTGCTGGAACAGCTCGTCATAGATCGGCAGCACCGCACCGCCGGGATAGCCGAACACCACCTCGACGCCCTGATCCCTGAGCGCCTGAACCACCATCTGCGCGCCCGTCATCTCGCGTGCCATGCCTGCCGTCTCCATCCGCGTCCTGCGCAACAAAAAAGCCCCCGGGATCGTCGCGGGGGCGCAAGGGCATTCGCTGGGGTGAGGGGTCACCCGCCCATGCGCCACCATCCTACCGCTACGATCCCGCGAGCCATGCCAAGCCTCCCCTGAGCCAGCGGGACATTAGGAGCGCCCCGGAGAGAGGTCAACCGGGAAAATCGCGCCAAAACTGTCGCGGGCGGGGGCCTCGGCTTTTCGGATATTGCGCAGGCGGGGCGTCTTGCGCAACGCAGCCCGCGTACCCATCCCGCTGGCCCCGCCCCTGAGCCGGGCGGCGGGGCGTGCTGCCCCCGATCGCGGGGGACAAGTCCGCTTCGGGCTTTTCTCGCCCCGGGCCTTGTGTATAACGCAGAAACGGGCGCCGGCCGGGAGGGGCGGCGCCACAAGGAGAAACGTGGGAGGTTCCACAATGGATCGTCGTTCATTCCTGAGGGCCGGTGCCCTCGGCGGCACTGCTGCAGCCGCCAGCACCCTGGCCGCGCCCGCCATCGCCCAGGGCAACATCACCTGGCGCATGGTCACCACCTGGCCGCGCATGTTCCCCGGGCTCGGGACCGGAGCACAGCGCCTCGCCGACCGCATCACCGCGGCCTCCGACGGCCAGCTCACCGTGCAGGTCTTTGCCGGCGGCGAGATGGTGCCGCCGCTTCAGGCCCTCGACGCGGTGCTCGACGGCGCCGCCGAGATGAGCCACGGCGCCGCCTATTACTGGCAGAACCGCTCGGTCGGGCTGTCGTTCTTCACCGGCGTGCCCTTCGGGATGACCTCGCGCGAGCTCGCCGCCTGGGTCCGCTACATGGGCGGCCAGGAGCTGTGGGACGACATCTACGACCAGTTCGGCCTGCAGGGCTTCCTGTCGGGCGACACCGGCACCCAGGCCGGCGGCTGGTTCCGCGAAGAGCTGTCGGGCATCGACGACATCCAGGGGATCCGCTTCCGCACCCCGGGCCTCGGCGGCCAGGTCTGGCAGAAGATGGGCGCCAGCGTGACCAACCTGCCGGCGGGCGAGATCTTCGCCGCGCTGCAGACCGGCACGCTGGATGCGGCCGAGTTCGTCGGCCCCTTCAACGACCGCGCGCTGGGCTTCCACCAGGTGCGCAAGCACTACTACACCTCGTCCTTCATCGAGCCGGGCCTCGCGACCGAGCTGGTGGTGGACAAGGCGAAGTACACCGCCCTGCCCCAGCATCTGCAGGACCTCGTGCGCGACGTCTGCCAGGCCGAATACGACCAGGTGCCGTCGGATTTCTATGCCAACGACCCGATCTCGCTGGCCGACATGGTGGAAAACCATGGCGTCACCGCGCACAAGAACTGGCCTGACAGCATTCTGGAGGCCGGCGCAGCCGCTTCGAGGGAGTTGCTGATCGAGATCCTGGATTCGAGCGATGCGCTGACGAAACAGACGGCCGAGAGCTTCGTGAAGTCGCTGAACATCCTGCGCACGCGGACCGAAGGGACCGACCTGACCTTCGCGCTGGCGCGCGAGAAGTACTTCGACGTCTCCGACCTCGGCTGAGCCCCGGGCACGGCGCCCACATCGACCCGGCCCGGAGCCTCGCTCCGGGCCGGTCCCGTTTCGCCGACGGCAAGGGCCGCCTCAGCGCCAGAGCAGCGACCGGCCCTCGTGAAAGAGATGGAGCTTCGCCGGGTCCGCCCCCAGCCGCACCGTCTGGCCGCGCAGGCCGGAATGGATGCCCGGCAGCTTGGCCAGGAACTCGGGCGCGCCCGCATCGCGGCGCATGTGCAGGACCGTCAGCTCTCCCAGCGCCTCGGTCAGCGCCACCTCGCCGGCAAAGAGCGGCGCCGCCTCGGTGAGGTGCAGATCCTCCGGCCGCACGCCCAGATTGACCCGCATGCCCCGGTCCGCCGCCCGCGTGGGGATCGCCGCCACCGCCTCCCCCCCGCGCGCCAGCCTGACCCGCGTGTGCTCGCCGGTCTCCACCACCTCGCCCGGCAACAGGTTCATCGCCGGCGAGCCGATGAACTGCGCCACGAACTCGGTCATCGGGCGTTCATAAAGCTCCATCGGCGGACCCACCTGCGCGATCCCGCCCCCCGCCAGCACCACGATCCGGCTGGCCAGCGTCATCGCCTCGACCTGATCATGGGTGACATAGATCATGGTCGAGTCCGGCATCGACTCCTTCAACTGCGCGATCTCGATCCGCGTCGCCACCCGGAGCGCGGCGTCGAGGTTCGAGAGCGGCTCGTCGAAGAGATAGACCTTCGGGTCGCGCACGATCGCCCGCCCGATCGCGACCCGCTGCCGCTGCCCGCCCGAGAGCTGTTTCGGCAACCGGTCCAGCAGCGTGTCGAGCTGCAGCATCTTCGCCGCCCGCCCGACCGCGGCGTCGATCTGGGCCCGGCTCCTGCCCGCGATCTTCAGCGCAAAGGCCATGTTGTCGCGCACCGTCATGTGCGGATAGAGCGCATAGGTCTGGAACACCATGGCGATGCCGCGCTGCGCGGGGGGGACGTCGTTCATCCGCACCCCGTCGATCTCCAGCGTGCCGCCGGTGATCCGCTCCAGCCCCGCGATCATTCTGAGCAGCGTGGACTTGCCGCAGCCCGACGGACCGACAAAGACCACCAGCTCGCCGGTGCGGATGTGCAGGTCGATGTCTCCCAGCACCTTCACATCGCCATAGGCCTTTTCCACGCCCGTGAGCCTCAGCTCCGCCATCGCTGTCCTCCCCCCTCAGTGCCGGATCATCAGACAGGGCTGCCACGGCCCCAGATGCACCACCCCGTCGGCCCCCGGCCCCGCGCTGTTCAGCTCGGCCCCGATGACATGCCACCGCCCCTCGGGCAGGCGCAGCTCGGCCGGCTCCTCGCTCAGGTTGAAGGCGCAGAAGAGCGTCTCGCCCGGGGCCGCGCGCAGAAAGCGCACCACGTTCCCCGCGACCTCCAGATCCTCCAGACTGCCGCGCATCAGCGCCGCATGGGCGTGGCGAAAGGCGATGGCGCGGCGATAGTGGTGAAGCAGCGCCTCGGGCGCCCGCTCCTGCGTGTCGACCGCGAGATGGACATGCGCCGAGGGGATGGGCAGCCACGGCACCCCCATGGAAAAGCCGCCGTTCACCTGATCCGCACGCCAGACCATCGGCGTGCGGGCACCGTCCCGGCCCTTGTATTCCGGCCAGAAGCGGATGCCGTAGGGGTCGCGCAGATCCTCGAAGGCGAGGTCCGCCTCGGGCAGGCCCAGCTCCTCGCCCTGATAGAGACAGACCGAACCGCGCAGACACATCATCAGCGTCGCATGCGCCCGCACCGCGGCCGGCGTGAGGTGCCAGCGGGTCAGATGCCGCGTCACGTCATGGTTGGAGAACGCCCAGCAGGCCCAGCCGTCCGGCGCCGCCTCGGCCACATCCTCGAGCACGCGGCCCACCCACCCGGCCGTCAGCGGCGCGCTGGCGAGGAACTCGAAGGCATAGCACATGTGCACCTTGTCGCCGCCGCCGGTGTATTGGCCCAGCACCTCCAGCCCGCGCTGGCTCTCGCCGACCTCGCCCACCGTGGCGGCGCCGTGCTCGTCCATCAGCGCGCGAAACCGCCTCAGGAATTCGAGGTTTTCCGGCTGGGTCTTGTCGTGGATGTGGTCCTGCCAGTTGTAGGGGTTGACCTTGGGCGCGGTGAAGTCGTTGCGCCGGTCGGGCGACAGCGGAGGATTGTCGCGCAACGCCTTGTCGTGAAAGTAGAAGTTGATGGTGTCGAGGCGAAAGCCGTCGACCCCTCGTTCGAGCCAGAAGCGCGCGGTGTCCAGCAGCGCCTCCTGCACCGCGGGGGTGTGGAAGTTCAGGTCCGGCTGGCTTTCGAGGAAGTTGTGCAGGTAATACTGGCACCGCGTCGTGTCCCAGGCCCAGGCCGAGCCGCCGAAGATCGACAGCCAGTTGTTGGGCACCGTGCCGTCGGGCTTCGCATCGGCCCAGACATACCAGTCGGCGCGCGGGTTGTCGCGCGAGGACCGGCTCTCGATGAACCAGGGGTGCTGGTCCGAGGAATGCGACAGCACGAGGTCGATCAGCACCCGCAGCCCCAGCGCATGCGCCGTCGCGATCACCGCGTCGAAATCGGCCAGCGAGCCGAACAGCGGATCGACATCGCGATAATCCGCAACGTCATAGCCGAAGTCCTTCATCGGCGAGGTGAAGAAGGGCGAGATCCAGATCGCGTCCACCCCCAGCGAGGCGACATAGGGAAGCCGCTCCACGATGCCGAGGAGGTCGCCCACCCCGTCGCCGTTGCTGTCCTGAAACGAGCGCGGATAGATCTGATAGATCACCGCGCCGCGCCACCACGCGCCCGGCTCGGCCGCGATGCGCCGCTGCGGCGCCGGATCGACGACGGTCATGCCGCTGCCCTTCGGCCTCATTTCACCGACCCCGCCAGCAGGCCGCGCACCAGATAGCGTTGCAGCGTGAAGAACACCACCAGCGGCACCGCGATGGAGACGAAGGCCGCCGCCGCCAGGATCTCCCAGTCGCCGCCGCGCGAGCCCAGCAGGTCGTCGGCGATCGTCACCGTCATCACCCGCGTGTCGGTCGCCGAGGGCAGGAACACCTTGGCCACCAGCAGGTCGTTCCACACCCACAGGAACTGAAAGATCGCAAAGGCCGCGAGCGCGGGAAAGCTGAGCGGCAGGATGATCCGGGTGAAGATCTGAAAGTCGGTCGCCCCGTCCACCCGTGCGCTCTCGATGATGTCGCGCGGCAGCCCGACCATGTAGTTGCGCAGGAGATAGATCGCGAGCGGCATGCCGAAGCCCGTGTGCGCCAGCCAGATCCCGAGAAAGCTCTGCCCGATCCCGACCTGCTGGTGAAGGCTCAGGAGCGGCACCAGCGCCAGCTGCAACGGCACCACCAGCAGCCCCACCACGGCCGCGATCAGCACCCCGCGCCCCACGAAATCCATCCAGGCCAGCGCATAGGCGGCAAAGGCCGCGATCAGGATCGGGATCACCGTGGCCGGGATCGTCACCGTCAGCGTGTTGATGAAGGCCCGCCCCATGCCGTCGGCCAGCAGCACCGTGCGATAGTTCTCCAGCGTGAAGCGCGGCGGCGTCCGGGCCTCGAAATAGAGGGTCGGGCCGCGGGGGCCGAAGGCCTCGTCCTGGGTGATGCGAAAGGCGCCGTCGGCGTCGATGGCGACGGCGCCGCCGCGGGGCAGCTCGGCCTCGGTGCCGGGGGCGAACTCGGCCGGCAGGCGGGCGCGCACGCCAAATCCCGTGACCTCGCCGCGCCCCTCGGGAAAGCGCCGCGCCGTCTCGGGCTGGGCAAAGACATTGCCCTCGAGGACGTGAAGCCCCCCCTCCTCGCGCGCGCCGTCGCCCGCAGGCCGGATGCGGAACGTCAGCTCCACCGGCAGCGGCGCCAGCCACCAGCCGGTGGCCGAGATCTGGTCGCGGTCGCGGAACGACGAGACCAACAGCCCGATGGTCGGGATCAGCCAGATCAGGACCAGCGCCGCCACCGTCAGGTTCACCGCGATGGTCAGCCCGGATTTCTTGCCCGCGATGGTGTCCATGGCCCCCTCAGCGCAGTTCCCGGCGCGCCTGCCGGATGTTCCAGATCATCACCGGCGTCACCAGCAGCATGATCACGAAGGCCACCGCCGTCGCCCGCCCGTCGTCGCGGAACATGAAGGTCATCATGTAGGAGGGCAGGATATGCGTTCCGAAATTGCCCCCTGTCATGGTGTAGACGATGTCGAAGACCTTCAGCGCGAGGATGGTGATGGTGGTCCACACCACCACGATGGTGCCCATGATCTGCGGCACCTTCACCTGAAAGAAGAGGCGGAACGGCCCCGCGCCGTCCAGGATCGCGGCCTCGATCGTCTCCTCCGGGATGCCGCGCAGCGCCGCCGACAGGATGACCATGGCGAACCCGGTCTGGATCCAGATCAGGATCACCATCAGGAAGAAGTTGTTCCAGAACGGGATCTGCACCACATCGATGGCCCGCTCGGCGCCCAAGCCCGCGCGGACGGCGTTGATGAGCCCGATGTCGGCGGTGTTGTGATAGACGAATTTCCAGATCAGCGAGGCGCCCACGAAGCTGATCGCCATGGGCATGAAGATCATGGATTTCGCGAGATTGCCCCAGCGCAGCCGGTCGGTGAGCTGCGCCGCCATCAGCCCGAAGCCGGTGGCCGCCGCCGGCACCACCAGAAGCCACAGCATGTTGTTGAAGACCGCGGTGCGGAACCCGGGCTCGGCCAGCAGGTCGGCATAGTTGCCGAAGCCGATGAATTCGGTGCCCGCGCGGTTGTAGAGCGAGCGGATGAACGAGCCCAGCACCGGCCAGGCGAGATAGAGCCCCAGCACGAAGATCGCCGGGAACAGGAAGAGCCACGGCCGCACGAGGCTCGCCCAGGCGATGTTGCGCGCGATGTTGGGCCCCCGGGCGGGAAGGATCACCCGGTCCAGCAGCCAGTTCGACACCCAGAAATAGGCCACGCAGCCGAAGACGCCGACGGCGATGGTGACCAGCCCCTGCAGCACAGGCGGCATTCAGGTTCCTCCTCCCAAAGGCCCCGCGGGTGGCCGGCCCCGCGCAGGGGGCCGGTCGATGTCTCAGCGCATGGCGTCCCAGCGCGACTGGATGGTGCGGGCCACCTCGGCGGCGTCCGCCCCGGTGGTGAAGTCCACCATCCCGGTCCAGAAGGCGCCGGCCCCGATCTCGCCCGGCATCAGGTCCGAGGCATCGAAGCGGAAGGTGGTCGCCTCCAGCAGGATCGCGTTCATCGCCCGCAGGCTGTCGTCGCCGAAGGCCTCGAGGTTGACGCCCAGATGCGGGGTCAGAAATCCCGACTGCGCCATCCAGATCTCATGCGCGATCGGGGTCTTGAGGAACTCGATCAGCCCGCGCGCCACCGGCGAGTCGCTGGTGATGGCAAAGAGCGTGCCCGCCCCCATCACCGGGCTGCCGAGGTCCTGCTCCTCGAAGGCCGGGAAATAGAAGAAGTCGAAATCCAGCCCGAATTCGGAGCCTTCGGGAAAGAAGGTCGGGATGAAGGAGGCCTGCTTGTGCATGTAGCAGCCCGGCGGGAAGGTGAAGAGCCCCGCCGGCGCGTCGCGAAAGTCGGTGGTGGCGGCGGCCTGCGGCCCGCCCATCGCCCATCCCTCGGTGCGCACGAACTGCCCGTAGATCTCGATCGCCTCGACGATGCGGTCGTCGTCGAAGGGCACCGAGTTGTCGACCCAGCCGTCATAGACCTCGGGCGGCTGGGTGCGGAGCAGGATGTCCTCCACCCAGTCGGTCGCGGGCCAGCCGGTGGCCGCGCCCGAGCCGAGCCCGATGCACCAGGGCGTGCCGCCATCCTCGACGATCCGTTCGGACAGCGCGATCAGCTCCTCCATGGTCTCGGGGATGTCGTATCCCGCCTCGTCGAAGGCCTCGGGCGAGTACCAGACCAGCGATTTCACATCGACCTTGTAGAAGAAGCCGAAGAGCGCGTCCTCGCCGTCGGGTCCGGCAAAGGTGCCGAGCTCGACCCAGCTGTCGCCGGCGGCGTAATTCTCGCGCACCCAGTCCGCCGTCTCGGGCGCGAGCGGGCTGAGGAAGCCGCGCGCGGCCATGTCGGCGGCCAGCCCCGGCTGCGGGAACACCGCGATGTTGGGCGCCGAGCCCGCCTGCGCCGCGATCACGATGTCCTGCTCGAAACTGTCCGAGCCCGAATAGGTCACCGTCGCCCCGGTGGCGGCGGCGAAATAGGCCAGCGTGGCGTTGACCATCTGCGCGTCGAGGCTGAGCCACGGGCCGGTCAGCGTGACCGTCTGGCCGGAAAAGTCATGCGCGGCGGCGAACGCGTCGAAGCTCTCCCAGTTGAACCTGTCATCCTCGCCCGGGGCGAAGAGCAGGGTCTGGGCATGGGCCGTGGCCGAAGCCAGCGCAAGCGCGGCCGCGCTCGCGAGGAGTGTGCGGTTCATCGTTTCCCTCCCGTTGGCGCGTCCTGCGCGCCGTTCCGTGAGCCTTGCGGGGCCGGCAGACGCCCGCCGCACCCGCGGATTTCGGACCCGCGTAACCCTAAGGCTTCTGTCCCGTCTGTCAACGCACAGCGCCAAACCTTTGCAAGGGCGTTGTTTTCGGCCCCATCGCCGGCCGCAGACCCGCCCCGGCTGGACCTCGCGGCCGCGCGCGCCTAGGCTTTGCCCCATCGCCCCCCACGCGAGGAGCCCCCATGTCGCCCCCCGCCGCCTTCGGCTTCGCCCGCGCCGACTTTCCGCCCGGCTTCGTCTTCGGCACCGCCACCTCGGCCTATCAGATCGAGGGCCACGCGGCCGGCGGCGCCGGCCCGACCCATTGGGACAGCTTCGCCGCCACCCCGGGCAATGTCGCGCGCGGCGAGGATGGCGCAGTCGCCTGCGACCACCTCCACCGCTGGGAGGAGGACCTCGACCTCGTCACCGGCGCCGGGCTCGACGCCTATCGCTTCTCGACCTCCTGGGCGCGGGTGCTGCCCGAGGGGCGCGGCACGCCCAACCCCGCGGGCCTCGACTTCTACGACCGGCTGGTCGACGGGCTGGCCGCCCGCGGCCTGAAACCCGCACTCACCCTCTATCACTGGGAGTTGCCCTCGGCGCTCGCGGACCGCGGCGGCTGGGCCAACCGCGACATCGCCGGCTGGTTCGCCGACTACGCCGAGACCGTCCTGCGCCGCATCGGCGACCGGCTCTGGTCGGTCGCGCCCGTCAACGAGCCCTGGTGCATCGCCTGGCTGGGTCATTTCGCCGGCGTCCACGCCCCGGGCCTGCGCGACATCCGCGCCACGGCCCGCGCGATGCACCACATCGGCCTCGCCCACGGCCGCGCCATCGCCGCCGCCCGCGCGCTGGGCCAGCCGAACCTCGGCGCCGTGGTCAACCTCGAGCGCGCGCTGCCCGCCGACGCCAGCCCCGAGGCCGCCGCCGCCGCCCGCCGATACGACGGCCTCTACAACCGCTGGTTCCTCGGCGGGCTGATGCGCGGCGACTACCCCGCGGACGTGCTCGAGGGCCTCGGGCCGCACCTGCCCCCGGGGTGGGAGGCCGACATGGCCGCCATCTCCGCCCCGCTCGACTGGCTGGGCCTCAACTACTACACCTGCAAGCGGATCGGCCCGGCGCCCGGCCCCTGGCCCGCGCTGGCCGAGCACCCCGGCCCGGGAGCGAAGACCGACCTCGGCTGGGCCATCCACCCCGAGAGCCTGGGCTATTTCCTCGACTTCGCAAACGGTTACGCGGGCGGCCTGCCGCTCTACATCACCGAGAACGGGCTCGCCTGCGCAGCCGAGCCCGACACCGCCCGCATCGCCTATCTCGACGCCCACCTCGCCGAGGCCCGCGCCGCCATCGCCCGCGGCATCCCGCTGAAGGGCTACTTCATCTGGTCGCTGATGGACAATTTCGAATGGTCCGAGGGCTATGACGGCCGCTTCGGCCTCGTCCACGTCGATTTCGCGAGCCTCCGGCGGCGCCCCCGGGCCTCGTGGCACGCGCTCGCCCGCGCCCTCGGCTGAGCCCGCGCCATGCCCTCGCCCCTCGCCCTCCTCGCCGACATCGGCGGCACCAACACCCGCCTCGCGCTCGCCCGCGACGGCCGGGCGCTGCCCGACAGTATCCGCCGCTATGCCAACGCCGGTTTCCGCGACCTCGAGGCGGTGCTCCACGCCTATCTGGCCGAGGTCGGCAGCCCCGACCTCGGCGGCGCCTGCGCCGCCGTCGCAGGCCCGGTGCAGGACGGCAGCGGCCGCCTGACCAACCTCGACTGGGAGATCGCCGAGCCCCGCCTCTCGGCCGCCATCGGCGGCGCCCCCGCGCGGCTCCTCAACGACCTCCAGGCCCAGGGCCACGCGCTCGACCGCCTCGGCCCGGAGGTGCTGCGGCCCGTGCTCGCCGCCCCCGCCCGCCCCGGCGCGCCGCGCCTCGTCATCGGCGTCGGCACCGGCTTCAACGCCGCCGCCGTGCACCGGACCCGCACGGGCCGCCTCGTCACCGCCTCGGAGTGCGGCCACATCACCCTGCCCACCCCGACCGGGCCCGACCGCCGCCTCGCCACCCACCTCGCCCGCGCCCACGGCTTCGCCTCGGTCGAAGAGGCGCTCTCGGGCCGCGGCCTCGGCGCCATCGACGCCTGGCTCGCCGAGGAGCAGGGCGGCCCGCCCCCCCGCGACGCCCGCGCCCTCCTCGACGCCCTCGCCGAGGGCGAGCCGCGCGCAAGGCTCGCCGTGGCCACCTTCGTGCGCCTCCTCGGCACCGTGGCGGGCGACCTCGCGCTGGTGCACCTGCCCCATGGCGGGGTCTTCCTGATCGGCGGCATGGCCCGCGCCATCGCCCCCCACCTCGCCCGCCTCGGCTTCGCCGATGCCTTCCACGCCAAGGGCCGCTTCGCCCCGCTGATGGAGACCTTCCCGCTGGCGGTGATCGAGGACGACTACGCCGCCCTCACCGGCTGCGCCGCCGTCCTCGCCGACGAGGCCCCCTGACCCGCCACGCCCCCCTTCATCTTTCCTCAAATATCCTCGGGGGGGTCATGCGCCAGCATGACGGGGGGCAGACAGCCCCCCTCCGACCTCCGCCCCGGGCGCCCCCGTCAGCCGGTCGCGCGCTCGACCGGCCCGGCGATCCCCTCCCAGGCGCCGGGCACGAGCGCAAGGCCCAGCACCCGGTCGGGGTTCGTGGGCGGCGGCATCGCCACCCCCTCCAGACGCCCGAAGCCGAAGCGCGCGTAATAGGGCGCATCGCACAACAGCATCACCCGCTCCCAGCCCAGCGCGCGCGCCTGCGCGAGGCAGTCGTGGATCAGCCAGCCCCCCAGCCCCTCGCCCTGCCGCGTCGGATGCACCGCCACGGGGCCGAGCAGCAGCGCCGGCAGCCCGCCCACCCGTACCGGCCAGCAGCGGATCGCGCCCACCAGGATGCCGTCCTCGCGCAGGGTCAGGCACAGCGGCCCCACCGGCGCCACCCCGTCGCGCAGCCGATAGGACGACAGCGCCTCGCGCCCCGGCGCAAAGCAGAGGTCATAGAGCGCCTCGACCTCACAGCCGTCCGCCGCCGTTTCCTGACAGAGCTCCACCGCCGCCCCCGAATTGCGCTGGCGGGGCCCCTAGCATGGGGCTAGGTCGGGGGCAAACCGACGCACCCCAGGAGGAGACGCCCGCGATGTT
>Ga0213835_100112_pt1 | contig 102684 bp, 116 predicted proteins | sample SWPATP01_FD_160576 | JGI IMG/M metagenome (GOLD analysis project Ga0213835, IMG submission 160576) | Coastal seawater microbial communities from Marineland, Florida, United States - SWPA TP0 #1 | ecosystem: Environmental > Aquatic > Marine > Coastal | place: USA: Florida | collected 2016-08-05 | reverse complement strand
GCCTGTGTGGCATAGTTACCCCAATGCGTCTCAACGAGTGGTTGCTGCCCTCAGACGCACCCCTCTGCAACAGCAATGGAGCCTTGCTGCAGCTTGTCCGAAAGGGATCGCTCACCGGACACTTTTGAGGGAGCGGAGGTCAGCCCCCCCCTGCCCTCCGCAAATCCGGCTTGCCCGGTCTCTCATTAAGGTGGTACGCTTTATTTTCTCACACAGGGGCCTCATCCGTTACAAATGACCAACACCCTCATCGGATATGCCCGCTGCTCGACCGACAAGCAGGACCTCACCGCACAGCGCCGGGCTCTGATCGAACTCGGTGTGCCGGAGGACCGCATCTACACCGACCATGGCCTCACCGGCCGCAACCGCGATCGCCCCGGCCTCTCCCAGGCACTGGCCGCGGTCCGCGCCGGCGAGACGCTCGTCGTGCCCAAGCTGGATCGCCTCGCCCGTTCGGTGCCCGACGCGCGCGCTATCGCCGATGAGCTGGAGAAGCGCGGCGTCAGCCTCGCGCTCGGCAAGCAGGTCTACGACCCCAACGACCCCATGGGCCGGATGTTCTTCAACATCCTCGCCACTTTCGCCGAATTCGAGAGCGACCTCATCCGTCTACGCACCCGCGAGGGCATGAAGATCGCCCGGGACAAGGGCAAGCTCCGCGGCAAGCCGCCCAAGCTGTCCAACCTCCAGCAGCGCGAGCTCCTCAAGATGCACACCACCGGCGAATACTCGATCAGCGACCTCGGCAAGCTGTTCAAGGTCTCGCGGCCCACCGTGTATCGGACGATCCGGCGGAAGGCAGACGAACCGATTTGAGTTTCCAGCTTGGCGGGAGGTTATTGGCTGCGGTGCATCACGAACCCGATTTCTCAGACACGATAGCTGTTTCGTCGCACCTCTAACTAGAAAACGTGACAGGCGATCACGTCTCTGTTATTCGGAACATAAGAAGAACTTTTGGGCAAGGGCGGTCGGACCCGGCCTGCGACTCCATTCTTCGTTTGAGGTCAAAACAGAGGCCTATGGACATGAAGACCGTCAGTGCGAAGCTGCCACAAAAATTTATTGATGCACTCGATCAATGGCGCGAGGCTAACTCCGATCCGCGCCTTACACGGTCCGATGCTTTGGCCCACTTCGTAGCCAAAGGCTTGGGTTTGGAGCCTCCAAGTCTCAGCAACCGGCCACACGTCGTTTCCAAGGAAGAAATCGAAGAACGCGGCGAATACTACTGTGAGCTCTACGCTGAACTGAAGAGCTTTGCGGCGGTCGCTCGTGAGGTCGGGTTTTCAGTCTCGACCGTCAGCAAGGTCATACGCCGCCATCAGCGGTCAGCCCTTTTGGCTTCACGATCGCAGGACCCAAAGCCTTACGGAGGTAACGGGAATGCACATGGCCTCTGATCTTCCAAACACCAAAGAAATGAAGGTGCTGCGCGGGCTCTGCTTGGGTGATGTCGAGGATGAGGCTCATTTCGCTGGTGTGGGACGAAAGACTTTCGACGGGCTGCTCGCCAAGGGCTGGATCGAACACGCCACGGACGAGACATATGGCACCATGGGATTTCAGATCACCCCCGCAGGCGAAGCGGCTTTAGAGTTGGGGCACGAGGCTGGCTTGTGATGGGCAGCTGCTCCGCTGGGGAACATGAACGAGGGCATCGCGCGAGGCGATGAGAGGTGAGGAGGCGCGCATGATCACCATCGAACCCGAGCTGCTAAAGTCGACCTGGCTGGCTCTCAGCGAACCGATGCCGAACCGAGGCGAATTCTCGTCCAAAGCAATCCTCGAGCAGGTTGCGGACGAAGGGTGGATGCATGGATATCAACTCGACGATCTCGTTCACGATAGCGAACCCCGCCTGGCGCGATCGGCTTCCCGCGTTGATCTCAGGGCACTGTCCGAGGCCATGGGCTATCGCTGGGTGTCCACCTATCGGCGTCCGAGGATGCGATCAAACAGCGCCGCCGGTACCCAGTCACTTAGTGCGATTGATGCAGCGGCCTTTCTGCTAGACCTGCAGACACTCGGTTTCGCCATTGATCCATGGCCACTCGTTGATCGCCTGCGACCCGCCATCACGCGGAAGAAGCGCGTCACCGACCCCGAGCTCCAGATATTCTGGGCTCCCAGAATGAAGGACCGAGGACACCTTGTCCTAGTGTCCGAGCAAGAATGGTACCGAGGAGAGTTCAACAAGGGAAAGCTTGCGAGCGGCCACCGATACGAGGTCTGGCTTGGTTCAGACGACGAAGTCTACAAGCTTGAAGTGAAGGCGCCGAAGTACCGTCAGGTCCGCGCGCCAGTTGAGACCACCTGCCCCGAGTGCGGGGACACATGGTATCGCGGCGATCCCGATTCCAGCGCGGCGCATCGACGCGAGCACAAGCGTCGGATGCATGTGCTCGACCCGAAGCCGCTGGCGGAAATGTTGTCAGAGCGGCTTACAACGAACGATCCCGAACTTGTCAGGTCGACGTCTCCCCAGTGGAAGCACTTCGAGATGTACGAGCGCGCTCGCGCGTTCCGCCGCGAGGAGGGGTACGACTTCGTGCAGTGGAATTCTCATGACGGCGATGACGATCCGCATGTCCACGGCTTCCTGATGAGCGACGCGGAGGGCCGCATTCTTGGCGCGATATCCTTTCGGTGGCGTGAGCCTCGGGACGAGCCCGCCTTCTGGGGTCTCCAGTGGGTCTGGATCGCGCCAAAGATGCGTCGGCGCGGCATCCTCTCCAGCCGTTGGGCCGTGTTTCGGGAGCGCTTTGGTGATTTCGTGGTGGAGTCACCGGTCTCCGAAACCATGCAAGCCTTCCTGGCCAAGCACGGCGACGCACACCTGATGAGCTGCCCATCTCAGCGAGCACTCAGACACACTTCGGTTTGAGCACAACATGAAGGGTGTCACAGACGCCTTTCCTTACTACCCGCTACTCACGTTTCATCGCACCATGGCTAGCGAAGACCTCGCCGCGATTGAACTGCGGAAACAAGGCTGAAAAACCTTGGTGATATGGGTACTCGGGGCTAGGAATGAGTACGAGATGAGGAAAACATCCTCGCAATTTCTGGATGATGCGCAATGAAAGCGATCGAACTGTTCGCAGGGGCTGGCGGTCTCGGCATTGGGATTGGGCGAGCGGGCTTCATGCCTGAGCGGATTGTCGAATGGGAGCCCAATTGCCAGCGTACCCTTCTCGCCAATCGTCAAGCCAGTCAGGCTGACGCGAAACGTTGGCCGCTCGAAATCGAGCGTGACGTTCGCGACGCCGACTTCACAGTGCACGAGGGTAAGATCGAGCTGGTGTCCGGCGGCCCGCCTTGCCAGCCATTCTCGGTTGGTGGCCGACATCGCGCCCAAGCGGACCGGCGCGACATGTTCCCGGAGGCGGTTCGCGCAGTGCGCGAGGTGAAGCCGCGAGCCTTCATTTTCGAGAATGTCCGAGGCCTGACGCGGGCCCGCTTCAGCTCTTACTACGAATACATCAAGCTACAGATGCAGTACCCCGAGCTCGTCGCTTTGGAAGACGAGGACTGGTCGACGCATCTGCGCAGGCTCGAACGGCATCACACGAGTTCGCGGGCGGAGCGCGGCTTGGAATACCGGCTCGTCGCGGAAGTACTGAACGCGGCAGATTATGGCGTGCCACAGAAACGGCACCGTGTGTTCTTCGTAGGGTTCCGGAAGGATCAGGGGATCGAATGGTCCTTCCCTGAAGCGTCGCACTCACAGGAAGCCCTGCTGTGGGATCAGGCGCACGGGGATTACTTCGAACGACACCGCGTGCCCAAGGAGGAGCGGTGGTCTAACGCCGAGCGCGTCAGGGCCCGAGCGGAACGGCTGACCGAAAGACCCGCGGAGTTGCCCTGGCAGACCGTACGCGACGCCCTGTCAACCTTGCCCGACCCTGAGCACAACCCGGCCGAAGTTTCAGGCATCTCCGGCCACAGGTTCCAGCCCGGCGCCCGCAGCTATCCCGGCCACACGGGCAGCCCAATGGACGACGCCGCGAAGGCATTGAAGGCCGGCGTTCATGGCGTTCCCGGGGGAGAAAACATGCTTTCGCGACCCGATGGTTCGGTTCGTTATTTCACGGTCAGGGAAAGCGCGCGGCTCCAGACCTTTCCCGACACCTATCGAATCGAAGGGGTCTGGTCCGAGGCCATGCGGCAGCTTGGCAACGCGGTGCCGGTCACGCTTGCGGAACGGGTGGCGCGCAGTGTCGCCCTTGCGCTGAAAAGCGCGGACAGCACCAAGCAATAAGGCATGTCGCGGGATCCTTCAGTTACGAAGGCGAGCAAGATCCTCGCCGAAATCGAGGCGCTGCTTGCCGCCACCGAAGCTGAGGGGCTGACAGCCCCGGCGCGCAAGAAGCTGGTCGGTAGCGTCGACGCGATGCGGGATCGTCTTGAGCGCCTTACACGGAAGATCGATCCGAACGAATTACCCGATGCCTTTTTCGATCCGGCGGAACCGAGTCTCATCGGAAACTTCGTGGCGCTTGCGATGGTGGCCCAGGACCGCAAGCCACTCGGTGGCCTGACCCGCTTCTACGGGTCCGGCGTGTACGCAATCTATTACACTGGCCCGAACCCGCTTTATGCTCCGATCAGCGGGACCGAGACGCCGATCTATGTCGGCAAGGCCGATCCGAAGGGCAATCCCAAGACAGCGATCGATCAGGGTACGAAGCTTGCAGACCGCCTCAACGAGCATCGCCGCAATATCGAGAAGGTCGAAGGTATCGAGATCGAGGACTTCGAATGCAGGGCGCTCGCGGTGCAGACAGGCTATCAGACAGCCGCTGAAAGTCACCTGATCAGAATGTTCCGGCCGATCTGGAACAATGAGACGAACATCCTTTATGGGCTCGGGAAGCATGGCGATGATGCGACCACGCGGGCTAACAATAAGTCACCATTCGATACGGTTCACCCGGGCCGTAAATGGGCAGCTGGCAGCCCTGAAAATCAGACGGTCGCCGAGATCGAAGCGAAAGTGAGTGACCATTTTCGATCCGCGACTGTGTTCGGTGACCGGAACGCGGTGCTTCAAGCTTTCGTCGACAACATCAAGCGAGAAGATCGCTTTGACCGCGAGTCCGGCACGTCTGTCCGCGATTAGCTGGCCATGCTTGATACGGCTGCTTCCGTTTGCTGAGTTGAAGAGTTTTGTAAATTCGTCCTGACCTTCACATCATGCGGGCAACCTAGCGCACATCATCGCCAAGGCAGAACCGTCTTTGTTGCGAGCATCGCTTGAGCAAGGTCTCGACCATCTGAAAGCCTGCAACTGGCAACGACACGGCCGTAGCTCTGCCCGTCCGCTGAACATCGCATCGCTGGCGCCCGCACGATGATGTGACCACTGTCGCGCTGGCCCTTCGGTCCACCTAGCAAACGAACCAAGGCATCTCTGGCCGCCACTGCAGAGGACGACGGGCATGGGTGTCCTCGCGAGCAGGTCCCATCCATTTCGCGGGCTGCAATACCGGCGATCCGGATCTTCGGCCCCTCCTTGCACCAGATCGGGCCATCTCCGTCCCAGACGGCAACGGGCGTGCAGACAAAGGTTGCAGCTGAGACGAGCGCAAGAAGTCCCATTAGTCGTGTCCTGTGTTCGCGATGCTCAGGTCATGCCGCATCGCGGCCTTGCTGATCGCGATTGTCGTTGTCGGGTCGTGCCTTTCGCGATGCTCCCATGGAAAGAAACGCGCAAAACCGCTCCTCGTCCTCTGCCATCCTGTATTTCGGGTCATGGAGTAGGTCGGCCCGCACAGCCTCAAGCTTTGCCTTCAGCTTTCCTGTTCGATCGTCGCGATACAGCGCCTCTTTTGTTCCAAACCTGCGTAGCATGTGGCCGAAAGCGAGAAGCAGCTCGGGGTGTTGGTGGATGAGATGATGGCCGAGCTCAGTGAAACTTCTGTAGCCGAAGCCAACCGACTTTCCCGCCCTTGCGCTCTCGATGAGATGGACGATACGCGTAGCAGTAAGCAAGTCCGGGTATTCACCGTCGAGACCGTATCCCATGGAACGAAGGCGGTCATTGAGGAGAGCCCATGCCTGGTATCGAGGCAGGTCATCGTCATAGCGCGAGGCATCGAGGACGAACCGAAGCACTTGCTCGCGCAGATCATTCGCCCGGTCTTCTAGGACCTGCCTTGCAGCGGCCTGAGCAGCTGCGATCCTTTCCAAGTGCGCTGCTCTGAGTTCTTCGCGGAGCCTTGCTACCTCCTGGGCATAGTCGAAGACGATGATGGCCTGGCGGTCTACATCGACCGTGATCTCATCCCACCGGACCAAGCGCTCGACCCACTCATCAACGATCTCATCACCCTGAATGATCGGCTTGCGGTACCAGCATGTCATGATGAAGCTTCCTGCCACTTCCGACGCGGCAGCACTTCGTTCATCGACGACGAAAACGTTAGAGTTATTGCCGAACAGGATGTCATCATCGGTCATGCGACGATAGGTCGGATGGAAGTACGGCAATACCCAGACGAGCGCCGCCCCTTCGGCACGATAGAACTCCTTCCGGCTCAGCACGACGTCCATGAAGGTTGTGCTCAGCTGCACCTCAAAGGCCAGTCTGTCGGTGTCTGTCCGCGCCGAAACGTCAGGTCGGCGGAGGCCGCAGAGACCTTCGCTCGCTCTCCAGGTTCTTTCTGAGGCCACATCCTTGAACCGTGGATCGGCCGAAAGGCTCCGCAGAAGAAGTGCCTTGACCCGCTTGTGCGCCCCGCTCTCTTGAGCACCGCGGTACTTCATGGCCCTGATATCGGCTTCGCTCAGCTCCGTTCGCGTGACAGCGGGGCACGAGCCATCTTCATGGCGATGCCGGAAGAAGAACCGCTTGGTCGTGCTGCAAGCCAGATAGACCGGAACGCCGCACGTCGCGCACACCAGGCGTGCTTCGTCACGTTTGACGAGCGCCTTGAGTCTTTGGCGTAGCAGAATTGCGCGCTCATAACGGAATGCCCGGATCAACCGGCGGACATTGAGCACTTGGCCAGTTCTCGGGTTCCTGACAGCGTCAATCTCGGGCTTTGTCACCGCCGATGCCCATGCCAGCGGATCAACGGTCGTGTTTCCAACCATGGCCATTTCCATTCCTTGTGGCAGCAGACTCCCCTCGCCCGGGATGGCTAACAGCGCTCCAATCGTGCGCCCGCCTGTTTGAGCCCCCAGCGTCGCTCGACATAGAATTCGAGCGACTTGCGGACCTCGAAGCTCAGAACTTCCTGCGTGAACCCATATTCCAACCGGACAGCGGCCTGCTGTTCTTCCGTCAGACTGCTCAGCGGCCGAAGCCGGATCTCGACGAACTCCTCCCAGTCAGCATCGCGCGGAAGGTCTTCGCCGACCGGTGCCACATCGAAGGTGCTGTCGGGATGGACCCGAACCGGAACATAATCGCGCCATTCGCGATGGTGGAAACTCCACGCCCGAACGTGCAGGCGCTCGCCGTCGGAGGCAAAATGCGCCGGTGCGATCCATTGGTTCTGACGCAGCCCACTCGACATCGACACATAGCCGATCTCGATCTTCTGCCGCTGCTCGACCGCCTGCCATAGGCGACGCATCACAAATGGGGGGCACTGCCGGGCCGGTGATGGAAGAACAGAAAGGCCGCTCGATGTGGGATGGCCGACAAACTCATCCGGCGAGCCTGCATCCTCCACAAAAGGCAGGCCGCGATGGTGAGGGTCGGCGACGTAACACTTTCGGACCGTGTCGTAGCGAGGCTTCGGCTCTGCAACCCGCTCGAGATATTCCCTCAGATCGATTGCCGCTTGCGGAGACGAGATCCCGAAACGCTCGATCAGGTCCTTCCGGTTCACCTGCCCGCGCCATGTGAGGCACCGGTCGAGATAGACCAGTCGAGCAAGCATTGCCGGCTTGAGTGCAGGATCGTCCATGTCCGAACCCTACTTGACGAGCTGCGACTCGTCTATATAAAATTTATATGCATTTGGATTCGAGGACAGGTTAATGCGCATCTTGCACACCAGCGACTGGCATCTGGGCCGCCAATTTCATGGCCTGTCCCTCGATGAAGACCATGACCACATTCTCGTCCAGATCCTCGCGGTGATCGATGATGAACGCCCCGATGTCGTGATCATCGCCGGCGACATTTTTGACCGGGCAAACCCGCCCCAAAGCGCGATAACCCGCCTCTCGCAGTTCCTCACAACGGTGCGGGCAGCATCCGATGCAGCGATCGTTATCATCGCGGGCAACCACGATTCCGCCGCACAGATCGGTGCGATGGGCGTTCTTGCCGATGGCGGCGCGGCGATCGTGCGCGGACCATTGGATGAAGATGAGCGACCGCTCGTGGTTTCCGATGCGCATGGGCCAGTGGCCATTTCCGCCCTGCCCTTTGCCTTCGAATACGCCGCCCGCCTGTGTTTCGACGACGACGGCATCGGCTGCCCTGCAGATGTCATCCGGGCCCAGCTTGCCAGCGCTCGCAAGCACGTGGCCGAGGGAATGCGTTGGGTTGTCGTGGCCCATGCCTTTGTCGACGGCGCAGCAACCAGCGAGAGCGAGCGTCCGCTCACGCGCATGGTCGGTGGGATTGAGACCGTCTCGGCGGCTGCCTTTGAGGGCGCACACTATGTGGCCCTTGGGCACCTTCACCGCCCGCAACCGGTGGGACTGGATCACATCCGTTATTCCGGCGCACCTTTGGCATTCGGATTCGATGAGGAAGATCAGCAGAAGTCGGTCAGCCTGATCGACCTTGCGGCCGACGGCACTGTCACGGTGACCGAAGTGCCGCTGCGGCCGCTGCGTCAGGTCAGAACCATCCGAGGCAAGCTGCTCGAGCTGCTCGCGGCCGCGGAAGTGTCCAATGACATCGTCCGCGTCGTTCTCACGGACGACACCCCGCAGATCGACCCCATGAAAAGGATCAGGGCATTCTATCCCAATGCCGTTCAGCTCTCCTACGAGCGCAACGAGCGACCAGCAGAGCTGCGCCTCGAGGAGCAGTGCGCTGCCATTGATGACCCGCAGACGCTCTCCTCCGCATTCCTCGAGTTCATCCGTGGTGAGCCCCTGTCGGATGCGGAAGGGCAGATTGTGGCCTCCACGCTGCAATCCTTCGCTACGATGGAGGAAGAAGCATGAGGCCCATCAAGCTCACCCTCAGCGCTTTCGGTCCCTATGGCGGCGCGGAGACGATTGATTTCCGCGAAGCGACGGATGCCGGCCTTTTCGGGATTTACGGTCCCACCGGATCAGGCAAGTCGTCGATCTTCAGTGCGATTTCCTTCGCCCTGTTTGGCGAGGGGGCCAAGGAGGAGCAAGGCATCGGTACGATGCGCTCTGACTTTGCGCCTGAGGATCTGCTGACCGAAGTGAGCCTGCAATTCGAACTGGGATCCAAGCGATATTACGTCAGGCGTCAACCTGACCAGGCACGGCCGAAGGCGCGAGGCGAGGGTCACACCATGCAGCCACACGCTGCCTGGCTGTTCGACGTATCGGACGTCGCCATCGATGATGTGGGCCCGGATAACTCGGGCGTTCCGATCGCAGAAAAGAAGGTGAGCGCCGTCCTCAGCCACGTCGAAGGTCTTCTCGGCTATGGCGCACAGCAGTTCCGCCAGATTGTCCTGCTGCCGCAGGGCAGGTTCGAGCGTTTCCTGGTGTCGAACAGCAAGGACCGGCTCGAGATTCTGCGGGAACTGTTCGACGTCTCTCTGTACCGCCGGCTCACCGAAAAGCTCAAAGCCGATGCCGCGAACATCAGGCGCGAGATCGAAGATGGCTACCGCTTACACGCAAGCCGCCTTCAAAACGAGGGCTACAGCAGCTCGGACGAGCTCGCCGACGGCATCGCCTCGGCACTTGAACGGTACGAATTTGCCCAGCTGGCAGTCTCGGAGACAGCGGCCGTGCTCGCTGTTGCCAACAAAGCCTATGCGGCCGCTGAAGAGCAGGAAAAGCGCTTTGTCGAGGTCGAGGCTGCGTCCGCTGCACTCAAGCAGCTCGAGGCACAGGGCCAGACTTTCGAGGCGATGCGAACCCGCAGATCCCAGGCTGAGCTGGCGCGGCGCGTATCGGACCTCGACGCCAGCGTTGCCGATGCCCAGAGGCGCTACCGCGCAGCGATTGATGCGCACGCCAACGCTGAAGTCGAAGCACGAGAGGCAAGCGAGGCTCTTTCGGCAGCGAATGCGACGCTGCTCGATCTCCGCTCCCGCGATCATGAGATCGAAGACATCGCGCGCAAGATCGACCAGCTGAACCGCCACAAGCAAGTTCTGGTGGATGCCGCCGAGCGTCTGGCTGGCCTTGAAGCCGCCGAGGCAGGGCTGGAACAAGCAAAACAGGCTCACTCTCAAGCCGCCGACGCTGAGGCACAGGCTGCTAATCTCTACGAAGAGAAGGAGGCGGCGCTCGCGGCAGCCCAAGCCAATGGTCTTGAGCGACAGAGGCTGAACGCAACTCGCGATGGTTTGAAGAGCGAAGTAGATGCAGCACAGGCCTTCGCAAAGGCGGCGGAAGATTTGGAATTGTCGCAGGAAGCCTGCGAGAAGGCATCAAAAATCGCCCGCGACGCACAGGCCCGCCATACCGAAGCGGTCGCTGTAGCCGAGATGCACGAGCGCGCCTTCCTTGCAGCCCAGGCCAGCGTCCTTGCCCAGCGATTGCAGGACGGGCACCCCTGCCCGGTTTGCGGCGCCAGCGACCACCCCGATCCGGCGCATGATTCAGGCGATGCTGGCGCACTCGAGAAGGCGTGGCGCAATGCTCAGGGCGCTGCGCTTGCCGCTTCAAAGGCTGATCGCGAGGCCCAGGCTGCCGCCAGCTCGGCCCGTGCCACGCTAGATGCGAAACGTGCCGTTCTGGACGGGCTCATGGAGCCAAAGCGCGACGTGAGCGAGATCGATGGCGATCTGCAACACGTCCTTGGCCAGATCAGCGGTTTGGGTCCGGACGTCGATCTCGGCCTTCTCACCGAGGAACTGGATGGCGCACGCAAGCGCAAGCTGGAAGCGACGGCGGCCCTCCAACAGGCTCGAGACGCGCTCGGTAAGGCAACGACTGCAGAGGCACTGGCCCGGCAGGCGTATGACGAGAAGATTGCATCGGTCCCCGAGAACCTGCGCCAGCAAGACACTCTGCAGACCACAATCGATACCGCCAGCGCAGACGTGAGCAGCCGGAAGCAGGCTCTTGCCGATGCCGACGCGAGGCAGCGCGAGCTCGATGCCATTGCGATCAAGGCAGCAGCCGCACTGCAAAGCGCTTCGACCGCAGTCAGCGAAACCGGCATCGATCTCGCCGCAAAGCGATCAGCATTTGAAGCCCGCCTTACCGAGCTTGGGATCGCCGAGGCAGACTATCGCGCGGCGATCCCCGACATTGCCGAGATCCCTGCACTGGAGCAGGCAATCGCGGGTTTTGACACGGCCCTTGTTGAAGCCCGCGCGCGGGAAACGATGGCAAGAAACGCGGTCGGCAACGCGCAGCGGCAAAGCCTCGAACCCTACCGTCTGAGCTGCGCGCAGGCACAGGCCGCCGCCGACGAGGCAGTGAAGCAGAGCGCTGCTGCTCAGCAGAAACACCAATCGCTTGTCGAGCTGCAGACCAGTCTGGCAGACCAGCTTGAGAACCTTCAAGCCCTTGAGCAATCGTCTGGCGCGCTGCGGGGAATTGCGGAAGCCTTCGACGGTCAGAACGAGATGCGGACCAGTCTCGAGACATTCGCCATCGGTGCGATGTTCGATCAGGTTCTCGAAGCAGCGAACCTGCGCCTCGATCCCATGACCAGTGGCCGATATCGCTTTGAGCGCGACACCGTCAGTGTTGGAGGCCGATCCAAGCGAGGACTGGACGTTCGCGTCCACGACATCGAGACTGGCCGCGCCCGCGAGATCATCACACTTTCAGGCGGTGAGACTTTTATCGCAGCTTTGTCCCTCGCGCTCGGGCTGTCCGACATCGTCGAGATGACAAACGGTGCCATCCGGCTCGACACCATTTTCATTGATGAAGGCTTCGGCAGCCTCGATACGGAAAACGACGCCGGAACGCTCGATCAGGTTCTGCAGGTGCTTCAGAATATCGTGGGCGAACGGCGCGCGGTAGGGCTTATCTCGCACGTGCCTTTGGTCCAGCAGGCAGTCCCTAACGGCTTTACGGTCCACAAAGGAACCAACGGGAGCCAGATCACGGTCAGGGCTGCCTGAATGGGTAATCGGCAGTCATTTTGCATTGTAACACAATGAAGTAACAACATGCGGAGCGGTCTATAATCGGCAAAGTGGCTCGACAGTTCGCGGATTATCGGCCTAGATTTGAATCAGTTTCCAGCGGGAGCGTTGATGGGGCACTACGAGGATTTCAAGCGTTTGCTTGCCGCGATTGAAGCATATCGCGCCGACGCAAGCATTCCCGTTGATGCTGAACAAGTCGACGCCGCTTGCGCACGAATTCTGACCCATGATCCCTTTGATGAAACCGCCATTGAATGGAAACGGATTGCTGAATTTGTGAAGGAGCTCAACGGGGGCGATTGGCCGCCGACCGGTTGATGATCCACCCTGCGCTGCTATCCTCCGGCAATGCCCAACGGAATCGACCAGCTCTATCGGACCGCGATCGAGAAGCTCGCCAAAAGCGCTGATGCCGATATCGAGCATCTCCGCCGCGCAGTGATCCGGGGCGACGGTGTACCCCTTGAGCCCGATCCACGCCTTCTCGCCGAGGCGTCCGGTAAAGGCGCGGATTGGGGGGAATATGCGTTTGGCGAACTCCGCGCATTTGGCTTCATTGTGGCAGATGTGGCTAGGTTTGTTTGGTATCGGCCGACGAAGAACGAAATGTGGGAGCGGCAGGCGGTTCTAGCCGGGATCGAGGCTACGGCTATCGTCAGACTGGTCTCGATGGACCTTTCTCCTGCCATCCCTGAAATACAGAGGAGGCTAGAAGCATTCGACCGAACTGCGGCTTCCGGCAAAGCGCTCGCCTCACTCCTCGCGCACCAGAAATTGATGGTCAGTGTCGTAGCAGCGACAGGCGAAGTCGCCACGCTCGAGGAATATGCAAGGCGCGCCAGTGTTGCACAGGTCTATGCGCGAGCAGCGACCCTGGAGCTGACGGATGTAGAGGGCATGACGACATCTGCCCGAACCATGGTCCAATTGCTTTGTAAGGGCGACGCGCGCGATTGCGCTGCCGCTGCGACTGCCATGCGGATCCACCCCCGGCAGCCCGCCTTTGCGGCTTGAGGTGTGAGCGCTACTACAAGGGATGCGCGGCCGCGCCGGCATCACTCAGTGGACCAAGCAGCGGGCGCGCGGCCTTCGTACTCCCCGTATACGTCGGCAATCCGCTGACCTGGGGCTCGATGGCCTGAAGGGCGTGATACTGGGCGCTTTTTGGAAAGTCTTTGCGCTCCATCTGCTCGATCAACTTGTGGAGCGCCGGGGCGGTTGAATCGAAGAAGAAGCGGCTCGCTTTCCGTACGCCATCAAGATCACCCACGCGCGCCGCGACCAGATAGCTGTCCGCAGCTTCAACCAGGAAACCCGTGCGCTCGGCATAGATGTCCGAGAGCCAGAGCAGCCTGAAAAAGGCCTGCGGGATGAACTGCTCGACCAGCTCGGACAAGGTGCTCTGCGGTCCTCCCAAAATGATCGTCGCGAAGGACATCGCCCCGAGAAAGAACGCCTCATCCTCCACTGCATGGCTGCGGACGTCCTTCTCAAGGCTCTCGGCCACCGCCTGCAACCGCGAACCTCCCGCCAATGCCAGACGAAGGGCGCCGATCTCGACGATCGCTCCCAGCGCAAGGCGCCATTCCTCGATCTGTTCTCTCGTGAAGGTCGAAACAACATAGGCACGGCCACGCTTGGTGAGATAGCCCCCGACACCCAGCGACACCAGAAGATGGCGAGCCATCGACAACGACACGCCGGTATGCGCGACAATGTCGTCAGCGGTCATCGACGTACCGGGCGGCAAGTCGCCCAGCATGACCCGCTCACGCAGCTCGATATAGGTCGCGTCAATCTTCGACAGCATGAATTCCCCACGGCCCGCCAGACATGGCGCTTGCCGCTCTCTCCGGGTTTCAACTTAGCATAACGCCTGCGAAATGCAGCCTCCTCTGGTGTCCGCTTCCAACGCTGCAGCTATCTCCTGTCATTGTCATTCACACCTCTCAATGGTATGAAACGACTGGAGATTAAGATGGACGATCAAGAGCGTCTCTCAATGCAGAACGATCCGGTTTTGAAGGCGATCACCGGCGATCCATCTGGGCCCATTCCCCCAGAATGGATGACAAACGCGAATGACTACAGCCTCCATCAGACGCATAATTCTGGAAGATATGCAGGCACGTTTGGTTCGTGGGCAGTTATCATCGTCTCCCTTGGCTTTCTCACCCTCGGGGTATTTAGCTGGTAAGCTACTCGAATTTGGACGGCTATCGCTGATCGCGATCATAAAACCGTTCGTTGAAACGATCGTCCGCACCGCCTGAATTAGACCTACCTTCGTCAAATTCCTGGCGCCGGTCGCCAAAGCGGGTGCCATTGGCTTCGTAGCGCTCCTTCAGGCTCCCCTGCCCTTCGCTTATGCGAGCACCAATCGAGCCATCGGCCGATCCCTCAACAAGATTACGGGAGCTTCCGCCAGAACGCTGTGGCGTGCGAGCCCTAAGGTCAGCTTCGGTGAAGCTACCCGGCCCGGCGACGTTGCCGGTAAGCGCCCCCTTGTCTGGGATGAGATCATTGAAGGGTGTTACCCGCTCATCGTAATAATCGGAAATGATCTCGCGCGCGACAAGCTCATATGTCGCCTGCTCTCGCGGACTGTAGTCGGTGCGGGCCAAGCTGGGCGCTGTGATCCCAAGTTCGGCTGCCTTTTCCTGATAGCGGCTTGCCACGATCTGGCTCATGTCGAAGGCGAGATTGGTGCCATATCCGTCCCGCGTAGACGTGCTGTCGGCCAGGGAGGTCGCCAGCTCATCGATCTGGGCAATCCTCTGATCGATACGCCGGACTTCCTCAAGCGCGCGTTCGCGCGAATAGGCGTTTTCGGAATAGCCCTCGCTTCGGCTGAAGCTTCCGCTCTGGGCATAGCTTCCACTATCCTGCGTGGCATTAGACCCGTTAGATCGATTGTCTGATGTTGAAGAGTCGAAACCTTGGCTTTGGCTGCGATCATCACTGCGGGTGGCGGCATCGGAACGCACCCGGCTCCCAGTTATCGAAGCCTGCACTCCTCCATTGGCCCCTATCCCGCCTTTGCTGCCAAGCGAACCAGATCCACCCTTGCCGTTCCCAACAGCAGCCGAAAGGCCCGCGCTGCCGCCCCGGCTCGTCTCTAGACGATCCACGGATGACTGCTGTTCCCCTTCCGAACGCATTACACGGTCACTTTCGCTGACCGTATCCCTGGCATCCAGGGACTGATTGTCGAACCGCTGCAGGTTCTCGCCCGAGCGATAGCCCGCCGATCTTTCACTACCACTCGAGTTGCGCACTCCGCTGGTTTGCCGCGTCGAGGTGCGGTCGAGGAACGAAAGTGCGCGCGACCGCTCTTCCGAAAGAGTGTTCCGGGCCGTCTCAAGTTCAGAAAGGGTCTGCTGCCGCTCGGCATTGGCGAACTGGCTGAGCGACGCGCCGAACGCCAATCGGCTCATGCCCGGCGACGTGTCAAAGACGCTCGCACCATCTGTCATGGTCTTTATCGTTGTCCCATTCGCATTGACCGTCGACATGACCGGCGCCCCGCCGGTGAAGGAGGGAGCGGCATTCCATTGTTCGGACTGCCGGTTGAAGCTCGAGAGGTTCATGAAGCTCTCGTTCCCGTAGGAATAGTTGCCGGTCGTACGTTCGACGGCAGCCGCTTCGGCGGCCGCCTGCGCTGGGGCAAGCATCGAGGTCGCTTGCGACGAAACGGCCATGGCTCCCTTCGCCATTCCGCCGGCGAGGAAGGGGATCGACATCATTAGAAAGCCCGCGATCGTTGCCGTATCCGCATTGACCGCATCGATCCCCGCCATTCCTGCCATGGTAATCCCGCCCGGTGCGGTGGCGTTCAGGGCATCGGAAGCGCGGTCCATGATGAACATGTGCAGGACCACATAAAGCGGCCCCCACGCCGCGAGGTAGAAGAACCCTGTGAAGTAGCCCTTGAGCGCCATCGTACCTGTCCGCGGCATGAGAAACAGCGGAAAGATGACCGGGAACATCGCATAAAAGACCACCGTCAGGACGATGTTGAGAAGCGGCACCCAAGTCATCGCCTGCTGAGCGATCGAGCTGTAGGTGTTGCGCGCCTGCTCCTCTGCTCGAAGCATCGCAAAGGTATCGCCGTCCGCGGCCCCAAGATTGGCCCGCGCCTCGAGGAAAGCGTTCACCAGCGAGCGCTGCTGGAAAACCTGCTGAGCTGTCTGCGAGCTCCCGTGGAACTGGTTTGCGATCACAGGGAGATCAGAAACCAGCTTCGCTCTCGCCAGAGCTGGCGTCAGGCCGGGGAACAGCTTGCGGCCTTCTTGCTGCAGACCCAGCTCGGTATAGGCGGTGATGCCAGTCTGCAGCTCGCTATAGGCATTCTGGCAGGTGACGATGATCGGTGGCCCGCTCGCAGGCAGGAACTTCATTCCCCGCGCCGGAGACCCAGGCCCCATATCGGCAAGGATGTTGTTCGAGTTGGCGATTGTGTCGAAAGAGGTGTGTCCGAGCAGAATGTCGTAGAACAGGCATTGCTTGAAGTACTCACCCAGGTTCGCGCTGATACGCGGGTCGCGGATCTGAAAGTCGCGGGTCCGGTCCCAAAGCCGCGCACCGTAGATCATCCCGTTGGTCGACATCTGCAATGCACCTGGCATCACGAAGACCGTTTCGGCGGTGCGTGTCAGCCAGTCCCCGGCCTGGCTGCTGACCGAAGCGATCATCGCCAGACCGATGGGCACGTTGGCAACCGTGGCCGGCGCGAGCGAAGGATTGAGGCGATCGGTAATCCGGACCGAGGTCACTGGGACGACCAGAGCGCCGTAGATCAGCGTCGCGCCGAGAAACCAGTTGAACCAGGCACGCCAGTCGAGACTGAACGCCACGATGAGAAGGGTATAAATGAGCCCGATCACCATCACGACACGCAGCAGCGCGCGGAAGCCCCCTCCCCCGGTCCAGGCGCTGACCGCATTGAAGATGTTGACCAGGTACTCGCCCCCACCGATCGTGAAGATCTCCATCATCGCTCGTCCCTCCTGCCGCGCGCCGGGCCTATTGCAGGCCCTGATTTGAGAGGGATGTGCTGAATCGCAGCGCAGCCGACATCTGGGGCGAAAGGTTGTTGCGCAACGTGCCCTCGAGGAAAACAGCCCGCTGAACGACATGCTGGGTCCGTTCGAGGCGGAGGTTCATCCCTTGGGAATATGTGTCGAGCACCTGACGGACAGAGACGATCTGCGCGCGCCACTGTGACAGTGCTTCCTCATTGGCATTCTGGAAGGAGCCGACGCCGCGCGAGGCATAGCCGTAATACTGCTGTGCCAGCGCATCGAGGAGGTCCATCGCAACGATCTCGGCAAGATCGTTCATGTCATTGGCTGTCATGCCGCCAAGCGTTGCGGCCGCGTTGACCGAGATGATCTTGTAGAGCGGGATGGTGGTGGCCCCCAGAAGACCAATCTCGTCAGGCGTGAGAGCAGCATTGCTGCGCACCTTGCCGTTCATGCTCTCGATCATCGCCCGTACCCGCGGCTTCAGGGCCTGCGAGGCAGAAACAGACATGCTTTGGGTCGTGGGATTGAGGCACTTGTCGCTCGTGTCGCACTTCAGCATCGTGACCGAGCCCCCGCCATCGAGCAGCGCGGTCAGCAGTGCCCGGTCTCCCTGCCCGACGAACTGGTAGCCGCGTTTGCCGCTGGCATCGCCGTCCTGATAGAAGATTACGGTGCCGACGAAGGTCATCAGATATTCGCGGAAGTTCACCGAAAAACTGGGGTAGCTCTGCTTCAACATTTCCCACGTGAAGTTGTAGCTTGCCGCGGGAATGGCGGGATCCTTGTTCGCCTTCAAGGTCGCCTCGCGCTGCCCACCCGTCCCGCATTCATGCCGCCCCTTGGCCCAGTCGGAGAACAGCCCCTGGCTGTTCCCGATCGACTTGCAGATCTCCGACGACATGCGATCGGACTTGCCCCACAGGCCGCCGACGAGGTTCTGTGCGGTCTCGCAGCTGTTCATGTTGAACTGGTTCATCTGCTGCGCCTTCTGCGCCATTTCCTCGATCGTGGCCGAAATCTGCGGACTGATCGACTTGATCGCGAGCTGGAAGGCAAAGCCGAGCGCATTGTTGGCCGTCGCCTTGAGCATCGCCACGATCTCGTCCGAATTGATGAACGAGAAGGAACCCGAGAAGACATCGATACCCCCGCAGCCGGCTTTGACTGAGGGCAGCTGGAGATTGACCGGGTTGACGCTCCTTTGCGGGAAACGGGTCCAGATGTTGCCGCCTGAATAGTAGCCCGCAGACTGGCCCTGATAGGCAACCGGCCCGGTGGCGTTCGCAGCCGCGCCCATGTCATTGAAGAAGCTGTTGAGCTCAGACCCCACATTCGCATGAACAGGGCCAGCACCCATGCTGGCAACTGCCAGCGCTGACAAGGCAATCCCCGCTCGCCTCAGGACAGGAGCGAGCAGCCGGGTCGCCGAATTTGGCGTGGAGGTGCGTGCCATCAGTAGTCGCTCCCTGGTTCGATCTTGGTGAGGTAGAAGATGCGCTGCATGACCTCGTCGGCCGCCATCACGCCGTAGCCGATCGGAATGGGCTGCTTCGTCTGGGTGTCGAACAGGACAAGGGCAGGAACGGTCCCGCCCTGCAGCCCCATGCGCTGGTATTGTCCGCTATCGACCACGAAGTTGGGAAACGCCTCGTTGGGGCCGCCGTCCATCGACACCGCCAGTACCTCGAGGCCGTAACTATCGGACAGGGCCCGCATGACCGGCGAGAATGTCCGGCAGGCCGAGCATGACGAGGAGTAGAAGTAGAACACGCCGTAACGCTGAGTGAGCGCTGCCATCGACCCCTCGCGCTGCTGGCGGCGATCGGTCAGCCAGGTCTGCTTGGCGAGGGTCGAGACTGGACGCTCAAGCGTGTAATCGAGCTCGGGGTTTTGCCAGATTGCACGGCTCCAGACGTCGGCGAAGGTCGACGCACGATCGAGCTGCTCGCGCTGGAAGCGGATGTAGTTGACGATGTTCTCCGAGGTCGGCTCGAGGATCGCGCGCGCCTTGAGCTCGTCGAGCTGGCGGGTAATTGCCGCCATGCGGTCGACCGCAGGCGGGCTCTGGGCCGGCTGCTGTTGGCTTCGCTCCCGCGCCTTGCGTTTGGCCTCTTCCGAATTGCAGTAGAACCAGGTGCCAAGCTTGCGCTCATCGCAATAGAACGCATCGCGCGGGGCGGGGGATGCGCTCTGCGCCACCAAAGGAGCACCGAGCGCCACGCCGAATGCGCTCAGGGCAAGGAAAACAGGCTTATTCATGGGCATTGTCCTTTCCCGAGGTCGAGCATCTGGAGGAGGAAGGCGGTTTTGAAGAGACCACGGCCGCGGTCGATCATGCGGATCATTCCCCCCGAAAGAGTGGTCGTGGCCGCGACGCCGGCTTCCGTCAGGCACAGGCCGCAGTCATCTGTGCCCGAACGGCGCGCCCAATCCTTGTCGAGAAGGCGCGCAACCGAACTCGCGACCTCGCTGCGTGTCGCCGGATGCAGGAACCAGTCTTCGATCCGCGCGAGAAGATCGGCCTCGGTCCGCGCGAGATCGCGACCGATCGCAACCGCAACCGCCAGATCGAGAACCTGAGCAGATGGGAAAGGTCGTTCTCTCCCGAATGGCAGGACCGTTGCACCGGTCATGATCCGGTCCCTCCATGACGAGTATAGTAGCTCTCGATTTTCTGCTGAATCTGGATCGACATCTCGATCTCACTGGGCAGCTTTGCCGCGTCGACGAACTCGGCGTAGACCTCTCGGAAGTCCATGCGGCTGAGATCGAGCTGCTGGAATTGTGCGATCAGGAAGCCGTCGCAGTCAGGTTGCTTCGGGGTGCCCCACTGCATGCCGAGCTGGGCCTTCCCCTGCTGATTGAGGATGCGGACCAGCTTGCTTCCGTAGCAGCAGTAGGACTGCTTGCGGGTTACGCAGACGCCGAGGACGCGCGCTGAACAATAAGTGCCGACAAAGTGGCAGAGGCCAGCATCATCGCGCTTGTCGACCTCGCGGTCCTCGCGGTCGCACAGGAACGGTGTCAGGAGCGGAACGCCCTTCCCGCTACAGCAGTTCGAGAGGCCAAAAATCTTCCGGGTGCAACGCAGATGCTCGCCGCTGAAGATCTTCAACTGGTCCGGATCGAAGCCATCGCGCAGGTTCCCCATCACGTTCATGGCGACCATCGCGTCCTTGAACTCGGTGGACGCCTCGCGCGTCACCTGCGTACATTCGCCGTCGATGCAGTAGAGGTCGCCCGCGCAGACATAGGCGGCTGAAGCGGAGGTGCCCGTTTGGGGAAGGGTGCACTGGTACCAGCGGTCGTGGACATTGCAGGTCACGCCATCGGGCTCGAAGCTCAGGCATTCATCATGACTGAACTTGCAATCAGAGCGTGCTTCCAACGCGGCGCAGTCATTGGCCGGTGCCACACCCTGGCACTGATAGGTGCGCTGCCACTCCCAACAGCTTCGCGTAACCGAAAGACCATTGATCACCCGCGTCTCGTCAGGGGCCGTGCAGACCTCGCTGGCAAGGGTGCAGGTGGCGCCATTGGTGGCACTCCGGCAAGCAGCTTCGTCTATCGTTTCGCCGACGATCCGAGCAGTGTTTCGCTCGACTCCGCCCGGCACGCCGCTGAGCCTTGAAGGGCATTGCCAGACCTGGCGGTAGATCGGCTCTCCAGGCTCCGAACACCATTTGCGGCCATTATCTTCTGCTACCCACTGCAGACACCGCTGACCGACGCGCACGCTCCTCTCGAGGGTGCAGGAACCCGAACCCTGCGCATTGGCAAGCATCGGGCACATGTCGGATCGCTCGGCAAACTCCTCGGTTTCACAAGCATATTCCCAGGAGCGCCGCCCTTCGGTCTGAACGCTAAGCGCGGCATTGCAAGTCCGTGGTGCGTCAAAGGGCTGGGACCCGCTGTTGCAGCTTTCAAGATAGGTCATTGCGCCATCGCCGCCCGGGGGAAGCGGCGAACAGGTGTTGGCTTCCCCTCCGATCCCAGCTCCCGCCCCGAGGTAACGATCGGGATCGCCCTCAATTGCCGAGGCAGACGACAAATCGATCGTCGCAGGATCGACGACCTTGCGGCGCGGATCAACGACCGTCCGGTATTGCTCCTGGTAGCGCTGTGCTTCGCCGGCCGTCGTCAACCCCTTGGGGTCATCGACATAGCGCCGTGCTGGAATGTCCGTCCCGCCAAAACCGGGCACACTTGCTTCACTGCCGGCGCTCAGAATAGCCGAGTTCGTGCCATCGCGCAGGCTGCGGGCCATGGCCTCGCCATCGGCGCGCGCATCGCCAGATGTCATCTGGGCATGAGCAAGGTGCCCGGACGCAAGCAACGCAAGACAAGCAAATGAAAGCCGCACCGGGTTCACCGCGCCGTCCTCATGTTCGCGAGCGCGACCCGAGACACCGGTGCGCCCGGGCCGTTGGCGTCAGCAAAGGTTTCGAGCACATAGGCCACGCTCACATTGCCCGCGATCCGGTCGTGGGGTGGCGGCGCGGTTACGCAGTCAAGCTGGTCGCAAGGCTCAAAATCCGTCGAGAGCGCCACGAAGGTCGGCACCCGGTCGACACGGAGCGAGCGGAACAGCCGCGGGTCGATCGCGACGTTGGTGGCCCCCGCCTGGTCCACAACCTTGCGGATACCCGTGATGAAGGCTTGGGGATTGCCGGAGGAAAAGCCGCGGAAAACCACGACGCCCCCAGCCTTGGTCGTGTCCGCAATAAGCCCGGCGAGCGCGTCCTCCGGCATCGACAGGCTGGCAAAGGCGATGAAGAGCGGCGCGCCCTTGGGCTGAACATTGCCGGCCTTTGCGCCGGTTACGATCGCGTCGAAATCTATGGGGCCCTTGACCCCGCCCATGTCCGATACATCGAGATCCTGCACGGAAGCCTTGGCTGCATCGACGACACCTTGCGCCTCACTGCGATGCGCTTCGCTCCTCGCGGTGGCGAAATCGAACAGTTCTTGCGCATCGGCCTGCGCTGCGTGCCCGCGCGCCTCGATAGCCTGAATATCGATACCTTCAACGGTCTGGGCGAAGACCGCCACCGCAAAGCCTGCAAGACCGACACCTGTAAGACAGAAAGCGAGCGTGCGGTTCACTATCCCTCTCCCGGCTAAAGGACGCAGCAGTTGCGCTTGCGCCAGACAAGGAAGCCCACGTCTTCACCCTTCACAGGGTAGACCTGACCCGCCTTGGGCAAGAGCGTTGTGGCGCCGATGGGCGAACAGGCCTCGCGTCCGCTCACCATTGCGGTTGGGTTCACCTGCTGCAGGCGGTACTGGCTCTTCTTGAGGATCGGCATGAGATACTTGGAGCACAGCGCCTTCGGACCGCTGGTGCCCCAGGCCAGACCCTGCCGGTGCATCTTGTAGATCATCCGCTCGGCCGCGAGCCGGGCAGATTGCTTCATGCCAACGTTCGCGCCGATGTTGCCGTTCATCGGGTACATCGGACCCTGACAGCCAGAGCACCAGAACAGCTCATCCATCGGCAACTTTGTGCTCGCCGAAATGCAATCGGCCGAGCAGGCAGCTTGAGCCAACGGCGAGGTGAACAGGGCCGCCTCGGGATTGAGCAGCGTGGTCAGCTCATCGTCCTGCCAAAGCGGATCGATCTCGCTCAGATAGGCCACATCGAAGGAGCTTGCCTCGAGGCACAGAAAGTCCGTTACCACCTCCAGCCAGTAGAGCAGCGGGTAGATGTAGTAATGGACGTGGTACTTCGCGCTGTTCTGCGCCTGACCACCGACCTGTGAAGAGTCGGAGGCATAGCCATTGCCGATCGAGAAACCGGGATTGAGTTTGATCCCGCCGAGATTGGGGAAACACCACGGCTTTGTCGTGACGTCGACGAGCCGCACCGGCTCCCAGAAACCCATCGCAAGGCCAATGCGCGGAACAGGAGTGCCGCACGCACAGATCGGGAGGTCCGGATTCTTGGTGTCGGCCCGGGAGGACGGCCAGATCTTGAGCGAGCCGAGCGAGAGCGGGAACATGCAACCCCAACACACATCGGTGACAGGATTGACGAAACTGCCCGAGCAGCGGCCAGGCCCGGTCGGAAGACCTTGAGCCGCTGCCGGCGTTGCCAGCGCTGCTACCAGCAGAGCCACGATGGGAGTCAGAAGCCTACCCAGCATCCTGGTCCTCCCTGCCCTGCATGAGCCACGCATCGTCGGCTGCATTTTTCGCCTTCAGCCAGAGCCAGCCCTGAACAATGACAAAGGTGACGGTGGCGCCCAGCCAGGGAAACGCCAGAGGGCGTGATAACGTGCGCAGCTCGCCAAAGAAGAGAACTGTTGCGGAGAGCACTGCGCAGCCCATGATCACTCGGATGCGGGCGCCGCGCAGCATCGGCGTTTCGGGGGCAGCGAGCGGGACCGGCAAAAGATCGCGCCACCCGGTCATGTCGGCTGCCCCTTGCGGCGGATGACATGCTCGGTGACCTGAAGCAGATCACCCTTGCGCTCGACCACGGCGGGCGTGTGGCGGATACCGAAATGCGTTGTCAGGCGCCCATCCTGGTCGAAGTAGAAGCGCCGGCGATGCGTTTGCATCTGGGTGAACGGCGAGCCGTTGACGAAGATGATCTTGGCCGCTTCATCGCCTCCCCGCTGCATGGCCCAGGCGAGCTCTGCCGGATCGTTGCCATTGATGAAGACGAGCTTCTTCGAAAGACCCGTATAGCTCAGCGGATTGACGCGCTGACCTGCGACAGCAATGAGATTGCCGTGATCGTCGCGAATGTCGTTCTCGACCACGATGGCAGGATCAAACTCCCAGCTGCGGGTCTCGCCCGCAGGGCTCATTCCGGCAACAGCCACCGGCTGCTTGACCCGCTGCGTGACCTTCTCGGCAAACTGGCGGTTCAGCGCATCGATCTTGCCGCTCGCCTGCGCCGTATCGAGACGGGCCTTGATGACCGCCAGGAGGTCAGGCTCGATAACGGGCCAGGTCTGACCCATTTGTCCATGATCGACGCCCACGCGCGTGGGCGGAGCGGGCACGCCTGCACCGATCGCGAACGGCCCCAGCAGCGCAAGAAGGATTCCGCGCTTCACAGGCTTGCCCCTCACAGGATTGCCCTTCCGGTGCCAACCAGACGGTCGCGGCAGACAAAGCCGATATGCGCGTAGCGGCTGTCGAACCCGTCCTTGTGCGAGGTCGCTGCAAAGATGCAGCCCTTTGGCACTATGCCCAGAGGGCCTGCCTCGAGCGCGTCGCCGCGCTTGGTTACAGGCTTCAGCGATGCAACCTGCTGACCATTGACCAGAACGTCTGCGCCCCGCCGCGTCACGACGTCTCCCGGCAAACCGACCGCGATCTTCGCAAAAGGAGGCGGGTTGGTACCAAAGTACTTGGTCGTCACCCGGTCATGGCCCGGATGAAAGATCACGTAGTCGCCGCGCTTCGGGAAGCGGCCGCTCTCCACCAGGAAGGCCCAGTTTGGAAGCGAGTCCGAAACATTGACCATGAGGGCGTGCGTTCCGCTCCACCGGGCCAGCGCGCTGAAACCCATCGCGAGGGAGCTCAGCACGGCGATGACCGCCAGCTTCTGTACGAGCGAAAGGCCCTTGGGATCAGCGCGCTCCACCACCCTGCCCTCCGCCATTCGCGGCCATGAAGGCCTGCATCTCGGATTCGACGCGGGCCGCATTTGCTGCCGAGCCCTTTGGTCTCACGCCCGATCCCATGCCCTGCATCGCTTGAGCGGGCGTCGGCCGCGGGACCTTGGCATAAACGGCAGCCTTCACGCTTTGCGTCACGTCCGGCACATTGCCGCCAACGATGGCCTCGTGAACCAGCACGACTTTGCCGCTCTTGGAGAGGCTGGCGACAGTTTCATCGAGCGCCGCCATGAAGACAGCCGTCTCGCGTGCAGCCGTCGTTTCGTCCGCGCTCGAACGGGACTGCGCCTGCAGATATTCGCCGATGATCCCCTGAAGCTGCAGCTGGACGAACTCCTGCCTCGAGTCCGGCGAAGCTGCGATGTTCCGTGTCACCCAGGCGCCCCAGATGAACATGGCGATGCCGGCTACAAGCAAGACCAGTTCCCGCGTCGACATGCCGGCAAAACGGCGTTGCATGAGCGTTCCGGTCGGTTTTCGCGCCGCTGTCGAGACAGCCTCGTGGGCAGGTGGCAGCTCATCAAACAGATCTCTCATTGATCCTCTCCCCCAGTAACAAGAGGCACGGTAAGGGCAGCGCGAAGGCTCGCGCGGCGGAAAAAGGCGGTGAGCGCCACGACAGTCGCGAAGATGGCCAGCACGAGGGCCTCGAATTCACTCTGTCTGGCAGGGCCCGCTGCTGCGAACCGCGATGCCAGGTTGCCGAGCTGCAGCATCAGCCCTGCAAAGGTGAAACTGCCCAGCGCAACGAACACGAGCAGCCCCGTGCCGAGCGCCGCGAGCAAGGTCGTCGCGCCCCACCCTGCGAGGCGCAGGGCCACAAACAGCGTGTCCTGGCCGCGCTGGACAAGATCCGCCCTCTGCCGTGAACGAGGCAACGCGATCATTCCGCCGCCTCCGCCTGCTGGTAGCCTTCGGGAAATGCGACGGCCTCGATCGCGTCGTGCATCGCCATCCCGCGCTCGATGTTTGCCTCGATGCGCGCGAAGACGTCGGGGCTCGATGAGTAGAGTGCTGCTGAATAGCGGTCGAGGACGAGCCGTCCGATGCTTTCGGTATCGGGTCCGCGGATGAAGATATCCGAATAATCGGTGCCATTGCGCTTCAGCGAGCGCAGCAGCGCCTCGGTAAGGTTGTCCATCTCGAAGCGATCCGAGTTGCGGAAGTCCGAGATGGTCTCGCCCTTTTGCTGGAGGATCAGGAACCAGTCAGAGTTTTCGAGCGCGGCCCGCGAGCCTTCCGACTTGTAGTAATCGTGAATCGACTGGGTGGCCGTGATCAGCGCCCCGCCGTACTTTCGGCACGTGCGCGAATAGGTCTCGACGAAGTCGGCCATCGCACCGCCCTTGAGCATCTGCCAGGCCTCATCGATGATCAAAGGCTTCGGCGTCGCGCGGTCCATCCGGCGCATGACCTGCGAGGCGATGAACATGATCGACGTGAGAACAACGCCGCGCAGCTCCTCGCGGGTCGCAAGATCAGAGAGCTCGAAAACCGTCAGATCAGCGGACAGGTCAAGGTTGGCATCGCCCAGAAAGAAGCGGCCGAAAGTGCCCTTGGCCGCGAACGGCAGGAGCGAGGTAGCCAGATCATAAGCACAAGGGTGCTGGGCCTCCCCGAGCGCCGCGATAACATGGTCGACAGTCCCGTCACGGCCATGCTCCTCCCAGACGAGGTTGACCGCCTGGTCGATAAGCCCCCGTTCGGTGTCGTTCAGCCGGGTCTCATTGCGCGCCATCTGGGCGATGATCGATTTGAGCATCGCGAGGCAGTCGACCAGATAGTCATCGTCCTCGCGCGCAAGATGCTCATCGATCATCCGGAACGGGTTGATCGAGATGCCCGAGGACAGCTTGAACTCGGTGAACGTGCCGCCAAGAGCCTTGGCCATATGCTCGAAGCTGCGGCCATCGTCGATCACGATGGTCTTGGCTCCAACCCCTGCAAAGCTCGCTGTCAGATCCTGGAGGAGAACCGATTTGCCCGAACCGGACTTGCCTGCAATCGCAACATTGTGATTACCGGCAGTATTCTGGAACGGCGACCAGAACTGCGGTTGACCGCGCCTGCCAATGAACAGCAGATGCGGAATATTCCCCCCGACATACTCTCCCTGGATCGGCGCGATCGCTGCAACATTGGCCGAGCGCATCGTCCGCAGGCGCTTCATGCGTTTCAGATCATGGTCGAGCCCGTCGGCGAGGAGCAGCGGGAAGTGCGCCATAAAGGCGGGCAACTGGATATGGGTCTCGTCGATCAGGTCCCATCCCGTGGCCTTGTAGAGCGCTTTCAGCGTGCGCTCGCAGGGCTCGCCCCGGCCCTTGGGCGCGATGATCGAGACGGCATAGTAGCAGGAGACCAGCTTCTCGCCCTGCTTGACCCTGTCGGCCACGAACTGCCATTCGGCGGCCTCGGTGCGCAACTTGGGAACGAGCTTGACGCCCTTGCCATCGGCCAGCGATGTCGTTCGCGCGAACTTGTATCCTGCCCTTGCCTCCGAGGATTCCGGGCCCGGGATGATCCCGCAGACCGTCTGAAGCACCGGGCAGGGAAGACTGAGCTTGGGATTGAAGATGTCGCCGATGATCTTCTGGGTATCCCAGGGTGCCCAGCGATCAGGGAATCCTCGCACCGCCATGGTACGGACGTCGAACCGCTCGGGCACAAAGTCCTTCAGTTCGGGGACACCCGATGCGACTGCGCCGGTCGGCCGCAGCGATTGAGCATGGAGGACAAGGCGGTCCTTCTCGACATGCGTCACCAGGTCGCGCCGGACACATTGTTCGTTGATCGGATCGAACCTGTTGTAGTCCGGGACCTCGTCTCCTGCGCCATTCGATGGCGCGAGAATTTCGTCGAACAGGCGGATGAGATCGACTGGCGCGAACTGCCGGACCGGAACGTTGATCGATTCCAGCGCCGAAATGATCCCGTCGCGCATCGTGACGAGGTCATCATTGGTGAGACTGGACCCTTGCCCGATGCCCACCGACATCACGACACGGAAATTGCGCACGAAAAATGGTCCATCGCTCGCGAGCGTTGACCAGGCACCGGCGAGCAGCTTGTCGAGGCGGTGGCGCGCAAGTGTCCGGAAAACGCCCGAAGCCGTGAATCGGGGCAGCGCCCAGGCCTGCAGCATCTCGGCTACCCTGGGACTTGAGAAGTTTGTCACGCTGAAGCGCGTTCCGGGCTGAAGAATATCGGAGAAGATCGTGCCGATGATCTCGCTGACCCGGTCATTCGCACCCACGAGCGGTGCAAGCTCGAGAATGAAGCCTTTCGAACGGACCTGGTGGAAGATGCGCTTCTCCTCGTCGAAGGAGCGATACCCGAGAAAATGCGACAGCATCGGCACATCAGGCGCGCGGGCGCTGCGCTCCGGCTTGCGGCTGTCTCCCACAACGAGATCGACGAGCGAGCCCAACATCGCGCCTTACTCCACGACGCCGCTGAAAGCGGCAGGCTTGGGCCGGGCGCGGGATCCCTTGGCAGAAAGCCGCTGGGCAACCTCCGCCTGAATCTCGGCGATCGGATTCTTCGCGTCGGCCGTGGCGACCTCAGTCCCGCCCGCGCCCTTGCGAGGATCGGGCTTTGCGTCGCTCCCCTCCGGCAATGGCGCGAGCAAAGGCGGAGCGCTTTCTGCTGCGGCGAGAAGACCGCGACTGCGCGCAACCTTCGGACCCCGCTGAGCAATCTGTTCCATCGCGTCCCCGCGTCCGGGAAGCAGTGCTTCGGTGCTCACGACCCGGCGCGCATGCGTCGTGCCGCTGGCATCGGTGAAGCCGGGGAAGACCACAGAGAGCTGATAGCGCGGGGCGCTGCGCGCCACAGGCGCCGCACTTGCCAGATGCGTGTCGTGGACAGGCGCATCGATCCCGTCATCCATCCGATAGGGGCCGGCGGGATTGAGAAGGTCGGACGAACTCGTCTCTTCGATCCGGGCGAGCGCAGTATCGTCGATCTTGGAGGATGGGGCGCAGATGCCGTCGGGCGCATTGCAGCGGAAGTTCGCGCTGACATTGGTGCCAAGCGTCGAGCAACCCGACAGCAGGCTCCCGAGGACCGCAGCGACCATGACAGCTTGCGAACGCAGATTTCTGTGCATCATGATGCCTTTCCTTCGATCCAGCTGAGCAGGAAGTCGCGCGGGCGGTAGCCGTGGAGAACCGCGCCATCTTCGCGGACGATGACCGGCGTCCCGCTGAAGCCGTGCTGTCTTGCGAAGGCCTCGTTGGCATCGAGCCCGCTGGTGTCACAGGATCCTGCAGATGTGACCGCCCCGCCCTCGTACGCCTGAGTTACTGCCCGGCGCCGGTCGGGTGCGCAGATCACGGCCTCCGAGATTGGCCTTGTGCCGAGCACCGAGATCGGGCGCTCGATCACCTTGACATTGAGGGTCCCCAGCGTCTCGTGAAGCCGCTTGCAGTAGCCGCAGCGAAAGTCGCTGAAGACCGTTATGGTCCTGGTTCCACGGCCCATCACGATGCTGCCGTTCTTCGGCAAGGTCGCAAGGGCTGCCGGATCAATCCGGGCATCGGCTGCTGCAGACGGCGAACCAGTAGCGCCTGCCTGCGGCTTGGCCTCGGGCTCATCGCTTGCACCGGCACCGCCGACAAGCATGTCCGGGTTCATCTGGAGGAGACGGGCAGCCGTGAGGTCCTGTTTGGTCTCCATGTCGTAAACGCGCCCGATAATCAGGTAGCGCGCGCGATGGTCGATGTAGAACAGGTTCTGGCGGGCCTGAATCTCGCAGACGCCGTCGATGGACTTGCAGTCGATTGATGTGATCTCAGTCTTTGGCAGGCGCTTGGTCAGCGCTGCCTGGATCGAAGCGGGGTCACTCGCTGCCGAGGCATGAGCAACGGCCGCGATAGCGGCTAGGCCACTGGCTGCCAGACCTCCGGCTGCCGCGATCTGCCATGTCTTCCATTTACGCTCCATGGTGGTCCCCTCAGTTTCTGATGAAGGTGCCGTCGAGGAAGACGACCTCGACCGCCGCCCCGGTGGGCATCTCGACAACCGGCTGATATTGCTCGGCGCGCTCGATGAGATATTCCGAGACCGTAGTGCCGGCCTGCTGTCCGCCGCCGCCGAGCGCACGCAGCCCGATCTCGCCAGCGCCGGGGGTCCGTCGGCCCTCGCCCGCGATGATCGGCTGATTGAACCCTTCACTGAGCGCGTTGCCGACGCCGCTCACGAGACCTGCCAGAAAAGCCTGGGTGGTCAGTGAGCCCTCGCGGCTAACCACGCGGCCGCGCACGCCCACTTTGCCGCCGAACGCGATGAACCCCTTGACCTCCGATACCGCAAAGCGGCCGCCCGGCTGCGCGCAAGTCATGCGCTGGAGCTTCACATAGACCTTCTCCGAGGAGAGGTCCCCGTAGGCTGCGCCGTTGACCATGCACCCCTGCACCCGGGTCGCGAGGAGCTTCCCATCCCCGTAGACCGAGCGCGCGGGCCCGGTAATCCGGAGCAGGACGGGGAGCGGATCGCTCTGGCTGCGCGTATTCGTCGTGGCATCGACGCCGACCACCACCGTTGCCTTGGCAATCGAATTCGGGGGCAGATAGTTGGGCGAGTCCGTATAGACGGCGGGCGACTTTGTCGGGTCGATACGCGATGCCGTCCCGCTTGCTGACGTGAACGAGACCATCTGGACGTCGCTACCGCGGCGAACGGGCGGGGCTTCTGCCGCTCCGGCCTCTGGTGACGCCGGCACGCCCATCTCGCGGGCCGCCGCGACAGGTCCTGGCGCTGTCGGCCGCGCGTTGCCCCTCTGGACTTGCTGGCGCAGTTGCTCGTTCTCGCGCTCGTAGGCTTCCAGGACACGCTGGCCATCGCGCGCCATGGCCGCATTTTCGCCGCGCAGCGCCTCGATCTCGGATTGCATCTGGGCGAACTGCGCGCCCTGCGCCTCAAGGCCCTTGAGACGCACGTCGGTCGAGTTCATCTCGCCCTCGTACATCGCGACCCATTCCTGATCGACGCGCTGCCGGTTCAGAAGTGCATCGGTCGAGACAGTTGTCTTGGCCCCCTTCTCCGTCGCCTCTTCGATGGTCTCCTCGGTATCGAGGACATACATGGCCCCAGCCACCGCGATCACGCCGGCAAGACCGAACATCAGCATCTTCTGCCGCTTCTGGACCAGTGAGTTCTCTGCAATGGCACCACTCGCATCGAGGGTGTCATGTTCCTCAGCCTCGCTGGCATCGAGGTCCTTGGGTTTGCGCTTGAGGAAATCCATCTGACTTACCCTCCTGACGGTACGACGACGTAAGCGGCGGTGGCCTGGCCGCTGGCGAGGTTGGGATTGGAAATGCTGACCGCGATGGCGCCGTCTCCGGCGATGATCTCTTCCTTGAGCGTCATCGGCTCAGAGCCATTGTTCTCGATGCGCAGGACCTTCCCGGTCATGGTCGGGCTGCGATATTCGCTGACCAGCTGGACCTTCAGATCGCCGACATTGACCGGGGCACGGGCAGCATCGCTGATCTCGAAACCCGCAACGCGGCGCTGCTCGAACATGGCCCGGACGAGCGAGACCGCACGATCATCGAGCGTTGCAGAGGCCTCGAGCGACTGAGGCGCACCCTGAGGGTTTTCGAGATCGGCGTTGGCGACGAAGACCTGCAGCGCCGCTTCGCCCGATACCTCGCAGTCGAACTTGTAGACGAAGCCACGGCGCGTCGTCCCGAAGAACGAAATATTGCGCTTGGAATAGCCGTCCGGAACGGAAAGATAGATGTCGCCGCGGGTCGGCTCGTGCACGATTGAGAAGTCTTCCTGCGGAACACCCGCCTGGACACGCGAGACCGAGACAAACTGGTCATCCTTCAGCGAAATCCGGGTAAGGTCCGACTTCGACGCCTGGCAGCGCACCTCGCCATTGTCGGCTGCCAGAATATGCTCGTCGGCGAGAGCCGGAACGGCGGTCAGAGCGAGCGCGCCGCCGACCAGTACGACCCCGCACAAGCGAAGGAGCTGGCAGTCAATGCGGGAAGCGAGGACGCTGCCGGTCGCAATCAGCAACGAAGGCACAATCGGGTTCATTGTTCCTGCTCCTTCTTGACGACCACGCCAAAGCCCTTGAGGCGGAGCGAGACGCCGGTGTGCTGCCAATGGAATTCGAAGATCTTGTGTTCGCGGCGGACGTCGCGCGATCCGACGATCGTATGGAGCACGCCGCCGACCTGACTGGTCAGGTTCTCGGGGTCCGTGCGGATCCAGTCGATCGTGATGAACTGGGTGACCTGCGAGTCCTGTTGCTCATCGATGATTTTGAGAAGGTTGGCCTTGAGCGGACCGCGCGCCTCGGGCGCGGCAATCGCAATGAGCCCGTCGAGCCAATACTGCAGGTTCTCAGGTGACCGATTGAGCGCAAGCTGTGCCGTGTCGCGGGTCACCGCCTCGAGATATTCGGGGCTGACCGCCGCTGAGCTCAGCACCATTTCGCTGGGAAGGATCGGCTGAAGGACAACCTCCCGGTCCCGCGTCGTTGCCGCGACGAACATCACCAGCACCAGGGCGCCGAGAATGATGCAAGTCAGAGCCAGAATGTTGCGCTGCTTGAGGGTCCGCTGCGACGCCTCGTGTGCGAATGAGAGTTCCATGTCAGCCCGCCATCACACGCAAGTGGGAAGGCGGAGCGACCTTCAGACCGAAGAATTCACCCGGCAAATGCCAATAGGCAAAATGCAGGACCCAATACATCGAGCGCCCAGCTTTGAGTTTGCGGTACCCAAGCCATGCAGCAACGGCCAGAAGCAGGCCTATGACAACATGCTGCGCCAGAATTCCCCAGGTGAACGGGATCACCAGCACGAGGAATTCATCAAGCGACCAGAACCCGATCAGTTCGGGATCGTCGAGATGCTTTGGGATGGAATACTTGTCCAAAGATCGTCTCCGCCAGAAAGGTTTGCTGCCATTCCCATGCCGGTGATGGAGCAGCGCCCCCGTTCGCGATGACCTGTGCTCTCGCTCAGATCGTCGCTGTGACCGTGGAAGTGACGATCGGCACGCCGGTGCCAGCGCCCACGCCGACGCCGACGGGGATCGCGACCTGGCCGAGCGAGAAACGCCCGCTGGCCATGGCAACGATGCCGCCGGCGAGCGAAAGCACGGTGACGATCCGACCGCCCGAACCCTCGAGGAATCCGGTGAAGCGGGTGAGCGCGGTATTGAAAGTGTTATCGGTACCGGCCATGGCAGCTTCGACACCAAAGACGCTCATGGCGGCAGCGACAGCAAGGGCGACGGCGAACGTCCCCCCTGCCTGCTTGAGATCGTGGACCTTCATTGTCTTCCCCTTCTGGTTGACCAAATGACGTGGTGCGTCGTCACCAAGGGGGCCGCAGCCGAAAGGTTTTCTCAATCACTGTTGTGTAGAGCGAAGTCGGAGAAGTCCGCGAATCACCGTTTTTGATGCCAGGTGGTCCGATTTTTGATACCGGGTGGCTCGATTTTTAGGACCACGTGGTCATGGATTCAGGACCACGTGGTATCACCAACACGCCACCCTGGTCCTGAATCCCTGACCACGTGGGTCTGTTTTTCATACCACCGGTCCGAATCGTTGCAGCTGCTCGGGGAGGCGATAAGGAACCGACGCCAAGGGGCCCCGATCAGTAGCGAACAATGGCGGGAGGAAACGCAATGGCCAGCGGAAAAGAGGTCGTCCACGAACTGCTGGTGAGTCGGGATGCTTTTGTGATCATTGCGGACGCCATCAAATGGCTGACAATAGAACGGTCGAAGTTTCAGCGCCTTAGAGATGTGATCACAGATGTGATCCGCGCTCCAGACCTTTCCAATCAGGAATTGCTTGCCGCATTCAACCGGCACAGGCCCTGCGATGGGCGGGTTAGGATCTATCTCAGATTAAGCGGCGCTCTGAATGCCGAATTTGACACCCTCAAAGCCCGCCTTGGAGAGGTCACAGGCGACCAGTGCGGCGTGCGCGAGACGGTGATCTTCTGCGCCCTCGCCATCAGTCTGCGCCAAATTTCTCTTGCCAAAGCCGCATTTTAGAATTCACATCATGCAGTTGCATAGGGAGAATTTACGGAGACAAGGATGGGTCAGGGGGCGAACCCAAACGAGCGCAAGAGCTGTCATAAGCTGCAAGCTGAGTACGCCGATTTGATCAAGTACCAGATGAACCGGCAGGGGATCAGTCTTCGTAGGCTCGTCGATGAGGGGATCATCAAGAGCAGCCACCGCAGCGGTCTGTTCGAGCGCATCGCTGATGGCAGTGTGTCGACAGCCGAGTTTAACCGGATCAACGAAAGGCTCGGCATCGATCCCGTCAGAGCAGCGATCGCCGTTCACTGCTTTGTCAGCCCGGAATCCTATGAAGACCCGTGCTGCGAAACCTCTGCCCACCTTGCCATTGCCCTCGCGCTTCAGCTCAGCGAGGAGATGGCCGCGTGCGATGGGACTTTTGAGCCGATCCGCGAAGCCCTTTGCCACGGCATCGCGCAGCGCACCTCGAGCGCTATAGCCAGGCACCATACAGCGCTGGAAGCACGGCGGCACGACCCTGCGCTGTTTGACCGCCCATTCGGCTGAGCAAGCGAACTGCTGCATCAGCCAAGCACGCACGCTTAGTAGAAGCGCCGCTGATCTATTGATGATATGGTCACTCAGCTTGGGACATGTTCGCCGCCAAGCTCGCTTTGCGGAGCAATCGCCTCCAGGATCAGGGACCAGTCTGCTGGTGAAGCAAGAAGCGCTCATTGCCTGGACATCGCTCTATATTGCGGTCGGCATCATGGCGCTGATCGGCACCGCACTTTCGACAATCGTGACCCTGAATGAATGGCGAACTGGCCGATGGGCTCCCGCCTGCACAAGCACGCTCGACAAGGCATTGTTGCTCCCGAAGCTTTGGCTGCGCTGGCAAGCCAACTATCTCACCGGCACACCTGTGATCTTGGCGATCAGCCTCTACTATGCCTCCAGTATTGGTTTTTCAGTTTTCCGGGACATCTGACCCTCCAGCGAACGCAAGAAGCCTGACCGACCTGAAGAGGTTGTCCGCTTCTCGCCGGGCAAGCGAGACTGGCGGGGCAGAGCTTCCGCTGAGCGATGCAAGTATGGTGCGGACATAGCTGCGCGTTTCAGCAAAGGGCGGAACTCCGCCATGCTTGTCGACGTTGCCCGGACCGGCATTGTACGCAGCCAAAGCAAGATGCCACGAGCCATAGCGATCGAGCTGCTCACGCAGGTAACGCGCTCCGCCGCGGAGGTTTTCGACAGGGTCCCAAGGATCTGAAACGCCAAGATAGTTTGCGGTCCCCGGCATCAGCTGTGCCATGCCCATCGCCCCGGCAGGACTACGCGCAAAGGGCTGGTAGCGGCTTTCATGAGCAACGAGCGCGTCAAACAGCCGCAGGGGAACGCCGGCTTCGCAAGCGGCTGCGGCGACGTGGCGGAAATAGAGACGGCGTCGCGATTGTGCCATCTCGGACAGGTCATAGCGCGGGAAGTACCCTCCAGAGAGACAATCGGGACCTGGCGCGAGGCTCGATGCATTCACCGGCACGGGAATGACGGTGGAGCTTCCGCGTCTCATCCAGGACGGGATATAGAACAACGGGGGCGCGGGGCTGACAGGGGTGATCTCCTGCTCCTCCGCAAACGCTGTCGCTTCAGTCTCGGGAACGGGCTGCTTGGCTTGCAGCTGCGCGTTGGGACTTTTGACAACCACTCCGGGCACCAAGAGCGCGAATTCAGAGGGCGTGCTGCTCGAGAAGTCCTCAAGCTTGACCTCTTGGGCGACGGCTTGAGAATTTAGCGCGACAAGCGCTGCGCTGAGGTAGATTTTCATAACCACACCTTTCGGCATGGCTTAGGAACCGCCAACTAAGGTTATCGAGATGGCTCCGCTGGCGCAAGCGTCGTATGGATTTGGAGAGGTAAGCACCGCAACAGCATCTGCCGCCCAAGACCCGGTCGTTCCTCGCCACACATCAAAGTGACCGTTTTTGTCGAAATCTGCCACTCAGCTTGATCGAGCGGACCGAAGCTGCGACCACATCGCGTATCATGGTCGAACGAACGTGGACCGAAAATGTGATCGGCCGTTGGAACTGCATCGGCACCGGAGTTCATCACTGCAATAGACGCAGCGGAGTGGTGCTGTAGGGTGCGCTTACTTGCAGGATGCAGTCAGTTATCTGGCTTCGGCCAGCACAGAGATTAACGAGAGTAGCTGAATTTGCTGGGTTGGTGCCATTGGCGTCCACAGCCCCTAACTTCAGCTTTGTGCCCAAATTTTGCTCATCTAGTTTGTAGGTGAATGATCGAGGAAGCTGTCGATCGCTCAGGCGTCAACCTAACATCCTTGGCTAGCCTGGGGGGCCGTAAATCCGCATCACTGAAGCCCTCTGATTTTTTGCATTTCGGGGTGCTAGTCTGAGACTTGCGGGGCTCACAAAAGGCGAGAAGCCTTCTGATATCGCTAAGAAGCTTGCGTTGCTCGAAGCTGCGTTAAGCTTTGCGCGAGGCTGTGTAACTATGTCTTTGATCACGTCGAACACAGTGGTATGGACCAAACGGTGACACAGCGCCTCTTTCTCTATCTCGCGGCATTTCTTGCCGCGCTGCTACCCATAGAGGCGACCTATGCAGCGAACGGTTGCGCGCCGATGGCAGAGATGAACGCGGACGCAGGCGACTGCAGCGAATGCATGGATGATGAGCGCGGGCAGTGTCAGAGCTATTGCTTGGCCTTGTGCCAGACGCTTCCGGCAGCGCGCGTTTCGTCGCTAGAGCCGCGCGATCTTTCGTCACTCAATTTTCTAGCGCTTCTCGAAAAGTTTCCGCCCCTGCCTAACGGGGGGCCGGAACCGCCGCCTCCCCGAATGCTCCGCTGATCGACGGAATTCAATTTCAACGGAGATAAACATCATGAAGAAGTACATCATCACGGCAGCAGTGCTGCTCGGTTCCAGCTCAGCTGCTTTTGCCGCCGCGCCGGAGCAGGTCGCATCGCTCGCAATGTCCTGCTGCGACCTCGTGCTCGCATGCTGCGAGGCTGCAATGGACTGCTGCCCGTAAGGGACTAGCCAAGGCATAAGGGCGGGCGTCCGGTCACCAACTGGGCGCCCGCTTTCTTTTGGACCGCTCTTGCGCGAATGCCTAACAGTCGAGCAAGCCTCGTAAAAGCTATTCATTATAGCCTTTAACTTATTGGCATTCGGGATGTTCACGAAATGCTTTTCGAGTGACCATCCCAATTGCAGCCATCAGGCTGATCGTCCCGGACCCACCAGAATCAATCCTGCTCCGACGAGACAAATCGCCGCGCCAATGACATCCCAGCGGTCGGGTCGTGCGCCTTCGACACTCCAAAGCCAAATCAGTGACGCTGCGATGTAGACGCCGCCATAGGCTGCGAATGCGCGGCCCGCAGCGGATGTATCGACCAGCGTGAGGAGCCAGGCAAAAATCGCGAGCGACACCATGCCCGGCGCAACCCACCAGGCAGATTTGTCGAGCCGCAACCATGCCCAGAACGAGAAGCAACCGGCGATCTCCGCCAGCGCGGCGAGCGCATAGATGAGTCCGGTTTGCAGGGTTGGCATGGTTAGTGCTCGATCCGTGGCGATAGTGGGGCTGGGCAGACCATTGCCGGGTGTCGCAGCATCGTCAACGCGGTCTGGTGGATCCATGCACGCGAGGCCGAAGCGTTGGCGCCAAAGCAGCGATCTTCGATCACGTTGCGGTCAGCGTGCGCGGGGCGAGGGTCTCGATGATCTTGCAGTCGGCCACGGTCCCGTGACGGCAGGATCCGATGACCCGGTCCAGTTCGCCGCGCAGTGCGCTCAGATCGGCGATCTTGCGGTCGATTTCGGTGAGGTGGACGCGCGCGATTCCGTCAACGGCATCGCAGGATTGGGCCTTGTCATCCGACAGCGTGAGCAGTTCGCGCACGGCTTCGAGCGTGAAACCGAGATCGCGGGCGCGGCGGATGAACGACAGGCGCGCCAGATGATCATTGCCATAGGCACGGTAATTGGCACTTGTCCGGGCGGGTGGCGGCAACAACCCGATCTTTTCATAATAGCGCACCGTCTCGACCTTCGTCGCCGTGGCGCTCGCGAGTTCGCCAATTTTCACTGCCACTCCTTCGGGCTTGACCCTATAGTTGCTACAGGGTGTAGATAGAATGCCGACTCGCAGATTGTCGAGAAGGCAAAAAGATGGCTGATGATTGCTGCAAGGCCGCGTGCGGAACGACGGCAACTCTGAACGACCCGCGCTGGCGCAGGGCTTTGTGGATCGCGCTCGGCGTGAACGCCGGCATGTTCGCGGTGGAAATGGCGGCAGGGGCCGCTGCGGACAGCCGCGCGTTGCAGGCGGACGCACTCGATTTTCTGGGGGATGCCACCAATTATGCGATCAGCCTGCTGGTCGCCGGGATGGCGCTGGCATGGCGCGCGCGGGCGGCGCTGGCCAAGGGGCTCGCCCTCATCGGTCTGGGTGGTTGGGTCGTGATCACAGCCGTTCTGGCGGCGCTCGGCGGAGCTGCACCCGAGCCTGAACTGATGGGAATCATCGGCGCGCTCGCGCTGGCGGCCAACACCGGTGTCGCCATCATGCTCTACCGTTTTCGCACTGGAGACGCGAACATGCGCTCGGTCTGGATATGCTCGCGCAATGACGCGATCGGCAATATCGCCGTTATGGCGGCCGCACTTGGCGTGTTCGGCACCGGAACAGCCTGGCCCGACCTTATTGTTGCAGCGATTTTGGCACTGCTCGGGATCAGCGGCGGCATTCAGATTGTCCAGCAGGCACGGCGTGAATTGCGGAGCGTTGCGGCATGAAGGTTTCCCGTTCGACACATATCGCGCTCAAGCCGGAAACAGTCTGGGCCGAGGTGCAGACGGCGCGCCTGCTGCAGCATATCGCCTGGCCGCTGGTGCGCTTCATCCCGGTCGATGACGCGGCGTTCGACAGGTTTCGGCCTGGCGAGCGCTATGAGGTCAAGCTCCGCCTCCTTGGCATTATTCCGTTCGGGACACAGTGGATCGTGACGTCCCAGCACGAAGCTGCCGGCACCGAATGGCCGAAGCGTCTGCGCGATGACGGCTATAGTCACCTGATCACAAGGTGGGACCATTGGATTACGGTTGCTCCGTATCGGAGCGGGGGGACACATTACACCGACGAGGTTGAGGTGTCCGCCGGCTTGTTGACCCCGCTTATCTGGGCATTCGCGCAGATCTTTTATTGGCACCGGCAGGGACGCTGGCGGGAGCTGGCTAGAAGCCTAAGCGCGCGGCGGGTAATTGCGGCCGAAATGGCGGCATATCGGTCAGCTGAAGCTTTAGGAAATCATGGCCTTGCCTGGCGCCATCTTGAACGGGTGCACATTATTGCGCAGCCCTTTTGGGGCCTCCATCTCGCCATTCACGGCGCAATGTTCAGTCTCGCCATCCGGCAGCGCGATTGGAGCGAAGCACTTGGCCAGATCTTCCGACTGCTTCTTGCACCGATCGGCGCGCTGACGGGAAAGTTGCCGATCGGAAATACCGGGCGGTCGACTGTGAGCGCCTTTCAGCCAATGCCAATTCCACCTGATCTTCTTGAGCTCTTGCAAGACGGGATAGGCAAATGACCCTAGGCGTTCACGGTTGCTTTTTACGGTCGGTACGAGTAGGTCATTAGCGTGCGGGCTATGTTCCTCCTGTTATGGCTGGCTATCGGCCTTGCCTTTGGCGGCGTTGAATCGCCGGCTGCAGCGCATAGTGCGAGCGGGTACGACAGCGTCATGATGCTGGATGCTCACGCTGATCATGCAAACATGGACGGGCACCGGAATAGTTCCAGCGATGACGGTGGCCCATGTCATGGGCTGGTTCATCATCATTGCAGCATCGGACTTGCCAGCGAAGGGACAAGTGATTTTGGTCTGCCACTGGGCGGCGATACCTCGCATTCAGCCTTGAGTAACGCCGTTCTGAGTTCGTTCGCTCAAGCGCCTCCCCTTCAACCGCCGTCAGCCTGAACCCAGTCGCTCAGTGCACTCGGGCCATTGCGCCCGTGTGCCATTTGCACCTGTGTTCAGGAGTTTTCCATGCAATTGCTTTTGTGCGTCCCCACCCGGGCGGCGATGCTGGTCGCTGCCTCGCCAGCGCTGGCTGCCTCCCCCTTTATCAGCGGTAGCGAAATCGAGCACCCACTTGCCGATACTATCCGGCTAATCACAACCCGGACTGTTGCGGCTAACTCCGTGTCTCTCCCTCTGCGCAGGGCATATCCCACTCCAAAGACAAGACGCGCCGGCAAAGGTCAATCGTCCGACTTGCCGATTGGTCACCCATGCAGGCCGGTCTTTATGACGGAGCGCCATCTCGATGCATAAGATTTTTGTGACTTTCTTAATCGCCGCCTCATGCGCTTCGATCGCCCATGCACAGGTCGGATCGATCGCACCCTTTTCGCAAGATTCGCCAGTTTACACGCTTGAACAGGCAGTCAGTTCAGCTGGCGGATCCGCACCCGCCACGGAAGCAGCCAGTGCTGCGGTCGAGGCAGCGCGCGCGGGTCGCACCGTTGCGGGCTTGCGGCCGAACCCGGTCGTTCAAGGCCAGGTTGAGAACGTCGTCGGGTCAGGTCCGTATCGGGGCGTCCGCAGCGCGGAAACCACGGTCGGTTTTGCAATCCCGATCGAGCTAGGCGGCAAGCGCGGCGCCCGCGTCGCGGTCGCCAATGCGCAATTGTCCCGGGCCGAGATCCAGGCCGCGATCATCGCGGCGGATGTCCGGCTTCAGGTGACGCAGCTCTATGTCGAAGCGGTCGCAGCCGACCGGCGGGTGGCGACGGCGCGGGATCAGGCCCGGATCGCCAGCGACGCGCTTCAGGCTGCACGCATTCGGGTGCAGGCGGGCCGCGCCTCCCCTTTGGAGGAGCAGCGAGCGGAGGTTGCCCGTATCAACGCTGAGGCGAATGTGGAGCAACAGCTTCGCTTGGCCAAAGCGGCTCATACAAACCTGGAGCGGCGGATCGGCGGACCGATAACCGGTGTTCTTGACGGGACAGCACTCGACCGCTTCGCCAATGCAAACGTTTATGGTCCGGTAGCGACAGTGGACACTTCCAGTACTCTGGCAATGGCGGCCGCGAACGCTGATGTTTCTATTGCAGAAGCTGGGGTACGTCTTGCACGCGCCAATCGGGTTCCTGATCTGAATGTCGGTCCTGCTATTCGCCGCTTGGAAGAGACCAACGACTTGGCGGCGGTGTTGACCGTGTCGATTCCGATCCCGGTGTTCAATAATGGTCGCGCGGCGATTACGCAGGCGACCGCGCAGCAGTCTCAGGCAGATGCTCAGCGCCGGGTGGCTGCGCTCGACATAGAGCAGGCAATCACCGACGCGCAGGCCCAAGCGGCAAATGCGGAAACAGCGGCTCGCACAGCCTCCGGCCCTGCCTTGGCGGCTGCCGAGGAGGCCGCCCGCATTGCCCGGATCGGTTATCGGGAGGGTAAGTTCGGGCAACTTGAGTTGCTTGATGCAGAACGTACCCTCGCCGAGACGCGTAACGCTGCGATCAATGCGCTCGCAAACTATCAGAATGCCCGTGCGCGGTTGGAGCGGCTCACCACTCCTGCGCCCGATGGAGGAAACAAGTGATGAAGAGTCTTTATCTCGCTGGCGCAGCGTCGCTCGCGCTCCTGCTGGCTGCATGTGGCGGCGAAAATTCAGGTAATGAGGAAGGCGCCGCCGCCAATGAAAGGGCCGCGAACGGGGAAAATGGCGGTGCTGAATCGGGCCATGCCGATGAAGGCGTCGTCACGCTAGATGCCGATCAGATCGCTGCCGCCGGCGTGCAGATCGGACGACCGATCATCGGCGGAGCCGGGACGATCGAACTGCCTGCGATAATCGAGGGCGACCCACAAAGGACGCAGGTCGTGTCAGCCGCGATTGGAGGGCGGGTCGTCGCATTGACACGCAACCTGGGCCAATCAGTCGTAAGCGGCCAGACAATTGCGGTCATCGAAAGCCCTGAGGTGGCCCAAATAAAGGGGGAGGTAGAAGCTGCACGTGCGCGGCTTCAGCTCGCCAATTCGAACCTCGCGCGCGAGGAACGCTTGTTCGCACAGAGGGTGTCACCAGAGCAGGATCTGATCGCGGCACGCACGGCGGCTACCGAAGCGCGGATCGCGCTGAAGCAGGCGCAAAGCATGGTGTCGGCCGCAGGCGGCGGCGGCGGCGGCCTCAACCGGCTTGGTATTGCTGCGCCGATCTCCGGCCAGATCATCGCTCGTCCAGTTACGCTGGGACAGACGGTCGCTGCTGATGCCGAGCTTTATCGTATCGCCAACCTTAGCCAGGTGTCGATTGCCCTCAACCTTAAAGCTGAGGATGCGGGCAGGGTGCGACCTGGCAGCACGGTGCTGGTCACGGCGGCGGGGCGCCAAGCGACTGCGCGCGTGACTTTCGTTTCGCCAGCGCTCGACCCACAGACGAGGCTGGTGCCCGCAATTGCCACGCTCGATAATCGGGGTGGTGAGTGGCGGGTCGGCGAGCCTGTGATGGCTGCCGTCCAACTCACGGGCAGTGGTGGCAGCAATGCGATCCGTGTGCCGAGGACAGCGGTCCAGAGTTTGGAGGGTAAGCCGGTCGTGTTCGTCCGCACGCCCACCGGTTTCAAGGCGACCCAGGTTCAGCTCGGCGATGCGTCTGGAGATACGGTGATCGTCCAGTCGGGCCTGACCGGCAACGAACAGATCGCCACCACCGGAAGCTTCACGCTCAAGGCCGAGATCGGCAAGGGCGAAGCGAGCCACGAGGATTAAGCCATGATCGCCCGCATCGTCACATGGGCGGTCGAGAAGCGCTGGCTGGTCCTGCTCCTCACCGTCATCGTCACCGCCATCGGCGCCTATTCCCTATACCGGCTACCGATCGACGCGGTGCCGGACATCACCAACAATCAGGTCCAGATCAACGTCCGTGCGCCCGCACTCTCGCCTGAGCTTGTCGAGAAGCAGGTATCTTTCCCGATTGAAACCGCGCTCGCCGGCACTCCCGGCCTTGAATATACGCGCTCGCTGAGCCGCAACGGATTCGCGCAGATTACTGCCGTCTTTTCGGACGCGACGGACATCTACTTTGCCCGCCAGCAGGTGGGTGAGCGTTTGCAGGGCGTGCAGGAGAACCTCCCTGATGGCGTAAACCCTGAAATGGGTCCGATAGCGACAGGCCTGGGCGAGGTGTACATGTACACCGTTCGGCTCGAGCATCGTGAGGACGACAAGCACAAGCCCGGTGAACCGGGCCAGCAGCCTGACGGCAGCTATATCACGCCCGAGGGTGAACGACTGACGACCGAAGTCGACAAAGCGACCTATTTGCGCACAGCGCAGGACTGGATAGTGACGCCGCTTCTGAAAACCACGCCAGGCCTAGCAGGAGTTGACTCAATTGGCGGCTACGCCAAACAGTTTCTCGTCGTGCCCGACGTTCAGAAGCTTGCTTCGCTCAACATTACCCTCACAGATCTGGGTACTGCGCTGGAACGCAACAACACCAGCGTCGGGGGTGGCTTCGTCAATCGCAATGGTGAGGGTCTGGCTGTCCGCTCGGACGCGCTTGTTCGCAATGCGAGCGAGTTGGCCAGGACAGTGATCGCGACGCGTAATGGCGTGCCGATCACTGTCGAACAGGTTGCGACTGTGAAGACGGGTCAGGCGATCCGCATGGGTTCGGCGTCGGAGAACGGCACGGAAGTCGTCGTCGGCACGGCGATCATGCGGATTGGCGAGAACAGCCGCATCGTTTCGACTGCGGTCTCGGAAAAACTTAAGACGATAAACGCTTCGCTGCCCCCTGACGTCGTCATTCAGCCAGTGCTCAACCGCACGGAGCTGGTAAATTCGACGATCAAGACCGTCGCCAAGAATCTTTCGGAAGGCGCTCTCTTGGTTATCGTCGTCCTCTTCCTGTTGCTGGGCAACTTCCGTGCAGCACTGATTGCGGCGTTGGTTATCCCAATTACCATGATGCTGACCGGTTTCGGGATGCTGCGCGCAGGCGTCTCGGCCAATCTGATGAGCCTTGGCGCCTTGGACTTTGGCCTGATCGTTGATGGCGCTGTCATAATCGTCGAAAACGCGTTGCGGCGGCTTGCCGAGCAACAGCATCATGAAGGGCGATTGCTGACCGTGAAGGAACGGCTGGCGACCGTGGCTCGCGCCGCCCGCGAAATGATCCGTCCCTCGGTCTACGGGCAGGCGATCATCATCCTCGTCTATGTGCCGCTGCTCACGCTGACCGGCGTGGAGGGCAAGACGTTCGTGCCGATGGCGCTCACCGTCATCATCGCGCTCGGCTTCGCCTTCATCCTCTCTCTCACCTTCGTCCCCGCCATGATCGCGATCTGGCTATCGAAAAAGGTGGAGGAGAAGGACGGCCGCATCATCACGTGGCTGAAGAAGCGCTACGAACCCGGTCTCGACAGGGCCATGAAGCGCCCGACGCTGACGATCGGGGCAGGTGTCGGCAGCCTTGTGGTGGCGGCGCTAGCCTTCACCACGCTCGGCTCGGTGTTCCTGCCGCAGCTCGACGAAGGCGACCTGCTGATCCAGTCGCTGCGCATCCCCGCGACCTCGGTCCAGCAGAGCCAGGCGATGCAGGTGCCGATTGAGCGGATGATGTCCAAGCAGCCCGAGGTAGCGTTCGTCTATTCCAAGACGGGCACGGCCGAACTGGCTTCGGACCCGATGCCGCCCAACGCGACCGACATGTTCGTCATCCTGAAGCCGCGCAAGGATTGGCCCGATCCCGAGTTGCCGAAGGAGGAATTGGTAAGCCGCATTGAGGCGAACCTCGCGAAGATCCCGGGCAATGCCTACGAGATCACCCAGCCCATCCAGATGCGCTTCAACGAGCTGATCGCCGGCGTGCGCGGCGACATCGCCGTAAAGGTATTCGGCGACGACTTCAGCCAGATGAACCGGACGGCCGAGCAGATCGCCGCGGTGCTGCGCAAAACGGAAGGTGCGGCGGACGTGAAGGTCGAACAGACAACGGGCCTGCCCATGCTCGACATTCGCGTCAATCGCGACGCAATGGCGCGGTTGGGGGTCACCGCGCAGGATGTGCAGGACACCGTCACCGCCACGATCGGCGGTCGAACCTCGGGCCAGATCTTCGAGGGCGACCGTCGCTTCCCGGTGGTGATCCGGCTGTCCGAGGCGCAACGTGCAGACATCGGTCTGCTCGAACAGGTGCAGGTGCCGTTGGCAGGGGGTGGCTATGTGCCGCTCTCCAGCGTCGCCGACATCAAGGTGATCGATGGTCCCAACCAGATCAGCCGAGAAAACGGCAAACGCCGCGTGGTGGTCCAGGCCAATGTGCGCGGTCGCGACGTCGGCAGTGTCGTCGCGGACGCGCAGGCGGCGATCGGCAGCCAGGTCCGGCTGCCCGCTGGTGCCTATCTCGAATGGGGCGGCCAGTTCGAGAACCTACAATCGGCAAGCGAGCGGCTGAAGCTGGTCATCCCGGCCTGCTTCATCCTGATCCTCCTGCTTCTCTACGGGGCGTTGGGATCGGTGCGGGATGCCGCGATCGTGTTCACCGGCGTGCCGTTTGCGCTGGTGGGCGGCGTGCTGCTGCTGTTCCTGCGTGGCATGGACTTCTCGATCTCGGCGGCGGTGGGCTTCATCGCCCTGTCGGGCATCGCAGTCCTCAATGGCTTGGTCATGGTCAGTTCGATCCACGACCTGATCCGGTCGGGCATGAGCCGCGAGGAGGCCGCGCACGTCGGCGCAATGCAGCGTTTGCGCCCCGTCATCATGACTGCATTAGTCGCCAGCCTCGGCTTCGTTCCGATGGCGCTGGGTTCGGGGGCAGGCGCGGAGGTGCAGAAGCCTCTGGCGACGGTCGTCATTGGCGGCCTGATCTCGGCGACGCTGCTGACGCTGTTCGTGCTGCCGACGCTCTACGCCCGGTTCGGGCAGAAGGTGATCGGAAACCCCGAGCACTACAGAGAGGAGCATGAAGGGGACGACCACGGTCAGACCTTCGTGAACAACTTGGCCTGATGGGTGAGCGGGGCGGTCCGCGATCGCCCCGCTCATCTCTTGGAGATGGGGATATGCCTCGCACCATAACCAGTTCAATGCTTCACGGTGGGCCACTGCGCATCTGGTCGGCGCTGACCGATCCGGATCACCGCCGGGCGTGGAGTCCGCTCGTATTTCTAGATAGCCCGTCCCGCCTGGGTGACACGGAATGCACCTTCGCGATTCAGGGCATCACCCGGCCGATCCGAACGCCCGCCCGGGTCGATCAATTCGACAAGCCGCATGCCTTCGCATGGTCCTGCGGCATCCCTTACCTTTTCACCCTCGAGGAACGGTACGAATTGGCAGGGAACGATGGCGGCACCAGGGTAACGCATAGCTGCACGCTACGCGGTGCGCTTTCATTCCCATTCGCGGCTATGATGTTGCGCCGCCTGCATTCCCTGATGGTCGAGGCAGACGAACGCTTCGCGACCTATCTGCGCTGGCGGGTAGGCCAGCCTGCCCGTGGGATCAATCGTCAGCGCGTCCCCTCCCGCTACAGGAGGAAGGCGCGATGATGACGCACTGGAAGCGGGCACTGCCCGCTCTTGTCCTCGCTGGTGGGCTGGCGGCTTGCTCGGAAAGCAAGCCGCCGGCCCCGCCAACGGAGCAGCAAATCCATTCGTCCGATAGCGCTGTGGCGACCGGGGAAATGGGCCGGCATCCGTATCGTTGTTCCGATGGGGAACCCCTGTTCGTCGACTACAAGGACAGCGGGCTGCAGATTGATTTGCGGCGCTCCAACAGTGGGCCGCCGATGACACTGACGGCTCCAGCGCACGGCCTGCAATATATTGGCGAGACGGCCACCGCGACGTTCAAAGGGTCGCAACTCACGATCGTGGAAGGCGATGGCCGCACCCGGATCTGCGAACGGGAGGGCACCCGATGAAACGTCCCGTCCTCCGACACATCGCACTGCAGCGGGAGAGAAGCGATGTCTGACACGTCGATCTCGAATGTAATGGCCATTCGTGCCGAAGTGATCGCACGAAGTCGCGCCTTGCGCGAGGCGCAGCCAACGGCACCGCCAGGCGTCGCGCCGACCGCTCCGGCCTCAACCTTTGCCGACACGCTTAACGCTGTGGTCGCCAAGGTCAACGAGACCCAGGAGCAAGAGGATGTCGTTACCGAAGCGTACGAACGTGGCGAAACCACCGACATTGCGACTGTCGCGCTCATTCAAAGCCGTGCGTCCATTACTTTCGAGGCAACCCTGCAAGTCCGGAACAAGCTGCTCTCGGCTTATCGGGACATTTTGAACATGCCCATCGGATGATCGCGGAGAAAACCAAAGGTCGAATTTTCATGGTTGTTGGCGAAACATCACCCCTCACGGCCACGTGCCGCACGATCAAGATGGAAGATCTCGACACGGCGGGACTGCCGGCACCTGAGCCGATAGCGCCGGACCAAGGCGCGCCATTGTGACCGACTTGCGCGCCTCGCTGCATCAAACAGGCTTGGCGACCACGCGCCTCGGCGCGGTTCTCGTAGCTGGCTTGATTGTAGGGGCGTGCAATCCAGCGCCGACCCAGCCCACCGAACCGACGCATGAAAAGCATCTGACGTCAAAGCTCATAGGGCAGCGCATCATGTACTGTGACGACGGCACGCGCGCCGATGTCGACTTCATCGATGACGGCTTGAAGATGGCCGTCACCTGGCTGCCCAACGGCAAGACCGAGATCCTGCGCGCGCAGCGAACGGGTGACGAGTTTCGAGGCGACCAATCGCGCGCCATCGTGGCGGGCGGGGCGATCGCCTTCATGCGGCGCGGGAAGATCCACGTCTGTCACCGAACACCGGAGGAGACGTAGGATATGCAGGCACTGCTTTATACGCTTGCGCCTGTCCTGGCGGTCGTGCTCGGCGCGATCATAGCGAGCCGCACAAAGTTACAGCCCGGCCTTGTGGCGGGCCTGCAGCATCTCGCTGCCGGCGTCGTGTTTGCTGCGGCGGCGACCGAAATCCTGCCCCAGGTCAAACATGAGGCTTCGCCCAGCGCCACATTGATTGGCGGGGCAGCGGGCGTTGCAACGATGCTGGCGCTCAAGGCTTTCGAGGCCCGCTTCAGGGGGCCGATGGCACTGCTCGCCGCGATCGGCATCGACATCCTCGTCGATGGTCTGGTGCTCGGCCTGGCGTTCGTCGCCGGTGAGAAGGCAGGTTTCCTGCTGACGATCGCGCTGACGCTCGAAGTGTTGTTCCTGGGGCTGACGCTCACCAACGAGCTGGCGGAAACCTACCGTTCGCGGCTGCGCATCATCGTGATCGTCTCGGCAATGGCGCTGCTGCTGCCGATCGGCGCGCTGGCGGCCGTTCCGGTCGCCACGCTCTCCCCGGTGATGATCGCCGGTTTCCTCAGCTTCGGACTTATGGCGCTGCTCTATCTCGTCACGGAGGAGCTGTTGGTCGAAGCACACGAGAAGCCTGACACTCCGCTCATCAGCTCGATGTTCTTTGTGGGATTCCTCGCCCTCCTGACGCTCGAGGAGATCATGGGATGATCCCGAGCAACGACAACACTGGTGGGGAAGAGCGTCGCACGCTCTGGATCGTCCTGCTGCTGAACGCGGCGATCGCGGCGGGCTTCTTCGTCTCAGGCTATTTTGCAGATTCAAGCGCACTGATCGCCAACGGCGTCGATAACCTGTCAGACACGGCGGTATATGCGCTGAGCCTCGTCGCGCTCACCCGGGGCAAGACATGGAAAACACGCGCGGCAATGGCCTCGGGCGTCATGCTCATGATCTTCGCGGGCGGCATCCTGATCGATGTCGGACGACGCTACTTGCAGGGCAGCGAGCCCATCGGACCGACCATGATGGTCATGTCTGTGATCGCTGGCGGCGTGAATTACCTCTGCCTGCGGCTGCTCCAGCGCCTTAAGGAGCCGGACGTCAATCTCCGGGCCGCGACCACCTTCAGTTTCAATGACTTTATTTCCAACGGCGGCATCCTGATCGCCGGCGTGCTGGTGCTGTGGCTGGGCACCAACTGGCCGGACCTGCTGGTCGGCTTCGCCACCGCCATCATCGCCATCAAAGGCGGTGTCGAAATCCTGCGCGACGCGCGCGCCGAAACCAAGAAAAGCGAAAGGAGGTCGTCATGAACGACAAGCTCGAACTCGATATTCCCGTGCTGCTGCCGGACCTTCCTGACGCGGCCGATGCTTGCCTGGACCGTCTCGTATCCACGCTGTCTAAGCGCGAAGGCGTCGAGCGGGCGCATGTGATCTGCGTAGACGGCGACACGCCGGCAGCGCTGTGCATCCATTTCGACGCCGCCAAGCTGCCGCTTCCGCGCTTGCGCGAGATGGTGCGCGCCGCAGGTGCCGAAATCACCGAACGCTTCGGCCATGCGATCTGGCAGGTAACAGGTATCAGTCACGAACGTCGTGCGCGCACCGTGAGCGATGCGTTGTGCGCTTTGCCCGGTGTCGTGCAGGCAAGCGCCAGCACTAGCGGGTTGATCCGGGTCGAGTATGATCGTCGCGAGACTACTGAAGAGGAGGTGCGCGCTGCGCTTCGCAAGCTCAAGGTGAGCGTTGGCAAGCGGGTCGCTGCAGACGAACATGCCGGCCATGAACGCGGTTCCAGGGGCCACGGCGCGGGCGAAGAAGTGCACGGCACCGGCGAGGCCCACGACCATGGCCACGCCGAGTTTCTCGGCCCCAATACCGAGTTGATCTTCGCGCTTGCCTGCGGCGCGCTACTGGGGATCGGCTATGCGATTGAGACGCTGGCTGCCGGCGCACCGGAGTGGCTGCCCACGGCCAGTTATGTCGCAGCCTATTTCTTCGGCGGTTTCTTCACGCTGCGCGAGGCGATCGACAATCTCAGGCTGAAGAAGTTCGAGATCGACACGCTGATGTTGGTCGCCGCCGCCGGCGCCGCTGCGCTGGGCGCATGGGCCGAAGGCGCGCTGCTGCTGTTCCTGTTCAGCCTGGGACATGCGCTTGAGCATTACGCGATGGGACGCGCCAAGAAGGCGATCGAGGCGCTGGCAAAGCTCGCCCCGGAAATCGCGACCGTGCGTCGCGACGGGCAGATCAGCGAAATCCCAGTCGCGCAGTTGGTCGTCGGCGACGTTGCAATCGTCCGCCCGAACGAGCGCCTGCCTGCTGACGGCTTCGTCATCAAGGGCACCAGCGCGATCAACCAGGCCCCGGTGACGGGTGAAAGCATCCCGGTCGACAAGGTGCCGGTCGCCAATGCCGCAGCGGCGCGGGCAAAGCCTGATGCAGTGGACGCGGCAAGCCGGGTTTTTGCCGGTACGATCAACGGGAGCGCCGCGATCGAGATCGAGGTGACACGCCGTTCAAATGAAAGCGCGCTCGCCAAGGTCGTGAAGATGGTGAGCGAAGCGGAGACGCAGAAGTCGCCGACGCAGCGCTTCACCGACCGGTTCGAGCAAATCTTCGTACCTGCTGTCCTCATCTTCTCTGTGCTCCTGCTGTTTGCATGGGTGGTCGTCGACGAGCCGTTCCGCGACAGCTTCTATCGCGCGATGGCGGTGCTGGTGGCGGCAAGCCCATGTGCGCTTGCGATTGCAACGCCAAGCGCGGTGTTGTCGGGCGTTGCCCGTGCAGCGCGGGGCGGCGTGCTCGTGAAGGGTGGTGCACCGCTCGAAAACCTTGGGTCACTCAAAGCGATCGCTTTTGACAAGACGGGTACGCTGACTGAAGGGCGTCCGCGCATCACGGATGTCGTGCCCGTCGATGGCGCCGATGAAGGCGAGTTGCTGGCGCTGGCGGTCGCCGTCGAGGCGCTAAGCGACCATCCTTTGGCCCAAGCTATCGTCAGGGACGGCCGCGACCGTCTGAACGATCGCGCCATGCCGACTGTCGGCGACCTCAAGAGCCTGACCGGTCGAGGCGTCACCGCGAGCGTGGATGGCGAGACGGTCTGGATCGGCAAGGCCGAGATGTTCGGAAGTGAGGGCATTCCAGCGCTGGGGCAGGGAGCGCAAGACGCGATCACGAAACTGCGCGAGAACGGTCGCACAACGATGGTGGTTCGCAAGGGGGACCGTGACCTGGGCGCGATCGGCCTGATGGACACGCCCCGCGCAGCGGCAAAGACCGCGCTGCGCCGGCTGCACCAGATGGGCGTGTCGCGGATGATAATGATTTCTGGCGATCACCAGAAAGTCGCCGAAGCGATCGCCAAAAAAGTCGGGATCGACGAGGCATGGGGCGACCTCATGCCTGAAGACAAGGTCGCGGCAATCAAAAAGCTTGCCGGCGAGGAAAAGGTCGCGATGGTGGGCGACGGCGTCAACGATGCGCCGGCGATGGCAAGCGCGACGGTCGGCATCGCGATGGGCGCAGCGGGTTCGGATGTAGCGCTGGAGACGGCAGATGTGGCGTTGATGGCCGATGATCTTGCGCATCTACCATTCGCGGTCGGCCTAAGCCGGCACACCCGCAGAATAATCCGGCAAAACGTCTTCGTCAGCTTGGGTGTCGTCGCCTTCCTCGTGCCTGCCACCATTCTCGGCCTCGGTATTGGGCCTGCGGTGGCGGTTCATGAGGGATCAACGCTGCTCGTCGTCGTTAATGCGCTCAGGCTGCTGGGCTACCGCGAACGAGCAATCATTGCTTTGAACCGCCCCGGGATTGCCGGAGGCCCCAACTCCTGAGAGGAAGGGTCTACGATGAGCAAGACGACGAACAAGTTTGCACCGGAGGTTCGTGAGCGGGCCGTCCGCATGGTGCTGGACCACCAAGGCGACCATTCGTCCCGCTGGGCGGCGATCACATCCATTGCCGAGAAGATCGGCTGTTCGGGGCACACGGTGCTAGAGTGGGTAAAGAAGACTGAGGTGAACAGCGGCAAACGTGCTGGCGTTCCCACCGAACTGGCAGACCGCTTGAAGGCGCTGGAGCGCGAGAACCGTGAGCTTCGGCAGGCCAACGAGATTTTGCGCAAGGCGTCGGCATATTTTGCCCAGGCGGAGCTCGACCGCCCGTTCAAGCAATGACTGCCTTCATTGTCGAGCATCGGGATGAGTATGGGGTCGAGCCGATCTGCCGGGTCGCCCCATCCACCTATCATGAACGTGTGGCATCGCGACGCGATCCCTCGCGCCTGTCACCACGTGTCCAGCGTGATGAGGCCATGAAGCCCGAGGTTCGGCGCGTGTTCGATGCCAACTTCAAGGTCTACGGCGTGGGCAAGGTGTGGCGGCAGATGCAGCGGGAGGGCTTTGATATTGCCCGCTGCACAGTGGAGCGTTTGATGCGTGATTTGGGCCTGCAGGGCGTGATCCGGGGCAAGCCGGTGAAGACGACGATCAGCGACAAGGCGGCTCCGTGTCCGCTCGATCAGGTCAACCGTCAGTTCCATGCGCCGGCACCGAACATGCTGTGGGTGTCGGACTTCACCTATGTCGCGACGTGGTCGGGGTTCGTCTAAGCGCTGAATGTCAGCTTCTGGCGGGAGCTGACATTCAAGCTATCTCATGTGAAAAATCCTGTCTGATCGGCGAAGCAGAGTGCATAAAAACACGGTCTACAAAAATCTCTCGCCCGCATGGTTTTCGAACAGCGCTGCGTCGCGGACGTAGCCGAGCAGCACTTCGACCTTTTTCTGCCGCGATACCTCCTGCATCTTCGGCAATGACGCACCGGACTTGGCCGCCTCGGTGAGAAATCCTGAGCGCAGCGAGTGGGCACCGACTGCGGCAGGATCGAGACCAACCTTTTCTGCATAGCGCTGGATTAGGCGGGCAACTGAGCGATCTGACATCGGCTCCTTGGTCATCATCCCTTGTGCGTCGGTGCGGTAAAACAACGGACCCGCCTCTCCTCCTCTGACGCTGAGCCATTCATTCAGCCGGGCACCGGGCTTGAGCACCTTACCAGAAGGCACCGCGATGACCTGCCCTGCCCCCTCCTGGTCAGTTTTCGAATGCCGGATCGTCAGCTTAAGCCCCTCGCGCACAAGTTCGAGGTCAGCCAACTGCAATGCGACTAATTCGGAACGCCTCAGCGCCGCCGCCAACCCAAGTGCCATGACCGCCCGGTCGCGGATCGCTCGTGGACTCTGGCCTTCGGCCGCTGCGAACATCCGAGCCAGATCGGCGGCCAGAATAGCACTCTTCTTGCGCGTCGGCCGCGCGCGTTGCTCACGCCGGATCCCCGCAAGTGTGTCGCCAATGACATCGCGCGGATCGCGATGCTGGGGTGCGACCTGACCTGCCTGCCTGTGGTGCCAGGCGATGGCGGCAAGGTGCCGCCCGATGGTGCTGTCCGCCCTCCCCGCCTGCGCCAGCGAGGCAAGGTATGTGGCCACTACCTCCGGCATAGCCGGCATAGGCTCAAGATCGCGCGTCCAGCACCATTCTTCGAACTGCCGCCAGTCGCTGTCATACGCCCGCACGGTGTTGGCGGCCTTGGAGCGCGCACGGTATGAGCGGGCAGCTTCAATCTCAGCCATGAGCTGAGGCGGGATGGCATTCCCCAAGGGCGCGAGCGCAGCCTCATCTGAGAGCCCCAAAGCCCTGCTGCTGTCATCATCCAAGGCGACACTCCTCCAGCTTCAATGCCGCTGCTGTGCCCTGCCCTGGCCTTCGGGTCGGGCGACGTATCAGCGAATATCGTCTGCTTTATATAGATTTGCGCATCGTCCGTGAAGGGCATTTATCGGACAGTAAATCAACCGTACAAGCTGGGTATACTTTTTTGTTCATTGATATACTTTCTGGCTGATGGCGCTTTCCCCTTCCCCCTGGCAACTGACCCTTGCACGGATAGAAGGCGCCCTCCCCTTCATCTCGCCGGAGCTTTCCGAGTGCCTAGCGATGGCCTCATTGCGGCGCCTTTGGCGCGTACATGTTCGCGACTATCCCTTTGATAATCTGGGAATCGCGCACAACCCAGGCGTGGGCGCGAGCGAACTGGTCCGATCATGGTATGCGGAGGAGCGGCGGCAATTTCTGTCATGGATCGGCCGACGTGCGCCCCCTGCCCTCGCCAAAGCCGCGAAGCTAGTGCTGGCAGCCAAGAGCCAGGCCGAAGGCTTCACCGAGGCCTACACCCCCGCAGACAATGCGCTCGCGCGGCTCGACGCCCTACTCCCTAGCAGGGATCCTCAGGGCACCCTGCTCGAGTGGCTTGAGGAACTGCGAACCGAGGAATTCGACTTTTTGGAAGGCGGCAGCGAAATGGTCCAGGTCGGCGGGTTCGCAATCACGCGTTCGGCGCCGCGTGGCGCGGCCTGGGCTGCCTCATTGGCTGCGGCCATCAGGCCCCACCTTTTTGGATTGGGCTCAGCCCCGCTGGCGCTTGCAGGCATCATGCCGCGGGCCCTGTTCCGCGAATTCCACGAAGAACCCCCGCCCGCCCTTCTCCGTTCAGCGCTTCAGACGGCCACTGACAATGCCGCGGCCGATTTGCGGGTGATGCGAGAGGCTGTCACTTTGGCCGACAAGCAGCTGGCCGGTCGGCTGTATGCCTCCTCAACCGCTCCGCAGGTGTGGCGCATGATCGTCAGCCTTGGTCCCTTTACCAGAGCGGAGCTTGCCAGATGCCTAGGCGTGACAAAGCGAACCGCTTCGCAATCGGTGTCCTCATTGCAGGAGGCAGGCATGGTGCGCTTGCGCGAGACCGATAGTGCTATTGTACCGGCCAATGCTGATCTAGTACCGCGCGAATAGCCTCTTCGGCTTCCTGCCGCGTCGCACCACCCTTGTTCAGCAAGGTAATGCGGACACCCTTGCGATCAGCACCCTCAATCCGAAGTACAGGCTGGCCAACCGCATTCGCGACGGTCTCGGCCTTTCCTGACTTCTTGGGGGTTCCTGACTTCTTGGGGGGATCAGCCGCGAGTGAAAGCGCCTTGATCACCTCGAGGACAGATGGCGAATGGTTCGTCCGTTCCCGTTCTGCGGCAAGCCGCGCTGCCTCCCGGAAGGCCCTCTCCTTCCGATCCTCTGGCTTCATGAGCGCCTTGAGTGCGATCGCATTGCGAATTCCGAGCTCCTGCGGATTAGCAAAGGCTCTGGTCAACTCCTCGGGCAGGCGGGCCAGATCGAGATAGCGTGTGAGCCAGCTTTCGGACACTTTGAGCCGTTCGGCCATCGTCTTCTGACGACCCTCGTAGTAGGCCGACAATGCCCGGAGATAGTCCTTCGCGCGCTCGAAATCGGTTAGGTCGTCCCGTGCGCGGTTCTCGAGATCTGCGAGCCTGAAAGCCTCCTCATCGCCAATCTCGCGCACGTCGACGAGGAACTTGAAGTCTGGGTAGTTGTGCGTCCGCAGCCAGCTGACCGACCAGTGTCGCCTCGCCCCGCAGATGACCTCGAAATCATAGCCATCTTCGCCCGACAGGCGACGGACAATAGCCGGGATCTCTTGCCGCCCTTGGGCCTTGATGCTCTCGATCAAGTCTGCGCAGCGTTCCTCATTGAGGAGCGCGTAGTCGCGATTGTGGCCAGCCCACATCCGGCACCTTGCTGGATCAACGAGCTCATGCGTGCGCGAGACAATCGCACCGGAAGCGAGATCGGCCAAACGGTTTGATCGCCCGGTAAGCACATTCGACGCGATGCTCGATCGACGCGGCGCGGCGGAATCCTCGGTCAGATCGATCCCGGCTGCCAAGTCGGCGGCAAAACCGCTGTTCTTCCTACTCATGCAAGCCTCCCATTAGCAGAATTGCACGCGTGCAATTTTCCCAGCGGCTCATACCAAGGCCTCCTGCCGGAGGCGCTTTTGATGGCTTGGCCACATCGATCGAATGTCGACTTCGATTTCTGAGTTCACGCCATCAAGATAATTAAGGCAGCGATTGCGTACCGCCGAGCTCGTAGCAGGCCCGTCGAGTTCATAGACTGTCATTAGCCGCGCAGTCGCATTATCGATCTCGGCAGAGTCCTTGAGCGGCGTTCGAACCATGGCGTGGCCAAACAGCGTCCGCATCAACTGCAGAAGCTCCTTCTGCATCGACTTGTTCTCATCGACCTTTGAGGCAACGAAGCGCAGAAACGTTAGTTCTGGGGCAAGACCTCGGTCGGCCAGCTGCTCAATCGTCTCATCAAGCATTGAGAGGAATGCCGCAGTCGACGAGAAGTCCATCACGGTCGGAGGAACCGGAACCACCAACGCATTCGCAGCTCGCAACACGGACAAAGAGATAGCCCCGAGGGCGGGCGGTGGGTCCATGACGATGACATCGAACCGATCCGAGATGCTCTCAATCCCTTCCTTGAGGCGGTCAAGTAAGGCTCCGTTCCCCTGCGCCATTCTGGCGGCCAGTTCGTACTCGGAATTAAACAGGCGAAGATTGGCAGGGATCAGCTCAAGGCCGTCGAAATGGGTCTTGCGGAGGGCGTAGTCGAGCGATGACCGCTCACCCTCACGAAGGAATGGGTAGAGGGTATCGTCCTCTGTCAGATCGAGATCTGGCACATAGCCAAACAGCGTCGTCGCAGAGGCCTGGCTGTCGCAGTCGATCAATGCAACACGATAGCCCTTGATCGCGAGATATTGCGCTAGATGAACAGACAGAGTCGATTTGCCGACGCCGCCTTTGAAATTCTGAACCGCAACCACGCAACACGGATCGGTCGGAGCACGATACGGCCTGGTGCCGAACACGCCCCGCATGTCGTTAAGCTGGGCAAGAGTGTACCTCTCGCGTCGATTGCTATCTGTCCTCGCCGGCTCGGGCAGCCTTCCATCTTTCTCGGCGTCACGGATAGCCGCCGGCGTCCGCCCGACGAGCTCTGCCGCCTTCCCGATCGTAAAGGTAGGCTCGCGGCGCGCATCTGCCCGAGCGCTTCGTGCGGAGTCGCGCAGCTTTTCGAGCACCGACGATGTTCGACTGGCGAGCGTTGCAACCGAGACTAAACGCTCGGCTTCTTCGATCTGGAGTCCGTTAGACACATGCCGTCCTTTCGCAATTGAGGGTGTGCTACACCCACTTGCGCTTTTCGGTCAAGAAATTCGGAAATTTCGAAAGTCGGGCCGCATTGTCGCACCGATTCTAGAGCCGGATCAGGCAATCCTGACTCGGTGGGGGCATGGCGAATTGCACGCGTGCAATTCTTGAGCGTCAGGGCCGCCCGCGCCGGTTTACCCAGCCCTCACAAAAGCCCTTCCAAGCAGCGATGAGCTTGGCGCCACGAAGCTTCTCCAACCGATTGCCCATGTGGTCGCGAAAGCCGCTCGCGATAAGATCAACATCCCATCCACCGCCATGCTTTCGGGCGACTTCAAGCAAATCGGCGTGCCCGAAGCGGATCGAGCCAGACGACGGGAAGGTGGACTCTGACTGCTTGATCGCAGGCGCCGCGCTGGGCGGTGCTGCTATTGCCCCCTGCCCCGCAGTTACTGTTTCGACCGAACCTGTCCGCCTCGCTTGGCGCCCCGCCGAGTGCCGGTCGAGCTCGTCTACGGTTTCGAGAACCTCGGGCGCACCTTTGGGTTCAAACCGAAACTCGAGTTCAGTGACCGTTCGTCCCTGCCGGATCTCACGCCATTCGACACGAAAGTGAGCGAGCTGGTCAATTTCAGACTTCGCCTTTTCAAGCACCTTGCGCCGAAGCTGAGCGAAGTCCGTGTAGACATCAGGCGGGATCCCAAGCGCTGCACGCAGTGCCTGCATATCTCCTCGCCAGGTTGCTTGGCGGCGATGGAGGCGAAGGGCTCCAAGCTCGTAAAGTTTGAGCGCATAATTCGAGCGGAAACCCAAGACCGCTTGCCGGTTAAGCACGGCATAGGTCTCAGAAGCCTGGATCAGCTTACGCGCATCGGGCGTGAACTCCCATTCGATCCAGCCCGTCTCTCCGCCATCCTCGTCGGTTTCCTCTTTAGACCGAGAGATCAGGGAGAACAGGAGAGTCGCCTTCTTTCCGCGCCACGATTTATCATCCACAGCAAACAGGGTGCGATGGAGCTCCTGAAGCATGTCGCTGATCCGCTCGTTACCCTTGTGGCCTCGGCGTATATCGGCTTTGCGAATGCGATGAGGACGATCTTCCCATGCGTCTCCACCTGCGGTCAGGATCATGAGCGCCAACAGCCGCGATGCCGTCAGACTAAGCGACTCACCTTTGACGAATTTGATCTCAATGATGTTGCCCGGTTTGGCGAACTCGTCGCCACCCTTTGCCTTCAATGCAGCAGCAACGCGCATCGCACGTCCGGGGGAACCTTCTTCAGGCTTCTCCTCGGGAGCTTCTACTATTGGGCTGTCATCAGTTTCCATGCCATAGTGCGATCAGAGCTTGATTCTTCGAAGGATGATTGCTGCCTGACCTGACCTCGTTCGTCAAGTCAGGTCAGGATGGGATTCCTTTGGGAGCCCCCAAGAGGTCAGGAATGAAGGTCTGTGAACGGGAGGCAAAATCCCAGGAGATTCCGCGAGTCGGCAAGCTTACGGACAGAGCGCTGATTAGGGGGCAATTTTGATGTTTGCGGGCGAAGTTAGGCCACTAAGCAGCGCGCTGAAGGTCCGTCCCCCACGCGGTCAGGATGGCCCCAGCAGGTCAGGTGAATGCCCCCGCTCGGTCAGGGTTCAGCCCCCATCAGGTCAGCCTAACACCCCCATCTGGTCAGGAAGATCGGCTTAAAGTGCTGGATTCACCTCAAAAATTGGCCTCGAATCTGAATCTCTAGAATCAAGAATCCTTCCGCTGCAAGCAGCGGCGTTTTTATGATGATGTTTCTAAGGGAGAAGGGCCAGCGCCCTCGATACAATCGCTTCCGTGAATCACAGCGGGTGTAGTGATTCAAATTTCCGGTTGGACCCACAGCCGATATCCCTGTCACCAAGCCACCATGAGAACACCCATCAGCCAGTCTTGGCATTGGCAGGCCATCGACCCTTCACGCAATGTTGCCCGTGCCTACCATCTCTGGATCCAAACCGACCTGTTCGGTTGGACGACGATTGAACGTCGCTGGGGGAGGATCGGCTCAAAAGGGCAGGGGGTAACCCTGAGTTTTCCTGACAGGGCCCAAGCCGAAATCATCGCCCGACAGGTTCGCGAAAGACGCAAGAGCGCCTTCAAACGAATAGGAGTAGGTTACCAAGAGGTCAAATGACCGCCTGACACGCGCATCTGCAAGGGAGGGAAGGGGGGAGGGGGGAGTGAAGCTCATGGCCCTAACAGCACTCCGACCAACTCAGGACACGATCAACCTTGTCACAGCTCTGCGCGGCACATGGCACGGCTCCTACGCTATGTGCCGATGCCCTGCTCATGACGACAGGACGCCCTCGTTATCGATCCGCCAAGGATTATCAGGGGTCCTCGTGCATTGCTTTGCCGGCTGCAATCCAAGGGACATCATTCGTGCCTTGCGGAGTGCAGATAGAGTTCAAGGCATCGAACCCCGTCCAGCTCGAAATGCAGACTCTAGGCGACAGGCTCAGCGCCTGTGGGATAATGCGATCGACGTTCATGGAACGCTGGGAGAGCGCTATCTCGTTGGCAGATTTCTGCTCCCGGACCTCCCCGACATCCGGTTCCATCCGCGGTGCCCTCTTGGCCGAAAGCCAAACACTGCGTTTCATCAAGCCCTGCTTGTGGCCGTGCGTGACCTAGGCCGGCTTGTGGCGGTTCAAAGGATCATCCTGGACCCTAGATCAGGCCGACATCGCGGCAAGTTCTTGCTGGGGAGCTGCGGGCAGGGGGCATGGCAACCAACATTGTCTGATGGGGTGTTGGCAATTGCGGAAGGCTTCGAAGACGCGGCCGCCTTCACAAGTCTGACCGGCGTGACCTGCTGGGCGGCCATGGGCGCTGCTCGCTTGCCACTCCTCCATCTTCCGAAGGGGATCCATACGCTAATCATTGCCGAGGACAACGATGCACCTGGACAGAATGCTGCGCATCAAGCGAGCAAGACCTACGCCAGACCAGGCCTCCGAATTTTGCGAAGGTCTCCAAGCTGGGGCATCGACTGGGCGGACTTCAACGAACGGATGAACCGTCGGGGCAGTAGCATCGCCGAATGACGAAAGCTGGGACTAAGCCGCCATTCCTAAACGGCATGCCGAATGACCGGTATTGTCGGAAGGGGACATCCTCCAGTGCTATTTGCAGTGCGGGACAAGACGCGTCTACGCGAGAATTTGCGCACGCCCAAGATGGTGCCATGCCAGCGGGAGGTCACCCCGCCGCGCAGCCTCTCTCACCATACGATACTCTCCTGCAAGTGCTGCAGCGATTGCGTGCATTGTCCGCTGGTTGGCGGTGTGCAGTGTCATGCCTTGCTCGTTAACGCAATCGTTCTCCTCGGCAACCGTCAGATAACCATCTTCGCTGCCATCCAAAGCGCCATCGTGATCATCATCAGGTTTTCGGTTAGCGAAACGAAACCAAGCGGAACGGTGCTCGATCCCCCGACGCATGCGCACTTCAGCTCGCGCCGGTCGATGTAGACCGCCTTGAAAACGGAAACCGCGCCGATCGTGCCAATGAACAGTGCTACCGGGATCGAGATCCAGTGCAGCACGCCTGCTACCATCAGGACGCCGGCAAGACCCTCAGCGAAGGGGTAGATGCGCGCATATGGAACCCAGCGCTGCGCCAGCAGGTCATAATTGAGGAACATTGTCGCGAATTTGTCGACATCCTGCAGCTTGAGGAGCGCGAGGACACACATCGAAAAAGCGATGAACCACTCGGCCACGTGGACACTGATGGCGTTGCCGTCGGCGGCAATACCAACCGCCACGGCCATCAATGCAGTCATAGCAAACAGCGCCATGACCGGGCGATAGGTGGTCGCAGTGGGATCGGCGACCTTGAGGCCGAAAAAGCGACGGAGGTCATCGTGGCCGCCGATCCGCTGCCCATCAATGAAGGTCTGCGGCGTTGTAGTGACGCCATGTTCAGCTTTGAAAGCGTCGGTTTCTTCCCGCGTCGTCAGGTGATGGTCCTCCACCTCGTAACCGCGAGACGTAAGCAGGTGTCTCGATTTCAGGCCGTATGGGCAAGTATGGCCGGGCATGACCATGCGATGAAGCACGGCTATCTTGGCAGATTGGGGCATTGGCGATTTCCTTTGATTCGCTTGCAATGCGGCCGCTATAAACTCCGTACCATGATACGGGATCAAGTGCCTTTATGAAAATCGGCGAATTCGCTCGCGCGGGCGGCGTGAACGTTGAGACAATCCGCTATTACCAGCGACGCGGGCTCTTGATCGAGCCGCCGCGCGGACAAGGGCCGCGGCGTTACGGGATCGATGACCTTGATCGCTTGCGGTCAATTCGCGCCGCGCAGACGGCAGGCTTCACGCTCGAAGAGATAGCGACCTTGCTGGCGCTGGACATGGCAGACCGCTCTGCAGCGCAGGCGCTTGCAAACAGCCGCATCGCTGCCCTTGATGAAAAGATTGCGACCTTGCAGACCATGCGCGGCGCCCTCGTCCGTCTGGCGGAAGCCTGCGCAGCCGAAGACGCCGGGCCGTGTCCCATCATCTCCGCCTTCAATCCGATCAGCGTTGCCTAAGCTTCGGATACCTGACGAACGCTCCCCATCCTGATCGAAGGCCGCTTACATCATCGTCGGCGACATCGATCCGAAGACCGCGACCAGGCTGATGACAAAAAGCCCGAGCAGGAATTCGGCAATGAGGGTGCGCTGCAACGCACCCAAGGTTTGAGCGGGATAGGCATTGCTAAGCCTCACAGCTGTTGCAGCGGTCCTGCTCACGCGCGCATGATGTGCGCCAAAGGCGACCATGGCTGCCACTAGGGCCAGTTTGATCGCCAGAAGGATGCCGTATGGCGTTGAAAGGGTCGCCGCAACGTTCGGTAAACCGAAGATCAGGTGAGAGTTGACTGTCCCGGTAACCGCGACAAGCGCAACCAGTGAGATCCCCTTAGGTGCAAAGGCGTGCATGGCCCTGAGCACTGCATGCGCCTGGGTGACGTCAGGATCCTTGTAACATCGGATGGTCAGAACAAGGAACCAACCGATTGCTCCAAGCCACAGGCCCGCGCTGACCAGATGGATGCCGTTGTTGAGGCGATGGAATAGCCCCAATCCGCCTTCGGTTGCAGCAGCATGACCACTCCAACCTAGAGTCACAAGGGCGCAACCGTAGCAGCCCGCCGCAAATGCCAGCGCTGCCTGGCGGTTTCGGAGCGCAAGAATAGCGGCCAGCCCCGTTAGGAGCAGCCCTGAGCGGACAAGGAAGGCAAACCCCATGTCGGTGCCCAAGATCATCGCTTCGATCATCGGCAGATCGAGTTCGACGACCGGCACGCCCATCATCGCAGCGATCGATATCAGCATCAGCGCCGCTGATACAACCGGTGCGGCAAGAGCCGCTATAACAGCAAAGTTTGGCGCGCGGTCAGCCCTTAGCCAGTCGACGCTTCGCAGGCCAAGCAACCAGAAAGCCGACCATCCGAACAGGCCCAGCAGCAGCGAATATTGCGCAACCCGCAGGACCAGTCCGAGAAAATCCCCCTCTGCCACCGGTTCAGCCGATGATGAACGTGACGGTGCCCTTCATGCGGTGACCGTCAGCCCCGGCTGCCTGCCAGCGAACCTCATAGGTGCCTTTAGGCAGTGGCTTTGCCAGATTGAGAGTCATGGTCTTGTTGTCGTTCGACCATGCGGTCTTGAAGTTTCGGATCGCCATCTCGCCGTGATTTGCCATGCCGGGCATCGCAGTCATGACGATGCTGGCTGCAGCAGTGGGCGGCAGCAGGGCTTCGCTGAAGGTCAACGAGACGGTTCGCGCGCTTGCGACCGTCGCGCCCTCAGCCGGGGTCGAGGCGACCACCTTGGTATGCGCCAGCGCGGTAGCGGGCAAAGCGAGCGGGGATGCCGCAATCGTCAGGGCGGCAAATAATGATGCGATCTTCATGTGAGTTTATCCTTCGTGTTGATCAGAACCAGAAACGGATGCCGGCGATGAAGCTGGTAGCGGAGAGGTCTTCACCGCGTGCTCGCGCGAAGTCAGCACTTTGGCCGGTCCGCCAGGACTGCTCGATGCCGATATAGGGCGCAAATTCGCGCCGGATCTCGTACCGCAGCCGCGCGCCGACCTCGATCTGGTCGAGCCCCGCGCCAATGCCGAGCAGGGGAATGTCCTGCGCTGACAGGTTGGCCTCGATCCGCGGCTGAAGGATCAGGCGCTGGGTGATGCGCTGATCGACCTCGGCCTCGACCCGTGCGGTTAAATCGCCGCGGTGCGACAGGAACAGCGCAGCATCGACCTCGAACATGTAGGGTGCCAAGCCCTGCACGCCGATCACGGCATGGGTGGTGTCCGGCCCACCGATGTCCTGGCGGATCCCCGCCTGGAAATCCCAGAACGGCTTGAAAGCCTTCGAGAAGAGCGCCTGAACCTCGGCATCCTCAGGCGAGAAGCCCCATTCGCCTTCGCCCTCGCTCTTGAACCAGAGGCGCTCGGTGGGGCCGCCGTAGTAACCCTGGATATCCCACAAGTAGGCGTCCTCGCCGCCGCGCACCTGCGTCTCCAGTCGGTCGCCCTGGAACCAGAACACGGGAAAGTTTCCGTGCGTCCTGCGCAGGTCGTTGCGCGAGGAAGCCATCGCCTCGGCGCCCCATATCGCATCGGCGGCGCGCGGCGGCCCACTTCCAGCCTCCGGCGGCGGCGGGGTTTCCATGTCCGGACCAGTTGAGGCGGTTGGTGCAGCCATGCCTGCGCCATGGCCCATAGTGCTGTGATCCATGCCGTCCATCGGCTCGGCATTTCCGTCCGATGGAGCTCCCATATCATGGCCTGCGTGGGGATCGGCAGCATCGGCGTCGGCCTGTCCGTCCATATCATGCCCGGCATGCGGGTCGTTTGTCGCAGGGGCGGGTTGATCGCCCATATCGTGACCGGCATGGGGGTCAGCCTTGACCTCTGCCGGGGCCGGCTCGGGCATATCGTGACCCTGATGCTGCGCCAGCGCCGGCGCGGCGCTCAGCAGCAGGACAATCGCGAGGGCGGGTTTCATTGTCCGCTCTCCGGACCCATCACCGTTACGGTCTGCATCATCCCGCCATGCATGTGGTAGAGCAAGTGGCAGTGAAACGCCCAGTCGCCCGGTTCATTCGCGGTCAGGTCGAACTGTGCGCTCGCTCCAGGCTGGACAATGACGACGTTTTTGCGGGGCTGATGGGCGGCATCCTCGCCGTTGACCAGCTCGAAGAACATCCCGTGAAGGTGGATCGGGTGCGCCATCATGGTGTTGTTGACGAGCTTGACCCGAACCCGCTCGTTCCAGGCAAAGCGGATCGGGACATCGCTGACGGCGGAATACATCTTCCCGTCGAATGACCACATGTAGCGTTCCATATTGCCGGTGAGATGTAGTTCCAGCAGGCGTGAGGGCTCACGCGTGTCTGCATTGGGCTCCAATGCCGACAACATGCGGTAATTGAGCACGCGATGGTCGACATCGCGCAGGCCGAGACCGGGATCCCCCATCTTGTCCACCGGAGCCATGGAGACCATGTCGATCCCTGGCCCCACCTTTACGTCGGGCGGCAACAGCAGCGTGTCGCGCATTTTCATACCGTTCATCGAATGCCCGCCACCGCCGTGACCGCCATCGCCATGGTTCATTCCCATGTCGCCCATGTCGAGCAGGGGCGGCTTTCGTGGCGGAGGGATTGCCGCGCGCGCGCCGGGGCGGCTCGCCAGCGTTGCGAGCGCCATGCCGGAGCGGTCCATGCTCTCGGCAATAATGGTATAGGCCTCCGCTTCGCGCGGGGTGACGATCACATCGTAAATCTCGGCGGTGCCAATCTGGAGCTCATCGACTTCAACCGGCTTCACGTTTTGGCCGTCCGCCGCGATCACCGTCATGGCTAGGCCGGGTATGCGCAGATTGAAGAAGCTTTGTGCCGCGCCGTTAATGACGCGAAGCCGCACCCGTTCGCCGGGCTTGAAGAGGTATTCCAACCCTTCCTTCGGCCCGCGTCCGTTGGCGAGGTAGGTATATGTGGATCCCGTCACATCGGCGATGTCGGTCGCAGGCATCCGCATTTCCGCCCACATCCGGCGGTCGGCGGCGGTCAGCGGGTAATCGTCGGCCCAGCTGGTCTGCTGATAGTTGAAATAGCCTTCGCCCTTGCGAAGCCGGTCCATGATGAAATGCGGATCGAGCGGGGTGAATTCGCTCAAGAGAAGGATGTAATCGCGATCATACGCGGCAGGCTCGTCGCCCGCCGGGTCGATAATCAGCGGGCCGTAATGCCCCTGCTGTTCCTGAAGCCCCGAATGGCTGTGATACCAGTATGTGCCCGCTTGCCGGATAGGGAATTCATAGGGGAAGGTCTGACCCGGCTTGATACCGGGAAAGCTGATGCCTGGCACACCATCCATTTGGAACGGCAGGAGCAGCCCATGCCAGTGGATCGAAGTATCGGTATCGAGCGTGTTGGTGACATTGAGGCGGACATTCTGCCCTTCGCGCAGGCGGATCAGCGGCCCAGGCACCGAGCCATTGACTGCGATCCCGTGCCCCTTGCGCCCTTGCACCGTCCGAGGGCCGTGGCCGACAGTAAGATCGATCACTGCGCCTGACACCTCGTCAAAGCCCACACGGATCGGCGAGCCGCCGCGCATGCGGTGGACAGAGTGCCCTTGCGCCCATGCGGGCATAGCGGCGAAGGCCGAGGCTGTCCCCAGCCCTGAAAGCAGGTGGCGGCGTGAAAGTGTCAGATGGTCCATACCCAGCATTACGCATGGACGCGGCTCACCCCTCAAAGTTTCTTTCGTCCACCCTCGTTTGCCAGAAGCTCACTGAGCTTGCTGCGCGCACGATAGAGCCTCGTTTCGACCGCTTTTTCGCTGATACCAAGCACGTCGGCTGTCTCGGCCTGACCAAGGCCCTCGACGGTTCGCAGGATCAAGGTTTCGCGCAGACGTGCCGGCAGCCGCACTATTGCTGCATTGACCCGCGCGAGCTCGGCGCGGTCGGCCGTCTGCACGTCTGGCGCGATAGCATCGTCCGGAACGTCGTGGGCCACATCGATCGGCGCTGTGCGCCACAGCATCGTGCGCAGCCGGCGCCGGCGCCCCCAGTCGCGGCACTTGTTGAGCGCAATCCGCCTGAGCCAGGTCAGAAGCGGCCGTGAACGATCATAGCGATCAAGTGCCGAAAAGGCGGCAATGAAAGTGTCCTGGGTAAGATCGAGCGCCTCTGGCGCGTCACCGGTCGAAGCGCGGATGAACCGGTAGATCGGCTCGCGGTAGCGAGTCAGCAGTTCCCGGTAGGCATCTTGCCGTCCGATGAGCGCCAGTGCCACCACCTCGGCATCGCTCCCTTCGGCAAGCGACCGGGTCACTTCGCATCGGGGGCGAGAGCCTCGGTCACAGCCCGATCAAATGCCGCCGCCTGATCGGGCCTCAAAACCGAACGCATTTCGAAGAGGTGTTCGAGTGTTTCCTTCTGCATCTCGCCCATGACGTGGTGCGTGTGGTCAACGGCGGCGGTGACTTCGGGGCCGTAGCCGTGCTCGGCCTCCATGGCTTCGGCCAAATGCGCATTGGCCGCCTTCATTTCGAGCTCCAGCGCCTTGCGACGCGTGGCGAAACGCTGCTCGATCACTTCGATCTTCGCCGTCTGTGCGGCGTCCAGGTCGAGATCTCCGTGCAGGAATGCATGCAGCTCAGTCTCGCTTTGCCTGCCATTGCTGAGCAACTGCTGACCCAGAAAGTTCCCCGCAAACGCGGCAGCGAAGGCGACCACCATGACCAAAGCCAACCAAGCAGGTCTCGTCACGGATGAACATCCAGAAGATTTGAGGGTGCGAGCGGATTGTCGGAGACAAACGGCGCGAAAGCCTGCGCGTGTGCAGGCGGCCCGGTCACAAGCCCACCGGTCGCCAGGCCAAGCATCAAAGCAAATGCCCCAGCCAAGACGGTCGCGCGCTTGCCGAACGATGCTTCGCGGCGCTGCGCGGCAAACCCGGCGATAATCATATCGTCAATCAGATCGAGGCCCGCAGGAACAGGTAAGCTTGCGAGTTGTCGCAGGGATGAATCAAGTTCGGACACAGGCAATCTCCGTGTTGCACGTGTTCTATACGCAAGCGATGCGCCCGCCCCTCAGAAAAAATGGACACCCCTGCAGCGGTCGGATCGCAGATCGTGATCGCCAGACGGCTTCGCAGAGCGCGGGCGACGGACCCTGGTCGATAGGCGACGCATTACTCGGCTGTGATCAACGGCAGCTATCGCGTTCTGACGCCCGAAAGCAGTCAGGCAGGTATCCACCCATCTGCAGTCATGAGCGGGGCTGATCCGTGATCCGGAAACCGGAATAGCGGCTTCTAGGGAAACCAGTCATTGAGCACTTCGACCGGGAATGACTGGGTGTGGTCGGAACCTGCCTCAGCGGGGCACTGTCGGCTTCCGGTTAGCCAAGCCACCCTCAACCAAACTCTTGCGCCACCAGACCTAAACCCTCTGACACGGGAGCCATAGATATCCCGACCCCCGCGTCACGCGCATATGACGTCCAGTCGGAAAGCGCTGCACGCACGTCGTCTACGATGGAAGCCGTGCGCTTCGGCGAAACCCCATGGACCTTTGCGAGCTTCTCGACATGCTCGCGGGTTATGGTGCGGCCTTCGCCCAACACAGCCATGTAGTGCTCTCCGCCGGGACCGTTCGAGAAGGTGAGGTCGAAGGCCGGCGCGAGCCGCCAGTTCCCTTGGTCGTCCATCAGGTAGGCGTGCTGGCGAACATGGTCGTCACGGTTTCGCGCAAGCACGTTGAAGACCATGCGCCGGAAGGCCTGCTCGACGTCTGCCATGCTGTGGGTGATGGCCAAGGTCGCCTTCAGGAACCCGTCGTAGTCGACGCTGGGCATATGCGGCGACGCTTCAAGCGCTCCGCCGAGGCTGACCATGTGTAGCCGCTTGCCCGGTGCCAGTCGATCGAAGCGCCTTGTCGCGAAATGACCTGGACCGTTCGCCGACGGGATCAATCGCGTCTCTGCCATAACAATCCCTGCGGCGCGTGCCATCCGGGCGTAGGCCTCCTCCAATGGCCCGATATCGGCAGGGTCATTGGTCGCTGCAAACTTGACGATCCATTCCGCACCCGCGTTCTCGCTTCCCACTGCTGCGAGCTCGTCTCCGGCGGAAAGCTTGCCGTCTGCGTCGATCGCCACGTGAACTTTCGGCCGCGCTCCGCCCGAGCCGCCGCCCAGGCGTGCCAGCAGCGCTTCGAGCTCTGTCTCCTCGCCGAGCAGAACCTGGCGGGATTCATCAGCCAGAGCATCGAGATCGATGGTAAATGAAGCTTCGAACCCAAGCGTTTCGGGCTGGAAGACGAGGGCACCTCGACCCTTTGTGCCCACGAGGGCGAGCCGGTCGACCGCATTAAGGTCTTCAAACCTGTGACCCATTTTCTGAAGCCGCCGTTTCAACAGCAGCATGCCCCAGGCGTCGGGCAAGCAGTCTGAAAGGAAACCGTGAAGGCCTTCGAACATTCGGCTGCGGGCAGGGTGCAGGCCAGGCTCAGCCGGATAGTGCAGTGGAGAGATCGGAAGGCGCGCAGCGATGACCTCTGCCGACCATTCGAGCTGAGCCAATCCGCTGGCCATTGCCAGCCTGGCGACCGAACGGGGCGCTGCAGTCTCATCGGTCAGCAGTCCAACCGCCAAAGGCGTTCCCGGAGCCAGCTTCATGACCCAATGCCGCCTGAGCTCCCGCTGGCGCGCTGGCGCTGCCGCTTGGCTGCCTGACGCTGCTGTGCAAGCAGTTCATCCATACTTGTTGCCGAAACTTGCGGAAACAGCGCGACAATGCCCTCATCGCAGCGCAGTGCAATGGCAGCGCGAACAAGGTCTTCGATGGATGCTCTGCCTTCGGTCTCCATCCGCCGCCATGTTCTGTGGGCCACACCTGCTTTGGCAGCTGCCGCTTGCTGGGTAAGATCGAGGGCCAGGCGGCGGGCCTTGATCCGCTTGCCTAGGTGTGTCAGCCGATCTTGAAGGGTGAGTAGCATGGGCCATATATGGACGATAGCTCTCGATACGTCAATTTATAGGCCATATCTGGCCCAAAAAGACAGCTTACGCCTTTGGCGCTGTAAGTTAAATTCCCAACGAAATTCGGGCTTTTCGATTAGGGACCGCTAGGAATGTTCCCTTCGAACTGCGCCGCACCTTCGTGAGCTGTGTGCCACGGAGGTGCGGCTGACATCCACATATCGGCTTGTACTCTGAAGCCAGTGGCGTCGTCGAAAGCACCGACCTTTATGGCAACAAGTGTCGGATTGCTATCGGGCCGCGAGAACACTTGAACACCGCATTGGTCACAAAAATAGGTCCCGCCGCTGATTGGCTTTGCCTTGAAGACTGCCGGCTGTTTGCCAGTAAGTTCGAAACCCGAGTCGTTGAAGACCCACGTTAAGTTGGCCGCTCCTCCGGACATGTATTGGCAATCGCGGCAGTGGCATGCGACGCCGCCAATCGGCTCGCCCTGAACAGCAAATCGGACTGCGCTGCAACGACAACCGCCAGTGCGCATGGGTACCTCCGTACGAATAAGAACATTGGGTTCTTAGAGAAGGCAAGAGGTGCGTTCAATTTCTGTTGGTTATCAGGACCCGCCATTTCGGACCGAAAGGGGAGGGGGATGCTCTGATGCGCATCAGCATCAGGAGCAGCGCATGACCGATATCTTCACCCAGTTCGACACCCGCCTTGATCAGGTCATCGACGAAGTCGCGCTCGAGATCGCCGGTGGATCGCTTACGAAGATGACGCTCTTCGACGCAATGAAGCGCCTCCATGGAGGAAGCTCGGCTGAGGGCCGCTGGGCACAGCGCGATGCGTATGACCTCCTCGAAGCAGGGGTGACCCGTCACCTGCTAAGATTACCCCGTCCCGTGCGCCTGGACGACATCACCGCTTTGAGTCTTCTGGTTGAGCAGCTGCCAACCCATACGGTCAGGAGCGAAGACCAGATTCGGTTTCAACAGTTCTCCACGCCTGCCGATCTTGCGGCACTTGCGACTGTCCTTGCGCAGCCCCGGCCAGACGACATCGTGCTGGAGCCGAGTGCGGGACATGGTGCGCTCGTGGCCAGCCTGCCGACAGTAAGACAGCTGCACCTCAATGAGCTTGATCCCAAACGCCGTGAGAAACTCGCTCTGCTGTTCAAACATGCCAAGCTTACCGGGATCGACGGTGCGATGCTGGCTTCCGCGCTGGATCCTTCGCTGCGCCCCAGCCTGATTCTCATGAACCCCCCGTTCTCCCGTTCGGAGGGAAGGGGCGTCGATCAATTCGCTGCTGTCCGCCATCTGCGCGCCGCGCTCGGTCGATTGGCTCCTGGCGGCAGACTTGTCGCTATCATGCCGGACTGGTTCACCACCAGCGCCAGGCTTTCGAAGATCTATGACCAGACGTTCGAGAATTGCACCGTGCATGCAGCTTGCCGCCTTGCCAGATGTTACCACAAGCAAGGGACCAGCGTGCCGGTTCGCCTCTATGTGATCGACAAGGTTCCCGGGAACATCCGTCCTGCCATTCTTGCCCGATCGACTGTCGTCGAGATTGCCGAGGCAGTCACAGTCGTAAAGCGGACAGCTTGCGACCCTTCAACAATTTCCGCACGGCAGCAGACCAAGCCCGGCACGCTTTTCAAGGCGATGCGCACAAGTGCAAAGTCGCCTGCGGCTAAGCCGCGCGTAATCGAAGCGCCATCGATATCGCCGCTTGTTTTTCGCAGCCTGGCAACACCGCGCCCTCTGGGCGAGCAGGCCGGTGTCTATCTGCCTTACCGCCCGAGCCGGATCGACATCGATGGTGCAAAGGCGCACCCGACCCCGCTGGTGGAAAGTGTGGCTATGGGCTCCATACCGGCGCCGGTGCCGGAGTATTGCCCCAGCCTGCAGGACCGCATCCTCAAAGAAAGCCTGCTTTCGGAAGCGCAGCTCGAGACGGTGATCTATGCCGTCAATGCCTGGCAGCAGTATCTGCCCGGCCTGTTCGTCCCGGCCGACGAAGGTGTCGCCCTCACTCTGGCCGAAGACGGACACAGCTACCGCAAGGGCTACTTCCTCGGTGATGGCACTGGCGCGGGCAAAGGCCGGCAGATTGCCGTCTGCATTCTAGACAATTGGCTAGCCGGACGCCGCAAGGCGATCTGGGTATCCAAGAACGAGAGCCTGCTCGAAGATGCGCGCCGGGATTGGAGCGCGATCGGCGGGATGCCTGCCGACATTCAACCGCTCTCCAGCTGGAAAGTCGATCAGCCAGTGCCGTTCCGCGAGGGGATCCTCTTCGTCACGTACCCTACGCTGCGAAGTCAGAGGCAGGATGCGACCCGTCTGAAGCAATTGCTGGACTGGGCCGGGGCGGATTTCGAAGGTGTCATCGCCTTTGATGAGAGCCACGAAATGGGCGGGGTGGCAGGAGGCGAGGGCGCCCGCAGGAGCAAATCAGGTTCCCAGCAGGGCATCGCCGGCGTCATGCTCCAGAACCATCTGCCCAAGGCCCGCGTGCTCTATGCCTCGGCGACCGGGGCCTCTGAAGTCAACAATCTCGCCTATGCGGTTCGGCTCGGCCTTTGGGGACCAGGAACGGCGTTTGCCAACCGAGACGATTTCATCAGCCAGATCAGGGCAGGTGGCATCGCTGCGATGGAGCTGGTGTCGCGCGACCTTAAGGCCCTTGGGCTTTACCAGGCACGGGCGCTGAGCTTTGCCGGGGTCGAGTACGAAATCCTCAAGCACGACCTGACGGCCCAGCAGATCGCTGTCTACGACACCTATGCGGATGCTTGGGCGATTATTCACCAGAACATGGAGGAGGCGCTCGCGCTGACCGGTGTGGTCGACGAGATCGACGGCAGCACGCTGAACGGCGGCGCGAAGGCCGCAGCACGCAGCCGCTTCGAAAGCACCAAGCAGCGCTTCTTCAACCAGCTGCTCCTTTCGATGAAACTGCCGACGCTGATCAGTGCCATCAATCACCACCTCGACAGGGGCGAAGTCGTCGTGGTGCAGCTCGTATCGACTGCTGAAAGCATCCTCGATCGAAGGCTCGACAGTCTCTCACCAGAGGAGCGGGCTGAGCTCGACCTTGACCTCAGCCCGCTTGATGCAGTGGTTGAGTACCTCGAGCGCGCCTTCCCCACCCAGCAGATGACGCTCTACACCGACGAGACCGGCGCGACCCGTTCGACCCCGATGTTCGACGAGGACGGCCGCCCCGTTCACAACCAGGCTGCGATCGCCCGGCGCGCCGACCTGATCGAACACCTCTGTGCGATGCCGCCGATCAAGCCTGCCCTCGACGGCATCATCGAACACTACGGGACGGACAAGGTCGCAGAGGTCACCGGGCGCACAAAGCGCCTCATTTCTCAGGCCGATGGTAGCCAGCGCCTCGAAACTCGCTCCCCCCGCACGAACCAGTCGGAAACCGACCAGTTCATGGATGGCCGCAAACCCATTCTCGTCTTCAGCGATGCAGGCGGAACGGGGCGTTCCTACCATGCCAGCCTTGACGCACCCTGCCAGAAGCGCCGGGTGCATTTCCTTCTAGAGCCGGGCTGGCGCGCTGACCGGGCCATCCAGGGCCTCGGCCGCACCCACCGCACCCATCAGGCGAACACCCCCCTATTCAGGCCGGTCACGACCAACTGCAAAGGTGAGCTGCGCTTCACCAGCACGATCGCGCGGCGCCTCGACAGCCTTGGGGCACTGACGCGTGGCCAGCGCCAGACCGGCGGCCAGAATCTGTTCGATCCGGCGGACAATCTCGAAAGCCCTTATGCCAAGGCCGCGCTCACCAGCTGGTTCGCCCTTCTGGCAGACGGGAAGCTCAAGAGCGTGACCTTGGCTGACTTCGAGCGCCGCAGTGGATTGACGATCGTCTCCCAGGATGGGGTGCTCGAAGAAGACCTTCCCCCTATCCAGCGGTGGCTCAACCGGATTCTTGCCCTGCCGATCGGCATGCAGAACGCAATCTTCGATGAATTTCTCGGGCTCGTTGAAGCCCGGGTTTCCGCGGCGCGTGAGGCCGGTTCTCTCGATGTGGGCATCGAAACGATCCAGGTCGAAAGTGCCGACGTCATCGAAGATATTGTGCTGCGGACGGATGCACGGACCGGGGCGACCTCGCACCTCCTCCAGCTCGCGCTCAGGACGCGTACCCGGCCAATCACGCTGGAAAGAGTGAAGGAGCGCCTCGACCTGTCCGACGGGTGCGTGCTGATGCACAATACCAAGAGCGGCAGGGCGGCGCTGGCTGAGCCGTCCCGGCATTTCATGACCGATCGGGGCGAACTGATCCGCCGCGTCATTCTCCACCGACCGCTGCGCCGCGAATACCATCACCTTGATGATCTTACCGAGTCTGCGTGGGCGGAGTGTCCTCGGGAGACCTTCGAGCAACTCTGGTGTGCCGAAGTCGCTGAGCTGGCCGAGAAGCTGACAACCGAGAAGATCTACCTAGCCACAGGACTGCTGCTGCCGATATGGTCGAGCCTTCCGATCGACTATCTGGAAGTGAGGCGAATCGTTGATGAGGAGGGACGCAGCTGGCTCGGCCGCATCGTTCACGAGCTCGACGTCGCAAACCTTTTGCAGAAGTTCGACATTACCTCGAGTGTCGAACTCTCGGAGCAAACGATCCTCAAGGCGCTCGGCGAGCATCGGACGATCCCTATCAAGCAACCGTTCGAAGCCACCATCAAGTCCTCGCGGGTCGCCAACGAGCAGCGCTACGAGATCGTTGGCGCCCCTCTCGATCAGCTACCCTGGTTGAAGAGCATCGGCTGTTTCACCGAGATCATTTCGTTCCGCACTAGGGTGTTCATTCCGACAAAGGCAGCAGAGGCCGTGCTGGCGGCGCTCCTGATGCAGTGATGGGACGCAGCGCCGAAGGTGCTCAACCCATGGCGACTGCGACAAGTGCACAGGATCTTGGACGCTTGAACCCCGCAAACAAGGGGAGGGGGAGGGGATCTGTGCCCCGGTGATGGCCGGGAGCAGATCAGGAGTGACCGAGATGCTGATTCCCTTTTCCAAGCTATATTTGAGCGATGCGAACGTGCGCAAAACACGCAATGACCAAGAAGATGCGCAGCTCTCTGCGGACATCGAGGCCCGCGGGCTCTTGCAGAACCTGCTGGTGACCAAGAGCAAGAAGCGCGGCCAGTATGCGGTGATCGCCGGTGGCCGCCGCTTGCGCGCCATTGGCATGATCATCGATCGCGGTGCTTGGGCTGCGGATGCCGAAGTCGAATGCAAGCTGCTCGAGGGTAGCGAAGATACCGCAGGCGAAGCCTCGCTCGCCGAGAACTTCCAGCGGGTGGGCATGTCTCCGGCTGAAGAATGCCGCGCCTTCCAGCACTTCATCAAGGAAGGCAGCGATATCGCGGCCGTGGCCAAGCGTTTCGGACTCACCCAGCGGTTCGTCGAAGGCCGGCTGCGCCTTGCCAATCTGGCAGTGCCGATCTTCGAGGCACTCGCCGCCGGCGACATCACCCTCGAAATCGCCAAGGCCTATGCTGCGACCGACCAGCACGAAGTGCAGATGCGCGTCTTCGAGCAGATGCGCCATGCCTACAACCCCAGCGCCGATGCCATTCGCCGCATGGTCGCCACCGGCTCGATGCGCGGTAATGACCCTATCGCGCTTCTGATCGGCGAAGATGCCTATGTGGCTGCCGGCGGCAAGGTCGAGCGGGATCTGTTCAGCGATGCGGGCGAGGATCGCTGGATCGATATCGAGATCGCGCACCGGCTCGCCTCCGAAAAGATGGAAGCGGAAGCCGAGCGCCTGACCTCGGAGACCGGTCTCGCCTGGATCAGCCCGGTGGCCGCCAGCAATTCCTGGCAGGCGCGCAGCGAGATGGGCGTCTCCGCTGTCCGGCTCCCGCCCGTGCCCCTCTCGGAAACGGCGCGCGCCCGCATCGACGAGATCGATGCCCGGATCGATGAGATCAACGCGATCTTCGATGAAGGTGAAGAGCAAGAGGACGTCGATTTCGGAAAGCTCGAGGCCGAGTACGAGGCTCTTGATGCCGAACGCAGCGACCTCAACAATCCGGTTCGCGAGCTGCCCGAAGAATGGCGCGGTGAAGTCGGGCGCTTCCTCGTGCTCACCACCCGGGGCGAGATGGTTCTCGAGGCCGATTACTACAGCGAGAAGCGGCTGTCGTTCGAGACCGATGACCAAGGCAATGTGACCGCGACGGCAGAAGAGCCGGCACCGACCCCAGGGAGCCGCGCAAGCGGTGCTCCCGCACGGCCTGAGGCGATCGCACCTGGAAGCGAGAAGCCGATCAGCGCGAGGCTGTTCGACGAACTCGCCGTTCAGCGCCGCAATATCCTTTCGGCCTGCCTGATCGGCGATCCGGGGCTTGCCCTCGATTTCGCCATCTTCGCGCTTGCAGACAATCGCAGCTATGAGGGGAAGGGCACCTCGATCAAGGCGGGACGGCCGAGCGATCCTGCGACCGGCGAGGTTCCGCAATCAGCGGCCGAGGGCATTCTCGCCCAAGCCGAGGATGGTCTCGACAAGGCATGGCAAGAGCAGGGCAGTGTTGCGGCCCGTTTCATCGCCTTCCGCGACCTCGAAGATGACGCCAAGGCGGCCTGGCTTGCCTATGCGGTGGCGCTCTCGCTCGAGGCCAAGAAGGGCTATGGATCCGAGTATCATCCGGTTCATGCCGTGCTTGGGTCGATGCTCGATGTCGACGTTGCGGCTCTGTGGCGGCCGACTGCCGAGAATTTCTTCGACCGGGTGAGCAAGACCTCCTGCCTCGCTGCGCTGACCGAGGTTGGCGGAAGTGACCTTGCAGCACGCTATGCGGCGTCCAAGAAGGCGGACCTCGCCAAGACGTGCGAGACGATCTTCGCCGGCAAGGCGATCATCGAGCAGGACGTCAAGGAAGCCGCCCTTGCCTGGCTGCCCGAGGCCATGAAGTTCAGTGCGGCCATGCCGGAGGGCGCACAAAGCGCTGATCCTGATGCCTCCGAAGACGGCACGGCCGACATCGACGCGATCGACGGGGTGGACGCACTGCCGGATGCCGAAGAGGAACCCGAAGGCGCCGCCACAGACACGGCAGTGGCTGCCTGAACGCCTCACCCTCCTCCTGATGTCCTGGCCCGGTCGCTCACTCGAGTGACCGGGCCTTTTTCTTCCAAGAAGGGAAATGCCGATGCGCCGCGGACCCAAGCGCGATGTCGCGCAGGAAATCACCAATCTCATCATTGCACGGATCGAGGCCGGCACACTGCCCTGGCGGCGGCCCTGGAAAAAGACCGGGGCAGGGGGCGCGCCCTTGCGTGCGGGCGGACTGCCCTACACCGGGATCAATCGCCTCTATCTCTGGGCTGTCGCCGACTGCTTCGGCTACGCCTCGCGCTACTGGATGACCTATCGTCAGGCTCAGGAACTGGGCGGCCAAGTGCGCAAAGGTGAAACGGCCGAGCCGAGCATCTATTTCAACAGCACGAGCAAGACCGACGTAGATCAGGCGACTGGCGAGGAGACGTCGAAAACCATCCGGTTCATGCGATCCTACAGCGTTTTCAATGCCTCGCAGATCGAAGGCCTGCCGCCGCATTTCTATCCCAGTCCGGTCCCCGAAGCACCGCCGCAGCCCTCCGTGAAGGCAGCGGCCATCCAGGCCTTCTTTGCTCCGATACCTGCTGATATCCGCCATGGCGGTGACCGTGCATTCTTCTCTCCGGGCGGAGACTATATCCAGCTTCCAGAACGCGGCGCCTTCCGCACCGAGGACGGATATGTCGCCACCAAAGCGCACGAACTCGGCCACTGGAGCGGGCACCCCTCGCGGCTCGCGCGCACATTCGGCAAGCGGTTCGGTGACAAGGCCTACGCCTTCGAGGAACTGGTCGCGGAGCAGGTCAGTGCCCGGATCTGTTATGAGCTGGGTCTCCCCGCAGACCTCCATGAAAGCCACGCCAGCTACATCGCCCATTGGCTTGATATCCTGAAATCCGACAAGACCGCGATCATCACGGCTGCCGCCAAGGCCGATCAGGCTTTCAACCTGCTTGCAGCCTATTCGGGCTATGAGAGTGAACCTGCGGAGGAAGCCCATGAAGAGGCGCCAGTTCCGGCTTACGCTTGAGCCAACAGCAGACGACGCGGTGCGGCTTGCGCAGCTCAGCCGCTATGCCAGCGACCTTGCGAGCGGAGGTTCTGCGGACATTGGCGCAGCGCTCGGCGGCCATGTTGGGGCGCTGTTCCCCGGGCGGAACCGTCATGCGGTCCTGGAGAGCCTCCTCGGCAAAGGAGAACCCGGTTGGTCACTGGTGTCCGATCCGGGGCAGGGCGGCTCCCTGGTTATCCAGACAACCGAGGCTGGCGCTGCGGTCTCGGCGATTGCGAGAATCCTCGAACAGGTCGCTCCCGGGGCTCTCTTACGGCCGATGATCTATGAGCCGCTGTCCCTGAGAAGCTCAGGGAAACATCACCGCAGTCTGCATTGAGGGGAGGGGGAGGAGGCCATTGCACTTGCAATGGAAAGGAAGCCGCATGTCCTGCGACATCGATTATCGTTACCGCCGCGCGCTCGAGCCCGATGGGCTGACGACGTTCGAGACCGTGCTGCGAGCATTGAACGAGGCCGTCGATGATGTGCGCCTCGCAGGCCGGCAGGTCGCCACCTGTCCCGCGGTTCTGCTCCTCACTCGCCACCTTCAGCGCATTGCCGACGGAAGGCCGACAACCTGCGAGGCCGACGACCAGATCTTGCGGGCACAGTGCATCGAGCGCCTCGGCGAGCTCAAGCACCGACCTGCGATCATTGCGCTGGTCAAGCGCGGGATCGACTATCGTCCTGAAGAACTGCGACACTACCGGCGCGAGGGTACGCGCGCGCTGCGCCAGATCGCAGCCGGGATCGGGCTCGATCATTCCGCCTACCGCATCAGCTACTACACCTCGCAGGAGGCCCTCGCCGGTGAGCATGTGCTCGAAGCAGACGGTGTCTACATCCGCATCAGCCCCGAGCGGTTCGGCGAACCGGGTCTCGCCTGGCGGAACCCGTTCTGGAAGCCCCCCGGCGCGGTCATGCGCAAGGCTCCGATCACCGCGCTTGCCGACATTCCGGCACTCACAGCGCGGATCGCCCGCGAACTGCAAATCGCACCTCCGGCTCAGCCGGGGCTCATCTGAAGGACACGCACATGGGCTGGCTCTACATGCACCGCACAGGGATGGGAGGGCATGAAACGCCCAAAGCCTATCTCGACGATCAGCTGACCTACGAACGGGAGGCCTGCGAAGATGCTCCGTTCCGGGGGTGCCGGGTCCTCAAGAGCGTTTTCACCGGCAGCACCTACTATGCAGCCGTCGAGCGCTACGGTGAAGATCGCGAGAGGCTCTACGTGACGGCGGTTATCTGCCTGGTCCGCTGGAACCCGAAGGCGGCCGATGGCCTGATCTTCGGGTACAAGGACATGGATGAGCAATCCGGCCCCGTCGAGGCGAATTGCCCGCGAAGCATCCTGGAACTGCTCACCTCATCCTCGCACCCCTATGCCCTGGACTGGCGGAACCGGTGTTACGCCATGCTGCGTCTCAAGGAGCGAAAGGTCGCTGACGGCGACATCCTGCGGCTTCCCGAACCGCTGCGCTTTACCGACGGCAGCGAACACCGCGAGTTCCGGGTCAGCAAGCGCGGGAACAAGATCCAGCTGCGGACACCCGATGGCTTCGGGGCCTATCGTATCTCCCGGCTTATGGAGCGGCGCTTCGAGATCATTCGTCCCGCCCGAAGGATCAAGACCTTCTTCCCGATAGCCCAGTAGCGAGGGCCTCTTCCATGACTTCTGCCAGCCTCGATCCGCGCCGCCGTGTCCTTTGCGGGCGGGCCAATGCCGAGCGCGTCGCCATCCGGATGAGCGCGAAAACCGGGAAGAGCCACGCTGTGGTCAGAACCGGCAACACGCTCCAGCCCTTCTGTGTCATGCCGACGGGAGAAAACCCACCCGGTGCGATCGAACTGCAAGTTGTCGTCCTGTGACGAACTCGGCGCCAGCCCTATGGCAGCTTGAAAGCCGCGCAGAATGACGCTATGTCACGTCAGAATTCATGGAGCTTTGCAATGGCGATTCAGAACTATGCGGACAATGGCGCGTTTGCTCCGCGCAAAATCGTCGATGCGCTGCGCACCACCAGCGACGAACTGGCGCGCTCGCTGGGTCTCGGCAAGGACGCGATCCAGCGCAAGGACCGGATTGCCTCCGATCGTACCCAGCGCCGCCTTCGGCAGATGGTCGAAGTGCTCAACAAGGTCGAACCGCGGTTCGGTTCAGCCTTGCTGGCCTATGCCTGGTACCGCTCTGAGCCGCTGCCGGGCTTTTCGGGCCAGACTGCAATGCAGCTTGTGCAGAACAACCGGGCCGATGACGTTCTGACCTATATCGACGCCGTCGACGCTGGCATTCACGCCTAGCCTCATGCACTTCACCGGGCTGCTCTACCGCGCCCACAATCCGGTCTGGTCCCGCGAACCCCTCTCAGGGGAGGGGGCGGCCCGGTTTGGCGGACGGTTCAATCGCATCGGGCGCAGCGCGCTCTATACTTCCCTCGCCCCAGAGACTGCGCTCCGCGAGGCCAATCAGGTTGGCACCCTCCAGCCCACCACGCTCGTCGCTTATCAGGCCGATATCGGACCGTTGCTCGATGGCCGCGATGCGGCTGCATTGCGGCCTTTCGGTATCGCACCGGCTGAGCTCGCCGACCCGGCGTGGCGCGATTGGATGCTCTCAGGCAAACCGGTCCCGACGCAAGATCTGGCGGAGGCCGCGATCGCGCAAGGCTATGTGGGCATTGTCGTGCCGAGCTACGCCCGCGGCGCTCCCGCCGACGCTCTCAACCTTGTCCTGTGGCACTGGGAAGGGCGCATCACGCTCGTAGATGACGCCGACCGGCTTGGCCTGCGCAATCCCTGATTCTGCCGGTGAGGCCGGCAAGCTGATGCCTGCCTAGTCCTCGATCCGGCCGCCAAGCGACGGATCGAGATACCACGAGGGTCCCTCGACGAAGTCGGCCGAGCGTGCCGGAACGGGCCCGTCGGGCTCGCTTGCGACATAGGGATTGACCTGCGGTGCAGGCCTCTCGCCGGAGCGAAGGAGCTTCCCCGACATTTCGCAGCGAGGGCGCAGGAGATCGAGCAGCCATTCGAGATCATCCAGCATCTGGACAATGCCGCGCCCCGCCAGCGTGTAGTAGAGACACCGCTGATAATCATCGCACTGGCACGAAAGCACCTGCGTCAGCTTGTTCTTGGCACCGGGTGTGCCCAGGAAAACCCCCTGCAGCGCTTCGTAGAGTTGGCGCGCCGAATAATAGGCATCGAACGCTTCTATCCCGATAGAGGCATTGCTGAGCGAGCGCCGCGTAGGCGTCACCAGCGGGTCTACCGATGCATCGCGCAGCGTCAGATCGAGGTCGAATTGGCCGAGATCGAATACCTTGTTCATAAGACAAAATTCCTCTATGTGACGAACATAGAGTGAACAAAAGGGGCGGTCAAGAGCGTCAGACCATGTGGTTGGTGGCCAAGGACACCACAGGTAGCACCGGGCGCGTCGCCATTGGCGACGGTCTGCGGGCAGCCTTGGTCCGCTGGTACACGGGCCATGGCAACGAGGCCGATCACCGGGCCTGCGTCTCCCTCGTCGTGACAGCGCGCGAGAATCACAAATGGCTCGCCTGCGATTGTCTGGGCGAGGTCACCGCGCCGCCGCTGCTGAGCCCGGCCTACCTGAGCTTTCAGGAAACCTATTACCTGCGGCGGCTGACTTCGAGGCCGATGCATGCGCCGGCGTGTCCATTTTTCCTGCCCCAGGCACCGCCGCGCATCCGCGAGACAGCAAGGGATTCGCTCTACGCGCTCGATGTTCCAGATGGCCTGTTCAACGCGCACCAGAAGGCGCCGGAGAAACTCGCCCAGAAACCGGACCACAGTGAGCCAGACGAGCGGTCGCGTGGTGTTGCAATCCCGCGCCTCGGCAAACTGCTGTGGCTGCTGCTCGAGCGGGCGGGTTCCAACGTGCTGCGCGAACTTCCGCCATCAGGGCCACGGGAGGGCTCGATCAGCCAGGAGATGCGTTTCCTGCGCCGGGCTGCGCAAGGTCTCGAGATTGCGCCCGGGGTTCCGCTCTCGGCCCATCTCTACACGAACGCCATCGATTACGAAAAGCGGCGGGTTCACGCCCGGCTGCGCGCTGCGGCCGAGAGATGGCCTCATGAATTCGCGCCCCAGGCGTTTCTTCTGCTCGAGGCCAATGCGGTCACTTCCACCGAGATCGTCACCGGTCTCGGCACGATCTCGGTCCGAAACCGCATCCAGCACACCGGGATCATCCGCGCCGAAGTTGACCCGCCGTTCCTTGTGCTCGCCGTCGTCGGCGAGCACAGCAGGAAGGAGGGCTATGTCGCGCTGCGCGCCTACGCTCAGCCTGTCTTGAGCGGCAACCAGTTCGTGCCGACAGAGCGAGACCACGACCGAGACGTTCTGCGGGCGCTCCAAGACGCGCAGTATATCCTGCGACGCCGGGACATCCGGATGGCGGTGAAGAAGATCCTCTTCGATCTGCCATTTGCGGACGTCTCCGTAAGGCCGGATTTCCTGATCGCCCTTCTCGACGACAACACCGGGCAGGAGTGCCGCTTTGCGCTGCAAATCCTCCAGTCGTCCGACGAGGATTATCTCGCCCTCAGGGCAATCGAGCGGACTCGTCTTTCGCAGCTTGGACCGGTGGCGGCCCTCGCTCTTGGAGACGTCACGCCCGAGATCGTTGCCCGGACCGCTCTCGGGATCCTGAGCTGAAGAAGAGGGGGAGGGTCTGAGCGAACCTGCAACAGGAGAGTTCGCTCATGCCATGTTTTGCCCCATCACCGCGTCCCTCCACTTCCATCTGGGGCGCCGTCCAGCAGGCCGATCAGCTGGCCCCCGGCATATGGTCAGTTATGACCGCCAGCCACGGCGGTATCATTCTGTCTGATCAGAGACAGGCCGCCATGCCAGCGGCGCTACGGATCGAAGGCGGGGCCTACGAAGAAGATTGCGATTGGGGGCTTCCGATCCTTGCCTTCACCAGCGAGCTTGAAGGGCAGGGCTCCTGCTCTGCGGGCTTCCTGCGGCTTGCCCGCGATACTACCCGATGCTGGCACCCGGACCGCTTCAGGGCCTTCACCGGCGAGGCCGTAGAGGAGAATTCCTCTGCGATCCTGCGGACGCGCAAGGCCTATATGGCCGCGATCGGCGAATTCTGCGTGACCAGCGCCTGGGGCGATTGGGCCGAGTGGGTGCCGGAAGGCAAAGTCGGCGTGATTGCCCGGCAAGTCGAGCGCGTCGATCACCTTGGCCGCCCAACCTATGGCGAGGCCGAGGTCTGCGCGCTCATCGCCAAGGACCTCTACGCCGCGCGCGGCGAGGTTACGGCGCTGCGTGATACGGCGCACGACATCATCCCGATTCCTGAAGCCCTGCGACCCAAGCGCGTTGGCTGAAGAGCAGGCCAAGGCAGCCGGGCTCCGGCCAGGCATCAATCTGCTGTTCTGAAGGGAAGGGGGAGGGGAAGGGCGAAACAGTGCGATGAAGGACCCCTTGTCATGAACCCGACAGTTATTCGACCCAGCGTCAGCCCGAAGACGATCACCAAAGTCACGCGCCTCTTCAATGGCACCATCGGCGATATCCTCGGCGAGCTCCTCCAGAACAGTCGCCGCGCGGGCGCTTCTCGGATCGATATCGCCTGCTGCGCGGATCAGGACGCAGCGCGCCTGACCCTTGTCGATGATGGAACCGGAGTCGCCCATCCGCAGACCATGATTGCGCTGGGGGATTCGGGCTGGAGCCAGCACATCCATGAGGCCGAAGACCCGGCAGGCATGGGTGTCTTCAGCCTGGCGGGCAAGGAAACCCGGATCAGCTCGCGTCATACCGATGCCGACATCGGATGGTCGGTCCATGTCCCAGCGGATGGCTGGACCGGTGCGCAGGACATTGCCGTGCAGCCCCTTGCTCGCCCCATCGGGACGACAATCAGCTTCCTGATGCCCGGCGTGAGCGAGCAGACCACCGAGCGGATTCTGCGCGAGGTCGCGAAGTTCTACCCGCTGCCGGTGTTCTTCAATGGCACGGAAATGCCACGCGAGGACTTTCTCGCCAAAGCAATCTACATCGCCGAGTGGAACGGCAGCCAGATCGGCGTGTTCGAAGGGCGCGAATACCACCAGGACCCCACCACGAATTTCCATGGGATGGTGCTCACCCGCAAGCTTGCCAGCGTCTCGGAGAGCCTTGGCGGCAAAACATACCATGCCCGGCTCGATATCGGGGCCACCCCGGGCCTTGCCCTTGTGCTCCCGGCGCGCAAGGAATTCGTCGAGAATGCCGCCTTTGCGGCGCTTCAGGCGGCCTGCAGGCGCACGATCTATGCCGCGCTGACGCACAGAGGCCAGCACCGGCTTTCCTTCGAGAACTGGAAGGAAGCGCGCGATCTTGGGGTTGCCCTACCGGAGGCCGACCCCTGCCTGCCCCGCTGGCATGCTGCCATTGCGGAGAGCGACAACGTCAATGTCGAGTATGAGGAAATCGCAGCAGGTGCGGACACGATCCTTGTCGCGGATCTTGAGCCCGATATTGCCCAGGGACTGGAGCGCGCGCTGCGCGACCACCCCTTGCGCCCGCACCTCGTCGAGAACCATCCCGCATACGCTGGCTATGGCTGGTATGACGCGCTGCATCAGCTCGGCAACGTGCGCTTCTATGTTGCAGCCGGAGAGCGCGACCACGTCATCGCCGAAAACGGCAGCTTCCCCCCGCTCGATGACCATGTTCGTGCCGAGACGATCGAGCTGAGGTTCTGCGTCTTCCAGCGCGCCAGCGAAACGCAGCGCGAGGAACGGATCTCGGCAGATGTCGCCTTCGTCGTCGGCGAGGATGGCTGGTACAGCGGCATCGACCAGATCCGCATTGCCTATGTTCCGGGTCCGGCGCTGACTCCTGAAACGCTGGTCGATCTGATCGAGAACGTCTGTTTCTGCGCGAACGACGACAGCGAGGCCGACTCCTGGGACACCCAGCACGAGCACTTCTTGCGCGATGCGCGCGAGCTCGCGGCCCGGGTGCTGCTCGGCGAGGACGAGGCCATTGCGGCGCGTATCCGCGACACGCTTGCCGGCATCCTCTGGGTCATTCCCAAGGACCGGCAGGTTGCCATTACCATTGCTGCCGGGACCGCGATCGATGTTCAGCTTTCCGCTTTTCAACCTGCGGACTGAGTCCCGCGAGGCCGTCCGGTTGTCCGCTCGTCGTCTCTTGGATCAGGAGGAGGCCTCCAATGCATGACACATCTGACCTCACTTGCGCGCGGCAACGCACCGAGCGCATTGCGCTGCTCAATGATGCCGCGCGCCAGGGCCGTGACCGAACGGCCCGCATCGTCATGACCTCCGGGTTGCTTGCAGAATTCGGCGGCGACACCGTGGCACAAAGCATGATGGTTCAGGCTCGGTTGATGGCCGCTCTGCGCCATTGCACCTTCGCCCCGGATTCGCCCGAGCGAGACTTTGCAAGCATGGATGTCGATGGCATCAAGGTGCTGATGAAAGTCGATTATTACGACACCGAACTGGCATTTGGGTCCGAGGATCCGGCCAATCCAGCGATGACACGGCGCGTCATCACGCTGATGCGGCCAGCGGACTACTGATGAGTTCAGGGGCTGACATGTCAGTGCGCCGCGGGGCATCGGCCCAGTTAAGGGTGGGGAGGTAACGAGCGCATGAGCAGGCACAAAGTACCGCTTCGTGACGGGATTGCTGCTGCCAGTGCCTATGTCGGATGGGACCGACCGCTTCAGACCTATTTCGCGCAGGTTCTGAGCGCTCCTGACGAAGACGGGGAGGAAATCGAACTCGTATGGGTCGGAACCGCTTTCGGCGAGCTGCCCCGAGCGGTTGACGCAATCCGCGCGCTCGAGCCCTATTGCCATATCGAGGCAAGTCTTGCCGCACAGCTCGAGATCGACAGGATGGCCTGCCTCGCCACGCGCGATGGACCCAATCAGCTCGAAGCCAAGGCGTTTATGGCGCGCCTCAACCAGATCAAGGACGGGTCCGAGCCCGAACCTTAGGTCGGTACAGACCGCGCCTGGCTCGAAGCAGGGCCGGTTCAGCCCCAATCCACCTATCGAGACTCCTCAGCCCTCTGGGCTGGACAGGATGACGCGCGCCTGCGGTGGCTGGCGCACGGGCCGGGCCAGAGGCCCGGAGGAGAGGGGGGATGGGAGAAGGTGTTCCGAACAAGGGGTTCGGACGGCATCAGGAGAACTTCGACATGAACATCGGCACCCTCAAGGCCAACGCAGAAGGCGTTCACATCGGCCGCATCACCACCCTGACCTTCAGCGCGACGGTTGCGCTGCGGGCCTTCGAATCCACCAACGAGCGGGCACCCAAGTTCGACCTCATGGCGCTCTCGGCGGACCGCCGCAGCTGGGTCAAGATCGGCGCGCTCTGGGAATACTCGTCGAACGAGACCGGCGAGTGCTTCCTCTCGGGCCAGATCGACGATCCCAGCCTCTCGGCGCCGATCCCGGTCGCCATGTTCCAGCAGAACGATGGCAGCTACAACGTCGCCTGGCGCCGCTCGAAGCCCAAGGCCTCGCTCGACGGCTTCGGCAGCGAGAGTGAAGGCGCCCTGCCGCCGCTGACTGCCACCGGCGACGAACCGGCCAGCGACCGCAGCGTTGACAGCGCTGCTGCCACCGGCGACGGTCTGGGCGACAGCACTGCTCCGGCACCCAAGGGCAAGACGCGCGCGAGCGTCGACGCCTGACCGGGACAAGCCCCCGGTGACCGGTGCCGCGACCCGCGCCGGTCACATCGGGAAGGCCCGTCCGCGCATTCGTCGCGGGCGGGCCTTTTCTTTTGCCCGGTGCTTGCAAGCCGAGCCGACCTGCAGCGGAAACTCTGCCTGCGAGAGAGAAGGGGGAGGTGCCGTTCAAGCAAAGGAGGCTTGAATGGCACAGACAAACTGGACTCTCGATCTTGGCGGGGCTCCGTGGAACGAAGACTGTGCGCAGATCGGCCACACCCAGAACTTCGACCTCGTGAATACCGCGGAAGCAATGCTCTACAGGGCTGCGCTGATCGCGGTCGCCGGGCCTCCGCCCGCAGGGATCACCCTGCGGATCAAGGCTAACGCCCATGATTTCGGGACCTACCGGACGGTCGAGGCGAGCATCGATGACGAACAGGACGATGGTAGCCATGCCAGCTATATCGAGACCCTCGAGACCGGCTTTGCCTTTTGGCATCAAGCCGGGTTTGCACCGCCGGAATTCGGCAAACTGACAGCCAGCAGTCAGCTTGCGGGTTTCGTCGTGGATGCAGTCGCAAGCGCGCTGCGGATCACACGGCCGAGCAGCACCGGCGCATTCTTTCCGGAGTCCTCCGGGCCGATCCACCGCAACCTCAACGCGGCCTTCCCGGAGGCGGCGCAGCGCGCCTTTTCCGAAGGGAGCCTGCCATGCTGACCGACAGCGAGCGCTTCGCCTTCAGCGTCTGGCGGATCCATGCGTTCGCCTCGACGGGCAATGCCTACGACGCCGTGCAGACCGACGAGAGCATCGCAGCCGGTGACACCCTGCTTGTTCTCGATGAACGGGTTGTCGGTGTCGCGATGACTTGGCCTTTTGCCATCACGGCACAGCCGGGCAAGCTTCACGCGGTCTGTGCGCCTGGCGCTGGCGAAACCCTTGGGCACATTGAAAGGGCGCTCGATGTTCCAGACGGGTCAATCGCTCGAGCCTGCCGCCTCGCAAGGACACTGGGCATTGCGATTGATGCGGGCCTCGTCCCGTGGCTGTCTGAGCCGCTGGCGAGAGATGGGGACGACTAGCGCGGCGAGTGGCGCCACAGAAATCTTGCTATTTTGGCAATAATTGCTATTTTAAGGCCAAGAGGAGATACCACCATGCCAGCGGCGGCGAATGAGCACCCCAGGGTTCCCCTAACCCAGTTTCACAACAACACCGGCGAGTTCCTCGATCTGGCAACCAAGCAGCCGGTCGTCCTGACCAGCCATGGCCGCGAGCGGCATGTAATCGCAGATAGCGAGTATTTCCGCCATCTTGAACAGGCGGCACGCGGTGTGATCGCCGGCCACATGAATATCGAAGCTGTCGCTTCGTCCGACATGACCGGAGCCGACCGCAAGGCTTTTGCCAATGCACGGCCTTCGGCCAGTGAACTTGCCAATGACCGCTGGGAAGACTGACCGACCCGCCGCAGGCCATATCCTCCGTTACGTCTATCTCTTCGAGGAAGAGCAGAGACGAGGCCGCGACGAAGGCGTCAAGGAACGCTTCGTCGTCGTCGTGGGTGTGGACGGCTCGCGCTATCTGGTTGCCGCGATCACGACCAAGGGCGAGGGGCGCAAGAACGCCATCCCCATCCCCGATGAGATCGCACGCACAGCCGGGCTCGTTCCGGGTAGCGCGATTGTCGTTTCGGAATTCAACCGGTTCACCTGGCCCGGGTTCGACATCAGACCCCTGATGAAGCAGCCCGGGTACATTGCCGGACGACTCCCACCGCGGTTCACAGCAAAGATCATCGATGCCATCGGAGCCTGGGGCGCCGCTGCCGTCGATCGCGATTGATTTCCGGAACGCCGAGGCAGCCTGCTCCTTGGAGCCTTGTCTGATCGTGCATCAACGTCAGGCCAGTCACGCCGGCGTTGTGGATTGGCGCCGGAGGTGGCCGAGGTCGGGTATTCCGGATCAGTGCCGCAGAGGGACCTCTCGCTCACCGGGATCGGCAAGGGCGGGCGAATTATCCCGTGATCATCATCGTCAATAACAAGCCGGTACGCGGCGAAGTTGATGTCCAGGCGTGCGATAAGCTCCTGTGCCAACAGCACGTCCGCCGACCAGTGCCCATGCCTCTTTGGTCGAGCTTAGGGCCAACCTGCAGAAATGCGAGCCGTGTTGCCCGGCAAGCCGGGCTGCCCGCACCACCTCGATTTCCGAGGTTCCCCGCGCGCGGAAGCGCGCGGTGTCCCAGCTCTCCCGCCGAGGCTCGACAAGGGCACCGGCGGACGAGCCGTCGGTACCAAGGAGGCTCTTGCAATGAACATCGTCAACCTCGTCGGCCGTCTCGCCAAGGATCCCGTTGCCCGCGACCGCAGCGACACCCGCATCACCGAACTGATCCTCGTGACTGAACGTCCGGTGATCCGCGACGGCAAGGTCCAGAAGGATCCGGAAACCGGCTACCCGGTCAAGGATGCCGAATTCCACAAGATCACCGTCTTCAACGGCCTCGGGCTCCCGCTGCGCCAGCACAAGGCCAAGGGTGACCAGCTCGCCGTGACGGGCCGCATCCACTACTCGCGCTGGCAGGACGCCGAAGGCAACGACCGCTATGGCTGCGAGATCATCGCCGAGAACGTCGAGTTTATCTGACCGGCAGGGCGACGCGCAGGCGTCGCCCGAGCCCTTTCAGGGGGGCGACAGCTGGACACCGGTGGCGTCCAGCTTCGTCCCGCGGTGACCGCAGCTGCAGCGCAAGTGCCGCGCGACGATCTCCAGCTTCATCGGGATGGATTTGGCAAAACATCGGTCTCGCAGTTTGGCTGCCGGAACGATCACAATGCGGTGGCAGCCGAGAGATTCTACCTGCGCGTTAAGGCCATGGCGAACCAGATCGGCCAGGGTATCGAGACGTTTGCTGCTCATGGCTGCGTTAGAACATTATAAGAACTTAGGGTGTCAAGGATGACAGGGGGCGGGCAGGAAAATTACGAGCAGGTGCTTGCCGTCCCCCTGGCCTTTGGCCGGGATCGCGCTCTACTTCGCCAACCGCCCTTGGCGCCGGGACTTCGTCCGGCGGCCAATGACGGTCCGGCTCCACCGAGTCCCTTTCAGGGTCTCGGCCCATACGGGTGACGATCGCTGACGGATTGGGTCGCGGCGCGCTTGTCGGCGGCAAATGCCCCCGTCTCGGCACGCGCGGACCCAACCCTGTCTGGCGGCGGCGCTCTCAGGCTTTTCGTCCTACGTCCGATCGCGTGATTTTCAAGGCGGTCTCGATCCTTCCGGTAAGCTTCCGCAGAGGAGCGCATTGCGGATAGGAGCTTTCGAGAAGCGCCTTCAACTCGATCAGGAGGCTTTCCACACCGCTTGGCGAATTGGCACGGTTGAACAGCGGATCGTCTGAAGACATGTCGCCATAATAGAGGCTGACGGGGTCATCCAGGGCGTTCAGTTGTCGAAGCGGCACGTCGGCGTAGAGCCAATCTACGAGCACGCGCATGAGCTTGTCGACGCGCCAGTTCACCGTTCCGGGCTTGCTGTTCGATTGTAGGATCGCCCGCAGCAAACGTCCTGCTAGCTGATGCTGAGCCAGCGTCATGCTGCCATTCGGCTTGCGATCGTATCCGATCATATCGCGGTGATAGGGGAGCGTTTGCCGAGATGGGCGCGCAACGATGGTGCCCTTAGCCTTTGCTCGGCGCTTGTCCTGCGGCGTTGCCGCTTGCGGCGAGACAAAGATGTCGTGATTGGGCATCGATGACCCGGCCCAATGCTCTGGTGTTTCTGGAGCAGGCAGTGCGTTGATACTCCTCACAAGGGCATCAAAATCGAAGTCCTCAGTACGCTTGGAAGCGACGAAGAGGGTACAGCGATACGGAAAGTACAGACCAGGCCAGTCTGTAGCGACGAGATCCCAACCGTTCCGCTTTGCCCAAGCTGCCCGTTCATCGCTCACGATCGGCCCGGAATAGGGCTCATCGATGAGTATGAACTGTCCGCTGGCCGGCAGCTTCCAATAGCTCGAATGGTCGTTGCCAGGCAGTTCCTCATCGAGATCAGCCATGGCGCGGCTAGCTTCGAGGTAGTCGCAAGGACGTAGACCGGTCATTTCCATGAACCGCAGAGCTCGCGCTGCCTTGCACAAGCTGTCGCGAACATACTCGCGAGTTGGCCCGACCATGTCTTTCACGAGATGGTCGGATGCAGCCACGCGCATGGATGCGAGACCGCCGACAAGCTTGAGCTCGGCTTTCGAAACCAGTTCCAAGAGCGGCCGCGATAGGGTGACGGGCAGAGATTCACGACCCCGCTCGAACGTCTCCAGGTCTTCCCAGTACCCGGTCAGGAACACCCGGGCAGACCTATTCCCTATGGAAGTGCGAGCATGTTCGTATCGTTCAAAGCCCGCGCTTCGCGCGGCCAAATCGAGGGCCCGTCGATGAGGAATGCCATCTCGTTTTTTCAGTTGGTTCGCGAGGCGCTTGATGTTGGCCAGATTAGACGGCCGCACGTTAGCAATCGACATGATTGTTCTCCGCGGCTTGAAATGTAGCGTCGCCCGTCAACCACCAGCACTCAAGCCCGAACAACATGTTGCAAGGGATCGTGAGATATCGCGGCAGTGCTGATCGACAGCTTGGCTTGGAGACGGGCGTCATGCTCCTGCCGGGAGCGCTTTATCTTTTAAACGATCAGGCGAATCGTGACAACAGTCGCTGGGCCGACTTCAAGTTGAAAAGTCCGGCGAAACTGCATCCCTCTCGGGATCATCTCATACGAAGCGCGCAGCCGGTTAGCGCAATCAAGCAGCGCTGGCTGCTCAGGCCGATCGGCTTTGCCACCGCATCCGCGCACAATGGAATGGCGGTGTTCCCGCTGTAACCCCTGCGCAGGGACGAAGGGGCGGCCCGGCGTGGCGCCGAGGCGCCTGACCGGTCCTGCCTTCGTCTCTTGCTCGGGGGCGGGAACGTCTCTTCCACACACAGGAACACCTGCCGAAACATATCGGTCTCCGGCGCTCGTCAAGGATCGCGGTTCCCCCAATTTTCTGCACACGTGCCTGCTGCGCTGCGCTTGCGGCAAGTGCGCAGAAAATCGGCACCCCCACGCCCGCCGTGGCGGCGGCGAGCATGGCTCGCCGTCCCTGACTGCACGCCTCCCAACCGATGGGTTGTCGGCCGTTCCCGATGTGGGGACGATTTCAACAATCGGAGGCTACCCATGCAGAAATTCAACAGCTTCGCTGATCTCGCCAATGCGCGCATCGAACTCGCCGACAGCCGTGACGGTATCGTCGAATCCTACGACGGTGCCTTTGTCGAGCACAGCGATCTTGCCAAGCTGAGCATCATCGATGAACCGATCGCAGCTGAAATGCCGGATCCCGACATGGCGCGCCGCGCCGTGGAGATGGCTATCGGAACGATCTTCGATGTCCTCAAGGACACGCGCATGGAGGAGTTCGCGCAGCAACTTGCCTGGGGCATGGTCAACTCGTTTCACATGACCGCCCGTCTGGCCGAGGGGCGCGAAGACGATGCCGCCAAGAAGCTGGGTGAGCTCGCTCGTCACTTTGATCCTTCGGAGATCTACGCCGTGGAACTCGAGGAGACACAGGCGCTCTGCCAGACGCTGCAAGGATGCCGAGAAGCGCTCGAGGCAATGCGGGACCATGCTGCCGACGTCTACCGGGTCGAAACAGGCCGGGTATTCACAGCCACGCGCGGGTCGCAGGTCAGCAAGAATGGTGTGACCGCCTCGCAGGTCCAGGCGCAGGATTACCTTGCCGCTCGGGCGAGAGATCGGCGGGCACAGTTCCAGCCCGATGGGCCGCTAGTGATCGTCTCTGGCGGCCAGCAGGACTGGCATGATTTCGAGATGATCTGGGAGATCCTCGATGACATCAAGGGCCGCATCCCAACGATGGTTCTGGGGACGACCGGAATGCGCAAGGGTGTCGATGCCATGGCAAATGCATGGGCACAGCGGAACGGGGTGCAAAGCATCCTCTTCATGCCCGATCGTCGTCACGGCAACCGTGCCCCGTTCTTGCGCAATGAGAACATCGTGAAGCTGGGGCCGGTCGAGGCGATTGTCGGCGAAGGTTCCGGCATCCAGTCCAACCTGGCACAGCGCCTCCGCCAGGCGGGAGTGCCGCTCCACATCCGGCGCATCAGTGATCAGCGCAAGCCAGGCTCACGCAGCCTCGCATGAGCGCTTTATGGAAGGCTCCGGCTCTGACCGGGGCCTTCCATTCTTCTTTCGTGCGAACACGGGCTCAGGGGGCATCGAACCCCCCTTGCCCGTCATGGAGGAAGCCCGCTGGTGCCTGATGCTAAGCGCCGATTGGAACATGCAAAGGGGCGGCCCGAGATCGGTGGGAATGGCCCCGCTCAGTATCCGGTCCTCACCCCTAAAGAGGAGGGGGAAAGCAAGATGGCGAGCAGCAGCAGGAGGCAAAGATGCTCGTCACTTTCAGGGTCAAGGACAAGACAACTCGGCTCCATTCTGAACCTGCGGAAATCTCCGCGCTCGAGCTCGCAAGCTTGATGCGGCGGCTGCACGCGGGCCATGCCGACATCGAAACCGAGAGCCACGAATTCTCGGCTGCACCGCTCAACTTCGAAGTCAACGCGAACTCTCTTTCCCTCGCAAGCTTTGCCGCCTGCTTTGACTGGCGAGCCGAGGTAATTGCGATTGTCGAGGAGGCGCAGTTTCTTGGGCGAACGCTGCGTGTCCACTGCCCCGGCGGACCCTCCCCGATCACCATCATGGTCTCCGAGTATATCGCCCTTGCGCGCGACATCCTGCTGCCATCAGAACTTGCCGCCAAGGTCGTGCGGGCACTGGGGCAGGGCGATGGTTCAGAGGGGGAAATCCCGCTGGATGCGCTACGTGCCCTGCTTAGCGATCACCATACCGCTGAGGCCTTTCGAATTGCCCAGATCGAGACCGTCTTCGAAAGCCTGTCGGTCGTTGCATACACCGATTGCGGCGAACAGTTTCCAACAATGGAATGGGCGTCCTGAGCGCGTTCTCAGGTGAAGCACTGCTCATCCGCTGAATGGCAATTTTGCTCCCGTCTCTGAATACACAGCGCTAACCAGTTTCAGGTCGATCGACGAACAGCCTCCCGTTCGTTCGGCAAGGGGAAAGGGTGCCCGGCCTCAAGCCGTGGTGCCCTTTTCTCATGCCATGGGACTGGCGCTCTGCGCGAGGGTGGCAACGCTCCCAAGGCGCGGTTTAAATCCGACTTCAGCCTCATGCCAATGGCCCGTCCACCACCATCGCCATGAGCACTCAGGACATGCCCGGGTCAACCACAAACAGGCCGACCGGGAAGTCCGCAAGCGGACTTCCGCACCACTCGACCAGTTTGCGGTCAAGCCTCCGCTTCGCTCCGGTGACCCGAGCACATCCGGAGCGCTGCTTCATGGCATGGCGGACGAGCCGCCAACGACAGGAGGCAACGATGTGCTACACCGCAGAAGCCTATGAAGCTGACACCGCCACGATCCGCCAGATTGATACCGACATCATCGCACTCGATGAGAAGATCATGCAGGCAGAACGGCGCTCTTATCACACCTTCTTCGATGTGCACGTGGTCCAGGCCGGAGACGGCTCATATCTGCTGATCGAGGAAGGTGACTACGGTGAGCTTCCGCTGCATCTGATCGACGACATCGTCTACACCGCAACCGGCAAGATGGACGACGAGTATTGAGCCCAACGGGTGCGGGTCGCCGCACCCAAAGGTCTGTGTGTCACTCTGCGTCTCAGCCCAGTTTGGTCAGCGCGTCGACCGCCGCTTTGGGCTTCACTTTGACGGCGAGTTCGAGCAGCTGGATTGCCCGGTCTTGCCCCACCTTTCGCACCAGTCTGGCGAGCTGCTTCTCCGCCTCTTCCTGTTCGAGTTCAGCGAGCTTTTTCTTGCGCTCCGCTAACTCCTTTTCAGCGGCTTCAAGAGCAGCGCGCTCGCGTTCAACCTTTGACACCATAAGGCCCATTCCTCGCGTCTCGTTTGACTGGCAGATGATAACCATCTGTGGGGTCAAATCGAGACGTTTTTTTGTCTGATGCTTCTGCGCCCTCGCGGACAATCATAATGGCACCGCGCAACTGAGGCTTCGAGACGGGCACTGCCGATCGTCGTCGATGCAGTGCAGTCTCCGCTATCGGGTGACGCCGGCCTTCGGCCTGGCTTCCTTCCGGAATGCCACCTCCGACATGCGACTCCCCCCAAACCTTTGATCTCAGCACATAGCCGCCAAGTCCCTGAGAAAGCACACCGAACACGGTTTGACCGTAAGGCGTTTCGGAACGAATCTCGTGTAATTGCAGGAGTTTAGGCGGAAATTAGCGACCCCGGGGATCGGCGAAACATGTTTCGGGCACCGACGGGCAACGTCTAAAGTATGTGAAATCAGAGAGATAGCGCCGCAACATGTTTCGGATCGCAAAGCGCTTTTCATGGCGTTTCGGCTACGGTATAAATGTATCTGCGGTATCCAAGCCATGCATAACCTTGTGAGGTTTGCATGGGTAAAGTCTTCAAAGGCATCGGCATCGGTCTGTCCGAGGAGGTGCTGCGCGAGCTGGATGCATTTGCCACCAGCAAGGGTGTTTCGCGGGCTGAAGCGATCCGGGCTTCGATTGCCGTTGGCCTCCCCCTCCTCAACCTTGGCATCGCGCTCAATGCCGAACGCGCTCTGACGATCCTCGAGCATACTCAGCTCGCGCTGTCGCTTCTGGTTGAACGGCAATACCCCGAGGACGTCAACGAGCTCATCGATATGGCTCTGCGCAACGTGCGTGAATACCATGCGTGAGGACATCCGTTTCAGCAAGAAAGCCGTCACGCTGACTCACGACTCCGCGCGCGGAAAAGTGAAGCGAAATGCCGGCAATTTCACTCGCGGATCGCAGCTGTTTCACCATCAGATTCTGATGACCTGGGCAGGGGTGCGTATTCCTCTTTACACATGGGCCGGGACAACGCTCTGTCTGCTGTCCCTGCTCGTTGCGATCACCTTCAAGGACCATGAGGTGAACCTTGTTCTGATGCGGGTCCTTGCGGAGTTCTGGAACTGGGTCGGACTGAACCCCATGAAGTCCGTCAACCTGACCCTCCCGTCGGGCGATATGGTGCAGGGCCGGATGCATATGGTGCCCTTTCATCCCGCCGTGATGGCGGCATGGGGAAAGGCCATTCAGGTGACCGTCTCAGCTATGCTGGGATCGGTCTTCATTTGCGTGCCGCTGACGATCTGGTTCTTTGACTACTCGCGACGCCGCGGGTCAGAGATTCTCACCGAGCGCCATGAGCGCGGTGCGGTCAAGGTCGAGCGTGATGTGCTCATTGCGGCGATCAAGCAGTACAACTGGAACGAGCACCAGAAGGAATGCCTTGCCCGGGTTCCGGCAGAGGATCCCGATGCAGTTCTCAAGGAGAGCCTCAAGAGCCGCACTCGCCGCGGACTTCACCAACCCTACAGGCTGGCTGGTGTCCCGTTCCCTTGGCGCCTCGAGCAGAGCCACGCGATGTTCATCGGCACCACTGGCGCAGGCAAGACAACCGAGCTCAAGAAAATCGTCACACAGGCGCGGGCGCGGGGCCACCGCTGTGTCATCTTCGACCTCACCGGGACCTTCGTCGAGAGCTTCTACGACGAGACCACAGACTTCATTCTCAATCCGATGGATCAGCGTTGCCAGCCATGGTCGATCTTCAACGATTGCGAAAACTATGCCGAGTTCATGAGTGCGGCCAGCGCGCTGGTGCCAAGCGGACGCAATGCGGACGATGATTTCTGGCAGAAATCGGCTCGCACAATCTTTGTCGAGATGTGCATGAAGATGATCAAGCTCGGCATCCGCTCGAACGGCGGGCTTGCCTACTTCCTGATGCACGCCGACCTCAAGACAATCAGCCGCTATCTCGAAGGAACGATCGCGGCGCCGTTGATGTCGCCATCAGCCGCAAAGATGGCTGAAGCCATCCGGGCAACCTTCAATGCGAACGCCAACGTGTTCCGCTTCCTGCCCGAGCCACGGAAGGGCAGACCCGGCTTCTCCATCAACAAGTGGATGACCGAGGATGTGAAGGAAGGATCGATCCTTTTCATCACCTCGACCCACCCAGACCTTGTGCTCAATCGGCCGCTGCTGACCTTGTGGATGGACATTGCCGTCAACGCCCTGTTTCGTATGGGTCGGACCCGCAATCTGCGCACGTGGTTTCTCATTGACGAAGTCCATGCGCTCCATCGTCTGCCCGCCATCGAGAATGGCCTTCAGACCGCCAGAGGGGTCGGCGGCGCCTTTATTCTGGGAATGCATTCCTTCGGTGCCTTGCAGGACACTTACGGGGAGAATGGCGCGACGCATCTCACGTCTCTCGCTGGCACCAAGCTGATCCTTAAACTGGCCGATCCGGCCACTGCCCAGCGCTGCTCGGAATTTATTGGCCGGCGCGAGGTCAGGCAGATGGATGAGGCCTATTCCTACGGGTACAACAGCAACCGGGACGCTTCGACGATCACCCCGCGCACCCAGGTGGCCGAACTCGTCTTCCCGGACGACATTTCCAACCTTCCATCGATGCACGGATTTGTGAAGTTCCCGGACGGATTTCCGGCAGCCCGGATCGAGCTCAGTTGGAAAGACTACAAGGCGCGCGCGCCCGGCTTCGTGCGTGTCACGGATATGCGCGCGGCAGACTATGTTCCAACGCCCGAGGAAGCCGCAGAGATGCTGATGAGGGCAGGTGAGGAGAGCGGTCCGGACAGGCAGCCGCAGCGGTCTGAAAAGCCCGTCGATGCGGAGCGCACCGATGCCGAGCAGGAAGCGGAAAGGCTGCGCGAGGAGATCGAGCGATCGGTCGAACGAACCGTCGAAGAGGCTGAACGAGTTTTGCGCGAACAGCGCAAGGAGGAAGAGAGCGCTGGGCCACCGACGCGCGATCACGACCCCCACAGCGCCTTCAAGTTCAGCAAGTCTGGCGAGAAGGACAGACGCGAGAAGCAGCAATTCGCTTTGAAGGATGTCGAGGAGCGTTCCGCTCGGGCGCAGAATCGCACCGATCAGCAGCGCGACAAGGATGCGCGGGACGCGGGCCAGGAGAGCGAGGTCCAGCGTGAAAACATTCATGGCTTCGGCGCCGAGGACAAGCGCCGCGCAGAGCCTTCGATTGATGACGATCAGGAGCCGGAACGATGACGGTTCACGCCACTTTCCGGAAGCCGGCACCGGCATTCTGCGTTGCCTTCGGCCTGCGACTTCGCACGCTGCGAACGGCGCTTTCCAAGACGCAGGGCGAGTTCGCCTCGGACCTTGGAATCGCGGTGAAGACGGTCAAGAATTTTGAAGGCGGTCACAGGGATCCGCCAGCCACTTTCGTCGCGCTTGTCTGCATCAAATTCACTGTCGATCCAGCCTGGCTTCTGCTGGGCGATGCCGCTCGTCCGATGTTCCAGTCAACGCCTCGGGAAGGGGCCTGACATGCTCTCGGTCGCATTAGTGGGATCGGCAGGAGGCGCAGCCAACTATTTCGCCAAGGATGACTACTATGTTGGCGATGGCCCGGCTGAGCTCAGCGAGTGGGGCGGGAAGGGTGCCGAGGCTCTCGGGCTCAAGGGGCAGGTCTCGAAGGACGACTTCGAGAAGCTGCTCGACGGCAAGCTTCCCGACGGGAGCATCGTCAATACCAATGCCAACCGCCGCGCCGGGATCGACCTGACTTTCTCGATGCCGAAGTCGGCTAGTCTGATGATCCAGTTGGGGGGCGACAAGCGCGTTCTGGAGGCGCAAGCCAGTGCGGTCAAATCTGTCATGGCCTATCTGGAAAAGCACTTCGCAGAAGCGCGGGACTATTCCCGCAATGGCAATGGCGAACCGGTCAGGACCGGCAACCTCGTCTACGCGCTCTTCCAGCACGATACGAGCCGCAAACTCGACCCGCAGAACCACACCCATGCCGTGATAGCCGCGATGACGCAGGACAAGGCGGGCAAGTGGAAGGCGCTCTGGAACGGCGAAATCTGGAAGAACAATTCGGTCCTAGGCTCAATCTATAACGCGGCCCTGCGCAGCAACCTCGAGAAGCTGGGATACCAGACAGAGATTACCGGCAAGCACGGCCAGTTCGAGATCAAGGGTGTGCCGCGCGATGTCATCGATGCCTTCAGCCAGAGGCGTCAGGACATTCTGGCAACCGCGGAGAGGTTGGGTCGCAGTCCGACCGAAACCGAAGCGATGCGCGAGATCACCAAGCGGACCCGCGATCCCAAGCTCAATCCCGACGACAAGCAGGCGCTCAAGGCAGAATGGGCGCGGCGCGCGGAAGGTCTTGGTTTCGACGCCAAGGCCCTTGCCGAACAGGCTATGTCGCGCTCGCAGCTGTCGGCCGAAGCCAAGCTTGGCACCGCCGAGCGCGTGCGCGAGGCGATCAACGACATTCGCGCGAATGCCCGAATCTATACGCGTCCGGCTGACGAACTCACGACTAATGGCCTGGCGCGGACCCTGCTGACCCCAACACAGCTGCGCACTGAGATGGCAACCGCTTCGGCCATCCGCATGATTGGCGAGCGGGAAACCTCGTGGACGCGAGCCGAGCTCGTGAAAAGCGCGCTCGACCTTGGTCTCAAGGGCGTGACCGCCGAAGGTGTCGAAGCCCGAATGCAGCAGCTCGTTGAGAGTGGCCAGGTGCTCGCAGGCAAAAGCACCCGGATCGATGGCGTACCTGATCGGTATACCACGCCCGAACACCGGATGATCGAGCGCTCGACACTCGACAACGTGGCGCGAGGGAAGGGGGCCAGTCCAGGCATGATTGCGATGGGCGAGGCCCCGGCACGCCTGCGAGAGGCTGCCGGCGACAAGCCACTCAACGTTGAGCAGATCGCCGCGGGCACCTTGGCGCTCGGGAGTGACGACCGCACGGTGGTGATACAGGGGGTCGCGGGCGCCGGCAAGACGACTCTCATTTCCGCCATCGCCAGCGTCTCCCATCAGGAGGGCAGGGAGGTGATCGGCCTTGCCTTTGCCAACAAGATGGTAAGCGACCTCCGGAACGATACCCAGCTTCGCGGCCGCGGCGGCGAAGTGCTGCAAGCGGGGATCGCAGCGCAGACGGTCTCATCCTTCATCAATCAGCACTTGCGCGGCGCACTCCATGGGTCAGGGCCGCAGTTCGAGGCATCGCGCAACGCGGTCGCAGGCAAGGTTCTCATCCTTGATGAAGCCTCGCTCGTTGCCAACAAGCCGATGAATGACCTTCTCACCATCGCCAACCGGCTTGGCGCCGAGAAAGTCATCTTGGTGGGCGACAAGGCACAGCTGCTCTCGATCGAGGCGGGCAAAGCGTTTGCGCTCATCCAGGCCAACAATCCGGCCATGGCCCGGCTCGACACCAGCCTGCGCCAGCGGACCCCCCACATGCAGGAAGCCGCCGGCCTTGCGAGGGCTGGCCAGTTCAGGGAGAGCTTTGCCTCGCTTGGCGAGCGCGTGATCGACGCGGGGCATGATCATCTTCGGGTCACGGCGCAAACCTGGCTGGCGCTGTCGCCGGAAGATCGGGCGCGCACAGCGATATACTCTGCAGGGCGCGATGCACGCGGCGCGCTCAACCGGATGGTGCAGGAGGGGCTGAAAGCCGAAGGCGCGCTGAAGGGCGAGGGCATGCAGCTGACGACACTGCTACCGGCCCACGCGACACGCGAAGAGCTGCGCTATGCCAACACCTACGACAAGGGCCAGGTTCTCGAGGTCATGCGTGCCAACGCTCCGGGGGGGCTGGCGTGCGGGCGCTATGACGTTGAAGGCACCGATGGTCAGGGGAGGGTGGTGCTACGCGATGCACAGGGTAAGCTGAAGCGCTTCGACCCTTCCAGCATCGACCCGGCTGACAAGCGCGATGCCCTGCGACTTTCAGAGAAGCACCAAGAGACGATCTACGAAGGTGACAAGGTCCGCTGGAACGAAAAGGACACCGCACGCGGCCTGATGAAGTCCGAAGAGGCCCGGATTCTGATGATCAAGGACGGGGTCGTGATGGTCGAGAACCGCCAAGGCGACACCATCGAGCTCAAGCAGAACGACCGGATGCTCGAGCGCATGGGTCTCGCCTACGCGCTGAACATGCATCAGGCGCAGGGCGATACCCGTGACATGGCGATCGGCGAGATGCACTCGGCCGCTCGCAACCTTTCCAACCAGCGCCTTGCACTTGTGATGATGACCCGCGTGCGTGACGACATCACGATCGTCACCAACGACAAGGACCGTTTGCTCAGTCAGATTGAGCGCAACCCCGGCGACAAGACCAGCGCGCTTGAGACCCTTGGCGAGAAGCAGGTCGATGAGGGCAAGGGAAAGCGTACGTCCGCTGAATTCAGCCCGAAGATCCCCGAACACCTGCGCGCCGGTGGCGACAGCCTCGCGCCGCTTTCCAATGTGGCAAGGGACAGCCTGCGGTCGGTACCTCAGATCGACCTGCCCGAACGCAGCATCGAACGCAGCCGATAGGAGAACAGTCATGCTACGACGAGATCCAACGATGTCCGGTGCGGAATCAGGTTCTGCAAGTGAGCCAATGGCTCTCGTTTCGCATCCGGTAACGGAAGGGTTCACCAAGGCAACAGGGGTTGGTGCTCCCGGCGTCGCTGAGCCGTTTGGGGTCCAGCCTGGCCCTTTCCCCGGACCGGAATGGGTTGCGCTCGGTTTGGCCATCCTGGCGTCAGTGGTTGCCGGATCGCTGGCGGCAGCGTGCGCAACAGTCTTCCGGAAAACAGCGCAGCTGCACCCTTCACGGGTCAGGGCTCGCCAATCAGCCACTACCCGATCGACCAAGCCCCAGAGGCAATCGGCATGATCCTGCGCATCCAATCTTCCAGACCGTCAATCACCACATCAAGGAGAGCATGAAATGGCATTCGATTACGAAGATGCCGGAACCTTCGGCAGCGAGCGCGAGGCGAAAGACTGGGCGCTGCGCAACAAGATTGATCTGCGCGATCTCCACATCCGCAATGCCGGCGGTCAGCGGGTCGAGGTGGGTATTCGCAAGAGCGCCTACGACCAGCGCGAAGACTATGACAACCGGTACGGGCAGAGGCGGGACGGCTTCTGGCGGTGAAAGTTTGGCGTGATGTGACCGACTGACGCCTGATGAGCCATTGGATCAATCGCGGAAGAGATATGATCCCCCAATAGATCAAGAAGCCAATCTTTTGGCTCATTGCGTGATCCATCTGCGGGCTGACTCGGGGGCGGTAACCCTGCTTTCCGCAAAAATGAGGCATAGATGATTGTTGTTATGGCGTCGGAATGGCTCATTATTGAGGCAGGAGGACGTTATGAGCACCATCAACCCGGATAAATTGATCTTCCTGCGTAAGGAAGCTGGACTGACCGCCGAAGCATTGGCCGATGCGGCCCACGTCGGCCGCGCTACCATCACCCGAATTGAAAACGGGAAAGCAGGCGCCACCCGAACCGAGACGGCCAAAAGACTGGCAAGCACTCTGAAGTGCCAGCCTGTAGACCTTTTCACACCTCCCGAGCGTGATCAGGCGCGCAGCCTGCTCAATGATCGTGCGCCCCTCGACCTCAGCATCTCGAGCGCAGCGCAGAATGCCCTGGAGCTTGTCGCCATGCGCTACAATGAGACCCGCGAAACGATCCTCGAACTGGCGCCGCTGCTGTTCGACCTTGTCGCGCGCGAGAGCCTCCTCGAACGCAGCAATCGGCTCGCGGAACTCAGCGCCCGGCGTGACGCCGTTGGTGAAATGAGCCACCATTTCTCGCACTTGGGCGGCAGGTTTTTGCACGACTGCGAGGCGGAAGAAGTAGAGACCCAGGAGGAGATCTCGATCCGCAAGCGGGATCTTCGCGCCTCCTATGTCCTCGAGAGTACCATGATCGAGGATGCCTTCGTGCCGCAGGATTTTGACGAGGAATGCGACAACCCCTTCGTGGACCATCTGAAGCGGCGCATGGAGAAGGTGCGGCAGGATGGCGACGACGCACCTTCGCTCGACGTGTGGCCAGTATGGCGCAGCCCGAGTTACGACGTTGGAAATGGGGAGGCATTGGTCCTCGCGCAGGGCGATATAGAACTGGCGAGGTCAATCTTGACAGGTGCTGTCCAACTAGCTCGGCTACCGAAAAACCTGCGCGGTGCAGATGCCGCGGAGGCAAGATTGGGCTGGATGCGTGAGCAAAAAGCTCTGCACGATGAGAAGATTGCAGAGCTCCTCGGTGATCTCCTTATCGATGCAACCGAATAAGGAGGGGCGCCATGAACAGGGATCCATTTGGCGCGGGCTCTCTCACCGGTCGCGGCGCGGCTCAGTCGACCCGGCACGGCCAGCTACGACAGACTGAGCGCTGTGTCCCGCAGTTCATCATCGATGCGCTGATCGACTTTGGCGAGGAGCGGTTTCTCGGAGGCGAATGCAGATCATACAGCTTCACCAAAGCAACCTGGAAAAAATACGCCTGCTATATGGGACCAGCAATCGCAGGCCTTGAGCGCTACCGGAGCGTCTACCTCGTCGTGGCAGGGGACAATTCGATGATCACAGTGGCCTGGCGGCATTGATTCCTTTGAAATGACCGACACGTGCGATTTAAGTGTGCTCGTGAGGTCTCGGTGCAGCTCAGCACTTCACATAGAAGTCGAAGAGCATTATGAGACGGCCTCGAACGTTATGCCTAAGGTCAAATTTGGCTTAAAATGAAAAGAGCCGCAATTCCAAAGATAGAGACTTCGATTTGATAATAAACATTATGTAAAATACAGGGCGAGCCGGCCAGCTAATTCGCCGCGCTTTATCCCACACAGCCGCCTTTTTCGTCCGTCAGCATCTTATGGTGGGTCGGCCATCCCAAGCCTTGACCA